>WLWF01000427.1_pt1 | contig 40785 bp, 10 predicted proteins | sample 6718331 | NCBI WGS metagenome assembly WLWF01 (sample SAMN12718692, study PRJNA515312) | sponge metagenome | isolation source: marine sponge | host: Mycale hentscheli | place: New Zealand: South Island, Marlborough, Capsize Point | collected 2003-05-01 | reverse complement strand
CTTGGTGTCAGCGCGGCTTTTCAGGGAAGTTCAGACTGGGGTGAATACGGTGATGCGATCCAGGAACTTGACGCTAATGTCGGTCGCATTTTTGACACGCTGAAGAATCTACAGATTGATGATGAAACAATTGTTGTCTACGCGTCTGACAATGGTCGTGGTCCTGGCCGTACGCCAGAGCAAAAAATTCAGGGTAGGAAGTTATCCACCTATGAAGGTGGCATTCGGGTTCCTGCAATTGCGTGGGGGCCTGGAGTTGGTCTCCAAGCCGGAAAACGTTCAAGGGCGGTTGTGCGAGCGATGGATTGGTATCCAACACTGGCAACACTTGCAGGCATCTCTGTTCCCGAAGGTCGCGTGATTGACGGTCGTGATATCACGTCATTGTTGAAGGGCGACACACAATTTGTTCCAGCTGCGGGGCTGAAAAAGACGTTGAATGCAACTGTGCCCTTACGCAGGCGATGGGAACCACCAGAGGAATGGGCCACGCTGGTCAAGCGTCATGAATTCAACGACGCATTTTTTTATCATGGAAGTGAGGGTGAACTTGCTGCTGTTCGTTGGAGGAACTGGAAGCTGCAGCTGACTCCTTCCCCGGAGCTGTATGATCTGGCAGCTGACGTTGGTGAGACGAAGCCCGTTCGCAATGGTGAAATATCCCGCAAGCTTCGCGGCATGGCGATACTCTTTCAACAGGAGATGCTCGCTGATGCACGACCACCAGGCGTGGTCAATAAACCAACTGCCAACGGAAAAACGGTCATCCCTCGATTGATGAGTGAGGGTCTCAATGCCTCTCTCGGTGTCACCTATGCTCGGTATGGTGATCGAACGCTTGAGATGGATATCTATCGACCGAACGATGCATGGGGAAAACTGCCTGCAGTTGTCTGTATTCATGGAGGAGGCTGGGCGAAGGGGTCTCGTGAAAGCCATGGGGCGATGGCGCAGGCGTTGGCTAGTCGAGGATATGTGGCAGCCACAATTTCGTATCGTCTCAGTGGCGAGGCGAAATTCCCTGCACAGATTCACGACTGCAAGGCCGCGGTGCGTTTCCTTCGGTCGCATGCTGATGAGTATGGTATTGACGCAGATCACATTGGTGCGATTGGTCTTTCTGCAGGCGGACATCTCACCGCGTTGTTGGCAACGTCAGGTGGTGTTGCAGACCTTGAGGGGAATGGCGGAAATGCCGGCTCGAGCAGCGTGATTCAGGCAGCTGTCCCAATGGGTGCCCAGACTGATTTTCTTTCAGAACGGACTCGAGAGGTTTCAGCTGCAGATCCAAAAGGTGTGATCTGGCAACAGTTTCTTGGTGGGACACAGGAGGAGCGTCCAGCAGTGTACAAGGCTGCCTCTCCACTGACTCATCTTGATGCAGGTGACCCACCGTGTTGGTTCATTGCGGGAGAGCATGATGATGCCAGTACGCATGCTGATGTATTCCGGGAACAGATGAACCACCACGGTATTTCATCGGGACTGACTGTTCTTAAGGACGCGCCGCATGGCTTTATTGGAAAACAAGTCTGGTTTGATCAAATGGTTGAGAAGGCAGATCAATTTTTGAAAGACAGTTTCGGGGGAGAAAAGTAATACGATGCTCTATCGACTCATTGGGAGTGTTGGCTGTGTGTTGTTTTGTACTGTCGGTTTGGCTGCCGAGAAACCGAACGTACTCTTTCTTGCAGTTGATGATATGAACGACTGGATCGGCTGCCTTGATTCTGTCCCTCAGGCGATCACGCCGAATCTCAATCGACTGGCTGCACGAGGAGTGAACTTCACTAATGCTCATACTGCTGGGGTGTTCTGTGCACCAAGTCGTGCTGCGATCTTTTCTGGTCAGTTTGCATCAACAACAGGCTGCTATCGGAACCCGTGTTACTTTGTTGATCATCCTCAGATCGAGCCGTTGCAATTAAGTTTTGCCAAGGCCGGCTATCAAACCTTTGGTGCAGGCAAACTCTATCACCATGGTGCTGGAGCAATTGACACTCGTGGTTGGACTGAGTTTTTCTTCCGGAATGAGTGGCAGCGGCAGGCAGGCTGGTCGCTCGATTCATGGGCGGAAGATACACCTGTTCCGCAGCCCTTTCCGAACAGTATCTACAACCGGGGCAATGAGATTTCTGGCGGGCTGTTTCTTGAATGGGGTGCTGTCCCAGAAGGTCGCGAGCAATCAATGGCTGATACAGCGCGCGTGAATTGGGCAGTGAAAAAGCTCAGAGAGCAGCATGATCAGCCCTTCTTTCTTGGTGTTGGTTTGTATGCCCCGCACTACCCGAACTACTGTCCTCAAGAGTTTTTTGATTTGTATGATCGCGATGCAATCAAACTGCCGCTCGTGAAGGCAGATGATCTTGATGACCTCCCGCCAAAAATCAAAAAGATCAAGACAGCACGGTCGCGTATTCCAAAAAGGCTCGAAGAACTAGGTGCCATGAAAGATGCCGTTCATGGCTATCTGGCCTGCATCAGCTATGCCGATGCCATGTTGGGACGGGTGCTTGATGCACTTGAAGCAAGTCCATATGCCGAGAATACCATCGTTGTCATGTGGAGTGATCATGGCTATCACCTTGGTGAAAAAGGTGACTGGGGCAAGCACACTCTCTGGGAACGTACAAGCAACGTGCCCTTTCTGTGGGCTGGGCCTGGAGTTGCCCGGGGTGGGCAGTCTGATGTCACGGTAAGTCTGATCGATATGTATCCGACGCTGGTTGGTATGTGTGGTTTGCCGCAACCGAAACAACATCTTGAAGGCGTATCACTTGCGGCAACACTTGCTGATCCTGTGACTGCACATGATCGTAATGTCTTTCTGCCGCATATGAATCCTGGTGAGTATGCCGTGATGAATCGTGACTGGCGATACATTCGATATGGTGACGATGGTGAAGAACTCTACGATGTAAAAGCTGATCCAAACGAATGGAATAATCTTGCAGACAATCCAGCTTTTGAATCAAAAAAAGACGAACTTCGCAGTGTCGCGCCAGATACATTTGCTGAGCCGATCAAAGATCTCAATGCAAGAAAGAGCCTTGTTATTGAAGGCAACACGTTCCGTTGGGAACGAGGTGAGGGGAACTATATACCACGGCCGAAGAATCGCCCCTACGCGGATAGCGGTGATGATAAACCCTCAAAGCCAGCTAAGAAAAAAACAGCTGATAAGAGCCAGTCGGGTCGGAAGAGGCCAAACATACTGTTTGTTGTCTGTGATGATTTGAACACACATGTTTCGCCGTCTGGGTACGACGCCATTCAGACTCCTACGCTTGCTTCTCTGGCAGCAGAGTCAATGACTTTTCGCAATGCGTACTGTCAGTACCCTGTGTGCGCGCCCTCAAGAGCCTCGTTTCTAACTGGTCGCTATCCGCAGGCAACGGGTGTGTTGAATAACACGACAGATCTTCGTGATGCATGTCCTGATGCTGTGACCATGCCGCAGTTTTTCAAAGAGCATGGATATTGGACAGCAAGCACTGGCAAGGTGTTTCATTCAACGCGACAGGAATTGGGTGATATTGCCTGGAATGAACATGTTCGTTTTGACAATGATGAATTGCCAGTTGTGCGTGCTGCCCGAGAGGCTTTTGAAGAAGAACATGGTTCTGTCGAAGATGCCAAAAACAGGAAGCAATGGAAGAGTCTGCAAAAGCAGGTGGCGGCCAAGTTGAATGCCCAGACGCCACCGGGCCATGGTCGGAGTGGTCTGCTTGATGAGCAACATAAAGATGGCAAGAATGCGCGGCAGGTTGCATCATGGCTCAGTAATCATTCGCATGGTGAAAAACCATTTTTTATTGCCTGTGGTATCCAGAAGCCCCATGTGCCATTTCTTGCACCTGATAAATATTTTGATCTGTATCCGTCAGAAGAAATTCCGCTGCTTTCGTATCCGGCAAAACTCTGGGATGCCCTGCCCAAGACAGCGATTTCAAAACGGTATGAGGCATTTGGGTTTGAGTTAGGGAAAGAAGACCCAACTTTGCGGCGCGAATACATGCAGGCGTATCATGCGTGTATTTCGTTTCTTGATGCCCAGCTTTCGATTGTGTTTGATGCCTTGAAGGCAAGTGGGCACTGGGAAGACACCATTGTCATTTTTACATCTGACCATGGATATCACCTCGGTGAGCATTTCTTGTGGGGGAAGGTGACACTCTTTGATATTGGTACACGTGTGCCGTTTCTTGTTCGTGTGCCGGGCCTCACTGAGGGTGGAACACAGTCAGAAGCGATGGTTGAATTAGTTGACATCTATCCAACACTTGTTGATCTGGCAGGGCTTGAGCCACCAGTGGGGCTGCAAGGTATGTCCCTTCGTCCGCTGCTTGATCATCCGGAACGTCGTGGCAAAAAAAAGGTTGCCTACTCTGTTGTGACGCGAGGACCAAAGTTAGGGTATGCCGTCCGTAACCAGAACTGGCGATACAGCAAGTGGCCAGATGGTGAGGAACTCTACAATCTCAATAACGATCCTGAGGAAAAGAAAAACCTTGTTTCATTCCCGCATGTTGCCGAGCGATTGGCAGAGTTTCGCATGATTCTTCAGAACAAGCAGAAACAGTTTGCTGATACCCCGTAATCTGGCAGATGGAGTTTTGTCGGTTTCCGCCAGTTTTTTCGTTGTTTTTAGACAGATTCGTTGTTCGACCCGCCTGGAGCCGAAAACTGGCATTGGTCGCAACCGTGAGGTATTTTTGAGTAGATTATGAGAGGGCACGAGGTCTCTCTGATCAGTTACATAACGCAACCGTTCTTTCCGCTACCAGGGGTGTTCAGGTTCTCATGAAAGGTCTTTTCCAGAATCGCTTTCGTCGTTCATCACATGGTCGCCGTCGTTCGCGGGGCGTCTCTCTTGCTATGTCACTTGAGCGGCTTGAGCCACGCCTTGCGTTAGCCGGTGATGTTTCTCGTCCACTGCTTGAGGCAACCACACGTCTGTATATGGACCCATCGATGCATGGTCCTCAGCCTGTGGTAATGAGCAAGTCACAAGTGGTAGGGCATGATGTCAAAAGCTTTGTGATCTCACGGGTTCCAGAAGGTTCAGTTGTTGAGAAGTTGGATACAGCAACGAATACCTGGGTTGATGTCTCAACGAAACCAACCAGTAGTAATCCTCGTGAACTTCTGCGACTTCTTCAGAACCGTCTGATTCAGCAGGGTGATTCACTTCGATGGACACCCACAGCAGGTACAGCGAGTTCCGTGCAGCAAGCCTTCGAGATGATCGGCTGGGATGACAGAAGCCAGCCTCGCCCTCGTCCTCAGGGCGTTCCGCAAGCCGTTCAAAACATCGTCGCTACATTTGATAGTCTGGGCGACCTCGTAGTTACCTGGGATGCTCTGAGCAGCGGAGAGGCCAGCGAAGACATACGCTACACAGTGACAATGACAACGACGACGGCTGCCGGCTCATCGACTCAGAGGCACGTCACTGCAAGCACATCGGCAGTATACCCGGGCCTTTCGCCGAGGAACGTCCATTCGTTTTCAGTGACGGCCTCGAACACCGTAGGAACGGGCGACGGATCACAATCGATCGATGGCCCGCCTCGTGTTGCCTATCTCGGTGACACTGGGATTTCGAGCACCGACAACCTCACGTCAGACCGCACTCCGACGCTGACCGGTCGAGTACTGGGCGACGCCTCGCATGTTCGGGTTGTGATTGAGGGTGATTCCAGCGACCTCATACCTATAGTTGATGGAACTTGGACCTACACGGTTCCGGCCACAGCCCCGCTTGCCGATGGCGATTACTCTTTCTTCGCCGTGCCCATTAATACGTTGGGAGAGGCTGGTGCGCCGTCACAGGCCCGTGAGTTCACAGTGTCAGCCCAGCGGCCAGCGACACCCACCTTTGGGCTCGCCGATGATACTGACACTGGCATCAAGGGCGATGGGCAAACGATCCTCGAGCAAGTGTCGATCAACGGTTTCACGGACCCCGATAAAATTGTTAGGGTGTCGATCGATGGTGTGCCTGTAGTGTTGGCAAAAAGTGATTCCACCACCGGGGCGTGGCAGTGCCCCTTGCCGAAGCTCTTCAGTGGGAGCTTTGACATCACTGCAGTTGCAATCAGCCCTTCGGGAGTCGTAAGTCCAACAGCAACGCTCAAGCTCACGATCAGCGGTGTGCGGACAGTAATGCTAGGTGCTGCAAGCGGGCAGCCAATCGAATTGACGCCGTACCATATCCTGGGGAACCAGACCCCGGGCTTCATTGTCACGAAGGTGCATGAAGGTGTGTTGGAAAAGTCGGTTGACGGGAGCAACTGGAATTCAATTCCACCTGGGGAAGTGGAGGTTACGCTCGCGGCATTACAGTCGCCAGAATCAGCGAGGGCTGTAGGTTTTGCTGAGCGTGTACGGTGGTCTCCGTCTCTAGAAACTCAGGGCACACGTGCTGCGTTTGACGTTATCCCTCTCGATGTTTTAGGCGGCACCATTGCACCGCTGCCTGAGGTGGAAACAGTCCCTGGCAAACTCGTCAATCCGGCGGTTGCATATCAAGAAGAAAGTGGTGCTACGCTCTCGTGGAGTGATCCTGTCGATGGCTTGGAATCCGACTCCACCCGGTATTCGGTTCGTGTGACGCAGGCTGATGGTCGAACATTGCTCTACAACGTCGATTCGAGTGTCCACGAGATCGCCATTCCCGATAGTGGTAAACTTAGGTCCGCCTTGTTCTGGAGTGCTATATCCGCTGGAGCCAGTGGCCGGTTTAGTTACAGCGCAAAACTCGAACAGCAGCTCCAAAACCGGCTTGAATTTTCCGTATTGAGTCAAATTTCAGCGGCTAACTTAGAGCAACAGGCCCGGATGCAGCTTGATAGTAGCCCCACGCCAGTTGTGGGGCAGCAGCATGGTTTTGTGCTTGGGAAAACGCATGAGAGTCTGGCCTACCTGGAAGTGAAGGCTGTGCCCGACGAGGAGGAGGCTGCGCAGGGGCTGGAGGCGGGCACTTTTCCGGTGGTGTCGTTTGATTCAAACAAGCTGACCAGCGGGCAACTTGCCAGCCTCAAAGAGAATCCAATCCTTGCCAAGGAGATGTTTCCCGGAACCGTAGAGGGGGAGGTGCAACCCGATCAGGTGCGGGTGCACTTCCAGGCAGGTGAGGAACTTGAGATCGCTGGAAATGTTGACCCAAGCATCCGCGATCGCGCCACGATTATTGTTGAGGAAACGGAGGTCCTGGCCGGCAATAAGCTCGGTATCTGGCGTCCGGTGGCAAATGTAGACATTGGTGCGGACGGTGCCTATTCGTATCTACACAAGGTGCGTTATGGCCAGACTTCGGTTCGTGTTCGGCTAGAACTAACCGACGTTGCCCCCGACCCATCTCCGCAAATGACTACGTTCACTGCCACGCAGGATACCTCAACCCAACAAGCGGTTATCTCGACGCCGATCGATCTCAACTACAATAAATTTGGGATTACGACGGAGGGATGGTCGGTGCCTGATCAACAAGGCTTCGACGGACACGGCAATTACTACAGTTCTGGTTGGACGAGTGACTCAACATATGGTCGGGATACGGCGGTACTGAATTATGCTCAACTTGAGTTCCCCATTGGGCCAATTCCCGTAGAAGGTAGTCAGGCCAATAATAACGGCAGAAATAACTCCTCTCAGAATACTTTTAACTACCTTCAGGCGAACGGCCAGGTTGCCTCATACGGCCAGGTGATTGACGTCGACGTGCCTGCTGCGGATGAAGGATGGAATAGTGTGCTTTATCTGGCTGGGGCAGGGAAAAACGGTGATCAGCTGTCTCAACAGATAACGCTTGAGTTCATTGAGGCTGACGGCTCGACAACCCAGGAAATCTGGACACAGTCGTTTACAGACTGGGCAAACAATGGCGACTCAAGCCCGCCCACCACCTATCGAGGTGAGCATCTGATCAAGAAAAACTCCGAACGTATCAATCAGGTGGGCAATTACGCCAAGGGAATTCCAGCCTACTTATTTGCCTATGGTTACGCTCTAGCCAACAGGCAATTGAAGAGCATCACGTTGCCTAACAACCAGGACATAGGAATCGTAAGTGCGATTGTGGCCACGGCCCCAAAGATCTTCGAAAGGGAGGTGCAATCATATGTCCTTGGTCATATGAACCTCACGGGGGTCGATATGGTAGCCCTCACCCTTATTAATGAATCAAATGTTGGTGCGGGCGGGTCGGCACTCGAATTTTTTCTGGCTGACCAGCCGAACGACGAAAGCGTTTATACAAGTAAGAGCGTTACCGTGCCGATGGGCGAGCATCGGACAATTGCCTACGTGGGTACGAATGCAGCAAGTGTTCTTGCCTTCACTATGCAGAAGGCCTCCAACGTCGTCGGAGGCACAGCGAGCACCTACATTCCTCAATGGAGCCGAGGCAAGAGCAACAATCCCCAGAAATACGCGGCGAATATTACACCCTCCCTCAATGGCCGAATCGCCCCAGGTCAGCACTGGACGCTGACTATTCAGAACGCTGGCGCAGGTTTTTGGGGCTGGATCGATCGGCCCAGCGCGCGGCATGGCCTGTGGGAAGGTGGTCTTCCGTATGGTTCCGGAAAGAAAAACCCACCTGGAGCGGAGTTTAAAATGTTGACCCAAGCTGAGATTGACCTAGGTGACCAGCCAGAATGGGCAAAGGTTCTTGAAAAAGTTGCGGGGTTTGCTGTTATCACAGTTGCAACTATGGGGGTCGGTATTGCCCTGGCGCCAGCCGAGGCCACCGCCGCGGCGGCTGGCATCGCGGAAGCCGACTCAGTAGTCACAGAAGCCGAGGTAGACGAGTCAGTCGTTACTCAAACTCAGAACGACGTCGGCTGGGCCTACGAACACAACCGAGCGCGTGCTTTCAGTTTAGATCTTGATTTGAGTGGAATCAGTGAGGCTGACGATATGTGGGATTTTCCTGTCGAGGAAGAGGAAAAAGAATTTTTAGCAAGTGACGATGGAAGCTTGATTGTGCAAGTCAGCCAAGATGAAGAGCAGCTTGAGGAAGATGAAGCCGTCGTGAGAAGTGACGCGAAAGCAGTTGTAGTGGATGTCGATTATGAGGCGATGGCTATTCTTCGCGGTTTGGGGATGGAGGAAGACTTTTTCCTTGAAGATATGGTCTGGGAGTCAGGCGTTTCGTCAGAAGTCGTTGGCATTGATCTTGCCGAAGATGCCATTGATCGCCTTGAAATATCCTTCGAATCCGCGTTGGCTCCGGCCGAAATTCCTCCCGCACTTCAGGACAGCTTTGTCAGTTTGGAAGACGTTTTGGGGGGGCAGGTTCAATCCGATGTTGAATTGTATGCTGGTGACACCCCGTGGATTGCGGATGTCAGTTATGACGATATGGAAGCCATCGACCAAGCGCTTTACGACGAAGAACAGAACGTATTTAAGGATGGGTTTGAGTATGTTCAACTATCGCCGTACTCAGAGGAAGATTGGGAATTTGCACAGGAACAATTTGCCGGCTTTTTTGATCTTTCTAACTAATGAGTAACTGCTCATTTAACACGAAACTGTGGCCGCTCTTTTTAAAGACAGGACGGTCAAAAGCAATTTCGCACGCTTCGCGTAGGGCAGAAGAGGCCCCACAGCCTTGGTTTGCTACACACGCAGGCCAAGGGGGTGCCAGTTCGGCGTCAAAAACCTGCCTGCAACACCCGTGTCTATTACAACACCCGTGTCTATTAATGGATTGGACATAGCGTGGTCCCGTCCTGAAGAGGTGTATGGAGGATCAGGCACTCAGATCACCTACGAAGTAACAGTGGTGCAGGGAACTCTTTCATATACAGAAGATACGACTGCCACCACACTCTCGTTACCACAGGGGTTGTTGTTCGGTACCTCGTATACGGTAACCGTTCTGCCAAAGACGCAGTACGGTGACGGAAGGCCTGCGACTCTCAAGCAGGTGTATCCAGTCCCATAAGGGTAGTTTCCGCACGCGCCATCGTTAGTGGATCAACAGAAGAACCCGACGCAGTAGAAGAACCCGACGCAGTGCTCACCAGCGTGAAGCTGCAAAAAGGGCCACAATTGTTATCAGCACAAGCGTGCCGCCGATTGCATAGCTCGCCGGCATGTTCCAGAGCATTCTTCGTATGGAAACGGCCAGAAGTGGCATGTGGGCCAGAAGTAGCATGTAGATGTTCCTCGAAATACGTGGCTACCGTCGCGAATCTGAAGTTTATTACAAGTGACGGGTTTCGTGAATGGAAATCAGTGTTTTTCGGGCGCTTTAGCAGTATAGAAATGAAAAGGCCTCGCAATTGGGGAAACTGCGAGGCCTCAAAAGCGGCTATAGAAGTGTGGGTCTTTGGGGGGGAACAGCCGCCGAAAAGAATCAATTGTATTGGTGGGGAGCCTCGCTCCCGACACACTAAATATACACTGATTCTCCTGTCGTGTCGAATTGAATTTTTATTCCGACCGGCCCGCCGAAATACCGTCCCGAGAGTGCTATCATGCTCATGGAGAACTGGTTGTTTCCTGAGTTCCTCCGCCATTTTATTCCTCGAGAAGTGAGATTTTCCCTCATGGCTGCGACGCAGATTGATCCATTTTCCGCCCGATCAACCTTCGATACTGGTTCCGGTACCGCTGCACTCTATCGCCTTCGCGCACTTGATGATGCCGGTGTCACCAATACAGCCCGTCTGCCGTATTGTCTTCGCACAATTCTTGAGGCGTTACTACGAACCTGTGACGACTATGAAGTCACAGAGCAGGACGTCCGGAATCTGGCAACATGGGAAGCGGCAAAACCTGCAGCTGTTGAAGTTCCCTTCAAGCCAGCCCGAGTTGTCTTGCAAGACTTTACCGGTGTGCCATGTGTTGTCGATCTGGCAGCCATGCGTGCAGCAATGAAGCGACTTGGTGGTGATGCAAACAAGATCAATCCACTGGTACCGGTTGATCTTGTGATCGATCACTCTGTGCAGGTTGACTATTTTGGCAGTGCCGATGCACTTGCAAAAAACGTTGATATTGAATTTGGCAGGAATGCTGAACGCTACTCCTTCTTACGTTGGGGTCAGCAGGCATTTGAAAACTTTCGCGTTGTTCCACCTGCCATTGGCATTGTGCATCAGGTCAATCTTGAGTTTCTTGCCGGTGGTGTTTTTCTGAGACCTGATGCGGCAGGAGGCGACATGCCCGTTGCGGTGCCGGATACGCTTGTTGGGACTGATAGTCACACAACCATGATTAATGGTCTTGGTGTTGTAGGATGGGGTGTTGGTGGAATTGAAGCCGAAGCCGTCATGCTTGGTCAAGCACTTTCACTGCTTATGCCAGAGGTTGTAGGTTTTGAGTTAACCGGCAAATTGCCAGCTGGAGCAACGGCCACTGACCTTGTCCTTACTGTGACAGAAGCACTTCGCAAGGAAGGTGTCGTTGGCAAGTTTGTTGAGTTCTTTGGTGCCGGTCTTGCTGGCATGACGCTTGCCGATCGAGCAACCATCGCCAACATGGCACCAGAGTATGGTGCCACCATGGGCTTCTTCCCAGTTGACGCCGAGACGCTTCGCTACATGCGGCTCACTGGCCGAACTGCTGAACAGGTTGAACTGGTTGAGCGTTATACAAAAGAACAGGGGCTATTCCACATAGAGTCGGCGTCGACTCCAGAGTTCACAAAACGACTTTCACTTGATATGAGTACAGTTGTGCCAAGTCTTGCCGGCCCAAAGCGACCGCAGGACAGAGTTCCGATGGTCCAGGTGAAGGAGGCGTTCCAAGACGCATTAAAAGCACCAACAGCAAATCGTGGTTTTGCTCTGCCTGAAGCTGAAATGACTTCTCATGCAACGGTTGCAAACAACGGACATTCTGCTGAAATTGGGCACGGCGCTGTAGTGATTGCGGCTATTACAAGCTGCACCAATACGAGTAATCCAAACGTTATGGTTGCCGCCGGGCTTGTTGCTCGAAAGGCTGTTGCGAAAGGGCTGTCGACCAAGTCATGGGTCAAGACAAGTCTTGCCCCGGGGTCTCGTGTTGTCACGGACTATCTTGAAAAATCAGGGCTTGCGTCTGATCTTGATTCGCTCGGTTTCGAAACTGTTGGTTATGGATGCACCACCTGCATTGGCAATTCAGGTCCACTTCCTGAACCTGTTGCAGCTGCAGTGACCGAAGGTGATCTTGTTGCAGCAGCAGTTCTCTCAGGTAATCGTAATTTTGAAGGGCGTGTGAATCCGCTGGTGAAGGCGAACTGGCTCGCAAGCCCACCGCTTGTGGTGGCATACGCTCTTGCTGGAACAATTGATATTAATCTTGAAACGGACCCGCTCGGAGAAGGCAGTGATGGTCAGCCCGTGTACCTGAAAGATATCTGGCCGACGCAAGAAGAAGTACGACAAGTAGTTGAGACCGCAGTTGTGCCAGAACAATTTCAGAGCCGTTATGGAAATGTCTGGAATTCGAATGAGCGTTGGAATGCTGTGCCTACTACAGAGGGCGAACTCTACGACTGGCAGGACACCAGTACATACATTCAGGAGCCACCGTTTCTTGCTGAGCTGACCAGCGAGGCGACACCACCAACAAGTGTTACTGGGGCCCGCGTGCTTCTTGCACTTGGTGACAGCGTGACCACGGACCATATCTCACCAGCTGGTGCCATTGCCAAGGACAGTCCTGCTGGACGGTACCTTGTAGAGAACGGCGTGCCGCCTGAAGAGTTCAATAGTTATGGTGCACGTCGCGGGAATGACCGCGTCATGACGCGTGGCACGTTTGCAAACATTCGTATTCGTAATCTGCTTGCGCCGGGAACAGAGGGTGGCGTGACCCGATTACTGCCAGAAGGTGAACAGATGGCAGTCTATGATGCGGCCATCAAATACCGAGAACGCGGCGTGCCTCTCGTGGTACTTGCTGGTGCAGAGTATGGCACTGGTAGTTCTCGTGACTGGGCAGCCAAGGGAACAATGTTGCTTGGTGTCAGGGCCGTCATGGCAACCAGCTTTGAACGGATTCACCGATCGAACCTTGTGGGGATGGGTGTGCTACCTCTTGTGTTACCAAAGGGCTGGCAGGAGCTTGGGCTGACGGGTGAAGAGACGTTTGATATCCCATTCGATAAACTCGCGCCGCGAAGCACTCTTGAGGTTGTTGCAACTCGGAAGGACGGAACGAATCTAACGCTGCCGTGTACAGTTCGTATTGATACGCCGGTCGAGCTTGATCAGTTCAATGCAGGCGGCATCTTGCCATTTGTGTTGCGTAAGTTGCTGGCAAGCTAGTAATACGTCTGAGACGTATTACGTATCATTCTCCGCTGAAGCGTTTTGTGAAAGCACTATACGCAGCGAGACATAAGGCACCACGTTCAACACCATCCACAGTGCTTTGTACCAGCCAAGGTACTCGAAATAGAGAGTGCCTAGTTCGTCAGCTCGTAAATGAAAGATGCTGGCATGGAGTGTCCGTATCTCATCGTGCCAAACAACGACTGCACCTGTGCTGATTACCAAAATGCAAAAATTAAGAAGAGTCATCCAGAAAAAGAATGCCAACAGAGTCTTCGCGTTCATTGAAAAGTCGTTTCTGTAATGTGTGCCGTTCGCGGCCGGGGCGGAAATCGAGCGGGCACTAACTTGACTGAGTGTATCGCTTCGCGAGCTTTACGAGTGGATGACGAGCATCGGCCATACCAAGGAATTGCAACTGATGCAAGGATTTGGTGGTTCCCTGAAAGTGTTGTTTTTCACGATGGAAACCACAATTTTACCAGAATTTTTTCCAACGTATTTTTGGCCCTGTTGGGATGGGAACTTGAGGGCCGAATTCGCTAAATTAGTATCAAATTTTAGCTGTCTGGTTGTGCATTTTTTATGTGCAATCAGCAGTGTGTCGATACTGTTTTTTTCCTCTTTTAACAAATATCAAACATAGGGTTAGACACTGATGTTCAGTAGCCTTGGCTCACTTTTACATTCATTCAGGATTCCATTTCGCAGGCGTTCAGTTCAAAGTGTTTTCAGTAGGCGTGGTCGCAGGCGGAGTTTTGTTCCGTCGCTTGGTTCTCACAGCTCGTTGGGAGTTTCGCTTCACGATACTCTTTCACACGAGCCGCTTGAGCAGCGTCGCCTTCTTGCAGCTGATGTGAATCTCGATGGTACCGTGCTGACGGTCGCCTTCGATGATGCCGGAACTGACTTTATTTCACTCAGTATGAATGCCACTGGGTATCAAACAACCGGGGCAAATGTAACAAGTGGTACTGGCACGATTACCAAGCTTGTTGTGACTGATGCCGGTACGGCTTTTCCATCGTGTGTCTCCATTCTTGATGCATCGCAACAGTTAACAGGTGGATTGTCCGTTGGTCAAAACGTCTACAGTGTTGATATTGCCGCACCGATCGATACCGCCGGTGGGGACGTGGCGATTGATTCTTCGCAATTGACTTTGGCTAGAAACATCTCAACAGGAGGTGGTTCACAGACCTATGGCGGTGCTGTGGCTTTGTTGTCAGATGCCGTGTTGTCAAGTTCTGGAAGTTCTGCAATTGACTACGGTGAGGTGTCAGTAATAGGAGATGTCTCAACCTCCGGTCTCGCCAGAGACGTTGCTACCTCCCCCGATGGGCAGTATGGCTACGTTGCAACTGGCACGCGGCTCGCGGTTTACGACCTCTCGAATGCCTATTCTCCGACTGAGTTAAGCAGTATCGAACTTGGGGGCGAAGCATCCGGGGTGGCGGTCTCAGGTTCGTATGCCTACGTCGCTGCCTTTACTGCCGGGCTTCGCATAATTAATATCTCGGATCCACAGAACCTTGTGAGTGAAAGCCAGTTCACTGATTCTGGGACAATGAAAGCCGCAAATGGTGTTACGATAGATGGTTCGTATGCATACATCGCGGATGAAGCCGGTGGTTTGCGGATCGTGGATGTAACGGATGTGACGTCACCTAGCTCGGTGGGCGTTTATCATGCCTCCGACGCCTATGGCGTGGCCGTGAGTGGTAACTATGCATATTTAGCAGATGGTTCGGCTACGGATAATTTCCGTGTAATCAATATCTCTGATCCAAGCACGCCAGTGCTTTTGAGTGAGATCTCTCTCGGTGGATCTGCCTACGAGGTAGCGATCTCAGGTTCGTATGCTTATGTGGCTGCTGGTGCCAATGGTCTTCGGGTTGTAGACATTTCAGATCCAGCAAGCGTTTCGGAGGTTGGGAGTTATCCGACCACGCAACACGCTCTTGGCGTGGCCATGTCGCCGGATAATGCAAATGTATTTGTGACCACGGGTGAGGGTGGAACAATAATTGGTTCTGGTGGTTCGCAGAATGTTTCCGATTGGGGCGGCGAGGTTCTCACGTTAGATATCAGTACGCCAACAGCTCCAGTTTTAAGTTCAATCGCAGCATTACCCAGTGTTGGTGAGGGAATTGCGGTTTCGTCTAGAGGGTATGGATTTGTCGCAGATGCTGGTCAAGGGCTTCAGTCATTGGCTTTTGGTAGCACAATAGCAGGTGACATTTCATTTCAGAGCACAATTGATGGCGGTCACCGTCTGCGGGTTCTCGATGTCCATGGCAGCACTCGTTTCGATGGCGAGATCGGTGGGAATAACCCACTTGCCAGTTTTGAGGTTGGTGGCCTTGGCCAAGTCGTCATGAATGCAAGTGTCACGTCAACTGGCTTGCAGTCGTACGTGGTTGATCTGTCGCTGCTTAATGACATCACGCTCACCGCTTCAGGCATTGAACTGCACTCACAGATCCTTGCGGGAAACAATAATCTCACGCTCAACGGCAGTGCCACCGGTGTTGTGTTGGATGACGTTGTGCTATCGAGGGCAAATAATCTGACGGTTGTCGGTGACGCTACAGTATCAGGCACGTTCGATACGCAAGCGATTGATTTCCAAGGCAATCTTACGCTTATTGACGATGCCTCACTCGTGGCTGGCCAGACTCAGCCAAATTTGACAGCTGTCACGGGTCCTGAATTTAGTTGGGACGTTGTTGAGCCTCAAAATGCCACGGGGCATGCTGCATCCGACCAGAAAGGTCGTGGTGCTGTCGTGTCTCCTGATGGCACGATGGTGGCGTTGCTCTCTGAAGAAAACGGAATCACGCTGTGGGATATCACCGACCCGTCGTCTCCTAGCAATATCACCAACACGACTCAGCCGATCCTCTGGGATACAGCAAATGGTACCTACGCAGCAGAGGCATGGGGTGCGGCATTTTCGCAGTCGGGCGATGAACTCTATGTTGTTGGAGAAGCTGGTACCGCAGGAATTGGGTTTGCGAAGATCGATATTTCTGATCCTGCAAACGCGAGTGTGACCGGCACAATCAACTCAACGGAATTTGGCGGTGGAAGTCCCTATTTTGTTGAAGTGACAGCAGATGGCCAGACGGCAGCAATTTCATTGCAGGGCAATGGCACGACAGGCGGTCTTGCATTGGTCGATCTGGATACGCTGGCTGTTTCGACGTTTACAAGTTATGAGTCGGGTGGCAGTACAGTTGAAATGAACTCGACTGAAGGCCTGGCCTTGTCGAGTGATGGCAAGTACGCCTTCCTCGGTAGTCAATACAATAAAAATCTGACGATCGTCGACATTTCAGACCCAGACAACCCCGCGTATACATCAAGTGTTGAGACGGGTACAGATATCTGGACCATCGTGCCGTCCTTTGATGATCAGTTCCTTTACGTGGGTGGCCAATCTGGCGTTGGGGCGATTAACATCACCACCATTGAGACCCCGACGGTAGCCACAAATATTGCAACATTCAATGATGGCAACGGCAGCCAGCCTCTGAGGACATTCGGGCTTGGTCTATCGGCTGACGGTTTAACGTTGTTTGCCGGTTCAGCTGGTTCGTATAGCAATCTGACAACATCAGTTGTCGCCTACGACGTATCTGTACCAACCGCTCCGGCGTTTGGTGGGTTTCTGAGTCAGCCTGCCGTGAGTCTGACCAACTTTGGCTTTTATAATCGAGTGACGACCACGCCGGATGGTCGCACGATGATTGCCAGTAGTTTTGGTTTTACAGTGGCAAACGAGGGTGCGGTCTATAATTTTTATGAGATTCCCTACGACAGTGTTGCAAGTGGCACGATCAACGTTGGCGGATCGATAGACGGTGACGGCAGTGGGAATCACAAGCTTGTGCTTGAGACAGCAAGCGGCTCTGCCACCATCGGTGGAGCGATCGGGTCAACACATGCTTTGGAATCTGTCTTTATTCTTGATGACGGCACAACCAGTGTTGGTGGGAATGTCACAGTAACCAATACGTTTGACACGCTCGGTCAGCTTATTCTTTCAGATGATGTCACGTTCACGGCTGGCTCTGTCGTGCTTGATGGCGGTGCCGACGCGGGTGCCAATGACCTGACGATTAACGCAACATCGGCGGTTGTTCTTGATGCCGGGACGGCTGCATTCAGCAATCTTGCTAATCTATCAATTAGCGGTGAGGCCACGCTCAACGGCAGCATTCAGACAACAGGGAATCAGTCTTTTGGTGGAGCTGTGTCGCTGAATGGTCAGACATCGTTGGTGTCGGGCGCTGGAGAGATACATCTTGATGGTGGTGTCTCCGGAACATCGACATCACTGACACTTGGTGACGGAACACAAACCGGAGACATCCGTGCAGGAGTGAACTTTCAGGTCCACACGTTGTCTATCGGGACAGGAGCTTTTGATGTTGAGTTCAATACAACGAGTGCCACGTATGTCGCGAACCAGACAGCACCAGTTGAGTTTAAAAATAGCGGCAATGTGACATTGTCTGGTCCCGGGCAAACGTTTGCCGGAGGAATCTCAACGGCAGGTGTTGCCAATACGTTTGTCGCGGGCTGCGTGTCGACATGGGCGAAAGATATCACTCTTGATAATGTCACCATGTTGGATTCAAGCTACAACCATCGCTTTGACACTCGGTGGACAGGCGTCTTCGCGGCCGGTGCAAACATCAACATTAGTAATTTCAAGTCGACGCTGAGCCCGTCGCCTACGTCTGTTGAGTTTGATATCGGTAACACCACGAACACGCTGACATTATCAGGCTCAACGCAGAGCACGAATTTCCTGCAATTTAAAGGCTCGGGTAGTGTAAATGTTCTTGGTCCCGCGAACCTGGCGGGTGAGGTCGCAGCACAGAACCTCACCTACTTTGGTCTTCCACAGGAGAACACCATTCCAGCGCTGAATTTTAATGACAATGTCACGCTGACAGGTGCCATGGAGTTTGAAGGTACAACAGCCACGTTTACCAACGGTGTTGAAGGAGCAGGCAACGACCTGACGCTGAACTTCACGCAGACGGCAACGTTAGATGGTTTTTCTAATGTTGGGAACTTTACCTCGCTGGGTGCGGTTGACCTTAATGGCAACTTTAATACGTCAGGCTTTCAGAAGTATGAAGGTAATGTATCGCTTGATGGTGATACCGAACTTGGTGCAACCACTGTTGAGTTCGCTGATGGCGTGACTGGCAACAGCAATAACCTGACACTTTCACCAACAAGCAGCTATATCAAGCTTGATGGAATCCAGCTCTCTGGTGTCAATGAATTAACCATTGGTGGTGACCTTGAACTCGCCGGTAACCTTGATGCACAGAATATTGATATTCAGGGCAATACGACATTGCTTGGTGATGCGAATCTGACGGCAACTGGAACAGCCTCGGGTGACTGGAGCACGGCATCACTCACGAATACCGTCGTGACTTCTGGATCTGCAATGAAATTAACGCTCTCTCCAGATGGTCGGCATGCGTATATTGCCGACGACAACGAGGGCATGCAGGTTGTTGATTTGCAACACCCATCTGGTCCAGCAATCGTTGGCACCTTTAATAGTGGGGTAGGAAATGCATTCGACGTAGTCGCCAATGCGACGCACGCGTTTGTTTCGCACTGGATGGGTGATCTTCACATTGTCGACGTTTCAAACCCGTCTTCCCCACAGTCAACTGGTAATGTATCGCTTCCTGATATGGGGCTTCCGTTTGGGGGGAGTCCGTTTGGGCTGTCGCTGCATGGTAATGCTCTTTATGTTGCTGATGGACAAGCTGGTATTCACCATGTCGATGTGTCAGACCCAGCGAATCCCTCGGTGTCAGAGACTTTTGGCACCGGGGCTACGTTCTTTGGTGTGACCGTAGCCGGCGGGTACACCTTTGCAGCAACGAGTGCAGGCCTCAAAGTCTATGACGTTGCTCGCACCAATGTCGCAACGGCTTCTTTGTCGGGGAACGGGGATGCCAGGTCAGTGGTCGTATCTGCTGATGGTCAAACAGCATTCCTTGCAAATTTCAACGGTGGCCTGGATATCTTTGATATTTCAACACCCTCAAATCCACAGCTGCTCGATAGTTATTCAACCGCAGGGTACGGGCATGACGTTGCACTATCGAGTGACGAGTCGCTAGCCTTTGTGGCCGACGGTCCAAACGGGAAGTTGGTTCTTGATGTATCAGATACATCCGACATCAAATTCGTTGGAAACCATGCGACCACAGGGAGCGATACCGATGGGAATGTGTACGACGTGGCTGTAGCCTCTGATGATGCAGCAACATACACCGTGACCCATAAATCGGAGAACGATCCTGGAAAAGCCGGCCTGGATATATTCAGTGCGGTCACGCAGGGCATCTTGTTCGGCGGCACCGTTGACGGCGGCCACGACCTGACCGCCAATAGCTCGTCGGTCACGTTTGCCGGCGGTGTTGGTAACACGACACCGCTTACCAGCCTGACCACGACAACGAACACCACCGCCGTCATCGCCGGTGGCTCGATCAAGACCAGCGGCAACCAAACTTACGGTGGCGTGGTGGATCTCCCAGCGAATACCGAATTGATCGGTGACACAGGCAGTTTTGCCGCTGGCGTCGAAGCCGCTGGCAATGACCTGACGCTGAATTTCACGAGCACGACGGCCCTCGACAGTAGTTTTGCGAACATCAACGACCTGGCGAGCGAAGGCGATGTCACGCTCAATGGCTCGATCACGACGGGTACCCAGATCTACAACGGCACCGCTACGCTCACGGGCGACACGGTGTTGACCGCTGATGACAACATTGCGGTTTTCGTGCCGAACTACGCGGATCCGCAGCTTGCCGGGAATTTTACTACGAGTGGCAGTGCCTATGATTCCGCACTCTCCTCGGATGGCAAGTATGCCTTTGTTGCCGATGGCGGTAGCGGTCTTCAGATCATCGACGTTTCGAACGTCGCCGCTCCGACGCCTGTTGGCAATCTTGCTACGGACTGGGCTTTCGACGTGAAGCTTTCCTCGGATGGCAAGTATGCCTTTGTTGCCGATGAAAGTAGCGGTCTTACGATCATCGACGTCTCGAACGTCGCGAATCCGCAGCAAGTGGGACAATATGATACGCTTTTTGCCAACGGCGTGACGCTTTCTTCGGATGGGCAGTATGCCTTTGTTGCAGATTTTGGCAGCGGTCTTCGGATCATCGACGTCTCGAACGTCGCGGATCCGCAGCAAGTCGGGCAATATGATACGAGTGGCAATGCTTTTGATGTGACGCTTTCCTCGGATGGTCAGCATGCCTTTGTTGCCGATGACACGAGCGGTCTTCAGATCATCGACGTTTCGAACGTCGCGGATCCGCAGCCTGTTGGGAATTTTACTACGAGTGGCCGCGCCAATGGTGTGACGCTTTCCTCAGATGACCAGTATGCCTTTGTTGCCAATCGTAGCGGTCTTCAGATCATCGACGTTTCCAACGTCGCAAATCCGACGCCTGTTGGGAATTTTGCTACGAGTGACCACGCCAATGGTGTGACGCTTTCCTCAGATGACCAGTATGCCTTTGTTGCCGCTTACGAGTCCGGTCTTCAGATCATCGACGTCTCGAACGTCGCAAATCCGCAGCCTACCGGGCATTATGATGCGAGTAACTATGCCCTCGGCGTAGAGCTTTCCTCGGATGGTCAGTATGCCTTTGTTGCAGATTGGAATGATGGTCTTCAGATCATCAGCCTGGGATCCGAAGAAACAGGCGCGGTTATTTTCAGCGGCACGGTTGATGGCGGCCATGCCCTGGCCGTCAATGGCTCGTCTGTCGAGTTTGCCGACGGTGTCGGCAGCACGACACCGCTTGCCAGCCTGACCACGACAACAAACACAACCGCCGTCATCGCCGGTGGCTCGATCGAGACCAGCGGTAACCAGGCCTACGGCGGCAACGTGACGCTCAGTGGCAATGCTAATTTCACTGGCAACGCCGCCACGTTTACCAACGGTGTGCTGGGTGGTAACAACTCGCTGACCATCAACTTTACACAGCCTTCAAAGCTTGATGGACTTGCCAATGTCAACGAGTTCACGTCACTGGGGCAAATCGAGCTAAATGGCTCGTTCCAAACAGCTGGCTCACAGAATTTTGCTGGTGGTGTCTCACTTGGTGGAGATGCAACGCTGCATGCAGCAAGTGGCTTTATCAAGCTAAATGGAATTGCAGGTGAGACCTACGACCTCACTATTGGAAACACCACACTTCCTGAACCTACCGCCGAACTGATTATTACAAGTGACGTTTCTCTCAACTCGCTCACTGCAACAGCCGGCAATTACGATGCGTCGCTGACGGGAGCGTCGATGAAACTCCAACAAGCCACGTTTGATAATAGTGGGGATATCACCCTTGGTGACGAAGCGACCGATAGCCTCGTTATTGGAAATGGGTTGGTTGTTCAAGATGCAGCCGTCACAACTGTTGCCGGTACCATTGCGTCAAATGGTTCTGAGATTGCGATACGAAACATCAATCTCGCTGCCGATACCCACATTGATACAACCAATAGCGGCATGGCGAAAAATGGTGGTGCACAGATTCTTCTTGATGGATATATGCAGCTCAATGGGTTTACGCTCGACACAAAATCTGGAGTCATTAATACAACCCTCGAGGGCGATATCACGATTGCTAACGGGTCCTTCGAAGTGCTGCAGGGTGATCTCGACCTTGGAGAAAGCGGCAACGCTTCGAATGCTGCCAACATTACCATTACTGAAACAGCAACAATCAGGGTGCCTGAAAACGGCACGCTAAATGTGTTTGATGGGTCGCAGCTCGACGCAGGGGATAACCCCATCAACATCATTGCCAATAACATTAGCTTCCAGACGAATGCTGGAAGTTTCATCTCGACTTCAGAGATCACCATCACGCCGGCCACAGCAGGAAACAATATTTTTGTTGGGAATATCGCAGATTCGAAGACAGCAAGTGACGGTTTGCGAATTAATCAGACTGATTATTCGAAGATGCAGTCGCCGAACCTGACTATCGGAGGTGCTGGCTATAACGGCACGATCACAGTTGAAAACGTGACTGGCGCTCTTGGTCGATTGAATCTCATCGCTGATGGTACCGGGGGCGCTATCAATCTGAGCGGCGGCGTTGATCTTGATGGGAAAGATGCAAACAACATCAGTCTTTATATCCAAGGTTCTGGTGCAACGACTGATTTAAGTGGCATTACAAGTGTTGCAGGAGACATGATCATAAGCGACGCTGTTCGCGTTGTTGGCGATTCCAAACTTGCGTCAACTGACGGCAATATCACAGTGACCGGTGGTACAGATGGTATTTATAGTGCAAGCGGAAGTAACAATGATCTCGAGCTTTATGCTTACAACGGAACAATAATCGCAGGAAATCAAACAGGGTTTGGTGACAATAGTGGTGCTGATTCGTTAATTGACAATCTGTTAATGTGGGGCGAGAACACCACGATCGGTGATGGCAATCATGCGATTAGCGGATTGTTCGACACTTGGCTGTATCCGTTGATGATCTTAGGAACAGGTAGTACGGATCTTTCTGCAGGCGGCTTCTTTACGAATGACATCCAAGGCAATAGTAACAACCTGACCTTCACTGGTTCCAGCGCTTATTTTGTTGGTTCGATCAGTGACGTTCTTGACCTCACCTATAACGGTAATGGCTCCGATGATGATGTTTCGCTTACGAATAATGTGACAACAACAGGGGACCAAAACTGGAATGTACCTGTTCTTCAGCTCAGGGATAACGAAGGAGACCCATCAGAAAACTTGATTCTAACCGCTGGTGGCGATGTCACGATTTCCGAACTAAGCCGCAATCAGGGTTTTGCAAAGTCCGGATCCATATTGAGTAATTTAAATCTCACGATAGACGCAACTGGAAATGTTGCAATTGATGGAGTCTCTTTTTCTGGATCGAGAGATGTTGCCCTCGGGAATGTCACAATTTCCAATGCTGCAAACGTATCCCTCGGTGGTGGCTTCAGTGATAATGGCACTGACAATGGAATTGACGGAAACCTCATCATGACCGGTATCTCTGATACCGTAACACTCAATGCCACAAGTGGATCTTCCTATCTGATCGGTGGTGAGCTCTCGATTGACAGTGCTCATGTCGTTGTTGATGCAAATGTCACGCTTGAAACAGCAGGTGATCTTTCCATCATGGCCACGGGCAGCACTGGTAATTCGCGGTCGGGTATTGACGTCAACGCCGCTGCCGGCGGCACCACGACGCTTCGTGCCCTCGGAAGTTCGAACATCACGCTCAACGGTACCAGTGGCGATCAGTGGTCAACCAATGCCGAAGGCGTCGAGCTTGGCGATACAGCCGGTGGTAACGTGCTTGTCGAAACAGCCTCGGGAGATATCACGATCGTTGGTGTTGCGGCAGGAAACGCTGATGAAGGAATTGTTATTGAGGCTGCCACCATTCGGACCACTGCCGGTGGTTCCATTGCAATCAATGGCACAGCGGGTCAAGGTGATCCGTCGAATACGACGGCCCTTGGTGTTGATCATGACGGCATCAGTATCGAAGCCAATTCTTCCATTGTGACTCAGGCTGGTGGTGATATTTCAATCACCGGTGTGGCGTCGAACCAAGGTGAAGGCATCGATCTCGAAGACGGTACAAATCACACCATCACAGCCACGTCCGGGAATATTGTGTTGCAAGGAACCGGGGATGCGACATCGGCAAGTGATGCCGTTGTTGTAAGTGCCACAGCAATCACTGCGGGTGGGAACCTGACCATTAATGGGACCGGTGGTAGCAACGGAACATTGGATGGTACCGGTAGTGGTATTTATCTTCAGGAAAGTTCAGTCGTTGTTGATGGGGATATCGCTTTCAATGGTACGACACGCGATGGGAATGGAATTGAGCTCAACCTTAGTCAGCTTTCATCAACCAGTGGCAACATGACATTCACTGGCGATGTTACTGGACATGCGGTGAATGGCACAGAGAACTACCCTGCGTTCTTGATGCATGGTTCGAGCCTCGTGGCAAACAACGGCGATGTAGGAATCAGTTTCAATATTAGTCATCCAACGGAGACTGTTTCATCATCAGGCCTTGAGTTTTATGCGGAAAACGGTACGCCGGCGACCATCAATGCCAAAAATATTGATCTCGTGGGCATAACCGAAGGGGTGAGCCATGGCGTGACACTGTGGCAGAATACCGCATTGGAGGCGAGCGAAACTCTTACGATAACTGGCATCTACAACGGGCCAGCAGAGCATGGTGTTGAGTACCAATACGGTGTTGCAGTGTTTCCGGATGTAACGCTGACGGCCGACAATCTAGGCATTGCTGGAAAAACCACTTCAGATGATGGGTGGGATGTTGGTTTTGAAAACAATAATACCTTCACCGGACACTCAAGTGTCTGGATCTTGGCTGATAATCAGGAATGGGATTATGACGGTGCTCCTGCGATCTCAGTGCAGGGCAATGGTTCGCTTGAACTGGCTCCGTACCCAGGCTCTACGGACTTTGACTGGGACATCAATCTTGCCAATGTTGACTTTGGCACAACGTTCACCAGTGCCAAACTCGGCGTGCCCACCGCTACGGGATATGATCTCCGCGTTGGAACTCAGGGGCTTAGAGTCAATGGCCCAATTGAGATCTACGGCGGCACACCAACCATTGATGGTGAGATTGCCTCAACAGCAGAAGGGCAGAGTGTTCTCATTCAAGGTGCCAGTGGCATTGAAGTTGGCAAGAATATTTCAACAACCAACGGGGCGCTGACGCTCCAAGGCACAGCCACGGTAACAGATTCAGTTGTACTGTCCTCTGGGTCCGGGGTTCTTGATCTAACAGGAAAGATAGTTGGGGAACCAGCTGGACAGCATAAAGTCACCATCAACACGACAGGGACAGCAACAATTGTTGGAGCTGAGAATCTTTCTGAATTTGTTTTTAACGGTGGGACGATCGGGCTCCAAGGCAATGTGACGACTTCAGATAGTCAGACCTACAACGGGACTGTTCAGTTAGATGGCGACACCATTCTTCAGGGCTTTGGTCTCGATCTGGGAAGTGTTGATGGTAATAAAAAGAACTTTGGTCTTGATTTCCAAGAGGTTGCAGTCTTAGACGGAAACTTCACGAACATTAACGACTTTACAAGTGGGGGTAACGTTTCACTCAGCGGCAATTTTGTCACGCTTGGTAGTCAAACGTATAACGCCAACGTCAGTCTCACTGGTGATTCAAAGTTAGCCGGCACAACGCTTTCACTGTCTAGCGGAATTACTGGTGGTGGGTACGATCTTGACCTCGACTTCAGTCAGGCTACGACGCTCAATGGTGGAATTACGGGCATCAAAAATCTGAAAAGTGGTGGTGATGTCTCATTCAATGGAACGGTAGCAACGTCTGGATATCAAGAATACAACGCCAATGCCAGTCTTGCTGCGAATACGACCCTGCAGGGTACAGCATTGACTCTCGCAAATGGACTTGATGGTCAGAACAAGAGCCTTGATTTGAATTTCAGTAACACAACGTTTCTAAATGATAATTATGTAAACATCAGTAATCTAACGAGTGAAGGAGGCGTCTCGCTTAGTGGCAACATCACGACTTCTGGTACCCAGAGTTACAAAGCTGCTGCGAATCTGACTGAAAATATAACGCTCGAAGGGACGGCTCTAACATTTGCTAATGGAGTTGATGGAAATAATAAGAATCTTGTTTTGAAGTTTAGTCAGACAACGTCGCTCGATGGCAACTTTACAAACATCAACGATTTGACCAGTGAAGGTGATGTGTCACTGAATGGGAATCTCACCACGCTTGGTGATCAAACGTATCAAGCCAACGCGAGTCTGGCTGGTAGTGTAGTTCTTCAGGGCGAGACATTGCTATTCTCAAGCGGTGTCAACGGTGCGAATTACAACTTTGGCCTAAACTTTAGTCAGGTTGCTGCTTTAAATGGGAAATTTGAGAACATTCACAATTTGACAAGTAATGGTGACGTTTCAATCAGTGGTACGATACAAACGGTTGAAGATCAGACGTATAACGCCAATGTCAGCCTTGCTGGTAACACAACGCTTGAGGGTAACTCAGCAACATTCACCAACGGTGTTGTTGGTGGGAACCACGATCTGTTGTTGGATTTTGACGTTCATACTCAGATCAATAGTGATTTTGTTGATATTGACGGCTTCACCGTTACCGGGCCAGCGACGGTAGAAGGCAATCTGTCAGCGGGCACCATTGATCTGCAGGGCAACCTGATTCTATCGGGTCATGCGAATCTGACTGCGAGTCGTTCGGAGTTTGCTCCTACCGAGGTCGGTAATCTGAGTTTCACTGAGGATGCCGTTGACGTGGCACTGTCTTCGAATGGACAGTATGCGTTTGTCGTTGTTAAGGAGCAGGGGCTTGAGATCATTGATGTCTCAAACCCCGCAAGTCCAACACCGGCTGGTAATCTGAGTATTACCAGTGGCGGTGTCTGGGGTCCCGTTGGAGTGACGCTGTCTTCCGATGAGCAGTATGCGTTTGTCTCCAATTTCGGTGGTGGTCTTGAGATTATTGACGTTTCGGATGTGTCAAATCCGACAGCAGTCGGTAATTTTCAGACGTCTGGTGCCGCTGCTTATGACGTGGCTCTATCTTCCGACGGACAGCATGCGTTTGTTGCCAGTTATATGAAAGGTCTCCAGATCGTCAACATTTCAGACAAAACAGCGCCGACACTGGCTGGCAGTCTGGATACCGACGGACTTGCACTCGGCGTCACGCTTTCCTCTGATGGTGAGCATGCGTTCGTAGCGGATGGCACGAACGGTCTCCAGATCATCGACGTGTCAGATGTATCCACGCCAACTTCGGTCGGTAATCTGGCTGCCAGTTACATCGCTTGGGATGTGGTGTTGTCTTCTGACGATCAGTATGCGTTTGTTACCGAGCGGGAAGCTGGCCTTCGGGTCATCGACGTATCGAATGTGTCAGCCCCGACACAGGCTGGCCATCTGGATACTGTCGACGCCTACAGGGTTACACTTTCCTCTGACGATCAGTATGCGTTTGTTGCTGATCAAAATGCTGGGCTTCAGATTATTGATGTATCAAATGTGTCTGCTCCGACACCGGCTGGCAATCTGGATACTGATGGGTGGGCAGTATCCGTTACGCTTTCAAGCGATGAGCAACGCGCCTTTGTTGCAGGTGAAAATGCCGGTCTTCAGATCATCGACTTGGCTCCTGGCACCCCCGTCGCACAGCCTGTTCAATTCGGTGGCACGGTTGATGGTGGCTTCGGGCTGGCTGTGACCGCCAGCAACGTTACTTTCAGCGGTATCGTGGGTGGTGTCACAGCGCTTGGTAGTTTCACAGCGGTTGGAGATACCACGACGCGTCTTGGTGGTGGTAAGTTTGAGACCAGCGGGAGCCAAAGCTTTGGAGGGGCAGTTACCCTTTTGGATAATGCAAACCTTGTTGGTGGTTCACTGGCACTTGCCAATGGTCTCGCAGGTGGCGGCAATGATTTGACATTGGAATTTACTGAATCAATGGTCATCGACGGAGACTCAGTATTCAGTGGTATTGGAAACCTAAGCGTGATAGGAGATGTTGCCTTGAACGCGACCATCATGACAACGGGATTCCAAAACTACTCAGGTTCAGCCACTTTGTTGGGTGACACATCACTCTTTACTGGCGCTTCCGGTGATGTTGGTTTTGGATCTACAGTTGACGGAAGCCACGACCTTTCAATTGAAGCAGGTGTCGGACGAATTGATTTCTTCGGAGCTCTCGGTAGTACGGCTCCGCTTCAAGGGCTCAACCTTGCTTCGGCCTCAGCTGTTGAGGCACTCGATACGCTCGCCATTGACGGAGCTGGTGGAAGTGGACCAGGTCTGCGGTTTGGTCCTGCTGTCGACAATGTGAACATATCCCAGCCGGGAAGCACCATCACAAATGCAGCTCAGGAAGGCATTCTGTTTGCCGGTGGTTCAGCCAACTCCACTGTTGGTGGTTTTGCCATCACAAATAGCGGTGCAAGTGGTGTCGCTGCTCTAACAGGCACCTATACAGGCTCAATATTTTCAAATAGCACTGTGACTGGTAGTGCGAATGACGGTTTTGCTGCATTTAACGCGGACGGCCTCTCTGTTACGGATAGTGAATTCAGTACAAATGCAGGCGACGGTATTCATTTTGATGCGGTGTCAAATGCAACCGCACAGAACAACGTCATTGGCAATAATGACTTCTATGGCGTACTTGTTGTGTCGACTGATCCGCTAGCAAACACATCAAACGTGTCGGTAACTGGCAACTTTATTGGTACGAACGTCGATGAAGACGACACAGCAAACGGTCGTAGTGGTATCTGGGTACTTGGTAATGCCAGAGGGCATGGCACGGTTGATACAGTGAGTATCACCGGCAACACGATTGCTAATAATGCAGTTCACGGTATCGAAGTCTGGAGTGCCACAAACGTCACGCTTGGCGGCACTCGCGGGGAGTCGAGTGAAAATATCATTTCGAATAACGCCCAGTACGGAATCGCGTTTACTGATGTTGTGACAAATTCAGTTGTTCACGGGAACACGCTCTTAGGGAATATACAGGCCGGCTTGTATCTCAACAGTGCACGCGGTGTCACAGTTGGTGGTGGGGTTGATGGCAAGAGTTCTCTGGATATCCAGCAGTCTGACTTCGGTGTGGTTGCTGGCGGTGACCTAACTGGAACAAACCTGGTTGGTAATAGGGTTCATGAGAACAGGCAGGCCGGGTTCCAGCTCCTTAGTGCACGGGAATTCCATCTCTTTAGAAACACGATTGAAAATAATGGTCCGTACGGCGTGCTGGCCATTGGTGACTCAAATAATTCGAGGATTTCAGGCAATACTATTTCTCGCCATGGAGCCGGTGTATGGCTGGCAGGTGCGAGTGGCATGGTAATCGGCAGTCTGGCAGGAGTCAGTAATGAGCAGGCTGTAGGTAACAAGATCGAAGATAATTCGTCTGTCGGAATCATTATTCAGGGAGAAGATTCTTTCGATAATGTAATTCTCTCAAACCAAATTGATGCAAACATTTATTACGGCATTCAGTTTATTCAAGGGGCAAGAACCGTGTCGGTGCCACGACTGGTGTCTGTGACGACTGACCAGATCACCGGACGAATAACTGGTGATGACGGCGAGGTCTATCGCATTCAGTTCTTCTATACACCGGCAGCCCAGGCAGTTGATGGACGAACGTCACAGGGAGAATTCCTCATTGGTTATGAGGATGTCACTATCGTTGATGGTGCTGCGAGCATCAGCCTTGACATAAGTTCTTCAGATGTTGTGGCCGGTGATGTCGTGACAGCAACAGCAACGCTCATGCACAATGGCACTCCGAGTCAGTCATCAAGCTTTTCGCAGGGCCGTCGGGTGCAGGAAGCTTCGGTATAGCGTCTGCCCGTTGTCGGTGAGTAAAGAGACGGCTCTGGTGAAACTGCCGGGGTTCTCGTGCGCATAAGATGCGTTACGAGCCCGTTTTTATGGCATCAAAATGCCATATCGCTGTGCTCGTAAAAGGCATTATCCTTCTTGCGTGCTTGGTTTCCAGCGTATGTGACGGTCGAGGTTTCAGTGGATGTTCATGCGATGATTGCAACTGGTCGTAATCTTGGGCATGTCGTGCCTGGTATCGCTGGTGCTGATAGGGTCCAACAAGGGAAACGGTTGCCAGAAAGTGTTTCAACGTCTCTGCAGGATCACAAAGACAAATTCAGTATCGCCCTCCTGACACCTTGGAATCAGCAGTGCGGAAATGCTGAATTTGCAAAACGGCTGACTTCCGGCTTTTCTTCTTTTGCAGCCATAGAGCCAATAGAACTTGAGAATCTCATTGAGCATGACTCGCTTGATTCCCGTCGGAAACAAGAGCGGTATATAACCAAACTGATTAAACAGGTTCGTGAAAGTGATGCCGACCTTGTTCACATTCAACATGAGTTCTGTTTTTTTGGGAGAGCCAGGCGACATGCGGATCGCCGTCTGCTAAGGCTTATGCGAAATATTCGTAAGCCGATTGTTCTCAGTTTGCATACCTGGAAAAAGAGCATGTGTTGGAAGAGCGGGAAGCCTTGGCTCAAAGGTGCTCTGTCGGCTGTTTCCTTTAAAATGAAGAATAGGCAGATGCGTCGTTGTCTGCAGGCGGCAGACGCGATCGTTGTCCATAGTAAAGATACCTACGCCAGAATCATCAAGGCGTATCCAAGACTTCGAAAGCGAGTGTACCTGCTTCCCATTCCTGTTGAGCCAGTCGTGTCGGAAGGTGTGACTGCTCCGTATCAGAAGCGACCTGGAGAGAAGTGGTTGGTGCTGCCGGGGTTTGTTACTCGGTATAAAGGGCACCGCTACATTATCGATGCCATGAGCAGTTTGCCAGCAGAGTACCGCCTTGTCGTAGCTGGCGGGGTCCATCCAAAAGATAGGATGGGGCATGAGTATTGGAGTGAACTGCTTTCCAGAATTGATGAAGTTGGTTGCCAGGATCGGGTGTTTTTTACGGGCTTTCTAAATGACCCTGCGGTGCAGGCGAGTGTTCTCAGGCAGGCGGATGTATTCGTTCTTCCGTATGACGAGGTCGGTCAGTCAGGGTCGGCGGTATTGGCTGATGTGTTGTCGCATGGCAGGCCAATCGTAACCTCTCTTGCACGATCCATGTTCGTCTATCGTCACGGGAACGATACGGTCTATTCGAGTAGTGCTGTTGATGTTGAAGATGTTGAAAAGCTTCGTCAGGCAATTGTTGATGCTGCTGATCCGGCGTGTTCCCCTCGGCGACAACTGCACCAAAGAAATGTCCAGAAACAATTCTGCCTTCAGCAAATGGCAGAACAATACCGTGCCATGTACGAGGCTGTGCTGTTGAAAGTATCAAACAGGAAAACAAAATGAGTGTTGTGATCACTGGTGGAACGGGATTCTTGGGTCAACATGTTGAAAAAGCATGTCTTGAATCGGGTATTCATCCCCGTGTACTTGGGCGACAAGATGGAGATCTCTGTGATCCTCGCGTTGCGAGGCAGGTTCTGGCTGGAGCAGACACTGTGGTGCATCTGGCTGCAGACGTTGGCGGAGTTGCCTATCTTGCAGCGAGGCAAGGAGATTCGTTCTATAAGAATCATCGAATCGGGCTCAATGTGGTTCAGGCCGCGTGCTTCCATAAATGCCGGCGTCTAATTCTTGTTGGGTCACCGTGCTCCTATGCAGCAGATAGTCGATTACCGCTTGTGGAGAAAAATCTGCACACTGGTTTTCCATCTGGTGAAACAGGTGCGTACGGGCTTGCGAAATTGGTCGTAAGCGATACGGCAAATCTACTCGGACAAGCAGCTGGTGTTGAGGTGGCCACACTCATTCCTGGTAACCTCTATGGTCCAGGTGATCATTTTGAAAACTTTCGTTCGCATGTTGTTGCTGCACTTGTACGGCGAGCCGTACTGTGTCAATTGCGAGGTGAAAAAACCTTTTCTGTCTGGGGAAGTGGCTCCGCAACACGAGATTTTGTGTATGTAGAAGATGTTGCCCGTGCGATTGTTCGGACGATTGGCGTGAAGACGCACTTTACGGGCGAATTCTTTAATGTCGGTTCTGGTCATGAGATAAGCATTCGGCAATTGGCTGATATTCTGGCCGACGCGGTAGGTGGGGGAGTCGAGCCACATTTCATCGAAGATGCGATTGTTGGGTATACACATCGAGTGATGTCGATCGAGCGAGCTGAGCAGGCGCTCGGCTATAGGCCGGAAACGAGCCTCTCTGATGGACTCTTTGAGACGATTGCCTGGGTCAAGCGTGAGGGGCTCGATCAAGTATGGTTGAGAAGCGAGAAAGACCAGCAAACAGACGGTCCGTTCAAGGTGTTTGGTGGCTACGAGTCGAATCGGGCTGCCTGAGCCTGGCGTGAATGAGTGGGCGAGTATTTCTTCGGAAGAACATATGATGCAAACAGCAGATCATGCCGGCGGCAAACAAGCCTTGCAGGGCCGTTCCTGCTTGAGCCCACGGCAAGAGCGGTCTGCTGCGATACTCTCCCAGTGCGAGGTTGAGAGACGAGGGCTTGAGATTGGCCCGTACTTTAGGCCTGTTACTGATAAGTCACTGCATGATGTCCTGTATGTTGATTGTTGTGGCGAGGGAGAGCTCCAACGAAAATTTCGTGAGAATCCAGAGACTGCTGGGGAGCAACTGCAACCGATCGATGCCGTCTGGGCGCCTGGTCGACCGTTGTCTGATTGCATTAGCCACGAACCGTTCTATTACGCAGTAGCCTCTCGTGTTTTTGAGCATGTGCCAAACCCTCTTGGTTGGCTCCAGGAAATCGTGAATGTTCTGCAGCCGGGGAGCATGATTGCTCTCGTGATACCTGATCATCGACGAACAATCGATTATTACCGGAAGCCAACAACATTTTCCCAGGTGATGGGCTGGTCAGTTGAGAAACCGGTGCGCCCAACGCCCTCGCAGGTGATGGAGTTTCTATCGGAGTCGTTTGAGGATGATGGAACAGTCGATTTCAATAGCGGTCTACCACCGTTCTCTGAATTGAAGCGGCACTATACCGACCAAGACGCCTTGGGTTTTGCCCAATTTGTCGAGCGAGAAAAGTACTATCTCGATGTGCATTGCACTGTCTGGACACCCGAGTCGTTTGTCGACGTATTCTCTCGAGTGATTGCATGCGGCCAACTGGAGTGTGAGCTCATTGGCCCACAAGAGGATTTTCCGGGCCGTGCTCCTGAAGAATTCCTCGTGTATCTGCGGAAGAATAAACCAGCTGAAAGCAGCTTGCCTTTTGTGTCGCAGGTGCAGTCGTAGCCTTGGCTTGTGAGCATGACCGCTTGCCGTCGTACGCTGCCACGGGTGTTTTTTTGTTTTAAGTAACTCGAATGCCGTTCGAGAAGCTTGATGATTGGCTTGGGGTTCCGCTGCTGAGGAGCGTTGCTGTGGCTGTGATCACATCACCAGCAATAATTCCTTTTGCACTCAGATCAAAGTCGAGGGTTGCGCTGCTGCCGCCAATGGTTACATCCTGATACCCAATGTATGTGTCGCCTTGGGCGTAAAGGCCATTGGCAGCAGATTCACTTGATGTTTTGAAGTATTGGATTCGATAAACGTCACCGGCGTTTCCTGTGACGGTTCCAGTGATACGGTTTGTTGTCGCACTTGTTAGGCTCGGTATCGCAACTCCGGTTGCTCCGTCAACAAACTGAATGCCGTAGTAGATATTCGATGAAATGGCGTTTGAGAGAATTGTGTTGTTGGTCGATTCAGCACCCTGAATAACAATACCAACCCAATTGTTTTCTTTGACCTTATTTGTCACTCCCTCGCTTTCTTCATTTTCGTTGCCCACGGTGCTGCCGAGTGACATGCCACTTGCACCGGCGAGCCAGATGCCCGCGTCCTGTTTCTTGATGGTGTTTCCTAGCACCTCTGTTCCCGTTGATTGACCTACAGCGAGGAGTCCGTAATCGCCATTGTCCTGAATGGTATTTCTGAACAATGAAAGGCCGGATCCAGCTAGCAGTTGGATGCCTGCCTTCATGTTGTCATGGATGTTGTTGCCAGAAAGTTGCGTGTCAGTGAGAGTGCCACCCGCAACCACACCGAAGTCAGATGAGCTGATATCAAGTGAACCGTTGCCGTCAACGCCTCCACCAACTGTGAGACCTTGTGCACTGTTGAGGTAGAGACCAGCCTGAGTGTTTCCTGCCAGCGTGTTGCCCTGCACGACAGATCCAAAGACATCATCAGTGAAGGCAATGCCGTATTGGGTGTTGTTAGTAATGATATTTTCTGTTGACTCACCTCGTGTCCCGCCAATGGTCACATTGGTAGCACTCCAGACTTCAATTCCATGCACTGCGTTGTTGGCAATTGTATTGCCGGTGATGCTCACTGTATCAACCGTACCGTGCCCTTCGGCGTTACCAAGTACCCAGATGCCGCTACGGCCATTTGGCATTACTGCTGGGGTGTTGATACCAATGGATTTGGTGCCAATAAAGTTTCCGCTAATGGTAGCGTTGACGGTGCTTCCAGCACTGTCGCTTGAGACAACAAGAACTCCATATTGTGCATTGTTTCCGACCGTGTTGTTTCCTGCAGTTGAGTTCAGTGTGGCATCAAAATGAATGCCATGGCGACCGTTGGTTGTAAATTCACTGTTGGTAACAGAGAAACCGTCGGTTTCTGTTGCAGCAAAACCGTCCATTGTGCTGCCAGTTACCGTGCTGTTGGTGAATGCTGAGTTTGTGTAATCTCCAGACAAGGCTGAGACGCCGCTTTCACCACTATTGGTGATTGTAAAGCCACCAACTATTGAGTTGGCTGAGCCACCGGCAAACAAAATGCCGTCCTGGTTTGCATTACTAATCGCGCTGCCCGGTTGAGCGATGTTGAGGTTGTCGACATTCGGGCCAACACGCAGGCCAGGGCCACTTCCACCAGTGCCATCAATAGCAAGCGTGCTGTTTGCCTGCACTGCTGTTGCCGATGCAAGATTCAGGCTCTGCAGAGGTGCCGAGGCACCGAGGGCACCAAAGAAATCAACTCGACCGGTGCCGGCCTCAATGGCAAGGTCGTGGCTGCCATCAACGGTATTACCAAAACTCACGTTACCTGAACCGCCTGTGTTCAATGTAGTGTCACCAAACAAGGTCGTAGTGTTGCCATAGTTTTGGAAACCGGATGTTGAAATGGCACCACGCAGTCGAACGGGACCTGTGCTACTGAGGTCACCGATATTTGCAAAGACAGTTGAACCGTTAATTTCTGTTTCACTCGAAAATTCAAGCTGCAAGTTGTTTGCCTGCCCATCCATTCCACTCAAAAATTCACCGAACGTACCTTGGAGCGTCGTATCACCAACAAGTGTGACAGCACCGCCATAGTTCTGGAAACCAGTTGTGTTAATAGTTCCACTTAGATTTGCAGCGTTCTGAACAGAGAGGTTTCCAATGTTGCCGAATGTCTCGCTGCCATTAATGGTGACTGGCGCGGTGAAATTCAGCGTGAGATCTTGCTGACTGCCATCGAGACCGCCAGTAAATTGTCCTTCTCCGCCCTGGAAAGTGACGTCGTTGAGCAGTGTGACTGGCGTGCTGTAATTTTGGAGCCCTGTTATTGTCACATTGTTCGCGACCGTGGTCTGGCCCGTCGCGGCTGACGTAAGTGACGCCAGTGGGTTTGTGGCCCCGACTGCATCGCTGAATGCAATTGTGCTTCCCGCTGAAAGTGCGAGTGTGCGTGCAGTTGAGTCTGAGTCGACTGTGCCGCTAAAGACAATATCGCTGTTCAGGCTCGTCAGCGTTGCGTCTGATCCGAGAACAACAGCGTCACCGAAGGATTGTGATCCTACTGTGTTAACTGATCCGCCATTGATATTGGTGGTGCCACCTGCGTCTGTTGTCAGGCTGCCAAGCTGATGTGTTGCACCAATAGATCCCGAGAAGGATGTCGTACCTTGAGAATTCAGAATAAGGTCGCTGAAGTCACTTGAGGTCGCATCAACGGTTGACTGGAAGTTGATGTTGCCAGCTGACATGGTCAGGCTGCGTGGTGTTGGGCCGACGATGCTGACCGGGCCGTTGAAGCTCAAGTTGCCTGCAACCGAGTCGCTGGTAGCAAAGAGTTCAATGCTGGCTCCCGTTACAGAAGCGTCTTGAAGAAGTGAGCCGGTTCCGTTGCCATTTCCGAAGCCAGCAAGTGACCCAAGGGCGACTGTTCCAGTGCCTGCATCAATCGATAGGTTGAAATTGCTTCCCGCCTGACTGAAGATGCCTTCTGTTCCACCAGTGATAGTGAGATCGCCACCAGTTGTCTCAATGCTTGCATCACCAATAAGACGGATGGCGTCTTCGATATAGGCAGCGCCAGCTGTCTGGATTGTGCCGTTGAGATCCGTTGTTGCACCAGAACCTCTTATGTAAAGACTCAGGCCATCTTTACTGTCAGTCAGATTCAGTCCTTCGGAAATATTAATGGCACCACCTGTGCCATCCGCGATCAGTGTGAGTTGTCCCGTTGATACCGTCAGGTTGCCGACATGAATAGTGCCCGCGTAGCCCGTTTCACCAATAACAATGTTTGGTGAGTCGAAGTGATCAAATGCTGCTGCACCAAGCCCAAGTCCATTACCTGTGGCTGTACCAAGAACAATATCAAGGGATTTGTTTTGTGGGGTGATCGTAATGTTCTCAGCTGTAATGTCTCCAGCAGTTGGGTCAACATTCAGCTCATTCGTCACCATGGTGAGCGAATGAGTTGCAGCTGCAATCGAGGAGTTGGGTTTGATGTTGATCGAACCACCACCATCCATACGGAAGATGGTGTCACGAGTCAGCGTGAGGTTACCAGGGAGGGTTTCTTCACCAATGTCGAGGTCGCCTTTTTCAACGATGACTTTGCCATCATCAATCGTTGAATCACCGGCGACTCTCGTGCTACCAGTTGTGCCGCCATCGGTTGTCAGTTCCTGGCCGTTGAGTTCAACGCCATCGAGTAGACGAATCTGGGCTCCTGAAGGATTGTTGCCTGCGGTCGTATCGATGGTTGTGTTCGCAAGTTGATTGATCTGATTAATAACAACATCTGCACCGCGGGTAAGGATGTTGCCACCGGTATTCGTTGACGACCCGTTGGTTGTATTGAGTCCGAGGGCAAACAAAGTGGTGTCAGTCTCTTCGTCACCGAGTGAGATCGTGCCGGTGTTCTTGAAATCAGCCGTCCCATTAAATGTGTTGTCTGTCCCAGTGATGCGGATGTTGAAGGTGCCTGCACCGACAGCGAGTGAACCAATGCTGATGTTTCCATCCAGTACTATGTCGCCAGACTGTCCTGCATCACCAAGAGTCAGTGTGTGGTCGGCAGCGTTGTCAGTGATCGCCTGTGTCGAGATGGTAGCACTGCCAGAAAGCAGGGCTGTGTCTCCAGTCAAGACGATGTCATCGAGGTACTGCTGTGATCCTGTTGTTGAAACAACTTCACTTGTTTCAATCGAACCGCCACCACCAACACTAAGATTGTGGATATTTTGAAGTTGTGAGCCGGTAATTGTCGTGGTGTCACTAAAGTTCAGCGTCAAGTCATTATTATTCCCTTCAACGGAACCGCCAAAGGTCCCGTTCTGCCCGACCAAGATCGTCGCTCCACTCAGGGAGACATTCTTCTCGTATGTTTGACTGCCAGAGGTGTTGATTGTGCTGTTCAAGACGACATCACCCTTGCTTACCAGGTTTTCAAGGTTCGAAAAGATGCTGCTGCCGTCTATCGTGGTGACATTTGAGAAATCCAGTGTGAGATCGTTTCCATTGCCGTCGAGGCCTCCGTTAAAGATGCCGCTTGTTCCAGTGAGAACCGTCGCTGCACTTAATGTGACCGGGTATTGGTATTCCTGGCTGCCAATGGTGGTAACGCTCGCACCAAGTAGGGCAGAGCCGAAAACCTTGAGATTGTTGATGCCGTTACCGTCACCAGCGATAGCGGTCTCAGTTGTAAAGTTGAGGGTCAGGTCATTGGTGTTGCCGATAAGTGTGCCATTGATAATGCCTTGCTGTCCTTGAAGGACAGTCGTGCCGATCAAGGTCATGTTGGCTTCATAGGTCTGAGCATTTTTTGTCACGATGGTCCCGTTGAGGTTCACATCGCCGTGACTTGTGAAATTACCAAGGTTTGAGAAGACGTTGTTGCCGTCAATGGTGGTGGTGTCTGAGAAATGAAGTGTCAGGTCATTTTCATTACCGTTGAGCCCACCAGTAAAGGTGCCGTTTGTTCCTGTGAGAACCGTTGCGTCACTCAATGCGACCGGGCTTTGGTATTCCTGGCTGCCAATGGTGGTAACGCTCGCACCGAGTAGGGCAGGGCCGACAACCGTGAGATTGTTGATGCCGTTGCCGTCACCAGCGATCGCTGTTTCAGTTGTAAAGTTGAGGGTCAGGTCATTGCTGTCGCCGATAAGTGAGCCGTTGATAACACCTTGCTGTCCTTGAAGGACAGTCGTGCCAATCAAGGTCATGTTGGCTTCATAGGTCTGCACATTCGCAGTCACAATGGTGCCGTTGAGATTCACATCACCAATACTTCTCAGGCTGCCAAGGTCTGAGAAGACGTTGTTGCCATCGATGGTGGTGGCACTTGAGAAGTTGAGGGTCAGGTCATTGCCGTTTCCATCAAGTCCACCAGTAAAGATGCCGCTTGTTCCGGTGAATGTGGCATTTGCATTGAGGGAGACAAGGCTCTGGTATTCCTGGCTTCCTGTCGTTGCGATGTCTGAGGTCACGTCGACAGCACCCACCGAAGTAAAGTCGGCAACATTGCTGATGCCGCCACCAATGGTTGTGGTACTTGCAAAATTCATCGTGAAGTCATGGCTACCACCATCAAAACTTCCGCCCAGTATGCCAGCTGAACCCTGCAGGGTGGTGTTACTGATTAATGAGATGTTCTGCTGATATTCCTGACTGCCACTGGTGACGATCAGGCCACCGAGGGCAACATCACCAACACTCGTCAGGCTTCCAATGTTTGTTACACCCAATGAACTATTGATGGTGGTCAGGTCTGTGAAGTTCAGCGTAAAGTTGTTGTTGCCTCCGTCGAGGCTGCCGCTGATGGTGCCATTTGTGCCTTGCAGTTCGGTGTCACCTAGCAGTGTCACTGAGTTTTGATAGTCCTGTGAACCTGTGGTGTTGATCGTGCCGTTGAGTTCAACGGCCCCAACACTTGTGAGGTTACCAAGGTTGGAGAAAACCGTGCTGCCATCAATCGTGGTGACATCTGAGAAATTCAATGTGATGTCATTGCTTTTGCCATCAAGACCACCAGTGAACGTGCCGCTGGTACCTTGAAGGTTTGTTGCACCGATGAGTTCAACAGCATCTTCATAGGTCTGGCTTCCGTTTGTCACAATGGTGCCATTGAGTGCTGTTGGGCCTTTGCTAGTAAGGTTACCGAGGTTTGAAAAGACACTGTTTCCATCAATGGTTGTGCCACTTGAGAAATTGAGGGTCAGATCGTTGGTGTTCCCATTAAGCCCACCTGTAAAGGTGCCAGTCGTGCCTTGGAACGTGCTGCTGCCAAGGAGAGTAACCGGGCCGCTGTAGTTCTGTTGAGCACTTGTGGTGATGGTTCCGTTGGTCGCAATACCACCGAGGCTTGTCAGGTTGTTGATGCCACTGATGGTTGTAGAGCCACCGTCGAGTGTGGCGTCGCCCGTGAAGTTGAGGGTGAGGTCGTTGCCGTCACCGTCAATACCGCCAGTAAAACTGGCGTTACCACCTGTGAGTGTCAGGCTGGTGTTGAGCACAAACTCATCGTTGTAGGTCTGGTTGCCAGTGGTGGTGATGTCGGCCTTTGCAATAGTCGAGCCACCAGCATCGGTGGTGAGTGTTGCAAGGTTGGAGACCGTGCCACCAAAGGTCGTGTCTGCCTGCGTGTTGATGATGAGGTCAGCGTCGTCAGCTGATCCATTCTGATTACCGAATACTTCAGAACTGAATGAAACGTCACTAGCGGCGTTGAGTGTTACATCACCTTCAATGGTGACGTTCGATTGATAGGTCTGACTGCCTGTGGTGTTGATGGTGCCTGTGAGGACGGTCTCGCCAACACTCATCAGGTTGTTTACACCACTGCCGTCTGCAATGGTGATGGTGTTGGCAATATTAAGTGTCAGGTCGTTGCCCGCACCAACAAGCCCACCTTCAAAGCTTCCGCCATCTGCCTGAATCTCTGTGGCATTAATGAGTGTGGCAGTATCTAGATAGCTCTGGTTACCGGCCGTCTGGATAGTCCCGCCGAGTTCAACTGGTCCGTGGCTGGTCAGGTCATTCAGGTTGTTGAAGACGCTGTTGCCGTCAATGGTGGTGGTGTTGACGTAGTTGAGGGTGAGGCTGTGGTTGTCACCATCAAGCCCGTTCGCGAAGGAGCCGCTGGTTCCTGTCAGCTTGGTGTCACCAGTGAGTGTGACGTTGCCCTGAAACGTCTGGCTGCCAATCGTTTCGAAGTCTGTGGTGTTGAGTAGGACGTCACCAACAGATGTAAAGTTGCTTATGTTGCCACCAGAACTTGAGATCGTGGTTGGGGACGTGTAGTTGATGGTGAGGTCATGGCCTTGCCCATCAAATGTTCCCGCAAGTGTGGCACTTGGTCCAACGAGTGTGGTGTTCCCGATAAGCGTTGCATTACCTTCGAAGGATTGTGCACCTGTAGTGGTGATGGTGCCGTTGGTCGCAATACCACCGAGGCTTGTCAGGTTGTTGATGCCACTGATGTTCGTTGAGCCACCGTCGAGTGTGGCGTCGCCCGTGAAGTTGAGGGTGAGGTCGTTGCCATCACCAGTAATGCCTCCAGTAAAGCTGGCGTTACCACCTGTGAGTGTCAGGCTGGTGT
>WLWF01000425.1_pt1 | contig 40906 bp, 44 predicted proteins | sample 6718331 | NCBI WGS metagenome assembly WLWF01 (sample SAMN12718692, study PRJNA515312) | sponge metagenome | isolation source: marine sponge | host: Mycale hentscheli | place: New Zealand: South Island, Marlborough, Capsize Point | collected 2003-05-01 | reverse complement strand
AAGAAAGCCTCGCAAAAAAGCCAAAAAGAAAAAATAACAGAAAAGCCGCTCCGAAGAGCGGCTTTCTTTTTGTTAAGAGTTAAAAGGTCTCTTATGTAAGACCTGGGATTGTAACTGTCTCAATATCATTTGATAACATACTGTTAAATTGTAGTTTACCAACATTCTGGTCTGTCCATATAACTTGATCTCTTATACCATTAAAATAAGTATCACCAGTACCATCTCCCATTAACCAAATAAAAGTAGTTAGATAACCAGCTCCCTGCCAGTCACTTGGATTATAAGTATAGTCAATATAAGTATTGTATCCTCTAACTAATTGACCATCTCTGTAGTCATCTTCCCATTTTAGAGGGTCTGTTATCATTAACTTGATCTCAGCATCAGTAGGAACATTCTGATTCACTCTTAATACAGATATAACATTACTTGCTACCTTCCCGTGGAAGTTTCTGTTAGCACCTCTACCACCTATAGTATAATCACCTGTAACAGCTCTATCCATTCTCGCTCCTGTAGATGTCCAATTGCTTGAAGTTGATAGGTTAGAGCCTACTGTATTAAACGAATCAGAAGAAGACATTAGTCTAATATCAAAAGCGTCTGCTAAATTAGAAGCAGTTGCATTTGAAGCACTAAATCTTGCACCTTTGTGAGCTATATAAACACCATACCAAGTAGATGATGAAATACTCTGTGCAATTTCACACTCATTGTATCCCACACCTTCACGACCCCAACCCAAGTATAGATCACCTGATGCATCTAATCTTAAATAGATATTGTCGTCATTTGTAGAAGCTCCCTCACCACTATTCCAGATGTGCTGATTAGATGAGTTTCTATCTGCTTTAAATACAGTAGTACAAGCCCAAGGTCTTGCAGAAGTTGAGGAAGATGTCTTACCACTATCGGCATTAACGGGAACAGTTGTGGATATATTATTCATCCTCATAGGGTTATAATATACATTGCTACTTACTTGCTTCAAGTGTTCACTACCACCACTAAAGTCAACTATCTTATCCCAGTCAGTTAAAATGGTAGGAGCAGCTGGAATAGATATTTCACTTAAGCCTGTCCAGTCAACATCTGAGTAATCCCAACCTTCTGTATTACCATTAATAGCATCCCAGTAAACAACTGGCTCAACTGTTGAAAGACCATACCCTTGATCACCTGTCTGAACCTTCTGATTACTCCAGTCAGCATAAGGAGTAGTAGAAGCACTTTCAGAAGTAGAACTAATATGATGTCCTACTCTTACATTGTTACCTGAGGAAGTAAGTTCAATAAATGCTTGTGCATTAGCAAGGCTTAAGGTATATTGCTGACTTGTAGTACCACCATTAGCATAACCTAAAATACGAATTCCACCTTCTCCAATGCTTGCACTTGATTTATAAAATCTAATACCAGCTAAGCCTTGGAAAGCACCCATTGGGGAAGCTGTATTACTCCATGTTGAACTCTTAAATCCAATAAACACCATACTATAGTCTGGCATCGAAGCGTGCAAGTCAGTAATAAATGCAGAGTCAAACACCATACGTTGACCAGCAGCCAATGTATCATCAATTGATAACCAACCATTAGTACCAGACAAAATTGTTGTACCACTGAAGTTTTCAGAAGGACCTTCTGCTGTTACTCCTGTTACACTGGCAGAGTAAGTTGAACCGGAGAAGGTAAGACCATTACCACTATCATAAGAACTGTCAAAGGTGTTATAAAAATACACGTTCAATGGTGGAACATCCTGTGGAACAACCCATCTAAAGCCTTTGTAAGGTGAAGTGTTTGATGGATCACCATCAGATGTATAGTCAAAGGCAGCAGAGCCTGTTGTATAAACAGTGCCATTTGCATCTCTGAGCTCAACATGATCACCAGCTTCCATAGATGGGTGGTAGATGAATGTATAAGTAGAACCAGCATTAAGTGTTGGCATACCACCAGTTGTAAGTGTAGCTGGAGCATGGCTATTTATTTCTGCATCATACTGATCTGCAGCAACATTACCATAAACACCATTACCACCACTATTCTCACCAACAAGAATAGTTGAAGAAGTATTCCATGGAATACGAACTTGTGAAAGACCTGATGTAGTAAGGTTTACTTGTCCGCCATCTTTAGCAGCTACAACAAGTGGAATCTCTTCAATATTTGCACTTAAAGTATTACCGCCCCACTGTGAGTCATAAGTTAAATCACGGTCAAATGTGCCGCCTGAACTTGCAGCAACCTCTGTTGAAAGATCACCTAATGTTCCATGAGCAATAACATTCAAGTTGAAACCATCATACTCAATAGCATAGTTGTAAAGAGCATCTGTAAGAGAGTTAACATTAACAACACTCTCTAACGGATTTGTTCCACGTGTAATAATTGAGGATTGATGTCTTGAACCACCATCAAGATTGTTATTAAGACGAAGAGCTGTATGGAAGTCATCATTAAGACCAATATCAGCCCAATCTGCTGTATCCTTTGGAACACCAACGAACACTTTTTCATCTACACTATCAATGTATGGAAGAGCATTAGTTTCAATCCAAGTTTCTGGAATAATGAAACGGTGATTAACTTTAAGCTTATCTGTGAGTTCAACCGCAGCATCAGCACTTCCAACTGCCATTAGTGTAGAGTTGGTCATCTCACCTGCAAGAAGAGGATTTACGAAGCCAGCTGGTGGCTCTGTAGTTCCGAAAGCCTGACTAACAAGAGCAAAGTCAGATGGGATAAATACATCTGTATCTGAATCATTATCAAATGCAGCTACAAAGAACTGAACACCTTCAGCTGGATATGTATTAGCACTTGAAAGTAGTAATACATCATTGCGATATAACTTAAGGTAATTGTCAGCAGTGTCATTAACAATCTCAAATGTAGCATTATCATTAACATCTGTTGAACCAGCTAATGGGGTATTAATATGCCAACCTGCATTAAGATCTTTACCAATTGAACCACCAATATTATCACCAAGGATTCTAAAGCGTAGATCCCATTTACCTGTCCCAGCAAAGTCATAAGCACCTTGACCAAGAACATCATAGTAGTTGACATTATCAGAGAGTTGAGCAACTGCTGTATTACCAGAAGAGTTAAGAAGACCAAACATTGGCTCTGGTGAATCCTTATCATGTGTCCATGTTACTTTCTGACCAGCCGAGAGATAAGAGTCATAGCGTAGAAGAGCATCATAGTCAAGTTGCATCCTATTCGGTGAGCCAAAGTTACCACCAAACTGAGTAAATCCAGAGAAAGGAGAATCGACTGCAGTTATGTTAAATGTAAGACCACCAGTAGAAGAACCGTAACTATTAGATCTTGTAACTGTAGCTTGAGTAGTAACATCAGCAGGAATTAAACCAACTGTTCCTGTAATAAATCCTGTACCGGAGTTATATGTAAGACCGTCTGGTAAGTTAGTTACAGTAGTTGTAAATGTAGCATCTGATGGAGCAACTTGGAAGTTAACACTATCACCTTCATTAACATTCAATGTTGTATCACTGAATGCTGTAGGTGCTGCAGAAGCATCTGTAGTTGTTTGAATCTCATTCCATGTAACATATGGTGAAACCCACTCAGAGGAGAGAGCATAGTTGAATGGATTAGCTGAAAAGGTATAGTTAACTGATGTAGGCTCATACCAGATGTTAGATACTGGATCTTCATCAATAAATGTCTCACCTTGTGCAGCACCAGCTCCTGGAGTAAACTGAGTAAGTGCTGGGAAGAAGTCAAGTATGTTTTCATCAACATATTTAGCAGCTTCCTCATCATTAAACAACGGGAATGTAAATGCACCATCTGGTGATTCAATCCATCGGAAGTTAAGAGCAACTGAATCAAGACCTGAAAGAGCTGTAACAGCATCTTGATCAATCAAGTGCCTACGAATATCGGTAATGGTAGTTGCAGTATCACCAAGCTTAAGAAGAAGTCCAAATCCACTCAATGAGTTACCAACATAAGAGCTTCTTGTGATAGGAACATATTGATTAAGGCGTGTATTGAGGTAGTCAATCTGGATGAAGTTGTCAGAGTTAAGGCCAACCTTGAACTCCATTGTCTCACCACTATTCCAAGCATCATAACCACCAGCAGCAGTAGAGAACTTTTGATCATCTGTGCCACCTGTCCATCCATCCATTGAGATGAAGCTGTTATTCTTACCTGCTGTCTTCCATGGACCTACTGGTGTTCTACCAAAGACATGAGCAAACTGGTAACCATAAGCATATGTACCTTCACCGGTACCTGCACTTGTAATAGAGTAAATTGAATCTGTTGGCTCAGCAATGTCAAATAGACCCATTGAGAAATCACCAACACCTGTTATTTCAAATGTGAAGTATTCACCCTCAGCTGAAATTGTCTGAGCTGATGAGAATAGAGCACCAAATACTGTTCCGTTGTTCTCACCATTACCATTTGCTTGGAAACCAGCACCACCAGAAACTGATGTTGTATTTGTTCCTGAAAGTGGGTCAAGTGGTGCACCTGAGAAGTCAACAATCAATGTTGTTGTTCCTGTAGATGTTCCTGGGTCAGTTTCGGTAAATGCACCGTTCAACTGGTTAACAACTTCTTGTAGTGTTCCTGTAGCCGCTGCACCATTAATAAATACATGGGTATGTTGAAGACCACCAAGCTGAATACGGTTAGTATTCTTCTCAAGGATTTGAATTGTTCCATTCTCATCACCAAATGCTACAAGCTGCTGAATTGAGTAAGAGTTAAGAGTCTCACCATTGACACCTTCTTTAATAATAATGGTTGCAGCAGTGTAGTTAACTTCAACATCAATTGAATTAACTGTTGTTGTATGGTTACTGAAAGGAAGTTCGTAGTAGTTGTTCTGCGAGTCAATCGCAAGGTTACGAATGTTTGTCTGTGAAGAGTTAATAAACTTACAATCACCAATAGAGAGGTTAATATTAGTAAGGTCTGCTTTGTTAGTGATTGAGTAATCTTGGTTAAGGAAACCAATGTTGTCAATAGAGATAATAGCAGCAGCATCTGTAATTGTTCCTATATCTTGACCAATCTCAATACCATTCTTAGATACTGTAGTAATATCATCTGTATTAACAATCTGCAAGTTAAGAATCTCAGCAATAAAGGCTGCTGTAGTATTGATATAATTACCATCAATAAGAATGGTAGAATCAGATTCAAATGCAACACCTGCTGCACTATTAGCTGATCTATTGTTATCAGCAAGATCCAAGTCACGAATACGTGTGTTTGAACTACTATGAGCATGAACACCTGCACCCCAGTTACGTCTAAATGTATTAAGTGATACTGTATTATCTTTACCTCCTGTAGTTTTAACAGCATCACTACCGTTATCGGTAATGGCATTGTTATACATGGTTACGTTTCTGTTACCATTACGACCTTCGGTAGCATAAGCAAGATCATAATCTCTTGGACACATCTCAACACCATAACCAAGGTTACGGAAGATTTGGTTACGGGCAACAATTGTAGAACCTTCAACAAATACATTTGAAGTTGGCTCAGCAAAACCAGTATCAATAAGCTTGATAGTGCCATTACCATCCTTGATTTCATTATCAGTAATAGTAACCTTAAGACCTGTATTAATTCGAATAGCACCACCACTACTTGCACTTAAGGCATTGTGAGCTGTAAGAGCAGCTTGAGAAGAGTCAATACCAAGTGTATCACCAGAAGCAACCTCAGTCAATGAAAGACCTTGTCCATCCCAACCGTTGTTACGGAAAGTACAATCAATAACATTAATCTCTGTAGCATTGTTAACATTAAGTGCCCAACCACTCGCATTGTCAAGAATAAGATCTTGGAACTCAAATACAGCACCATGCACTGGAGTCTCACAGGAAAGCTGGAAGATGTTAGTTGTTGTTGTTGGGTCAAATTCTCCATAACCAATAACAGTAGAGAGACCACCAATAATGGTTAAGGACTTACCAAGGTCAGCTGTAAGTGGTTGTGTAATGGTGTTAATACCTTTTACAAAGATCTTAGAACCACCACTAACTGTATCCATTGCAGTTTGAAGTGTGGTGAATGGGTAAGTAGAACTACCAGTAGAAGCACCATTAGAAATATCATAGGTAGGATCAACATAAGCATTGAAGTCATCCTGTGATGTAGCAAGGTCAAGATTAGCTTGAGCATTAATATAGTTAACAACCTGCTGGAATGTATATCCTTCTTCAAGCAAGAAGTTACCATAGACATCCTGAACACGTGCAGGTTGCAACTTACTGAAAATACGTCTGTTACGACCTTGACTATCTTGTTGATCTGTTCGTTCAACAATAATCCTGTTTGATATACTAGGGTTAATATAAGCATTTACAATACCGAGAACTTTAGGTGTTACGGTTGATCCTTCAAAGAACATTACACCACGTGTAACGTTACTGAATATTTTAATTGGTTTTGGATGTGCCATGATTTTATAAAATTACTTGTTAGCGAAGTTGGTCATACTGAGGAGTTCGAAATCCATATCTACGTTTGGTCTTGCTTCAACAAAGAAGAAGCCTGACCCGTCCCAGGATGGGTTTGCATCATCAATGTCTTTAAGAGTATCAGCAGCGTAGTATGAAAATGTTTCTTGGTGGTTATACGTAATGTCTGCACCATCAATAAAGGTAAGTGTTCTTCTTGAAAGTTCAAAGCTTGATAATCCACCTGCAGTTGAGGTTGGGTTAGTCATAAATACAAGACGAACATCAAGAGCTGATTCATTCTCCTCTGGTGTTACGTTCATAACTATTCGGAAGGAGTCAAAAGAACCTGCAGATTGACCAGCGAAACTAAACATTACTGGTCGTGATGAGGATGTAAGGCTACCATCTGCATCAAGTGCTGGTGTTCCTACATCAAGTGCAGCATTACCATCACCAGGAATAAATGACGTTGGAAGATATGCACTAAGGAACTCATTATTAGAGTAAATTAAATTACGTGCAACTGTGCCGTTACTAATACCTTGAGCTGGTAGAATGTTTTCATCATATACTTCAGATGAAAGACCAACAAGAGGTGTGAAGATATCAGCTGAAAGGTGTTGAGTAATATTTGTACCAGCAAAGTCGTAATACTTTGTAATAAAGCCAACATAACCAGCACTATCATCAATAGTAAGAACTGTTGCATTAGCAGCTTCGTTAATGTATTCTACTGCTGAAAGAGTAGTTGGAAATGTATCACCACTTAAGTCAAGAAACTCAGTGAATGGCATCTGAAAGAATTCATATGCTCTACCACTTAAGGCTGTAATGTCTACAGACCCTGTAATGTTAATAATGTCGAGGGTATCAGCTGATAAGGAATTAACAACAGCACTCAGGGCATTGTTCCAATAAATTGGTTGCGATGAGCCCTTGAACTCAATAATGTTACCACGTTCGTTTCTTACTACTTGAATAGCCATGTCCTACTTATTTAATCTAAAGGTTACTGTATGCAATAAATTATCTAAGGATAGTAGCCATCATTGAGTTAGGCTTAAAGATACATGGGTTATCAGCCTTAACAGCAGGGTAGACTAATGCATGAACATCCTCTTCGTTAGCAATCCAAGCTGAGATCTCAACTCGACTTAAGTGTTCTTTACCAACTGTGCCTTGCCCGTAGAAGACTGGCTGTGTTGGAAGTTCGAATGAGTAAGTAACAACACCTGCTGGTGTAGCATTCTTATACCATAACATTGGAGTAACTGTAGTGTTAGTAACTTGTGGAATAACAATCAAGTCAAAACGAACACGTAGCTGATCTCCATAAGATGCACCTGAAAGGCTAATACGACCAGTAGTAACAACATTTGTACCATCTTCGAATGTATCATTATCAACAGCGCTAAATGCAAAGATAGGAGACTTTGCTAATGGTTGGTTAGGTAGATAAGCACCACCGAATAGACCTACACCAACAGCATCTTCTGGTGTTGGTACTGACCAATATGGGTTATCTGTATTAGGTTGAATAGTATGGTCAAGTGAGAATGTCTTAACTTTGTCAACATCAGCTGATGTATAGTTAATACCACCTGTAGAAGTCCAAACGTTACCAGCACTTGGATCTTTACCGGTAAATGCACCAGTAACATCATAACCTGATGTTCCAGATAGAATAAGCTTTTCAATAGCTGTATGGTTAGATGAGATAAGAGGTGAGAATGTAGAACTTGCACTAAGCTCAGCAATGTCATCGGTATTAATATCTATCTGCTCTTGATTGCCTGCACCACCTCCACCACCGGACATGGACTCGATCTTAATAGCTGTTCTTCTACTCTCCTCCCTGAACATTGCCTCAACACCTTCTGTAATCTCGGTCTTGAGTTTCTTCATATCAGCTTGGAAGTCACTATTACCCTTCTCTGGGTTAAACTCAAGCTCCTCCATAACCTGCTGTTGAACATATTGACTTGTCTCTGCAACCATCTCCTCAACAACCTCAAGCTCCTGCTTAGCTTTCTCTATTACAACCTCTTCCTTCTTCTCTACTTTGGTCTTAATAGCAGTAGGCTTCTTTTGTGATGCCTTAACTTTCTTCTTACTCTCCTTAACAACCTTATCGAAGTCTAACTTAGCTTTGATTTGAACAGCCTTAGCTTGCTCATCAATAGCACTTACAATTAGATTCTTAACTGCTTCAGTCTTGGCTTCAGTAGCAGCTTTTTTCTCAGCTATAACTTTAGCAGCATCAGCTTCCTCTTTCTCTTTAATGATAGAAAAGAGACTATCATTAAGTAAAATCTTATGATCGGAACCTTCTTGAATACGAACTAACTGCTTTGATGTATTACTCTCAACAGTAAGTGATGTAGAAGCAACAATGTAACCATCACCTTCTTCAATAGCTTTTAATACGGACTTCTCACCATTTGTAGTAGCATGGTATAGATCCTTATAGACCTTTGTAAGGGTCTCTACATAGATAACATTGGCATTATCATCATTATGCTCAGCAGGAAAATCAGTATTAAGTGTTTTGACCATACACTTATTTAATCACCTACGTAGTATTTACTACTATTTCTTTACACAATTATTGACTCTCTTGCCACCTTTCATCTTGGTGCCTTGCTTTTTATAGCCATCCCAACACTTATCATCTAAGCGCTGCTCATCCTCTGAAGGAGCCTCTTCATCAGAAGCTTTCTTCTTACCCTTCTTCATGTTCGCGCACCAATGGTACATCTTACCTTTCTCACCACCATACTTCTTGGCTCTCTTACGAAGCTCTGTAGCTGATCCCTTACAACTTGCACCTGCACGCTTTACACGACCAGGACTACTTGTTGCCTCTTCGAAAAATTCTTTGAATGATTTCATATTACCACTTCTTACAGCTCCAATACCCCGCACTAAACTTACTCTTCTTCTGATCACACTTATGACGTGCACGGAAAGACTTACGAGCTTTAGGATTGCTCTTACGAATTCTCATGTTTGGATCACCAAAGCGAACAATCTTCTCTTTACCATTCTCACAAGCCTTAACAACGAACTTCTTACTACCACCACGTTTAGGTGAGTTACACTTCATCTTGTCCTTATCGACTCGCTCACCATCTTCAGCAGGCTCTTCATATTGATCAATGTAGTCAGAGAACTTATCATCAAAGTGACCATACTCTGGATTCTCTTCACAACCACATGTCTCACAGTCTTCTTGATCTTCTACCTCTTCATCAGAACAACCACAAGATTCACAATCTTCAAATGAAGTCTTAACAAAATCAATACCCTTACTTACATCACCATCAGTCATATAATCAGCAAAAGCCAATGCAGACTTACCAGCTAACTTAGCAGTACCTTTAGCAGCCTTACCAGCTACTTTAAGAGCAGTCTTACCAACTTTCTTAGCAGTCTCGTTATCCTCTTTAGGTATAGCTTTACCATCTTTACCAGTAGCTTCACCCTGCTCTGCTTTACCAAGTATAGCACCTACATTAGTAGATTTACCTTTAGGGAAGAGTGTGAACTTCTTCTTACCTTCTTCGTTTTCGTTAGGATTCTTATAAGTAGGATCTGAACGGAACTTAGGTCCTCCATCACCATCAGCATCGGCATCACCAGACTGGAGTCTACCAGCTTTATCGTAATGCTTACCCTTAGGAGCTTCCTTTGCCTCACTATAGAGGCTCATGTACTCTTCGAAAGAATCGTTAAACGTCATGCATATATTTATGCCTTAAGTGCTAGTTCTAAAGCAACTATGCATGCAAAAGCATTAATTTCTTTATCGACTACGAATGCAGATCTATAGAGATGATCAGCAATAACAGTAATCATCTGCTTCTTCTTGAACTCATCAATAGGTTGCTCGTAGAGATAGTCTAACAAATTAGCAAGTAGAGTATCATAGTCACCCTGGAACCTATCTTCACTCTCGATAAGAAGCTTCCTTACCTGTAACGAGTCTTTTTTGAGTCCTTCCGTGACAGCTTTAAGAAGCTCGCTATCACTCCCATTGCTATCAATGAGCAACTCGCCATCAACAACCGACTTTTGGAGCTCGTTGATAGTTTTTCTGAGGTCAGGGAATGTTCTCTTAACCAATTGACCAAATTTGACTTTCTGTTCATCACTTACTTTTACGTTTTCTTGTTTTAATATATTGAAGCAACGCTTAGCTGCTTGTTTGATCTCAGGTTTAAGATCGATTGACTGACACCTTGATTGAAGAGCTGGGATAATCTTATGCTTATAGTTAGCAGTAAGAATAAAGCGGCAATACTTAGCATACGTCTCCATAGTATTACGAAGAGCAGCTTGAGCTTGTGAAGTTAGACCATCAGCCTCATCAAGAACAACTACCTTTACTCCCCCATCGAACGACTTAGTTTGAGCAAAGTTAGTAATGTTATGACGAATAGTATCAATACCAGACTCATCAGATGCGTTAATGTATAAGAAGTTACAACCAAGAATATCATTTACAATGATACGAGCAAGAGTAGTCTTACCAGTTCCAGGACTACCTACAAACAATAGGTTAGGGATCTCATCTTTAAACTGACTTACTACTCTAAGTGACCCTTCATCAAGAATAAGATCATCAAGCTTTGCAGGACGATACTTCTCTACCCATATCTTATCGAATTCAACCATAACTTATTATATACTGGTATTCTTTATTTGCCAGAGGAACCAAAGCCTTTTTCACCACGATCAGACTCAACAATAGCACCTTCACTAACTTCTACTGGAATGTTAGCATACACTACAAATTGAGCAATACGGTCACCCTTCTTGCCTTCATAGTCATTATCGGTAAAGTTATAGAGCTTAATACCAGCATCACCTCGATAGCCTTCATCAATAACTCCTGGATGGGGATGAACACCATACTTAAATCCTAATCCAGATCTACCAGAGATACCAACCCAATAACCAGGTTCAATATAAGCAAACTTAAGTCCTACACCTACAATAGCAGAGCCTCTTGCTGGAATAGTAAAGTCTTCAATACAAGTAACATCCATACCAGTATCTTCAACATGGTTCTTAACAGGAATAACAGCATCTACGTGGGTCTTTTCAAATTGTAACTTCATACTATACCTATTATGGTATAAAGTGAGTGATAATCAACTACAAACTAATGATTGGTGATTAAATATGTATATGGAAGAGAATGAAGTAGACGGTGCAGTTGATGATATTCTATCTCAGTTGAGTACACAGCATCACTCCATCACGAGGCAGAAGAAGACAGAAGAGGAAGTCCCTGAAGTAGATGAGCTTGAGGAGTATCTTGTTAAGAAGACTGCAAGACTAATCAATACAACTCTTGATGCTGTAGATAATGTTAAAGACTATATCTCATCTGCACCTGAGAATAGAGACGTTGCTTCCTTAGCCGAACTTATGAGATCGGCAAACAGTGCAATTGAGACAATGCAGAAGGTACATGCTAACAAAGCTAATAACGAAGCACGTAAAGAGCTCAAGACAATGGACATTGACTCTAAAAAGCAACTCAATATGGCTGACAATCAAACTAAGTTAGTTATGTCTCGTGAAGAGCTTATGGATGCAATGCTAAAGGCACCTGACGCACAGCCTGATGAAGATGACGTTATTGACGTTTAAACAAACGCTCTTTTAAGCCATGAAGGGGTGTTAGCACTTCTACCACCAGCACCCCAGGTAGTAGCTGTACCTTGACCAGCACTAATAGCAATATCAACATGGTGATTACCATCCATATAACCAGGACCTGAACCAAAGCTTTCCATACCTAACATCTTAAGACGTCTAGCAAACATAGCTAATCTAACATGGTGTGCAGTATTCTCAGAACTTAATCTTGTATCACCATCATAAACTCTAATGTCAGCAGCATAACCTCTATCATGTCTTGTTGAACCAGTTCTTCTTGTTCCCTCACCTTTAACATCCTGACCACCAGAGAATACTACAATCTTATAACCTGAGTCAGCACTTGCTTGATCAAGTATCCTTTGAAGCTCTGGGGTAATAGGTTTGTTGCGAGTCTTACCAGCAAGTTCATAAACAACATTAGCACCTTGAAATGGACTCTCAAATGTATCATCAAGTTGAGCTATTGCATCATCATACTCATCACCCTCAAGAGCTACTTCATTATTCTCTTTTGCAAATGCTTCTTTAAGATCATCAATGTTACCTTGACATACTCTAATCTCCATTGGCCCACCAATCTTTTCAGTAAAGACCTTATTTACTCTTGACCAAGCCGTACCATCAATTGGCTTTCTTCTCGATGTACCGGAAGAAGCAGCAGTTAGATCACCATAGCCAAAGCTCTTAAGGAAGTGTTTATATGCACCCATTGTAAAGTCAACGTTGAGTCTATCCTGTGAATTGTAATCAACAACCTTATAGAACTTAAACGCACTTGGTCTACCCTCTGTGGCTTTAGCAGGTCTTGCAGCTACAAAGAACTCATTCTTTTGCTGAGGAGATTTGTAAGAATTATTAACACCATCGAGAGATGGGTCATTTACAAACTCTCTAAATAAATTTCTACTAACAGCAACACCATCATTAACAATCAGAGTATCTGGTGTATTGTAGAGAGTCTCCATACCCTCATCATCAAGTCGATGTTTAAAATGAGCTGCATAGTTACCTGGTTGTGAGGTAGTACCATATTTCCTTATCTCTGATTCTGATACTTCATCACCATTAAGAGCACGTGTTATGAAGCTCTTATCAGGTCCAAATGTTGATACACCAATACGATAGTTTTGACCAATATTGCCTACTCCTTGTAGAGTTAGCACATCATTTGGAGTCTCGTTATAGCCTTCATACCATAGAGTCTTGTTTTCAGTATCAATAAGAGATGAGAAGATAGAGTAGTTTTGCTCATTAGGCTTACCAGTTGCTGCAACTGTTTTCTTCTCATCAAGTAGGAATGATTTAGATATCTTAACCTTGTCTGTGGACTTACCCTTACCAAATGCAATTACATTAGATGCGAGATTATCACCAGCGTTACTCGTTGTAGTTTGTTTATCTAACTTATGAGCGTTAGATTGACCTGATCTATCTGGTTGACCAGTAGGACTAGCATCAATCTGCTTACCATTAACATTCTGAACGGTAGTACCAATTGGACGAGACATGTTGTTCTCATAAGGATTGTACCTATACTTAAACTCAAATCTATTAAAGCAGCCACCAATGTCCTCTTTGATCTTAGCTAATACATTACTACTTGCCGCGGAGTAATCATAGTAGGATTTAACATCTGGACTATATCTAAATACCTTAGCAGGACTTCTAAATGACTTACCTTCTTGTACTCTTGATCTAAAGTCATTAAGGTTCTTCTTACCGGCAAGAGCATCTTGTGTATTTTTAAATGCGTTATCAGCAACCTGTACAACTTCTGTAAAGGCATTCTTAAATATATCAGGTATCTTATTTAAGATAGTCTGATCCATACCATCAATCATATTAGAGATTGAAGTCTTGGGATTGCTATCAACTTCGTCACCTTGACCTAATGTACTACCTTCACTAAACTCTAATGATCCCATTGTGTTATCACTATTCTTTGTAGAGGCTGTTTGTGCCATACGAGCAATACTATCAGAAGTCTCAGCAAATAAGTTACAAGGGGAGTTTAAGCAATCCTTGAGAGCATCTAAGAGTTTCTTTTGAAAGTCATCATCAATAGCATCTAAGTTAGCCCATCTCGTTCTCATGTCCTTAATAGCAGCAGAGAAGATAGGGTTATACTTAATCTTATGGAGATAGAACTCTACAGTAGAGTTGTCCAATACACTTGAGTTAAGGGTAAGGTCTTGTACAAGCTTAGTAGCACATTCTTGGTTACCGTTAATAGCACAGTTATAGTCTAAGGCAAGATTGATATCAAGTTGCCATTCAGGAGCATCGACAATATCACAGAAAGGAGTATTGTACTTTAAGTAATCCCTACTGATAGCAAGACCCTGCAATTTCTCATGCAGATTATTTCCGTAGATAACCATTATTTATTAATTGTGATTTGTTGAAGTACTGCACCCAAAGCACCTGGCTTGATGTATGTGTACTCGGTAGCAGCTTTCGCCTTAAATATATAGTCAGGTCTGTTCAAAAGGTAAACTGTCCACCACAAATTAATTGTACCATATAGCTGATAAGATAGCATTGTCCAGGGTATATCGTTCTGAAGTACAATAGTATCTACAATGTCATCAGATATGTTATCAGGAAAGATTACCTTATTAAGTATGTTATAAAAGTATAGATCATTATTATCTGTATCAATAAGATTAATCTTAAAGATATTCTCATACATATCATTAGAGAGAGATATTAACTCCTCTATCTCATTCTGTGTTGCACCATTAATTACTGTACTCATTACTTACCTATTGTTACTCTGTTATTGTTAATTGACGTACTAAACGCATCTGAAATCATTGTATTACCATACTCGCCAATGAGGGATGTAAATGTAAGTGATACTTGGTAAGCTTCAGGTACATTTGTTTGTATCAACTTACTACTAATATCACCTTCACCATTACCAGCTGGAACATAAACACTCGTCTTTCTTACTGTACCTGTAAAGTTAACTGACATGCCGCTAATGTAAGCATATGGCATAGAAAATTGACCTGGTACTTGAACAGAGTAAATCTTTGGTGGAGGTGTCCTTGAGAACGATGTCTTATATGGAGTATTCTGAAATGCTAATAACCATAAGAGCTCGTAGTTTTGTTGAATGGGTGATACATTACCTCTTCTAATAGTATTAGATAAAGGAAACTCTATTGTCTCTGTTCGTTCTCCTATACCTTCAAAGTATTTTGGCTCTTCAATATATGTACCTGGTTGTGCAAAGTTAACAGCTTGTGATATATTCTGAACAGCTTTAATACCCATATCAACAGCTCCTTGAATAAAGTTATCACCTCCACCACCACTATATCCTGGAGATAGCGGTGTACTTGGTGCACTATACATTGGAAGTCTATAGTTAAAGCCTGTTGGTTTGGTGAAATAGATACCTTCTAATGACTTAAGGTTATGTTGATTAAGAAGCAATCTATCAGACTCTGAACCAGTAGCAAATTTTTGTGTTGCGCTAAATGCCGCCTCAGCTCCTGATTGAAATTTTGTAACCAACTTTTCAACACTACCACCTGCCTGTGCATCACCAAGTAACGACGTCACAAAGCCTGACTGTGAAAAGGATTTAACAGCTCTTGCAGAATTATTAAGATAGTACATACCACCACTAATAAGAGAGCTTAGTAGTTGCTCTCTCTCAGTTAAGAATACACAAGGCACCTTGTTAAGAGCAGCTGGTGTAGATTTAGGACCAGCATACCAACTAAAGTCATTAACAATATCAATAACTTTCTTGTTTGGCTTAAGGATAGCTCTTCCGTCAGTATTAGTTAACTGAATACCTAACTGCTTAAGGGCATTATCCTCTTTACCCATATCAAGTAACTGTGTACTATCTTCAAACCTCGATAGACCGTCTGTGTTAATTAATACTGTACTCATTATTCAAAAAATTCTTGGGTTAGGGATGTGTTATTAAAAGCCAACTTATTTGAGCCTGCCAGACTATCACGAATCTGTATCAATACATCGAGTTGCTGGCTATTGATACTTGCTATAGACTTCATTGTAGCAGAGTTACCATCAAGCATCTTATCAATAGGTCCACCTCTCTTAGCAGCTAATAAATCATCCTGATCATCAAAGGCTGTTACTCTACCATTCTTGGCAATCATGCCATCTTTAACCTTTCTAAAGCCTTGTTCTTTTAAATATGATTGAAACTCTGCAACACCAGCACCTTTTGCAGCAGCAAATGCTTCAGGGTCACGATCCATAATAGCCTTTATAGAGTCGCTAGCAGCTCCTCGCTTACCAGCAGCATATGCTTGCTTTTGAGCTTCTTTTAATCTTTTTTCCTTACCTGGCTTTAATACATCAGGGATTAAGTCATATAAATAGTCTTTAGCAGCTTGAATGGTATTGTCAAACCAATTCATGATACCATCAAAGAAGCCACCTAATGTTTCACCAATACTTGCGAAAGCCTCTTTCATAAAGCCCCATGAATCATTAGCCATTTGTTTAGCTACAGCAACTGGCTCACTCTCACTAACAATACTATATAGTGCATTCATTGCATTATACATTTGCTCTACATCACCCATACCTAAGAAAGCAGGGAAGAAGTTCATTAAAGCTTTAAATCCACTCTTAAAGTCACCACCAATAAAGTATCCAATTGCCTCACCTAATTTCCAAACACCACTAAGCATCGGTACTTTACCTTCTTTAATCTTATCTAATATTATAGAACCATATTCTATTGCTTTACCTTTAATGAAGGTTCCAAAGTCTATTGGGTCACCCTCTTCATTAACAGGTGCATTGGCCTCATATAAGAACTTAACCATATCCATACCAATAGATATAGCTGTACCTACACCTGGGAAGAGATTAGCAATACCAGAAGTAAGCTCCCATATACCACTAATAATCTCATTTTTCTGGAAATGTTGATAAGCGAAACCAAAGCTAAGAATTGATCCTACAAGAGGTAGGAGCTTTAATGTCTTAAGAGGGATAAATTTAGCTAACTTAGCTGCCATAACTGGAAGCTTTACAAGACCATCTCCAGCTGCATCACCAAAGTCAACAATGTCTTGGACGATGTCATCAATGGTAGCCTTTAGATTATCTGACATCTCTGTTAATGCAGCACCTATCAATCCACCAAGAATTCCTAACTTAGCAATAGTACCAAACATACCATCACCACCAGTACCGCTTGTTTCTTTAGCTACCTTCTGCATTATAGCAGTTTTAGCAACTTTACTTTCTGCTGTTTTATCAACTGAACCAGTCTCAGGACCAGGATTAACGACCTTCTTCATAATACCGAAGATCTTTTCGTAACGAGCTACCTCGTTAGAAGTTAGCATTGGATTTACCTTACCATCACTATCTTTACGGACACCATCAGAGCCACTCTTCTTACCAGCAAGAGTGCTTAGAAATCCACCTAATGTTGATGCTTCATCTTCAGCCACATTATTATTTAATCAGTAGAGAGGAATCCAGCGTCAATTTCTACAACTACTTCCTCAGCAACAGACATGGCCTTATCTGTTACATCTTTAATCTCACCAATATAACTAACAACCATATTGCTAAGAGTTAATGGAAGGTTGTTAACAATGTCTCTTCTCTCGTGTACACTAATGTCATCAAATACTATAGACTCATCACCAATAGATACCTTATCAATATACTTTGCTGATTCGAAAGCTACTACAACATCAAGGCTCTGCTTAATTTTATCTTCGGCAGACTCAAACTTAGCAAACTCTTTAGCTAGTTTATTAGATATATCTGTATCAACATCGAGGCCTGGTACTTTAAGATTAACTGTAATACCATCATACTCAACCTTATGCTTAAGCTTTACATCAGACTTCTTAATAGGCTTAATATCTTTAAGATCATACTCCTCCTTATCGACTTTAATCTTAGAGCCAATAGACTCAATGCGTAGAGCTACTAAGATGGCTGGCTTATCGATAATAAGAAACTCAACGTCATCTACGCAGTTATCAGTAATAATGTTATTGACTGCAATTGATCTTGTTATAACACCATCTACACCATCAAATGCTGTACGTAGTAACTCCTTCTGTTGACTAACACTTACCTGCTTAAATGTAACATTCTTACCTAAAGAAGGTACCTTAACTGTAACTGTATTTGCATCGTTAAGGTCTTTAAGGGCATTTAAGAAGCTTTTAGCACTTGAACTCATACACTTATTTAGTTACTGTTTCTGCTTTTTCAACTGGTCTTGCTCTTCTTTAACTCTTTGCTGATGTGCTTTCATTATGATTCGAGACTCAATAGGTGACATATCAAAGAAGAAGTTACTACCGGGCATGATTGTATTTTGAAAAGAATATGTGAGGTTGTAGAAGCCTTGCAAGTCTGTACCATAGATAGAAGATATAAACTCAAGTACATTACCAGCAAGAAGGTTAATAGTTACTCCTTCAATACCTATAGATTTATTCTCTTCGATAAGATCACAGTTAAGTAGATTGTCTTGTATAGTTTGAATGAACTTTGTAACATGACCAAAGATTGCAGATGGTAGATTGCTTAACACTTCATTACGAATCTCATCATCAAGCTCGTTGTAGTCAATAGAGTCATTACCAATCTGGATATGCTTAATGGTAGCAATGAGCAGATCATCTACAGTCTCGTAATAAGATATGCATGGAAGGTCTAATGTAACCTCAATACCATTAACATTTATTGTAGTCTCAAGATCAACATACCCCTCTTCAATCTTATCAAGCATTGATGCGACACTAATTGCTATAGATCTGTGCTCTATAGTCATATTAATATCAGGTTCAATGAATGTCATCCTGATATAGAGTAAGAGATATATTCTATCTACTATATTTAAATCCGGTGTTAAGTAGAGTGCTTCGAAGAAATCATTAAGACCTTCATAGTCATTATTCTGCGTGAACTTAATGATAGAGAGATACTCGGAGTTCTTAAGCTCTTTAACTCTAACCTTCTTACCTGATGGTAATGCTACTTCAATACTAAATTCCATTTAACACTCCTCTAGGAGTATTTAATTGGTAATGTGCATAATTCCACCCTACTGATCTAGTTATATCAGATAAGGACTGCTCACCATAGCTGAACTTATCTGCATTAACTGATGTTGGAGTACAATCATAAAAGGTATGCATCTTTCGAATACCATACTGTGCTTCACTTCTACCAGATATCTTATTAGACTCACCAAGCTTATCAGCATATTTTTCTGCTGAGCGTGTGTATTGAATGATATCAATGTTACACTTAATATCTGGCTCGGTAGGATCTTCAATCAATCCTGCATGTGCGCAAGCAACTACCCATGGCTGAAAGAAGAAAGAGAATACATCTCTATTGGTTTCAAGGAAAGTCATTTCCAAGTTATGATCAGTACTAATACCATCACTTGTTTGGATAGGTTGCAAGCCCCCAGAAGCTGGATTTGGTCTCTCACCAACAACACTGGTAGTCTCTTGAGGCATAGTCACATCTTGTGCAAGAAGGAATCCAGACTCAAAGTCTGACACTCTATCAATAAGACTCTTATCAACCTTATAGGTGTTAGGTCTATACATGTCTAAGTAATATTCAATAGCCTCTCCGACATTAACCATCGCTCCACTGCCAGTACGAGCTGAGAAGTTAATCCCCCAAATATTTTTGATGGGGATGTCATTAGTCCAGTCTTGAAGTAGACTGAGACGCTTTCGAATATGATTAGGCATTTAGCTTAACGCTCTTTAGTGTAGAAGTGGTAGGACATTGTAGCGTTAACACTAACTGTAGCACCAGTACCACTGGCAATATCATAGCTAATATTGTTAACGTTACGAAGAGAAGCACCTACAAGCTTATACTCAGCAATTGGCTCAAGCTCTTTGTCAAGCTGTGCAAGTTGAATAAAGAAGTCATCATCAGGAGTACCATACTCACCGGTAGATGTCTGATCATCAAAGAGTGAACGAGAAGCAGTCTCAAAGTAGTTACGAAGTGAACTCTCACCATCAAGGTAGAAGTCAAGAGTATATCCTTCTGAGCCTGGGTAAGTTACTGATCCTGGTACGTTCAAGTTAAGACCCATATAAGGTACTGCAACGTTAGCAATGTTACGACCTGGTAGCTCAGCTGTCTTAACATATACAAGGTCACCTTCTTCAAGAGCAGGTACACCTTGTAACTGCATCTGAGTTACACGGAAGAGAAAGTCACGGCTGAAGTCTTTATCAGCTGCGATGCGATAGAAGTTTTGAATGTTCTGATTTACTGGCATGTATATATTTATGTCTAGAGCACAGAAAAAGAGAAGGTCTTTCGACCTTCTCTCTTAAAAAGTTATCTATTTAATGGATTACTTAAGGTAATGTGTAGTGTAGCTTTCAGCAACAACTTCTTCTTCGTCTTGCTCACCAGTGCCGTGACATACATCACAACCGTCACCGCCACATTCGTCACACTCACCATCATCTGAACCAGAGGAGTGATGACCTTCAGCATCTTCTGTACGACCTAAGCGTGCACTAAGATAATCACGAAGATCTTCAAAAACAGCGAGCTTTTCATCACCTTGAAGAGTTGCAGCCAACTCATCAATTGCAGCTGTGCATGCTTGAATAGGTGAGTGCTCACCTTCAGCATCTTCAGTAGAAACATCCTTATGCATAACGATAGCTGTATCTTCATCTACCATAAACTCAAGAGTTGTACCATCACCCTCCATATCGATCCACTCTTCTGAAGTAATTTCACTTGGATCACAACCAGCATGAGCACATGCATCTGCCAAAGAGTTAAACTTCTTACCTCTCATTATGGATTGGCCATGCATTCCACCGACAGCAGCTACCTCATACTTACCTTCACCATCAGGAAACTCATTTGTAGCACCTAAGCGTGTTTCAGCATCTTCAGCATCTTCCATCTCACCTTCAAACTTGCCTTTAGCTTCACCATCTGCTATGAAAGCTGCAACAATCTCAGCACCATAGGCAGCTTCGAGTTCAGATTTACCCATACCATTTGAAAGATCTTGATCAATTTTAGCAAAATCTGCTGCTGTAGCAAGATCATCTTCATCCATAGGCTGACCATCAAGAGTAAGAGCATAACCGTAACCTTCTCTTGGATTCTCTGGATCAGTTACATAATCTTCTGGATCACTATAAACACCACCTGTAATGAAGTAGCCATTAGCATGCTTTTCAATCTCAATAACAATACCATCATCATTAGGATCATCACTACCAATCTCAAAAACTTTACCACCAAGTTCAACCTTAGTGATTTTCTCTTCATCAGAAGCACATGAACCATCTTCGGCAGGGTGTCTGTGCTCTTCATGCTCTGAGTTGCAACTGGATTCTTTGAGGACATAGCCACGTGGCAATGCAGTGCTTGATGTCTTAGGAACAATACCTTCAACAGAACCATAAGCTTCCATCATGAGGTCTCTATCTTGGGCGTAATTACTATGCTGAGCCATACTATTATTTATACCAAAGAGCTTAATTTTATACAAAAAAAGAGGAGGTCCGTAGACCCCCTCCTCTGTTATTGGTTTGGACAATTAAAATTAACCTCCGATTAGCTCTTCGAAGTTAGTGTCGGTACGCGTGGCGTAAAAGTTAACAAGAATGAATTCAGCTGTTCTAACTGGCTTCAAGTAAATGTCAACTACAAGCTCGTTCTGATCAATCACTTCACCTGTATTGTTACGCTCATCACATACAATAAGGAAGTCATACAAGCCATCAGATGCTTTAACACGCTCAAAGAATGGTGTCAAAGTATTAGTTACTCTTGTACGAGTGAACAATGTGTTGTTCTCAAAGAGGAAGAACTGCATTGTTTTCTTAGTGATCTTCTCAAGGTAGAGGAAAGTACGACGAACGTTAATACGATCAAAGGCACTTGGCTTCTTAAGGAGAGTCTTTTGACCGAAGAACACATTACCCTGATCAGCAAAGTTTGCTACTGGGTTAAGGTTAACGGTGTAAAGGTCATCACGTTGGCGTTGGTTAGGACTGATTGCAATATCATCTGCATCGGTAATAACACCACGATTGAATCCAGCAGGTGCGCCCCATGGACCAACTGCAGCATCGGTGGAAGCCATCTTAGCGGAAGCAAATCCAGAAGATGGAACGTAGATGTAAAGACCAGTGTAGTTGTCATATACTTTCATCCAGTTAGCATAAACTGTAGCATAGGATGTATTAGCAAGTGAGAACTGATGGCGTAATGCCCAGTAAATGTCAACGTAGAAGTTCTTAGTAGGATCTTTCTGAACCTTCTGTGACTTACCAGCTACAAGAATCTGACGGATTGGATCAGCAATGAATAGAATATCACCACGACCACCATCCTTAACTGGACCTGCAAATGTTGCAAAGCGGTTAAAGACTGTTGTGTAAGCTGTGCGAGCTTCTTCACCGGTTGAGTCAAGAGTACCTGATGTACGAAGAGCTTCAATAGCTGCTGTTGTACGAGTATCATCAAAACCACGAGCACTGAGAGTAGCATTAGCTGTCTCCATATAAGTGTGAATAGTTCCAAGACCACCTTCAGCGATAATGTCGATGTCAAACTTACGATCATTACGAACACGATCAAGAGCACGATCAAGCTTCAATGGAATAGAACCGATGTCTTTTGTAGTAAGGTTAACCTCACCATAAGAACCAAGAGGTAAGAGGTTGTCAACTTTATCAAGCTCATTGTTGTATGGAGTACTAAAGAAGGTTACTGGGAGACCAGCTGCAGCAGTTGTAATTGTTCCTGCCTGAAGACCTTCTTTGAATGCTGCTGTATAAACACGAGCCTTCTTAATTGGAGTACCATCTGGATTGAGCTGTACACCGTCAAGAGCATCAGCAACAAAAGAGTTAACAATAACATCAATGTTACGTGACTGGTCATTAATAGTATCAAGTGAGAAGTTAACTGGTGCACCACCATTCTCAGCATTACGCTGACGGTACTGACCAATTGAGCCATTATAGCCTTCCTCAAGGAGGTAATCAAGCTTGTTAGCTGCTTTAGAGAATACTGACTGACGAAGCTTGAATACACCAATGTTCAATGTATCATCAAACTCGGTCTCTGAGATGTCATAACCAACGATACGATCTTCCATAACCTGTGAGATGGAATTGGTAGCAGGGTTAGTACCAAACTCGGGAGTAGCTGTAAGAGCAAACTCAAAGCGAGAAGCTGGAACTTCAGTAAAGGCAGTTAAGCCAGCAGATGGTGGGGTTGATGTTGCTGTCTGAACACCTGTAATAGCATCGAAGTCTGTTGCAGGGTTAAGGTTAGTGTTATCGGAGATACCAACATAGTAACCATTGAACTGACCATCAATAACGGTTTGTCCTTTGTTAACAATAACAACTGCAGCATGACCAAGGTCACCAAGACCGGTAAAGGCTGTCTTAAGAGTAGAGCTCTGTTCAACTAACTCACCACTCTTATATTGAAGGTACTCTGCATCAGTCATTTCAAACTGAGTAGGTGCACCAAGAAGGTAAGTTGCTTGCTCAACGGAAGCATCAGTTACGATTGCTTCAGCTGTACGATCCCAAACAATAGCTGGGTATGCTAATACACTAATCTTTGAACCAAAGCCTTGTCCGCTTCCATCACCATAAGGTAAGCGGTTAACAAGTACGGAACCAGAAGAATTTAGTGTAGCACGTGTAGTGTGATAGAAGTAGCGTTCAGCTGCTGTCTTCGGAGTACCAAATACGCTCTCAAACTCGGAAATATTTCCAAGTCCAACAACTTCATCGGTAGGTCCTTCAGATGCAAAGCCAGCTACGTAAGTAGTAGTACCGGTTTGAGTAGTGCGTAGTGATAGATCACTCTCACGAATCTCAACTCCCGGCGATTGGATTGTCCTTTTAGCCATACTATTATTTATGGCTTTTTAGATGTAAATCTATTTTTCTTACAATAATTCTGTGTGAATCTGTGAGTAGACAAACGATAGAGAACTTGCTATCTCTGCTTCATCTCTATAACTATAGTTGATAGCACCAACTGAAATAGGAAATGCTTTAGTATATGTAAACTTGATACGCTCTTCGTTATATTCATCTAAGCCATAGATAGTCATATCGGTCTGGTACTGCTTAAAGTCCTCATCAGTAGCAATGTTAGCTGCATCAAAGAGACCTTCCTTCTCATCATGCATAAGGTTAAGCCATTTATAAAGTACCCAGTAGTTATTGTACTCATTGTCAATAGTAAAGTCAACAGTTACTGGTTCGTAAGGTTGTTTGGCATGTGAAGAGTTATAGAGGTTAGAACCAGCATAAAGAATCTCAATAGCTGGTACTGTTATCTGTGGAACAATTGAACCATATACTGAGAACTGCATTGAGTTCTGATTAACATTGAATGTACTCCTACTATTCTTAGAGTCAATCTTCATTAATGCAGGAGGTAAAGAGAAGACAAGCTTAAACTTATCTGCTCTGCTCTTATTAAGGTATGATTGATTGGCCATACTCTTATTTAATCTATAGTGGAGTGAATCCAGCCTCTAATAAGTCATAATAATCATCACCCATATCATCATCAGTACCATCACTCATACCCCAATAGACTGGATTGAGATCTGGACTTGCACCTGCCATGTTCTCATTACTATAGATTGATGTTGGATCTTCAAACATTTGTATACCGAAGTCCATTGGCTCAATAACTTTAGGTCTACCAGTATCATCTTTCTCTATGATCTCAAAGTATTGTTCACATATATCGTTATCAAGAACATAGTAGCCATACATCATAGCCATTACTAAGTCATCATGCCTACCTTTCTGAGCTTTCCATGTGCCATTAGGATAACGAACAAAGTCTTTAAACTCTTCTAATGTATCAGCATCATGCATTACAATAGATTGAAGATCATTCATCCAATAGCGCATGTTCATAACACCTTTGTGCTTTGTATTAGTATGAGCAATCATACCATACATTCTATTCTTACGATGAGCTTGTCTATTGCCATAGCTAACAACTTTAGGGTAACCCATATCATGTACTAATCTATCTACAACTTGTGCACCACAGTTGTTACGCTCAATTAGAGCAAGAGGTGAACCATAGTTACGAAGCACTTGATAAACCTTATTACTAAACTCGAGAGGAGAGATCTTATTGTTTCTATATACAGCTACTTGTCTAACCTCAGCAGGATCTGTAATGTCTAAGACCTGTATTACTGAGCTATCTTTTCCAACACCTTCAGCTGTATCAATACCAGCAGCATAGAAGCGAGACTCATCTGGGTCTTCCCATATCTTATAAGCACCATCGTCAAGCACTACTTTAGGATCACATATTGTCTTCTCCATCTTCTCATAGAGTTCATCATCGAGTGATGACTCACCAGAGTTAATCCACTCACAACAAAACTCTTGACGCCATGCTTCATCACTACCAATCGAAGCTCTTGTTTCTGCAGCCCACTTCTCATCTCGACCTGGTACCTCATTCCACATTATTTTACCTCTATTCCAAACACTATCTGGATTAGTCTCTGCATCATTGTAGATCTTATAGAAGAGGTTCTGTGTTCCGTTAGCAGTTGAACAAATGAATGCTTTAGATTTCTTAGAAGATGAAATAATTGGATAGACTGACTTCCAAAACTCTTCTACCAAATGAGGTTCAATAAATGCCATCTCATCAATAACAAGACAGTTAACAGATTGTCCTCGAGCAGCTGTACCGGTTGTAGTTGTAATACCAATACGAGAACCATTCTCAAGAGTCATAGATGTCTTAGCATACTCTTTCACTGGTGGTTTAAGCCAGTTAGGAAGTTCTTCGTAAGCCATTCTAACACGAGAGAAGATCTCAATTGCAGTGGCCTCTTTGTTGGCTACAAGAAGGATACGTTGATCTTTATTAAAGCAAGCTTGCCATAACAAATAGATAGTCATCAAAGTAGACTTACCAATCTGACGAGAGGCTAATAGAATATAAAAACGCTCATCTCTCATATCCCTCAACGCTTTCTTCTGTGCAGGATATAACTTGATCTTTTGTTTACCAGCATCCAAACTAACAATATAGAAGTACTTCTCAGCAAACTTAAGAATGTTTCTCTTTGCCTCTTTAAGTGCAGCAATCTTCTCAGGAGTATACTCACCCTTCCAGTTTCTATTAGGTAAGTTCTCATTACCCATATAGTATCTGCCATCGTTCTTATCTGCCATAGTCAGTATTTATTTAATCGAGACCTGGAAAGTTGCAACTTTTAATGGTTTTTTGTCCCACTTGCTATAAATAATAGTATGGCTAAGAAACAAGACCTAAAAGATCTCGGTGACGTTTATAGCAAGCTCGGTGAAGAGGTTGTTGTTTCTGAGAAAAATGACATGATCATCGGAGATAAAGACATTTCCGTTGGAGAAGCTCCACTTGCTGATGGTGGTATAACTAAAGATTGTGGTTGTGAAGACCCAAAAGAAGTTAAAGGAACAGATGCACCAGGTGTTGAAGATGACACTCCAAAGGGTAAGCTCGCTGGAACTCCTGAAGAAGATGAAGAAAGTGCCGCAGAAGCCTTGGAAACCGCAAGTGTTGGCATAAATAAATATATGGCCAAAAAATCCGCATTTGATGAACTCTTTGCTAAAGTTATTTCCGAAGACTTTGGTATGGATGAACAAGACGACCTTAACGCTCTTGGTATCGAAGACGCTACCCCCGACGATGAGCTCGGCGAAGAGGGCGACGACGATGCTAGTGAAGAGGAAGTAACAATTACACTTGACAAAGACATGTGTCAAAAGCTCTGTGACATTCTTAAAGCTGCTTGCGGTGAAGAGGATGCAGATGAAGCTGCTGACGAAGATGTTGCTGACGAACTTGAAGTTGACACTCCTGAAGAGGACAACGAAGGTGCTCCACAAGCTTTTAACACTCACTATAATGATGGTAAGAGCAACAAAGTTGGACACGCTGAAGGTCCTGGACAGCCAAAGGTGCAAGCTGCTAACAAGGTTAACAAACCAGCAGCAGGACCTGGTGACACCGATGGTAAGCCACAGGCTCACGGAGATCACTACGACGACGGAAAGAACAACAAAGTTGGTAACCACGCTTCCGGCGATGCTTTCGGAACTCTTAAAGTTCAGCCAAAGAACAAAGAGGTTAAAGCAGGTTAATAACGTCAAACATATTTACAGAGACTCATGGGAAACCATGAGTCTTTTTTTGTATTCCATGTAAGGGGGCATAAATATATACATGCAGACATTCCAAGAGTATTACAATGGTGATAACATGATGAATGCTAATGCCGTTTCTGTTAAGCAGGGTGGTAAGAGTATCATGAGAGCCGGTCGTAAGCACGAAAACCTTAAGCGTCAGGAGTATCAGCACAAATGCCCTCATGTTAGAAATTGTATGCACAATGGTGCACCTATTACTCTACATGGACAACCATTAGTAAATGCTTTACAGATGTATGGTATGGAGTTTCAACCAGGTGTTACTAATGGTATAGGTAACTCAGATGTTGAGGTTGTAATGTTTGAGGATGATGAAGGTCGTCCATCAGGTAAGATTCAAAGAAAGGCTGAGTAATGGGTTGTCCAGAGCACAATTGTAAACCGGAAGACATCATGGCTGCTGCAAAGGCACCATGCGGTCAGTTTATGAAGGGTGACAATCAAGGAGCAGCAAGGCTTGTCTTTGATATGGCATACCAAGATCTTATTAACAATTTTGGTATTGAGGTTAACTACTATGTTAAGCCATTCAATCTATCAGCTGCTAATCTCCTTTACGGTGAGCATCCAACAGCAATCTATTCTGCTGCTTCTGGTATGCAGATGTATGTTGAACTCTCTCAAGAAGCCTTAGCTCTATCACAATTTGGATTTGATCCTGGTGATGAGTTTACTGGCTATGTTCACATTGATACTTTCCAGAGACAAATGAGCTCTAATGACTCCTATGCAACTCTCGATGATGTAGAGCCTAAGTCAGGTGACCTTATACAAGTTGTTGATATGGGTTGTGATAGACCAGGTGGTCGTTGCGCAAATGTATATGAGATCACAGAGCGTAGAGAGCAAGATGTAAGCTCTATTAACCCAATGCTTGGTCACTATGTATATAGAGTACGTGCTAAGCGTTATGAGAACTCCTTTGAACCTAATGCACCAGAAGAGTGTGCTAACGAACAAGTCTATGATGACTCACAGTTTGGTGTTCTTAGTTCTAATATCCAACAGATGCTTAGTGCAGATGTATCACCTCCAAAGACATATACTTATGATGTAGATGAAGACTCTAAGAATGATGTGTATGATATGGATGCCAATGTAGATGATGATGTCTACGGAGACTATTACTAAAATTTAAAAGACAAAAAAGCCCGATGGTCTTTCGATCATCGGGCTTTCTTTTGAGAAACTACTTACGCTTCTTCTTTGAAGCAGCTCTCTTACTTGGACTTGGAGGTGTCTCCTGTCCCTTTGAGAACTCTTCATGTGTTTGTAATTGCTGACGCGCTGGTTGTAAGAGCGATTGCACGATAGCATTTACATCAAACATTTCATTTACATCGTTATATGGACACTCATGTACAGCACCTGTAAAGGTATAGTCATACAAGTAAGAGTCAATAGTGCCTTCTGGAAGTTGAACTGGTGCCTTGATATTCTGGTGCATCTCATATCCAAATAGCTCTGGTTGAGTAGCAATCCATACAACGGTAGAAGGTTTACCTAAAGCAGCTGCAGCATGCTGAAGTGATGAGTCAACAAAGAGGCACCTATCAGCAAAGCGTAGCATATTGAAGAGCTGCTTCTTTGGAATCTCTTTCTCATAACGAATAACATCATTAAGCTTATGGTGGAAGTCATAACAGATGTGAATGATCTGATAGTGCTCTTTGAGAGCATCTACAATAGCTTGAGCTACTTCAGGGTGAATGTCTCTTGCCCATGAGTAGTTCTCTGCTTGATGATGCTTACCTGGACCACCGAAAGGTTGGAACATAAGGATTGGCTTTACCTTTTGAATCTGAGCAATCTCTGGATCAATATAAGCTTGCTCTCTCATGTTGAAGTTCATATTAGGAGCTTCACCATTGTACTTGATACCAATCATATCACACCATGTCTTAATGAGGTGTTGTTTCTTAGTAATGTGAGATGTCTCTTTGTATGGCTCTTGAGCAAATACCTCTGTATTCTTACCTAAGATATAGTCTTCATAGAAGTAAGGTACATTACCTAATCGATAGACTCGATGTACATCTTTGTTATTGAGATAGACTTCTGGCCATGCACATACTACAATGATCTTTGATGTGGGGTGATTATTCTTATATGCTTTAACAACAGCAGTGCTGCTTACATGCTTTCCTATACCACCTTCAATGTTAAAGACAGCAAACTCTGGAGATTTTTTAGTGCTCATTACCATATAATTTAATACGGTAATGAGATAAATCAACTATACTATTGTGAGATGCATAGTGTGCCATTATGATTCCAAACAACACCTGGAACACCTGGATCACTTACAGGAAGGCCTGCAAGGTGTAAGGTTTGTGCATGTAGCATACAACCACTAACTGATGTCATGTTAGTACCACCAGCTAATACTGATGAGTCATGCTTTGCAACGTTAGTACAACCACCAAGCACTACTGATTGTGTACCTGAACCACAAGTCTTGTTTAATGCACCACCGATAGTAGAGCTGAAGCAAGCATTTGTTTCGTTCATCATACCACCGATAGTTACTGAACCTTGTGTGCAAGCTTTGTTCGAACCACCACCAATAACAGCACCACAACAAGCTGTACCACCAATAGTGTTACTTGCACCTCCAATAATAGCTGTATCATTTGAGGATGTTGAAACTGTATGGCCTGAACCACCAGTGATTAAATCACCAGTAACTTGTGTGTCAATGCTTATCGAAACAAGTGTGCTTGTATCTGTAATGCATGAGTCTTCAATATTGTTTCCTGCAGAATTGAACCTTGTCAACTTATTATCTGTACCACATATAGTAGCATAACCACTATCATTAGTCCATTGGCTTATGTTACCACTCTTGTTAGTAAAGTTTTGAGTATTAGAAGCTGTAGTTGTTCCTGTGCAATTGATACCAGCACAACCACCTTGATTAAGGCAAGCAACCATACCTCCATCTAATGCTAATGTAGCATTACCACTTGTAGCACCACCACTAAGACCAGCACCAGCTGTTACAGCTGTAATGTCACCTGAACCACCACCACCACCGAAGAGTTGATCAAGGTTAACTCCAGCAGAAAGAATGTTACCATTAAAGCATTTAGTACCACAAATGGTTTGGTTGGTTGCAGTAGTAACATCACCAACACATAAGAGACCAGCACAAGCACTTTGATTAAGATAATCAAGAGCACCAGAGTCAATACCTAATGTAGCATCTCCTGATGTAGCACCACCAGAGAGTAATGTACCAGCAGTAACACCTGTGATGTCTCCTGTACCTCCTACCCATGATGCTGAGTTAGCTTGAACTGTTGTTGCTGTACCATTCCATCTTGTTGTGCAAGCAGGTGACATAACAAAGCAAAGTGAACCTGAAGTACCTCCTCCAGCCATACCAGCACCAGTGCAAATCTCTGTAATAGCACCAACACAATTAAGACCTGGGCAAGCACTTTGATCCCAACTACCACTATTGGATTGCACTGTAGTATAGTTACCATCCCAACAAGCACTTGTTGCTGCAAGAGTTGTATGAGCTCCATTAAAAGCATCAAAGCAATTGTTATCCATTGCAACGTTAATACTACCTGAAGTACCACCACCAACAAGCCCGCACCCTGTTGTTATACCTGTGATGTTATCTGCTCCTGTGCTACCAATCGCTGATGCACTAACAAATTTAGTACAGCTTTCCTGCACAACTGCTACTAGCTCATTGCCTAATATACAACTTGCTTCCGGAAGTTCACTGATTTTAATACCTGCCATATCTTTATTTAATCAGAAAGCAGTTGATTATCATAAGGAACAATGATATAATTAAAGTAAGAAGAAAATGAAAGCACCAATTACATTCGACGAACCGTCGCATACATATACACATAACGAGACTGGTGAGAAGTATACATCTGTAACGACTCTACTAGGTAATTATAAGAAACCATTCGACTCTGACGCAACAGCGACTCGAGTAGCAGCCCGTGAAGGTGTCTCGAAAGAGGTTGTCTTGGAGATGTGGGAGAAGGAAAAGAATCGTGCATGTGATCGCGGTACTGAGATTCATAAGTTGCTTGAGGATTACATTACAATTGGCGAAGAGAAAGAAGATTGGGGTTGGTTGTTTAAGACTTACGATAAGTGTGCTCAATGGAGCGTAGATAAGTATAAGAAGGTTCTATGTGAGCAGCTAGTATGGTCAGAAGAGTTTAAGATCTCTGGCTTGGCCGATCTATTCTACATCCACTCTGATAATACATTCACTATTGGAGACTTCAAGACCAATAAGCGTTATAGGTTCAGTTCAATGTATAAGGATTGGATGCTTGAGCCTCTTGATCACCTTCCAGTATGTGAGCATTCTACTTATGGTATGCAGCTATCTATCTATGCTTACTTGTATGAGCAGATGACTGGTATGAAGTGTAGGCAGTTAGTTATCTACTATCTTAATAAGGATCGATTTGTAGCTCACCATCCTAACTATATGAAGGCAGAGGTTAAGGAGCTATTCAAGCATTTTTATTATAACAGATAGGGCTTGAATAACAGCATTGAATGTATAAGTAATGCCATACTACGCTTATGAAGAAGAGCACCTTAATAAATAAGTTTGAAGACAAACTCGATCTAACTCTCGATGCTCTATATGAAGCACGTGATGTTATATCTGCTGCTGATGATTACGAGCTTGATGAGCTTGTGAACGAGATTGTTGAGGAGTTAGAGAGTGAGATTGCTGATGCTTCCGAAAAGATTAGAGAAGCTGTTGATAAAGCTCTCGACTAATATACAATAAGGTATGAAGACCAAAGTTCTTATCCTTGGAAAAGGTTATGTGGGTAGCTATGTATATGCAAGTTTAGCCTATCACCCTACTATTGATGTAGAGGCACTATCAAAAGCTGAGTTAGACTATACAGATGAGTACTACCTTCGTGACTACATGAAGGAGCATCGCTTTGACTATCTTATCAATGCTCAAGGCTTTACTGGTCGACCTAATGTTGATCAAGCAGAGCAAGAGAAGGAAGCTTGTTGGAAGTATAACGTTCAAGTACCTGTAATGCTCAATGCTGTATGTAAAGAGCTTCATGTACAACCAATCCATATTACTTCTGGTTGTATCTTCACTGGTTATGATAAAGCTTGGAGTGAGATTGATGAGCCTAACTTCGGAGTGTTTAACCCTGAGGCTTCTTTTTACTCTACAAGTAAGCATGCATTTGAGTCTGTAAGTGATAATGGTATCACTATTCGTATTCGTATGCCTTTCTGTGATATACTTCATGATAGGTCCTACCTTACAAAGATTCATAAGTATGATAACCTTATTGCTGCGGTCAACTCTAAGACATACATCCCTGAGCTTGTAGACTTTATTGGAACACTTATTGAAGAAGAGCGTAAGGGACATGATACTGTTCACTTTACTAATCCAGAGCCTCTTGATACTGGAGGAGTGATTGATCTCATGAGATCGTTTGAGCTTGAGAACCTTAATTGGTCTTGGGTTGATATTGAAGAGCTTGATCTTGCAGCTGGTAGATCTAATTGTATTCTCGATACTACAAAGGTAAAGGAAGAGTATGGCTACACTCTATCAACAGAAGCAGAAGCGCTTAAAAAGGCTCTTGGTGCCATTACTGCTTGATTAAATAAGTATGTATGAGCTTAACAGTATTTGAGAATCACAATCTTGACTTCAAGGTATCCTTGATCAAGATGAAGCGTGTATTGGATGGTGAGCGCATTAAAGAGATAGTAGAGGATCAAGTTGATCTTAACAATAGTGCTGTACTCGACTTAGAGTTCACTGAGAGCTCTCTTGCAATGGGTATCAAAGGTGCTATTGCTATCTCTAATAAGTTTAAGATACTAGATCGCTTTAACATTACTACAAATAGTCCTGATGATATTTATATAGCATTTGAGATTAATGATGTTGAGTTAGCTGGTATAGAGTTTCCAGAGGAGAATAAAGTACTCACTGCAATCTGTCTTGTATCTGGTTCAGCTTCAGGCTCTAAAGGTCCTATTGAGAACTCAGTTACCTTTGCATTCGAGGAAGCATTCGTTGCTGCTACAAGACTTACTCAATGTCAATACTTCGATGGTAAGGGAGTTGATATTGGCTTAGGTGACATACTCAACAATACAAATGCTCTTGAGTTAGCATCTGATTACAACAATAAGATTTATAAGCTTAAGTCAGAAGAGAACATTACAGCTCCTTCTGCTGAGCCTAATACAAGACACAATATAAAGATTCAAGACAAGCATGATGTAGGAGTATATGATGCTCTTGTTAAGATGGTTAAAGAGTCTGGTGTTGGCTCTGAAGTAGGTAAGACACCTTACATGCGCTTTGTTAATGCTATTAGTGCTGATGGTAAGGTTAAGAGGCTTCTAAAGTATGATGCTTACTTGACTGATAGACATGTTGAGTTTGCTGCTGCAGTTAAGGCAGGTAAGGTTAGTGGAGACTTTAAGGATGTATATACAGAGAAGTTCTTCTTAGGACCAATGGCTGATGCTGCTGCTAATGATCCTAATGGTTCGATGAACAATAAGATCGAAGACTATAACATTGCGAGAGCTAACTTACCACTCCTTAGACAGAAGGTATGGGGTGACTACAATGTTAACAATGCTTTACCCATTACTGACCCAGGTCGTATTGCTATTGTACATAAAGCCTTTCCTGATATACAGATTGAGTTTATGGAAAGAGAGCTTGGTGGTGAAGACTTAGAGTGTAATCTTCCTCTCTTACCTGGTGCAGAGCTTAGAGACTTTCACTTTGATGTCAATACACTCTCTACAGAAGATGATGCTATACAAGCAAGCAATCAAGTCTATCAGAGAATCAACAATACGGTTATGAAGAGCTTCATAACTCTTAATGAGTCAATCACCTTCTCAGTTAAGGGTGCTGTATATAGAGAGCCTAATAAGTTCATCTGGATTGAGCAAGGTAAGGATGAAGAGGACTATAAGAAGCTTTGGTATGTCAATAGCATTACTCATAAGTTCAAAGAGGGTAAGTATAGAACCCAGATTGTAGCTACAAAGATCTTTGGTGATACTTCATTAAAGGCTCTACTTGCTAATAAACTTAGTTGATTAAAGTAAAGAAGAGGTTATAATACATGTATGTATAACCCTCAAGTAGACTCTCATAAGAGTCCTGTCTATAAGAAGCTTAAAGTCCGTGGCTATAAAGAGGTAGTTGCTTTTACTGCTGGTAACTTTGATATTATTCATCCTGGTTATACAGCTACGTTTGAAGAGGCAAAGAGGCATTGTGATAAGTTCATTGTCTTCTTGCATGGTGATCCATCTGCTACTCGCAATACAAAGTATAAGCCAGTTGTACCTTACTATGATCGTTATAAGATGCTCATGTCTATCAGACATATTGATGAGGTCTATATGTATCAGACAGAAGAAGAGCTCCTTAAGCTTATGAAGACCTTTGATCTTAATGTTCGTATCTTAGGAGAGGATTACCTTGGTAAGTCCTTCACTGGTGATGACTTAGACCATGAGGTTATTTACACTACAAGATCACATGAGTGGTCAACTACTAAATTTAAAAATAGGATTACTGCAATGACCTTCCTGCAGAATGATAATCTACGAGAGACATTAGAAGGTATCGAACCTGGTTCATACTATGCTAATAAGATTCTTGATGAGGGTAACTTCGAAGCAATAGAATAATGAAAGATAATAAAAATTATGTTGTAACTGGAGCTGCTGGCTTCATTGGCTCACATGTTATTGATGAGCTACTTAAGAGAGATGATATCAATAAGATATTTGTTATTGATAAGCTAGGTATGGGTTCCGATATGGATAACCTTGCTGATGATGTGCGTGTTAAGTTTGTCTTTGAAGACATTGCAAGTGATAGAGCTTATGAGGACCTTCCTGGTATTGATTACATTTTACATCTAGCTGCTGAGTCACATGTAGATCGATCAATCACAGACCCACTTGCATGTGTAACAAGTAATGTAATGGGTACTGCTAAGATCTTGGAACTAGCTCGAGTAGATAAAGCTCGATTGGTTCACATCTCTACCGATGAGGTGTATGGTCACTTGCAGTTAGATGAGCCAGCATTCACTGAAGACACTAAGCTTGCTCCTCGTAGCCCTTACTCTGCTACCAAGGCAGGGTCAGACTTATTAGTTCAATCATACATTACAACCTTTGGTATTGATGCTTCAATCACTCGTTGCTGTAATAACTATGGACCAAGGCAAGCTTGTGAGAAGCTTATCCCTACTGTGATTGGTAAGCTTGTAGAAGGTGAGCCAATTCCAATCTATGGTAATGGTCAGAACATTCGTGAATGGATTCATGTTACTGATCATGCTAAGGCAATCGTTGAGGTATTACATACTGGTCATACTGATACTGTATACAACATTCCAGGTAGCATCCATCTCACCAATCTTGAGATGGTTGATAGGATTATTGAGAAGGTGCTTGAGTTTAAACCAGAGATCAATCCATCGATTGAGTTTGTAGATGATCGAGCTGGTCATGATTTCAAATACTCTGTGAGTACAAGACATTCATTAAGATCCGTTAAAGATCAACGATCCTTTGATTTAACGGATACTGTTGAATATTATCTCAAAAAACTAGTTGATTAACGTCAGATAGCAGCCATAATATATGTATGAGTAAGAAGAGTTTCCCTAAGAAGCCATTCCGATTTGGCAAGTTTGTCGTAGAGTATCGCGATGAAGCTAAGAGTCCTGTGCATTTCCTCAAGGAGGAGATCAATACAGAGGCTGAAGCTGATGAGGCTATTCGTAAGCTTGAGGAAGAAGGTAAGCAGAAGGTTACGGTTAAGCAGATCGGATAAGGAACTCTGATATAATAATGGTATGAACGATACCGTTGGAAAGAATTACATTGCTAATAAAGGAAGAGACACTCTTAGAAAGATTGTTGTTGTATCACCTCGTGTTGTACTCACTGAATGCGAATATAAAGAGTTGGGATGGCGTTATGAGCTCTGGCCTACAGAGCCAACTGAGACTTGGCTTAACTTCAGCTACTCAGATGAGAAGTTAACTGATGTTAATAGTAAGATGCTCTTGATGGCTAACCTTCTACGTGTTCAACTTGAGACAGAGAAGGAAGAGAACGAGATGAGACTCAAGGAGATCAATAAGACTCTAGAGCTGATTGCATAAGGAACTCTGATATAATTAGGTATGGAAGAAAAAACTTATCAGGTGTACGCAACCGTAGGCGGATCAATGGAGGAAGTATGTGTGTTTGAAGGCACAGGAAGTGAGTGTGCTGAGAAGTGCAGGCTTTATGAGAAGAATCCTCGTAAGTTGGCTCACCTCACTCGCAACTATTTAACTGGATGGGGCTCTGGAATCGATGGAGTCTTCATGGTACCAAAAGCATAAGGAACTCTACTACAATTAGGTATGGTAATATTAGAACCCTCTCAAGGTATCAAGAAGTATACCGGCATCGACTTCGATGTGTTAGGCGATGTCATCTCGATGCTCTATATGAACGGTCATCGTAAGCCTGTTGACTTTGTCTGTAGAATCCATAAGAGTAGAGAGGCTGGTGTTAGTCAAGTAACCTACTCCGATGATGGTAAGTCTGGTTATCTATTCGATATGAAGCTTGATCAGACTACACGACCTACTCGTAAGTTTCTATTCAGTACTATACTACACGAGCTTAGGCATTGCTGTCAGCTTAACATCTGGGGCTATTGGACTGAAGTAGCTAAGTATAATACATACGAGGACTACTGGACCTCTAAGGAAGAGATGGATGCTCGTAAGGCAGAGAAGATGACATCAATTGTTATCAAGATGTATGATAATGCTCTTAAGGCCAAGGAACTATACAAGGAATGTGGATTAACTAAACTCGGATGATGTACAATAAATCTATAGAAGATATGACCTATATCCATAGGAAGGTATTCAATGACCCTGGTATGCATAACTCAGGCACCTGCGTTCATATCTACTATAAGTACAATGAAAAATTTAACAACATAGAAGTGGAAGATTATAGTATCCACTTTATAATAGATGGAGTAGTCGGTGCTAACGTCGCTGATAAGGAAGATTTGATTAGTGATGATTTGTATCAGATGCTATTCAAGAAAGCTTATCATGAGTTAGTCGACTATGTAATACTAAAGAAGAAAAAGTAATGGAAGCAAAAGTAAGCAATTTCTTGTTCAAGCATGATAAGGTAGCTAACGTCATCGAAGTGTTCGAAGGCAGTGAAGCGGTACGTCCAATTGGATTTATCAGAGTTGGCAAGGACGTTACCGAGAAGGATTTTCACACTGAGATCTCTTATTGGATAATGGATAACGGTAATCAATTTTAAACACTTTGCACTGCTGGTCGAGGAAACATCTGAGGCGTTTTTCTTTCAACCTGGTCGCAGCTAAGACCAGCAGTGCTCTTAATTTGAATGAATAGTTTTGCAGGTCGAGACATTTATTCCGGCTCCTGAGGTACAATGTCCACCCGTACCTTAGGAGCCAACCCCTTAAAGGAACTTAGATATAATTAGGTATGAAGAAAATACTTCTTGTAATATTATTAATAGTCGCTGTAGCTCTCTTTGGAGATGTATTGCAATCCCTCGTTGATTTAGTATTCGATAGCGGACTCTAAAAGGAACTCTCATATAATTAGGTATGGCAAAGATAGTATATTGTGGATGTGGTAGTTTGGTAATTCCTGCGAGATCAGAGCAAGGCTTTACTACTTGTAGACGTTGTGCTCATGAGAATCCGATAGAGCCTCCTAAAGGTGTTATGATTTATGATCATAAGACTGGTGGTCAGCTTGAGGTTCATTCTGCTGAGTCTTGGAAAGAGAAGAAGAAGTACTATGTACCTAACGGTGCTCGTAGTGCTCTCAAGAACTTTAGTAAGAGTATTTGCTCCTAATGCACCAAGTGTCAGTCACTCATAAGATAGCCTGGACAAGATGGCTAAGAGCAAACACAAAAGGCTTTTGGCGTGTATGCTTTAATACAGATGAGGCCGATAACTACTTCTTCGTTGAGAAGGAAGATGCAGATAAGTTTGAAGCGCATGTGAAAGAGCATGTTGATAATCTCAATAAGGAACTATAATATAATTAGGTATGGCAGCACAGAAAAAGGTACAAGCAAGGCGAATGGCTCAAGGTCATTATATGAAGGATGCGTTCTTCTTTATGCAAGACTTACAAGAGGCTCTAATGGAGTATGATGTAGAAGAGTTTACTCAGACCGATGCTCGATATGCTCAACGTCTTATTGAGGAGCTTGATGAGATGAGGCCAATGATTCAGAAGCTTGCTAACAACTTAGAAGCTAACTCTCCTGCAGATATTATTACAAACTGGAAGAACCTCTAAAGGAACTCTGATACAATTAGGTATGAACGAAAATACACCAACAAGAGAAGATCTCATCGAACTTGGCTATCTTAAGCCTGGTGATACTTTAGCAAGAGCTCCTAAGCGTGAGCGTAAGTTATTCCTTACCGAGAGTGACTTAGAGTATGCTAACCGTCATGGTCTTACTCGTCAAGAGATGAAAGACTTCAAAGAAGAGATGATGATTGAAGAAGATATCCTTCGTGATCATCGCATGATGGCTGCTAAAGATAAAGCAGAGACTTATAACTCACCTCAAGCTCACTACTTCGGATGGTAATAAAATCTTTCAACTTTGAGACTAAAGAGCGTGTTGGTGATTGTGCACCAACATACTCAAGGAGCTGGGAGCTTGATCTAACTGATGGAGTGTATACTCTTAAGATTGATGGCTATGATGATGAGATCTTAGAAGAGAATGATCGTGAGATTTACTACTTCATTACTAAGGGTAAGAAGAAACCTATCAAGGTTCTCGAGAGCAGAGGCTTCAAGCAATGGGTTTACGCTCAATGGCAATCAGGAGATGTATGGGGCTATGCTCCTTACCTATGCAAGTTCAAGAGAGACATTTTAGTCTTTGGTAATGCTCAATGGGCTGAAATGGATGCATTTGGTGATTGATCTATAAAGGAACTATACTATAATAAGTTATGAGTAAATGGCATGGTGGTAAAGGCTCGAAGCAGCGTACAACTGACTACGAGACATATACCTCTAACTTTGATAAGATATTTAGAAAGAAAGATATGAGAGAAGAACTACAATGGGATGTGTATGGAGATGACTATGAGTGTCCAAAGGCAATTGACTTGCTTGAGGATGATGTTATCTCTTGGAGTGAAGTCGATGATGGTATTGAGATTAAGATCGTACATGAAGCTTACTCAGTAGGTGAAGCAGGTGCTCGAGGTGGTTCGGTCTTTACTGTACCTACAGCTAAGTTCAATTGTGAGTACAAACCAGCCTTTCGATAATGCCAGTTAAGAAGACAGGAGCTGCAAGGCAGTTTGAGACTGGAGCTCAGAGAGACTCTGCTGAAGGTAAGCCTCGTATGAGTTTAGTACCTCATAAGGCTTTGCATGATGTGATGCAGAGATACCTTGCTGGTGCTGAAGCATACGGAGAGAATAACTGGAAGCTGGGCATGAAGAACTCAGTACTATATGACTCAGCTATGAGACATATGATGGCCTATTGGACAGGAGATGAGAGTGAAGACCATCTTGGCGCTGCTCTCTGGAATGTAATGGGATTGATTGACAATCAAGATAAACGTCCGGAGATGGATGATAGAAAAGAGTTCGAGTAGAGTTGTAGAAAATGGCATGAGATTGCCTAAATAATTAGATGGTCAAAGGTAAGCTCGTTATACTGTTCGGTGTTCTTTCAATGTATGCTGGTGGTATAACGAACTTAGATCGGCCAAAAATGGTTATCGATAAGGTAGAGATAGCTAAAGAAGAGGAAGAGTATAACTCTCTTGGAGGTGTTAAGAACATTACTGATTGGTTTGCTCTCATGCCATCCGTTGTTGACTTCGATGTCGATAAGAATAGCTCAATAGATGAGCTTGAATACTACGCATACATAAAGTTTGTTAGGTCACAGTTTCAATGGAAGTCACCATGGACAAAAGAAGCTGATGAGGATAAGAATGGCTACGTAGTCGATAACGAATGGGCTAAACAAGTAGCGAGAGTAAGAACTAATGGTGATTGGCTTAAGGTGTTTGATTCAGACCAAGATGGTAAAATGTCTATCGAGGAAGAGCTTGTAGCTGTTAAGCACATTGCTCAGATTAAAGATTACTACAGTAGTGTTGTCTCTATGACAGCTCAATACTGGGCAAGAACAGTTGATGTAGAGCTTATTAAGAGCAAGTATGATGCTGATGGGAGCTATAGCATAGACAACGAGGAAGTGCAGAAGTATATCAACGATACTAGTAAGGTGTTCAGATTCTACTTCGATTGGAATGATGATGGAGAGCTTGCTGGTATTGAAGCTGCTACAGCAACTAATGTGATTCAACGCACATTTGATGAGGTCAATCGCTATCTAA
>WLWF01000422.1_pt1 | contig 40950 bp, 63 predicted proteins | sample 6718331 | NCBI WGS metagenome assembly WLWF01 (sample SAMN12718692, study PRJNA515312) | sponge metagenome | isolation source: marine sponge | host: Mycale hentscheli | place: New Zealand: South Island, Marlborough, Capsize Point | collected 2003-05-01 | reverse complement strand
CAAAATTACCAGCAGTGCTTGTAGTTCCAGAAACACCACCATAATCCGCTATAACTTCTCTATTTAAATCTACAAAGTTTCCAGATGTAGATGATTCATAAAATATTTCTAATTGACTTTCAACTGGTTCTGTTTCAGATACACTTAAATAAGGTATCATACAACCTATTGTCGCAGATGGTGAAGGAGGCACAGGGTTACTTGTTACTCTAGCTCCTAATGTATTTAACTGCTTACTTCCTGGTTGTTGTAATTGAGGTTGCGCTTCTTCTGCACCAATTTTTAATCCTACAGATATTGGTGTTTGTTGTTGATTAAAAAAACTTTGTTCCTCACCAACTGTACCCCAAGGAATTTTACCAGTTGCATTATCAAATGGACCAGCCGTTGCTCCAGCATTAAAAGGTGAAGTACCTAATTGTAAACCATCAGCACCAATTGTACCTACAAGCGTAGCCTCATCATTTAATCTATCTGGAAAGTATTGAGTGTTCCAGGGGTATTGTCTTATATTGTAATAATAATTAAGACCACCTTTATTTAAATTGTTTATATCTGGATTGTTTACTCTACCAAATAATCTAACAGATGCAGAAAATTCTCTTTGTAATGGAGCTACTTCAGTTAAATCTCTTGGTACTTTATTTATATTATCACCTAATAAAACAGCAAAAGCAATTCTACCAACTTCACTAGCATTAAGTACAGGATAACCAGAAATATATCCAGGCAAGTATACATTATAGTATTCTTGTTCTTGTTGATTAACAACTAGCTTATATGATTGCCAACCAGTAGGATTCGCTGGATTTACCACTGTTTTAATAACAGCTGTAGTACCACCTCCAGTTGTAGAAGTTTGAAACAATATTTGATCGTTTCTATATCCAGTTCCTCTAGTTACTATTTGCACACCTGTTATTACACCTGCAGTTTCGTTTGTTACTTTTACAGTTAAACCACTACCTAACGCAAAATTTCCAGGAGGATAACCAAAACCTAACACATCGCCAACAGCATGACCAGCACCTCCTCCAGAAACTATAACATTGTCAACACTTGTGTCTGATTCTGCTTTATACAAACCAGGTTCACCACTTGTTTCATTATTAGTAGTTTGTGTAATACCATTATTTAACTTAACTCTAAGAGCACTTCCCAACCAAGAATAAATTCTATTAACATCAGGTGTTACACCTGTAGTTATATTAGCATTTGGACCTCCTACATTTGCCCAAGATTTATATGGAATATATATAGTAGATCCTGCTTTATTAGGATCATCATCATTTTCAGACAAAACAACGCTAGATGCTCTACCATATCTATCAGCTAATACAAAACCAACTTGATAGTTTCTATTCTGTTTAATAGAGTGATTAGGATATTGAGCATAATTATTATAATCTAAAGATCTATCCGCTTCTAAAACTTCATAATTTAAATTAACAGGCGGTGTATGTCTTTGTAAAAAGTTACCATAAATAACTCTATTAGCAGATATTTCTTGACCTAATGCTTTTAAAGGAACATTATCGTAAACTCTATTTTGTTCGCTTGTTGGTAAAGTTCTATAAGGTTTTATAGATTTATAATCAAAATTATAATACCATTGTGGTCCATTTGGGGTACTTGTAGTTAATTGAGCATCATTTGGTATTTCTTCTACAAAAGATTCTAATCCAGCATCTACATTTATAACCTCTAGTATCTTTGTGGATAAAGCATCAGATTCTTTATATAGTATTTCTATGTCTTTTACTTTATAACTATTTATTAATGAATCAACAGCTAGTTTAGCTGTATTTCCATTATCAGGTAAAGGTATTTTTAAAGAAATTGTATCTATTTTATTTGTAAACCATTCTAATACAGTAGCTTCATAATTATTAGACATGTCTTGAAGCTGTTCATTTTTACCGCCACCATAATAACCATCATGTTTAGGTATAAAACATATCTGAGTATATGGTGCTGCTAAAGAATACTCGTCATCTTCATACTTAAATCTATAACTAAATCTTACAAATTTTTCTTCTATTAAATCAGGATCACCTGTAAACTCAGCATCATAGTTTGGGTTAGCAGATATACTTACGTCATTTGTACCAGCTGCTATGGTTATAGGTTTACTTAATTTAATTACAATATCATTATTAGGCGCATAGGTGTAAGAATTTATTTCTGTTATTATTACTTCATCAGCTATTGTTATCGCGCCTGCTCCACTACCTGTTATTTCTAGAGTATTACTTGTTATGTAATCACCAACTCTTGGAGATGGTTGAGGTGAAGGATCTGTAAAAGTGTTTCTAAATGGATAATCAATAGTAATATTAGTAGCAACAGGTATGTTACCTGCAGCAGTTACAACAGTTGTATCAAAACCTCTATCAAATAATTCTGATGAAGAATTTTTCATCGTAGTGTTACTGAAAGTAAGAGGTATATTATCAGCACCGTTATAAGTACCCGGTTGTTGACTAGTAGTTGGATCTCCTGTTTTAAAATTATTATATATAACTACTTCTTCACTACCTGTTGTTCTATTAACAAATATAACATTCCATAATTCATTATATCCTTGATCAGGAAAACCTGTAACTATGTCTCCAATTTGTACTTTACTTAAATCTGTATTTATAGGAAACCTTAAACTATATCCTTTACGTGATGAACTATACACACCTGAATCAACTGTTCTTATTACTTGATGTAAAACTAAAGGAGTTTCATATGGATAATATTTAGCAACAGATATTTGATCTTCATTAATATAATGAGTTGGACTTATTAAAGAAGTTGGATTAGCTAAGCTAACATTTATTTTTCTTGGTTGATTACGATTATCTGTCCAAAATAATAAATCTTCTATTAAATTAATACCATATATTCTAAAATCTTGATGAAAATTTAAAAAAGATCCTCTAACTAATAATGTTAAAGTGTTTGTATCAATTTCATATCTATGTATAGTATTATTAAAACCTATGTTTATAACATCTCCAGGTGCTCCACCGCCTGCAAAAGAAACAGCTTGACTCAATGTAATTTCATTAGTAGCTATATTAACATTTGTAACTAAAGGATCCACACCTTGACCACCGGATCCAGATGGTTGACCGTTCCAGTTATTACCCCATAAAGTCATACCTACTTCAACACCTGTAACTGCAGGATCTAATTGATTACCAGCAGCATCATATAATATAATTACTGTTTGATTAGTCACGCCAGCAGGATCAGCATATACAACTAAATCTCTAGGACATCTACCACTACCATTATAACCAGCGCTATATATATAAAGTGTATTATTAGTTTCATCTGTAAATTGACCAATAATTTTACCAGTATAATTACTTCCATTTCTACCAGTATATAAATAAGTTAACTGCTCATTACCTAAAACATTCTCAAACTCTCCTACTTCTGATCCTTGTGATCTACTTATTTGTAAATTTTGAGCATCTCTGTATTCGCCGTTTGGTATTAATCTGTTGTCTAAGTCTTTATTCATCTTAGACTTTAGAAATGTATTAACTACTTGTGGCATGTTTTATCTTTTTATCCATTTAGCTTTTCCGCGCATAACTTGTACTATTTCATCAAGCTTTACGTTAGATAATCTAATTTTAGCATTTCTTAATTTAGCGCTTTTTTCTCTACGTAATCTTTGTATTATATATTCTGGTTGATTAATTCTAGTAGATAATATAGCGTATGAAATATACGCGTATAAAGCATCTTCTGCCATTTTTGGTATTCTACTATCTAAATCATATGCAAGTCCATCAGAAATATATTCTAATATTATTAATTGATTTACTAAATTACTAGAAAAAGAAACTTTACCTTCTCTTTCATTCATATTAAACCAACCGTTATATTGTGCATATTGTGGCGACATACCGTATTGTTCACCCCAACCCCAATACCAGTAACCTCCATAACCCCAGTTATAACCAGCCCAGTCCATGCCTTCGTTATAAAGTTGAATATTAAAGTTTTGATTAAGTAAGTTAGTATTTGCTTTACTCCATCTATCTTCTGTAATTGAAGTTCCTTCTACGTTATCACCAAAATTATCTTGAGTTGGAACACCTAAGTTATCTTGTAAAGGCATTTCATAAGGTGAATTAGTTAAATTATTAGAAGGATATATTATTCTTTGAACGCCTAGCTCATCGATTCTTGATATTCTAACATAATTAACATAATCTTGCGGTAATACAACACTTAGACTTGGTGGTATATTTAACTCTTGAGATTTAATAGATTTCAATGTGTCATAGCTAAATTCTTGTAAACCACGCTTTGCATGAAATATTATATCGCTTCTATTTGCTCTAGGTATTAATTTATCTTGACCTACAAAACCTACTATAAAATTATTAACTATATCTTTTAATGTAAGATAACCATAACTTCCATAATTTTGCTCTACAGTAGTTCCATAAGCATCACCACTTCCAAAATTTCCACCATCTATAGTTTTTAGTTGACAAACTAAAACGTGATTAGCTGGCAAATTACCTGCTAAATCAACAACACTATTATTGTTATCTATAGCGTTAACTGTATATGGATATAAAGCTGGCCAATTAGCAGCTGTAACTTCTGTATAAGTTATACCGTCAGAACTAGCATATAATTTAAAATTATTTAATGCATAGTTTACATTAGTAGGATCTGGACTTCCTAAATTTAATTTTGTGTTAAACGTGAAAGTATATTTATCAGTAGTATTATCTCCTACAAATCCCTGCGCACCTGCGTAATATTGTTCATTGGTTTCTATTATTAAACCTCCATTTGGTGTTGGCATATCTTATTGTTTTTCGTTTGCATCCTGTGTAGCAACTGCTTGTGAAGCTGCTTGTATTATTGTTGGATCTTGTATTATAACTCCTGCGTAAGCTAATATTCTTAATATTAATTCATCTTGTTCTGTTACATCTAAATCAAATTGTATCGAAGAACCTTCAGCATATAGATAAGCTCCTTGAGCATTTGTAGTAAAACCCCAAATAACATCTCTAGGTTTAGTTAAATATGAAATAGTAATATCACTTGTGATACTAGAAGGTCTTACTTTTAACACATTGTTTTCGTACGTGTATATAGGAAAAGTTACTGTAGGTTGAGTTAAAGGGGAAAGTAATAATTGTCTTAACTCATTAGGTTGGACATATTCGCCTAGATCTTGATCTTTATAAAATACTGAACCTAATCTATATAAAACATCAGTTGTTCCAACAACAACGGGAGCATCTGGTGTTGCAAAATCTAAAAGAGTAAATACACCATTAACAGCATCATATGTTGGTGTAGCACTTCTTTGAAAAAACTGAAGCTTTTGTTCAATGTTTTTTATACGATTAGAATATTCAGTGTCATTTTGTGATAAACGATATTGCTGATTTAAATCACTTGCGTAGCCTTCAAATATAGTTAATTGAGCTTGAATAGCAGCTTTATTAAATTCATCTGGAGTCATATATCCTCGCTGCTGTTGATTAAGTATCAATAATACTGTTTGATATACTGTATTTACGTTTACCATTATATTTTTATTAATTTAATACAAAGGCGGACGAATCCGCCTTGTATTTATTTAGTTTTATACTAGTCTTTTTTCAATTGACTTATATACTTCTACACCTTCATCAGTTTTAAACCAAGAAGCTAAAGCTGAATAAGGATTTTCATCAAAAGGAACTGTCATTAACTTTCTATCATTACTACCCCAATGTATTGATCTTTGATCTTGAGCTAGTCTTAAAATACCTTGTTCAACAGCGTTGATACCAAAGTTTCTTAACTGTACATTTTCATCATTAGCTAAAGTTAAAAATAATTTTGGATTTCTTTTAGCAAGTATCATTAAGTCTCTTCTTAATTCTTTTGAACTTAATTGATTTACTTTACTTCCAACTTCTACTCTAACAATAGCTTCTGCCATATCTACATCCATATCTCTTGCAGCATTTAAAGCTTCAAGCTCCCATTCAATACTTTCTAGTTCGCTTTCAGCAATAGCAGCAGGAACATGCTCGATGTATTTTTTGTCTCTCATTGGGTGATATACAGATAATAACTTTTGTAAAGATATGTTTTCTTTGGGAACTGATAATGTTCCATCTCTAAAAGTAATATGACCTAAAGTAACTTCTCCTTTTTGTTCATCTACAAAAGGTGAAGACATATTAGTTGCATACCTTAATTCTCTTTGTGAATTTGTTTTTTCATCAAACCATAATAAAGGATGTCTTCTTGTATGTTTACTAGGTATAGTATACGTTAAAGGTTCTTTATTATATTTTAATATATAAGTTCTATCTTTTATTTCCCAGCTATCTTTTTTAACAACTGGTTTTTCTTTTGGAGGTGCAGCAACCGCAACTGGTTCTTCAACTACAACCTCTTCTGTTTTCTTTTTTGCCATAATATAATATAATTAAATAAGTTAAAGGTATATGGGCGCCGAAGCGCCCTTACCTTATAATAATGATTACACTCCTTTGAATAATACAAAGTTGTTAGCAGCTTGAGTTACTAAACATCTTTCAGAAAGGAAGTTCACTTCCATTGCATCAAGATCACTAGTAAATGCACCACCAACAGAACCTGTTAACCAAGACTTCATTCTTCTATCATCAGTTTGTGAAGCTCTATATCTTACGTGTAAGAAAGGTCTTCTGATGTTAGTTCCTAAAACTTGATCATAAACAGTTGTAGTACCAGCAGGAACTAAAACTCCTTCAATAGAGTTTGGTCCAGTCATAGCACCACGAGTTGAAGCGTCATTTAAGTATTTCCAGTCAGTCTTATAGAAATCATAAGAACCTCTTCTGAAACCGCTGAAACCTAAGTTTAATGCCATTTCTTCTGAGTTTTCAAATAATCCATAAGCAGTACCACCTGCACCACCAGCTGAAATGCTAGCAAGCATATCATCAAAGTCTAATGCAGTTTGTCTGTCTAAGAATAACATGTTTTCTTCAATAGCTCCTTGAGTATCTAAGTTTCTAAGAATATCATCAAAGTCACTGATACCTGTTGCAGCAGAGAATCCAACTTGTACATTACCTCTTGCTTCAATCGCAGCAAAAAGACCTTCTGATCCTTGAGCTTCGCCTACAAGAATTGGAGATGCAGCAGCTACTAATTCAGCTTCTACACATACCATTTCTAAATAATCTTCAAATCTTAGTCTAGTTTCAGACTCAGCTTTAAGATACCATAAGTATCCACCTGTTCCGTCTTCAGTTGAAACTTCAATCCAACCAATTTGAGCAGTATCAGAACCAGATACAACATACTTGTCTCTGATTATTACTGGTCTATTGCTAAATTGAGAAAACGCAGGATCAATACTTGCGATTTCATTTCCTGTAGCAGGAGCAGCACCAAGTGTAGCGTTAGGTGTAGTTTGTCCTTTTCTATATTCAGAACCGTAAACAAATATCTTTACGTTTCCAACAAGACCAGCACCAGCTAAGTTAGCCGCTGTATAAGGATCAACATTGATCGTTACAGGTCCTGCACCTAAGTTAGAAGATACAACTAAACATTTTGCTTCGTTACCAAAATCATCCATTACTACAATTGTAGATCTTGGAGAAATTACATTAGTAACACCAGCTGGGATAGTAATTGCGTTAGCAGCACCAACACCAGGAGCAGCAAATGTACAGTTATCATATGCAATGTGTAATCTATTTTGTTCTGACCAGATTACTTGGTCACTTGTCATTGGAAGTTCAGCACCAACCATTCTTAAAAATCCAGATAAAGTTCTGTTACCATATCTCTCTACTTCTGCTTCATAAATTTCAGGCAGATATTGTTGAGCGAATGAGTCAGAATCACCAGGATTTGCTCCTCCATTGAAGGATAAAAAGTTGCTTGCTAAAGCTTCTTGTACTTGACTCGGTATAATCGAGCCAAACTGTGGGGATAAAGCCATTTTTGTAAATTTTAATTATTAAATGTTCGTTTTTTGATTTTCAATTTTGATGAATCTGCTCCACTAATCGCTTTAACCTTAAAACCTGCTACATAAACGTCCCCACCTGCAACTTGCCTTGGTGCATCTACGCTTGGATTTTTAGATCTTTGAACCATGTCTTTGACACCGTCCGCTTTACCTTGCTCATAAAAATGAGAAGCTAGTTTATCAGCATTCATCGCAGCATATAAAGCTTTATGATAACCTTCTGTGTCACTAACTTTTCCGTCTTTGTCTAAAAATTTTTCTACAAAATTAGAAATATTAGCTTGAGTTTCAGCTATCTTACTCGGATCTTGAACTTTATATCTAAATTTTTTATCTCCCACATTGTAATCAAAACCTTTGAAATCAGTGTTAAATAAACTTTTAGTACGTTGTTGAAAATCTTCTTGAGTTTGCTTTATAGTTTCTTGCTGTTTATTATAACGATTAAAAAAGTCCATAGCTTTTTGCTGTTCTTGTGTAACTCCAGGTCTTTGTTTTATTTCAGCGTAGTATTTATTTTTTCTACTTTCTAAATCCTGTCGTGCACTTGCCACAGCTTCTTTATAAGCTAGCTTTTTTCTTCGTATGTCTTTTTGCTCATCTATGTCTTCATCGTATTTGTAATCTTCCATTATAAGATTAATATCTTCTGAATCTAAATGAGGTTTAGTTTTTCTTAAGTATTCTGTTAAAAGTTGATCATTGTTTAATTTTGAATAATCTTTATTTAACTCTACATAATCTTCTACTGTACCACCTGTTTCTTCCATAAACTTGACTAGTTTATCTACGTTTTCAGGTAGTTTAGGAGTTTCAATAATTGGAGTTTCTTCTTTTTTAAACTCTTTTTGTTTAACTTCTTCTTCTTTTATTTCTTCTATTATTTCAATAGGAGATTCTACTTTTTCTTCGGTGGACCGTATTTCTTCAACCACTCCTTTGCTGTTGCCACTGTCTTTCTGTTCTTCGACAACAACATCGCTATCATTTGTCTTTTGTGCTTGAACGGCATTGTCTTCTTTTTTATTAGTTAAATCAACTTTTATTGGTTCTTCTATTTTAACATTAGGATCTTTAGATAAGTCTACTTTTGCGACTTCAGCTTTTTTACCTAATTGTTTTGGTTTTTTAGGTTTTACTTTACCTTTTAAAGTAAATTCACCTTCTTGCTTGACCTCTACGGCCGCCTTTTTTTCTGCCATAATATAATATAATTAAATAATTAATACTAAATAGCAGGCATTGGTGGTTGACCACCTTGTTGTTCAAAGTCTATTGGTAATAAATCATTTTTTCTTTGATCTATCATTTGACTTTGTTGCGTGCCAGCTATTCTTGTTCTTTTATCTTTACGATCTTCTATTTGTTGCTCTTTCTGTTTTTCAGCTTGTACTTTTATTTGCTCTAATTGAAGTTGATAATTAAATTCTTCAGCCATTAATTGACGTTTAATTTCAGCTTCAGTTTGCATACGTTGTATTTCAAATTGAGATTTAGCTTGCTCAAAGTTTACTTTTTCAGAAGTTAACGCTTGTTGTTTTTGAACCTCAGCTTCTGCTGCAGTTTGAGCTGCTTGAGAATTAGCATTAGCTTGTTGCTGAGCCATTTCAATTTGCATTTGTCTTTCTCTTTGTTGTTTACGCTTACGCTTTTGTTTTAGCATTTGATTTGCTAATTTTAAATTACGTATTTGACGTATTTCAATAGCATCTTCTAAATCTATACCGCCACTAGATAAAGCTATTTGTATATTTTGTTCTAGTTTTGCTTTTTCTTCTTCATCTGGTTCTAAATCTAAAAATATACCAAAGTCATGTAAATTTAATTTATCTAACTGAGATAATGTAGATACATTAAATATGTTTAAACTATCTCTTAAAGCATTAGCTGTTAATGGATAATCTAACATATCTTTAATTTTTTTAGATATATTTTCACATATTCTAAGCGTTAAGAATAAACTAGCATTATTAATATGTTTAGTAGCAATATTAGAAGCTTGTGCTGCTATTTTTTGTAAACCAACTAAAGTATCTTTATCAGCTAAACTACCGTCTCTAGCCTCGTTTAATCCTGTCACATCTCTTATCATTTGTAAGTAATAATTATATGTAGATATTAAACTTTGTATTTTAGCTTGACCTGAACCTGTTGCTAATTCTTGTACTGGAACTTTACCTCTATTTAATTCACCATCTTGTGTTAATGATCTACCAACCACAGAACCAGTTTGGAAATACATGTTTAATGCTTCAGCTGGATTATAATTTGTACCATTACCAAGATCAACTTCAGCAAGTCCGTCCATATCTAAAAATACACCATCTGGAACCATTCTAGCAATTACTTGTTGTAGTTTTAAATGAGTTATTTGAATCATATCAGCAAATCCAGTTATTCTATTTACTGTAGAATCAATACGTCCTTTATACATTCTAGGCGCGCATATAGCATAATTCATTTCAACTTTAGTAGTATCAGCAAAAGGTCTTGTCATATTTGGACACATTTCCCATTGCAATAACAAATCAGTTCCTAGTATTTTAACTCCTCTATATAATACTTCTATTGTTCTTCCTACTCTTTCAAAATTTTCATTTACTGGTGGATTAAAAGTATCTGGTTTTTCAATAGCTTTTATTAAACCATTTGGAGTTTCTTTTATTTTAAATACTTGATCTTGATATGTTTTATATTCAAAATATAGTACAGGTATTGTGCTTTCATCATAAGGTCCGTTACCATAACCATACATATAGGTTCTATTACCTTCTTGTTGTTGTATTTTTTCTAATGTAGCGTTATCTAAAGACGGAAATTGCTTTGCTATTTCTGGCAGTGTAACCATTTTTAATTCACCTACATAATATATATCTTCAAAATTTGGATCTTCTGTATAAGAATATACTAAATTAGCTGGATCAACATAATCTATTGTTATACCATTTGATACATTAAAATTAGTTTTTACAGCACCAATACCGCAAGTGACTAAATCATAATTAACTCTTCTTCTTATTAAATCCCATTTGTTATAATCTAATACTTGATTAATAGCTTCTTCTTCCGCTATTTCAATTGATTGCTTATAACTTAATTGCATATGAAGTTCTAACTCTTCAGCTGTTTGAGGCATTTGATCTTCTGGTATAGTAGTATTAAATAAATTACTACCAAGCTGAGCAGTTATTTGCTTCATTGTATCTCTTGCAAATATATCTTGCGCTAACATTTCAGCATAATTAGTTCTTTTTTGAACTGATGCTGGATCTTGTGCAAACGCGTTTATATCATAATCTTTGTTTGAAATACCATTTGTTAAAATATCTACAAATTTAGAAATTATAGGAACAGGTTTCCAGTCTAAATTAAGATAAGATAAATCACCATTAATAGATAATTCATCTTTATATTTTTGTGTTGGTTGTTCTCCTCGAGCATATAATCTTAATCTATTATAATTGTTCCATGTAGTTAAATATCTATTGCCATTAGTTCTACCTTGCGCAAACCATTCGCTTTCAATAGCTCTGGCAACTTGTCTACCATACTCTATTGAAGATTTTTCAGCATCACTAACTACTTGGCTAGGAAATACACTATTATTATAATTTATATTCATTTAGTTTATAATTTTTGATAAAGAACCTCTATTATCATATTTTTTTATTCCTAAATCATAACTTTGTCTAACTATTTTAGGAACAGGTCTATACTTATGTTTATTGCAAGCCATAATAGCAAGACCTGAACTAATAGAAGCATCATGAGTTGTTCTATTATTTATATCAAATCTTGACCAATCGTTTAATGTTCGTTGAAAATAAGTATCACCATAAGTACCATCTGATCTTAATCCAACATAACTTTCAATATAACTTTCAATTGCTGACGCGTGAGCTTGTTTAATATCCTCGCTTGAGTTAGGTATACCACCTATTTCTCTTTCAGTTACAGACAATTTATTATATACTTTATCTGGTCTATTCATAGCGAAACCTCTATAACCTCGCCTTTTAAAATGATATAATAATCTTGGTTTATTATTTTCAGCAAGTATTGGCATACCATAAAATATACATGCCATTAATACGTCTTCAAAAAATATTTCTGCTGTTTGTGGTCTAGCTATATATTCTAAAAAGAAATGATTAGGTGGACAATCTTCCATACTAAACTTAGTTAAACCATGTAGTGAACCTTTTGATCCGCGTTTGTCAACAGTTCCTGATATATCATAAGGGTCACAACCAAATGCTCCAAGTTGTTCATTACCAGGATATTTTTTACCTAATTTTAATATTACATTATTTTGTAATCTTTTAGGTGGAACCCAAGAAATAAAAAATCTTCCATTTGCATTAGGATTAAAAACAACTTCTGTGTCTTTTATTCCTCCTATCCACTGGAAATTACCTTGTGTTACAACAGATGTATTTTTAATATCTTCGTTCCAATCAATCTGCTCGTATATTTTAGTTAAATTAAATAACGAAGATTTTGCCTCGTCTCTAAAAGCATGTTCAGTTGTTCTTGGAAACTGTCTATAAAATTCATTTAATGCGTCTTGGTCGTCTTTTAAACCATCAACTTCGTTTTGCCAATAATCTATTACTCCTAATGTTATTGGATCTCCTTGAGGTCCTTTAATAATGTCTTTCGGTGTATTGAATACAGGTATTCCATAAGAATCAATGTATCCTTCGTAATTCCATTCCATAGGTATGAACAAAGAATATAGTCCCGAGCGAGTCTGTCCATTGCGGTTTCTTTTTGTAACATCTGAATCATTGTATAATTTCTTAAAATTACCACCACCTTTATCTAACGCGTTACATGTTGAACCCATCATACATTTACCTATAACTCTACTACCTAATCTTAATGTTGTCTTCGTGACCCTCCAGTTGTTGAGGATGTTGTTGGGTTTTTCCCACTTCCCCGATTCATCATGGACGAGGAGTTTGAGTTTCTCCCCATCGTAGGAGTTATCCCCCGTGTTCTTCCAGTCGATTGTGGTGTCCAATCCCTGTAATTCCGGTAAGGTTTCGTTGGCCGTAAGTTTACGTCTGGTAAATTTACTGGCTGGGACACGGTAGGCGAGCTCGGTCTTTGGCCTGTCCATACCGTCCTGTATCGGTTTGAAAAAGAAGGGGTAATTAACGGATATGGGTACCACCTTATCGGTGAACATGGTCTTAGCGTCAGGCCCAGACTTGGATAATATACCATATCTAGAGTCAGAGGATATGGTTGCCAAATTAACGACCTCTCCGGATGCCATAAATGAGAACCCAGAACGCCTGTTCTTAAGGTAGCACATCCCGTAAGACCGTACATCGGCTTTACAAGCCTCCCAGAATAAAAAGAATAATCTGTTTGCTTCACGGAAATCTGGTTTCCCGACGTCAATCTTAGACCACTGCAAGTACATATAATGAGTGCCAGTGATATAAGTAGGAATGCCTTTGTTATAAAACCAAAAACCCTGCTCTCTGCGATTAAACTCTTCATCGATGTAATCATACCATTTTTCTTTAAAATCTAAAGAATATTCTTCCCAATCAAATATAGTTTTTATTCTTTGTAATTCTTTAGGTATAGGTTTATATTCAAATCTATTTGATTCAAATTTATGTGTATTTTTTTCTTTAGGTAGAGCTATTTTTAAGTTTTGTATTTCATATATTTCACCTATTTCACCTGTTTTGCTAATAACAACAACATCATGCTCTATGTTATAGCCGTACTCCCATTTTTTATACCTATTATTTTTTTTAATAATTTTAGGTTTAATATGGTTGTCTAATACTTTATATAAACTTTGTTGATACATTATTTAGACCTCCCTTCTGCAAAACCTTTAAACTCTTTTGGTTTTTTAGTTTGTTCTTCTACTTTACCTTCAATAATATTTTCTTCTTCGTTTATTTTAGATAAAATTTCAAAAGCATCAAATATAGCTAATTTTTTAGTTGCTGCTGCGTTTTTTAATCTATCAGCAGATATATCCGGACCAAAATCAATAATCGGCTCTTTAGCTACTTTAATTAATTCATCAACTGCTATTCGCCCAGCTTGGATTATATTCTTCTTTATTTTCTTTGTGTCCATATTTAATTACAATATCATTTGATTTCATACAATAAAGTCGTTCTTCATCTATAAAAAACTCCCATTCAGCACCTGGTTTAAAACCAATCATGTCTCCTGGATTAATTCTAGATGCTTCTAGTGAATTATTACCTATTTTTAGTATACCAACATAAGGATCTTCTTTTCTATTCAATATAGATTCAGAATTTTTTATTGGTTTTACAAAACATCTATCACCAAAAGACAACCATTTATCTTTATTTTTATATAAATATATTTGATCAATAGCTACAAAATATAAATCATTTTTAAAATATGATCTACTATTTACTTGCTCACCTTGCATATCGTAAAATCTTCTAAAAACATTTTGATGCACAACTATAATATCACCTTTATTTATAGAAGTTGTAAAAGCCAAAGGCGTTGATACTACTTCGGCAAACCTATTTACAAATTTCCAAGACTCAATTTTAGTATTTAAAATTAATTCTTTTTCACCTATTTTTTTAGTATTTGCATATCTTTCGCCTAATGGCTTTACAATAAAATTATATAAACTTTTCATTAATATTCTAAATCATATTCAATTGATATTGCCATGTTAGAATTAAACTTCTTCCAAGGTAATATTTCATTGTTCTTTTTTATATGTATATTATATGAATTGTCTTTTTCTTCAAATAAAATATGAGATATAGTATGACCACCGTACACTTCTTGATTTATAGAATAATGCATTGCGTCATTTTTATAATCAGCACCAATACTGATTTTACGTATTACATTATTCATTTTCTTTTTCCTGCACTATCTCTTCAAAAGAACCATCTTTTAAATTAATATTAACTGATCCGTATTTATCTTGTAATTCTTTTTTAAACTTTTCTTGATCTTGATTAACACCAGCTAACTCGTGTAAAAGTCCATGTTTTTGAGACTCTATAGCTCCTATGTTAAGTAATAAGTTGTTTAATTTAGTTTGAAAATCTACTACTGTTTCAAACTCTTTTTCTGTAAGTTTTTTGTTTTCTGCCATTTTATTTAATTTAATTTGTCATTATCCAATACTTTTTATATACAGTAACATGATTAGAACCTCCTTCGAAAGTACAATGTAGTTCACCATCTACAAAAGTATATTTTATTTTAGTTTTAAAATTATTTGTTAGATTATGTATTTGAGTTTTTACATAATTTTCACCTTCTTCTATTAAAGTTTCTTTTAATGTTTGATTTTCTACAAAAGAAAAATTAACAAACTCGTATCCATTTTCATCATCATGTAGTATAACAACATAATAACTGGTATTTGGACTAGACCAAACACCTCTTAATTCGTCACTTAAATCTTGACTTTGCATTGTAATACTAAAAAGCATTACAACTCCTAATAGTAATTGTTTCATTTTATTTAATTTAATTTAATTTCTTAAAATTATAATTACTTATTATTAAGTGTTTTTACTTTTTAAATATACTAGTTGCTTTTTCTGTCGTACGTCCTCCGAAATAGGCTAATATTACAGACATCATTACTTTTTCAAAAGTATCGTTCCAAGTTTCATGTATGTTAAATGGAATAATATCGATACTGTCTAGTATACCTGCAAAAGAAAATACAACAATACACCATACTAAAACAAGTGGACGCACATTTTTACTCAACCAAGAATCAGACATTGAATCAGCTTCCCATCTTGAAGTTATAGCTTCTATTTCTTTATTTTGTTGTTCGTATATTAATTGTTGTAATTTAATTTTATCTTCTAAAGAAACGTCTGATTTAGTTATTTCAGCTATTGCTTCTTTAGGAGAAGTAACACCTTGTAATACGTTTCCTAGCGTAGGGTTTATTACAGATGCTGCTCCAAACAATAATTGGCCAACAGTCGTATCTTTAAATTTTTTTTTAGACATTATAAACCGTATCGTTGATTTATTTTTGCAAGAATTTCAGCTCTTTCTTCAGATCCAGGAGCTCCATATCTTTCATATATTCTTTGTGTATAAGGTCGATCTTCATAGTTTGGTAAATTTCTTTCATCTTGTCTATCTTGAAAATAATTTAAATATTCTTCAGGACTAGAACCTAAATTATACATTACATTAGCTCTTTCTAATTGTTTAGTTTGATTCTCATACATTCTATTTCTTAATTTTTCAAACTCTTCTCTTTCTTTTCTATTACTTAAGTTATATCTACCAGAACGAACATTTCTAAAGGTTGGATCTATATTGCCAAGTTCATCTCTCATAAACCCTCTTCCATCAATATATGCTCCATAAGGTGCTCCTGATTCTGTTTTATCATAAGTTATAGGTAACATCCTTCTACTATATCCAGATTCCGGATCAAAACTTAAAGTTTCTTGTATGTAAGGATCATTAACATAAAAGTCTCCAGTAGAATATCCGTAAGCCATTGATCCAGTAGGTGTTTGAATTGTAGTATCTGGACCTCTATAACCTGCTATTCCACCTTCTTTATATTCTCCACCTCTTTCGTCTACAAGACCATAGTATTGTCTACGAGAAGTAGGTTGAAAAGTAGGATCAATTCTAGGACTGTTTTTTACTAAATCAACAGCTTGTCGAACCGCTCTTCCTAAGCCAGGAACTCCAACTTGTTTTATTGGGTTATTAGTTTTTCTACTAAATGGATTGTTTTGTCTATATGCCATAATTAATATTTTTCAAATGGATCAGTTTTAGCGTACGCTTCTGATTCCCATGGTAAATCTTGTGCGCCTTCTTTCATGTCGTCGCGCGAATATTTTTTTCCTTTCCAATATACAAAATCATCATCATAGTCGAGATCACCTCTTTGCATTTGATCAATATGTACTCTTTCATGATCAATCACACTTTTTCTTTCTATTGGATCTGTAATTTTATCTGATACTAAAATAGTACCATTATTATTTGCTTTTCCTAAAACACCATCTTCAAGATTAGCATTGTATATTGGTGTATTATCTTCCATAAATGGAGGTTTAATTTTAAAACCTTTGCTTAATCTAAGAAACATATTATTGTTTATAAGGAAATTTTTTATTTAAATAATCTTGTCTTTGTTGACAACCACAGGGTTTATTAAGACTGCTAGCAATATTTTGCACAGCAGCCTTAATACCTGTTTTTTTAGTGAATTTTGCGATTGAATCGCCTAATCCTCTAGATCTCATACTTAAGCAACTTTAAATGACTTAAAGTAAACTCTTTTTGCAGGATCATATTTAGATCCAGCAACAAGATCTTGTGGTGCTAAAACGTTAGTTTTTACTCCTCCAGGATTAGCAGTAATAGCTCTGTTAATAGCTTCTTTTAACTGAACTTCATAGTCCGTAGCAGTTGGAGTAGCTGTGTCAGGATCAGTAGCAGCAGCATCTGTGCTTACTAATACTGTACATGTGTCTGCAGCTGCAGGTCCGTTTGTTTTAATAGTAGCTGTCATTCTTGAAGCTGTTTCTGCAACAGAAACACTAATGATTGAATCAGCTAGTAATAAGTTGTCTCCGTCTTCTGCTGGTACAGCACCAACAGCATCGTGTCCACCTACTACATTGAAATTAATCCATTTTGCCATGATTTTTGTTTTTAATTGTTATTGTTTTATTTATAGTTTTTTGGTTTTATACAGATCCATGACTGTTAATTTTTATTTATATTTCCCCTGTAAGATTTAATGCTTGCATTACTCCTTTTGCAGGATTATATTCTTCTTGAGTTGCTCTTTCTTGTAAGTCTTTTTCTTCTTTTTTTTGTTTTCTTTTTTCAATTAAATGACTAGCTAATTTACCAGCAGCTTCTCCTATCTTCATTATATTTGCTTGTTGCTTATATAATGCTTGCGTAGCAGTTGGATCATACCAGTCACTAGGACTACTAGAAATTGTAGGTATACGGAAATAACCACTTTTTGGTGAAGAATACTTACTAGTATATGAAAATGGAGATCTATTATTAAATCCTATATTAAAAGATTTACTTTTTCCTAAAAAATTTGTTCTAAATTTACCTATTGTATCCATATTAACCTGCGTGATAACCTCTTAATGCCGCTTCGGCTTTTGCTTTACTAGCATATTTAGCTGGCCAAGGTTTATCTGTTTTATTACTAATTACTCTCCAAGCACCACCCATTTGTTTAATACATCCGCTTCCACCTTCTGATTTAGCGCATGCATTAGCTGGGCTTGATGAATATCTATTTATATCAGTTTTTTTTTTGAAGAATATCTATTTATATCTGGTCTTTCATAAATCATTTCATCTACATCTTTTCTTCTTTCTTCAGATGATCTTTCATCAAATACTTTAGGAGCTTTTTTCATAAAATCTTTTGCACCTTTTATAAAAGCTTTTTTATTTGATCTTTCGTCTATTTTTTTAGCTTTTTCAAGAAGTTCTGTTACTCTTGGATTTTCATAATCATACTCGTCACCTCTTTCAGCACCACTTCTTTCTGATATTTTAATAGCTCTTTCTCTTAATTTTTGAGCTCTATCATTATGCATTGGTGAGCAGTTAGAATTAGCTGGTGATTTTTTATCAGCTATGTCATTTTCTAAATAATGTAATCTAGCTTTACCAGTTAAATCTTTATCGTAAGCCATTTTAGCATCATATGCCTCGTCTTGTCTTTTAGAAAATCTAGGGTGATTACCACTGTATTGTCCGTAATGTCCTTTATGTCCCATGTTTAATTATTTTTTACCCATGTAATCTTTCTTACCTGGCTTAGTTTTTGATTTATCTCCTTTGTTACCACCTAATACAACTCTATCGTATTTTGTAGCTGGAGAACCTTTCTTTTTATCTGCAGCAGCTTGCTTCATACTTTCTGTTGTATTACCATCTCCATCAATATCTGGAAAATCTGGCTTAGCTGCCGTTGCTGGAGAACCTGCTCTATCATCAATAGGCATATCTTCCATTAAATTTTTCTTTTCTTGCTTTACTGATTCTCTGTGCATACCATCTTTCATATACATTGAAGAATCTCTGTGCATCCCGTGTTCCATATACATAGCTGAATCTCTATGCATACCTTTCTTTTTGTCATCTTTATACATTTTTAAAGCTGACTTCATCATTTTCATTGGGTTATTTTTTTGTGAATAAGGCATAATTGTTATTTTTAATTGTTTTTGTTTTATTAATTTATATAATCGTCTTGATAATTTTCAGGAAGATAACTTTCCATTTCTGTTATTTGTTCAGCAGTTAAAGCATTTTTGTAAATATCTTGTGCTAATACATATTTAAAGTGATCTTTTATTATTTCAACTTTTTTATTATTTGATATTTGATCGAAGTGCATGGGTAGTTGGTTTAGAATATTATCTATACCTTCTTGACCCGGTCGCTCCATAGTCGCTGTGTTTCTTTTTATTATTACACTCATTATTTAGATTTTAGTAATTCTATTTCTGCTTTTAATTCTTGTATTGCTTTTACAAGCATTGGTATAATATTTGCTTGTGAAACAGTATATTGATCAGGATTGTTAGTATCAACTATTCCTGTATAGTCATTTTCCATTTCATCAAGAACTTCTTTTACCTCTTGTGCTATAAAACCAGATGCTTCTTTGTTTTTATCTACATCTGAATCTCTTAAATCCCATTTAAATTTTCTAGGTTTTAATTTGTTTACAAAGTCTAAACCTAATTCTAAATCTTTAATATCTTTTTTATCTCTAGCATCAGATACAAATGACCACGCGGCAGCTGCTCCTTGAAATCTAGCTGTAACACTACCGTTATAAAGATTAACTTCATTACTAACAGTAGCAGAACTTGCTGCAGAATTATAACCTATTAAAATATTTGCATCTCCAGAAGTTAAATCATTTGTACCACTACTACCAGCTGATGAACCAATTAACGTATTTTGATCACCTGTTACTTTGTCACCTACATTATGTCCAAAAGCTGAGTTATCAACTCCAGTAGTTAATAACTCTAAAGATTCAGCACCAAAAGCACTATTTCTTTCTCCTGTAGTTTGAGACCTTAAAGCTTCATAACCAAAAGCGTGATGCTCATTTCTAGAAGTTGTAGCACCACAAGCATCTTCACCTATTACACAGTGATTATTCCAAGCACCGCTTAAAACATCTAAAGCTCTAGATCCTATAACAACCGAGTTTCCTGCATTTGCTGCAACTCCAGCGCGATAACCTATATAAACAGAATTACCATTAGTAGTATGGCTTGAACCTGCTTCTACTCCTAAACAAACATTATTATCTCCTGTTGTTATTGCATCTCCAGCGTCTGCACCAATACAAATATTTTGAAAACCATCTGTTAAAGAATTTCCAGCGTTGTTACCTATTACAAGATTATCAACTGGATTACCACTTAAACCAGCTGGTATATTTACAAAGTAATTAGAAGTACCATCTATTAAAACATCACTTAAATCATTTAATGATGATGCGCCACCACCTCCGCCTGCTTTTAATACAATACCACCAGAAGCAGCTTCGTATGTAAGCACGTGTCCATCAGTAGAACCAAGACCTGGTATTCTTAATAAAGATATATTGTTATCACCTAAAGTAATTTCATTGCTAGCACCAACAGCAGAGGCTTCTGCCGCATAGCCAATAATAATATTATTACTACCTGTTGTAAGTGCATCCCCTGCTTGAGTTCCTAATATAGTATTATTATCTCCAGTGGTTAAGGTATCACCTGCTTCATATCCTAACGCAACATTAAAACTACCACCATTAGCAGCAGTTAACGTGTTGTAACCTACGGCTGTATTACCATTTAAAGTATCTTCACTACTTAAAGCTCCATAACCTATTGCAACATTATAATTAGCAGTAGTTATAGCATCTCCCGCTAAACCTCCAAGAATAGTATTGCGAATACCTGATGTAACATTAGTTCCAGCTTGATAGCCAACAGCAGTGTTATAAGCATCAGAACCTACGTTTTGATCACCAAGAGCTTGATAACCTATTGCAATATTTCTACCGTGCGTTTCATTGGTTAAAGCACCAAAGCCTAAAACTATATTACCTGAACCTACTGTGATTGCATCCCCTGCTAGACCCCCAGCTATTACATTACCTGTACCTGTTGTAATTGCTGCTCCTGCACTAAAACCAACAGCTACATTGTAAGCATCTACTCCAGCATTTTGAGCTGTCAATGCAAGATAACCTACAGCGACATTTCTACCATTACCATCTTCACTACCTAATGCTCCAAAACCAAACGCTGTGTTAAATGAACCTGTTGTAAGTGCGTCACCAGCTAAACCTCCAATTATTGTGTTGTTAGTACCTGTTGTAACAGATTTACCTGTTTCAAAACCAATTGCCACATTAAATGCGTTAGCTCCTGCATTTTGTGCAAATAAAGCATCTTGTCCAATAGCTACGTTTCTACCATCACCATCTTCAGCAGATAAAGCTCTATAACCTATTGCTATATTATTAGAACCAGTAGTAAGAGCGTCACCAGCAAGAGAACCTAATAATATATTTTGTACACCTGTTGTAATAGATTGACCTGCATTATCTCCAACAGACACGTTGTTATTACCATCATTTAAAGCTATTCTTCCTGTAACATCTATTCCGTAGCTTTCTGTTTCAAGTTTTACATTTCCACCATATAATAAAAACACATCATTATTACCAGTGGAATATAGTTGCCATTCCGCTTCTTCAAAATTATATAAACCTTGTCTAGCAGCAGTCATATCAACTTTAAATCCACTTGCATAAGTATTAAATACAGTTAAATCTCCAATATTTATATCTCCATAAGTATCTATATTTATACCTGTAGATCCACCATTAATTATATTGTTAGTAGCATCATGATATATTGCTAAATCAATAGCATTACCAAAATACGCTTTAACGTTATCAGCGTGTTGTGTGTTTTTACTAAAAATTATAGATTCAACACCACCATCAATTCTAAAATATTCTGCTAAACCACCAGCACCATCATCACATCTAAATATAATATCTTTATCGTTAGCATTGTTTGTTATTTCTAAATTACCCGTAATATTTTGTATATACGAATCTGTAGCATCATGTTTTATTCTTAAATCACCAGTAGAATCACTACCAAACTTTGCTACAACATTGTCTATATGATGTGTATCTTTAAAAAAGTTTGTATCTTCTTCACCTCCATCAACAGAAAAATATGTAGCTAAACCACCAGCTCCGTCATCTGATCTAAATATAATATCTTTGTCATTTGCAGTATTTTGTATATATAAATCTCCAGTTCCACTTGACATAATACTATTAGCAGCGTCATGATATAGTCTAAAATCAAGACCATTACCCATCTGTAGTTGAATATTATCTATAATTTCTAAATTACCAGTCATTGTACCACCAGCAAGTGGTAAATAGTTTCCTAAAGAACTAGCTAGCAAATTAGTTGGAGATATTTGAACATTATCAGGTCCTTTATAACCTACTACAAAGTCTATATCTGATTGGGTGTTACCTACCGTAAATTGTGAGAATTTTATGTTTGCCATTTTTTATGAATTTTTTATCATGAATTTTAAAGAAGGTGTAGTAGTTTCCCCAATAAAAAAGTCAATACCGTTTTCACCTATAATAAAATCTACACTTGGTGAACTACCAGTTCCTGGATCTACAGGAAGCGCGAGTATTGCATTTGCGTTACCTAATATTGATGACATGTTAAAGTAGTGCTAAAATATCTGTAGCTGTTGTTCCAGCTGCTTTTACTTTTATTGCTTGTTGAGGTATAAATGATGCATTACCTACGTTTTTCATAACTACATCTTCACCACCTGGTGTTTGAATAGCTACATCTCCAGTACCACCTACAAATAAACTATAACCTGGTGAGTCGCCGTTAGCAACATTACCTTTATAAATATCATAAGTACCAGCTGCTATTCCAGGTACTTTTAATGTTAATTGAGTAGCACTATCTACTGATTCAATTTCACATATTACGCCTGCAGCGGAATACACTACATCTCCTCCTCTTATATTATAGCCATTTGGATTAGTTGCAGAATTTAAAAAGTTTTGACCAGCGTCTGTAAGTGTAAGCGCTACTCCAGAAGTATTTGTACCAGAAGTTATTTTTCCAGGATTTGGAATATTTATAGTGTCACTTGGTATAACATCTACTGCGTTTATTGATTGATTTCTTGCCATATCGTCCATGAGTTATTTTTAGTTATCTTTTTGCTTTTTGCGTAATAGGAGCCATACCAGAATATGGAACACCAGCATGCTTTAAACGCATACCGTTGATACCACTACTAGATCCACTTGCATGAGGTCTACCCACTTGGCTTAATGGTCCGTCCCATATTGCATTTTCTCCTACAATTCCACCTCTTTTACCACCCATGTCTTTAGTGTGGCTTGGGTCTACTTTAAAATCTTTATGATTCATAATGTTTATAAATTTATTAATGGTTTAGGTTTTTGAAATAAACCTCTTTGTTCTTCTGTTCCATAAATTCCTGCAGCAGCTTGTTGAGCTTGTGGGGAAAAATTATTAGCTGTAGCCATAGGAACATTACCTACTGCTGTGTTCTGCATAGGTAACATTTCTTGAGACTGTTGATCTAAGCTACTTATTCCTTGACTTGCTAGTTGCTGTTGAGCAACTTGTTGTGCTGACATTCCAGGAGTAATTCCTCCAAACATAGCACCCATTGTAGGTATTGTGAACATATTATCTATTTTTATCTGTATTTACATTGTATATAGATGTTTGTAAAACTTTATCCATATACGTGTTTCCTTTCATTATTTTGTTTCTTCTTTCACTTGTAGGTATATCATCTTCACCTAACATTATTCGATAAACTCTTTGTATTAATTGTTTACCTTTAAAAGAAACTTTATAAATATTGTATTTTTGAGTTGTTCTATTTCTATGACGCCAAACAGTTATCCAATTATTTTGTATTAATTTATTCCAACGTCTATTATTCCAACTATATGAATATGTACCTATTTTAAAATCATCAATAGTAAACATATCAATACAATCTAAATATATTAGTAATTCAAGTTCAGCATCTGTTAAGCCGTTGTTTTTACAAGCCCACTTACGGATAATGCGATAGTGTTTCAGCAGATTGAGATCTTTAATATCTCCTGCTTCTAGCCTTTTCATAAAACAACGACGACATCTTGCGCCTTAATAACTTGATATGTATTTTTATTTATTTCTATAGAATGACCAGCGTGTCTGTCATAAAATATAGAATCATTTTCTTTTAAACCACTAATCTCTTCTCCTACAGATACTACTTTTGCTTCGATATATCTTATATCAGATCTATCATTTTTACTTAACAATAAACCTCCTTCAGATTTAGTAATATTTTCTTCAACTTTTTGTATAATTAAATTTCTACCTACTGCTTTCATCTACTCTTATATTATTAATTACACAATCAGTTGATAAAATTGTTGTTGCTACAGAAGCCGCATTAGTTAAAGCACTTTTTGTAACTAGTAGAGGATCTATAATACCTGCTTTAATCATTTGTACCATATTTCCTGTAACTACGTTTAGACCAAATCCTTCTTTTTCAGGTTCTGTATTTTTAATACCAGCATTGTCTAGTATTGTATAATATGGAGATTTTATAGCGCTGTACAAGATGTTTTCTCCAATGTTTGTTTGATCTAATGTTTTTGAAGCGTTTAATAAAGCAATACCACCACCAGAAACTATACCTTCTTTAATCGCGGCTTTAGTAGCACAGATAGCATCTTCAATTCTATCTTGTTTTTCTTTTAATTCAATATCAGAATTAGCACCTACTTTTACTACAGCAACTTTAGCTGATAATCTAGCTAATCGTTGTTCAAGACCCATTAATTCGTAAGATTTTAATTTTTTAGTTAATTTCTTTTTAACAGTCTTAATTATTTCTTCAACTTCATCACTAGTACTTTCTATTTGTATAATACTTTGATGTTGTTCTGTAGTAACTTTTAAACATGTGCCTAAATAGTCTACTTGTATTGTATTTAAATCGTCTCCTAGATTTTCATCTATTATTTGAGAATTAGTTAATAAAGCTAAATCTTCTAATATTTCTTTACGTCTTAAGCCAAAAGCTGGTGCATCTAAAACATTTACTTTTATATTACCTTTTATTTTGTTCATAACAAGTGCAGATAAAACCGGAGGTTCTACTTCACCAATTATTAACAAAGGTTTGTTTTGTTTTATAACATATTCTAGTACTGATTGAATTTGTCTTATTGATTCTATTTTTGAATCAACTATCATTACTAGTGGATTATCAAGTTCGCAAATTCCTTTTTCTTTATTGGTTATAAAGTTTGGATTTAATAATCCTTTGTTGTATTCTACACCTTCAACTATTTCAACTTTAGTTTCACCAGCACTAGATGGCTCCATTATTACAACACCTGTTTTGCCTACAGCATTAAATGCGTCTGCAATTAAATTTCCTAGCTCAGGATCATTGTTTGTAGAGATTGTTGCTATTTGCTCTATTCTATCATCTACAGGAACTGATGTATCAGTTATATAATTTATAATTTTATCAACACCATTTAAAATACCTTCTTTTATTTCTCTAGTATTTGTGTTGTTTAATACTTTATAAGCTTCTTTTAGTATAGCATGAGCTAATACTGTTGCGGTAGTTGTACCATCGCCAGCTTCTTTTACAGTTTTACGCGCTGCTTCTTTGATTAAAGTAGCACCCATGTTTTCTACAGGATCTAAAAGTACAATAGAATCAGCAACTGTTACACCATCTTTAGTAATTATTGGTTTTCCGTGCTCATCTTCAAGAATAACACACTTGCCGCTAGCTCCTAGAGTGGAACTAACAGCATTAGTGAGTTTTTCTATACCTTTAAATACCTTATTTTTGGCATTTTCACCAAAATTTAGGTTTTTTACTATCATTTGATTAAATTTAATTTGATTTAATTATGTTACTTAAAGGTTTTTACGACTTTTGGCCCGTTTACGAACTCAAGCTTCTTCGTATAGTGCTCTATTGATGCATCTATTGCTTGTTCTGCTCCTTCTAGGGTCTCTCTTCGTGTTACATCGTGCCATTTATCGCAATCGTGATCTTTATCTACATCACAATTACAATTAATGTCCATGTATTCTGTTTGGTAAAAACCATTAGGTAACTGAGTTATTCTCCAATTACTTTTTTTAGCTATATGCTTCCAAAGGTCAATGGTTTCTTTTGTTATTTGTGGTTGACTATTCCACGTTCTAGTCGAATAATAAAACGTCATTTGGTTTAGGTTTTAAAATTAATGTTTGGTTTGCGCTCTCACCGAGCAGGTATATTGTTATTATTACTTGTTTTTATGTTTTTTTACACTAAGCTTCTAAAGCTTCAACTCTAGCTTTTAATTCTTTTATAGCTTTTACTAATACTGGTATAAGTTTTCCGTAACTTGCTTCTAATCTATCTGGATTTGAATCATAAACTAGATTTAACCACTCATCATCTACTGTTTGTAGCTCTTGAGCGATAAATCCTATATCTTTATTACCTTTATTTGCACTAAAGTATTCATTACCATCTCCATCAAATTCAGCTCTATTGTCCCATACAAACTTTTTAGGTTGTAATGAGTCTATAAAATCAAGACCATATGGTAAATCTTCAATACTTGTTTTATCTCTTTGATCTGACAGTGCTGTAATTGTTGTTTGCTGACATCTTAATACCGCTGTAGATGAGTTACCCAATGTAAATTCATTATTTGCGCTTGCTGCAGTTGGAGAAGCATCATCTCCTATTAAAACATTATTAGTTCCTGTCATAGCTGTATTGTTTCCAGCATCAAAACCAATAAATATACTATTAGTACCTGTTGTTAATCCTCTACCAGCTTGATAACCTAGTGCAATATTTCTAGGAGAGTTAAGTGAAGCAGTTGGTCCAGCAGTTTGAGACCTTAAAGCACTAGCACCAATTGCTACGTTTCCATTTGAATCAGTATCAGCTTCAAGAGCTTGAAATCCTAAAGCAACGTTTACTTGACCTTCTGTAATAGCTTTACCTGAATCAGCTCCTATAAATATATTTTGCCAACCCGTAGTAGTTACATTTTGACCAGCTTCGTTTCCAATTGCAATATTTCCAAAAGCAGATGTTGTTGATGCGTTTTGTAATGCTTGTCTACCTATTGCTATTTGAAAACCTGTGTTGTTGCCAGTCGCAAGTTCTAATGCTTTATATCCAATTGCTATAGCATTTTGGCAAGTAGTAGCTGATTTACCAGCATCTGTTCCTATAAATACATTATAATCTGCTCCAGTTGCTGTAATTCCAGCTCCATTACCTAATATTATATTTTCAAAACCAACATCTAACACTTTACCTGCATTGAAACCCATAGCAACATTCCCTGTCCCTGTGGTTAAACCAGCAAGTGCTTCAAAACCTAAACTAGTATTTTTATTAGTTTCTTCTGTTCGTGCTATTCTTTTTGATAATCCATCTACATAAGGAACGAAAGGACCACCAGCTGGTACTCCTAAAAATGTAGCTAATTGAGATATAGTAACAGATTTAGTTGGATTTCCGTTTCCAGCATCCATATCACTTATAAGTAATCTATCATCGTTTGCTACTGATGAAATTAAAGGGTATGAAAATATTATTGCCATTTTTATATTTTTTATTGTTTGTGTACATAGAATATACTTACACAAAAATAGGTAAATTTACTTTTTACTGTGTAATATAGGATATCTATTATATAATACCTTACTCCTATCTAGATATTATACGTAGTATAATATCATAAAGGGGGAGATATACTCGGTACCCTCGTATATCTTGTACCAGTACCTTTGACTTTTTAGAAAAGTGTTTACATATAGAGAAGCTGGGTGTTCCCCCTCCACTTTTTTTTTGTCATTTTGTCACAAAATTGATTTTATTTTCACTACGGGCACCTTTTTTAATGACTTTTTGTCATATATATACAACTTTTTTATATATTATTAAAATACTTTTAACATTTTTCTACGAAAGTTAATACTAATATACTAAGATAATATAAATGTAACAAATAATAATTACAATGCGAATATTAATAGTAAATATTTATGACATAATGACATACAATGACACATTGCGCAATGACATCTTGACATATTTACACACTAAACAAATATACACTTTCGAAACTTAATACTAATAAACACAGATAATATATATAAATAATAACTTAATACTAAAAATTATGAACACAATTAACTCAAAAAGATTTGTTATTCGCAAATCACTAATCGGTAAAAACACTACAATCAATGTTGAATTTAAAAATGGTAAGTCTTGTACTTATAATCATGATAAAGTTTATGAAATTATGAAAGATACACTAAGTAAATTACCTTGCTTTATCAAGTACAATTCATATACCTCATCAACTAATGTACCAGTGGTGGCTAGACAAGTAGTTGAAGTAGTAACACCAGAAGTTGTATAATTATGAGAATTATAAAAGGTTTTAACTCAACTCTAAACTGTGATTGGTATCATTGTACCATTGGTGATACCACTCATAGCTCTCCGCTGCGTGAAAACGTAGTAGCGTGGCGAGATGATAGGTTGTCTAACTCTGATTACTACAAAGAACTCAGTGAACTTAGGCGTGATGGACTTGCTTCAATGTATAATAATAACCATAATAATTACACAGGAGATTGATATGACTATAATAAATAAATATACAGGTAGAGATATATCTACAGAATACTTAGCTTTAATGGAAGGTATTATAACTAATGATGAATTTGAATTAATAACTTTAACAATTAAATAATGAAAAGAGATTTATATAGATTTGCAAAAGCAAGAAGGGATAAGCGCGTAGAATTATTTAAACTAAGCGCAGATGAAATTAAAATGATAGAATATAACTACTATTCGAAATTTAATACGAATTACTATGGATAATATAATAAACAACAATATGAATACAATTAAATTTACTTCTAAAACTACACTTAAACTAAATGGTTTAGTGTATAAAGGTTATGCAGTCGGCGAACTACCTAACTCCTTTGGTTTTCTTTACAATGAAGACAGAGACTCATTCGGACACTCAAATTGGTTTAACTTTAAAGGATTGACATGGCTACCAGCGTAACTAATATGAAAGAATTATGCGAGTATGTTTCTAATAAAAGAAAAGCTCGCGCAGCACAACACTTAGAAATCATAAAAATCTATGGTGAGTGTAAAGGTATGGGACAGAGATGGTATAAATCACCGCAGAAATCTTCGTTTCCAAAACAACACAAAGCGGCGTATAATAAAATATGGAGATGAAAAGAGTAATAAATTATACATTAGCGTGTGGAGTAGCATTTTTTATAGGTGTGTTTACAGCGTTTTATTACGTAGATACAACAATATATGATGAAAGTGTTAATACAGCGCACGATATAGAGACAAGAGCGATGAATTTTCCGTTGGAAGATTGTTATACATGGCAAGATATAGAAATGATAATATTTGGAGAAATACAAGAATAATATGAAAATAATAGATGATATGGTGTACTTAAATGAAATAGATGAGTACGTAACAGTAAAAGAATATAAAGATTATGTTGAGTATATTTCGAAACATAATACGAATTAAGTCAGATAATATAATAAACAAATAAAAATAATATGTATTGTAGATGTGGGAACACTGTGCACCCAGTGCGTTTAGAATTAGGTTATAAAAATTGTGTTAGTTGTAGTACTACTAAAACTTACTCATACGTACCTATCATCACCCATAAAACTGGTAATACTATACAAATAGTATCACAAGAGGTTTCCGCATCAGTACATAAAGCATGGAGACGTAAATAAATAAATATGAATACTAAAAAAGCATACGAATTAGAAAAAGAAGAAATAGTTGATAGAGAATCAGCATATCTTTGTACTGAAATAGAAAGAGCATTAGACAGAATAGTTAGCTATACAGATCCACTTGATGAAACTATGTTCAGAGATATTAAAGCACACGCCATTAAATTATTAAAAGAATGGCACTTGTAATCATTGATAGATAGTTAGATAATCTAACCGATTAGTTATCAATAGATTACTGGATAACTAGGCTTGGTGTATTGCTTCCACTTTCTAGCCACTGACGAGTGTTGAGGTTCGATTCCTCTTCTAGTTACTAATATGACAAAATGTCACGAAACATAATACGAATAAAGTAAGATAATAATAATATGAAAACATTATATCAAAAATTAAAACCAAACCTTAAAGTTAGACTTAAATACAATTCAATTAAGTATAAAGAAGGTGCAAGACAAGTAATTGCAGAATTACACAGATTTAACAACTACTCTGAATTAACTATTGGAACTGTTAAAGATTTAGTATTGTATTCAGATATAGATGATAGAAGATGGAATTCTATTGATTGGAGATATGGTGATAAATTATTTAACGACTAAATTATGGCAACAAAAAAAAATTACTTAAATAAATAAATATGGCAAAGAAAAAAATAATTACAGATGAATTAATCGAAGAAAAACTTTTCGAAAGAGGTATTTCTTTTGATGCAGGACACGAAGAAGCGTTAGATCATTTACAAGAATATTATGAATTTGAGCTAACAGATGAATTCAATAAATCACCAGATTTTTCTATATATGAAGAAACTACTGCTGATGGTTATGAAGTATGGGTTGCTACTCGTGGTGACGGTAGAAATGTTTGTATTGGTGAAGACGTACATTATTATGATAATGACTTATCAGAAAAACTATCGGAAGCAATAACTGATTATTATCAAGTTATATATGTTAGTGATATTGAGTCTGATTATGTACACGAAGCTGTAACAAATACTTATATGGATTTTGTTGATGATATGATAGAAGAAATAAAAGACGAATTATATGAACAAGGATATGAAGATGAAGAAGAAAAATAGTACATTACCAGACTGGTTTGATGGTCACTTATATGATGAAGGTGATACAATTACCAACCCATTTAGCGGTGAATCTTATGAATTAAATGCTCCTGAAACATCTATGTATGATTTTATAATGGGACTTAATTATGTAGGTGATCATAGAGGGTGGGACGATGAAATGATAGATTTACACCAAAAAGCTTTATATTGGTTTAGAACTGTAAACCCTAAAGCTTATATGGTTTTATTAGATTAAAATTAAATTATGGCAACAAGAAACTTAATAATGGTCGTAGACCGCAAACACAGTAGTAAATACCCAGAAGGTTTTGCTATACATCCAGACCTTGTTAATAAACATAGTTATGTTAATATGTACATGCACCATGATGGTTATCCTGAATGGCAAGGTGTACAAATTGCTAACTGGTTATTAGCTAAAAACAATGGGTGTCAAGATGGTAGCAGATTAGCTAGCAAACTAGTGCATGATATGTATTATGATAGTTGTTATCTATATAATGATGCAGATAATATAGATCATGAGTATAGATATATTATATGGAGTGGTGATAAAGATAAAATACATGTAAGTTGTTGGAATATGTATTCTAATGAAATAGTATTTGTATTAAAACCTGAGAAGATTATATCTAAATATATGGGTGATTATGAGTATACTGATTTCACTAATAATGAAACTAGATATAGTAAACAAGAAAAAGAGGATAGTTTATATCACGCTCGTAAATTAGTTGATATCCTAACACAATAGTAATACATAGATAAATATTTCATATTTATTATGAATATAATTATATTATTACATGTCTAAAAATAGAATTACATTCGAAACTTAATACGAAAAAAGATAGATAATATGACTGATGAACAAATCGAAAAATTAGCACAACGTGTAGCTAAACTTGTACTTCATAATCTACATGAGTTTGCATGGGATGCAATTGGAGATACAGATGAAGAAGAAGAATTACTAGCTGAACTTGCTAGATGTATGACTTTGCTTGACAAATATTTAAAAGCAGAGCAATATGAAAAATGTGAATTATTAAAAAAGAAAATTAAAACAATAGAATTAAAATTAAAAAACCTATGATAAAACCTATGCTTGCACACAAGTTTGACGACAAAAGAGTTGACTGGTCTAAACCTGTGTACATACAACCAAAACTAGACGGTGTCCGCTGTCTATTTACTAAAGATGGCGCGTATTCACGTGCTGGTAATAAATTTATGAATGTAGCTCATATTGAGTTAGCATTGATACCGTTCTTTAAACAATATCCTGATGTTGTACTTGACGGTGAATTATACAATCACAAACTAAAAGATGATTTTGAAAAAATTATTTCATTAGTTCGTAAACAAAAACCTACTGCAGATGATAGACGCGATGCTCAACATTTAGTGCAGTTTCATATATACGATTATATTGATGGTAATTACGAAAGTTACAAAACCCGTATGCATCAACTTGTTAACTCAGCTATATATGACGTACAAATCAAATATGTACCTGCTTATTTAGTTGATAGCTACAATTATGCTAGAGAAACGCATGCTGACTTCCTTGCAAAAGGTTATGAAGGCTCTATCATTAGACTTGATGGTTTGTACAAACACGGTAGGTCTTACGATCTAATGAAATTTAAAGACTTCAGTGACGATGAAGCAACAATCATAGGTTATGAAGCAGGTAAAGGTAAACGTACTGGTACTCTTGGTAAATTCTTTATGATGGACGATGAAGGCATTGAGTTCGGTTGTCCTCCAGGTAAAGGTTTTACATACAAAGACTTGGCTAATATACTTGATAATATTCATGATTATATTGGCAAACGTGCTACCTTTACTTTCTTCGAAAGAACTAAAGCAGGTAACTACAGACACCCTCAATATAAATGTATTAGAAATTATGAGTAAATTAATATGGCAACTATACAACGACAATATGATAAGTTACGAGGTAGCAAACCTCTTATTAGACAAACATTATAATAGATTAGAACACAAACGATACAAATGAATATATTTTATTTACATCAGAGTCCATATCTTGCTGCAAAGGTACAATATAACAAGCATGTTGTAAAGATGATCTTAGAATCAGCGCAAATGCTTTGTACCGCGCATCATGTATACGGTAATGCTGAACAAAAATTAAATGTACCATATAAGCAAGCACATCTTAATCATCCGTCTACAATATGGACTCGACAATGTAGAGCTAATTACAGATGGTTGTATCTTCATATGATGGCGTTAGGTAGTGAATATACAAAAAGATATGATAAAACACATATGACTATACATAAGTGTGCTACGTTTTTAAATGTACCACCTGTGCATATACCTGATGGTGATTTTTGTGAACCACCACAAGCTATGCCTGATCAATACAAAGTTCCAGATTGTAGTATTACTGCTTACTGGAATTATTATGAAGGTGAAAAATATAAAGTAGCAAACAAAGATGAAATGTTAATAACAAGAGATATACTATATGAGAAAGAAACTATATGAACATTTAATTAGTACCAATGTATTTGGTATTAGAGATAAAATAAAACAATTAAAAAAGACAAGAAAAAAAAGAAATGAAAAAATATAATGTAGCAAACTACATTCGGTATAAAGAAGATTTGAAAACTTCTATGCCAGTTGACAAGCCATATAAAGACTACACTAGAAATGAACTTATAGTTAAGTTTATGCCACTTGTAGAAACTATGGCTAGAAAATTTTCAACTAGTGATCAAGCTTCTGGAATATTAAGTATAAATGACTTTATACAAGAAGGTAATTACAGTTTAACAAGAGCTGTAGACAAACTCGATTGGGAAACACTAGAAGAATCAGAAGACGTAGAAAAAACATTAAAATCATTTTTTAGCAAACGTATTAAAGGTGGAATACGTAGACGTATAGATGCTGCAAGAGGTAATATACGTATACCTGAACATCAACTTAATAATATGCGTAAAAACAAAGATAAAAAAGCTGTTGAAATGTTTTTCAATAGTATATTCTTATCTATTGATGCTAAAGTAAATGATGAAGATATATTTAATCAAATACCTGATAAATCAGAGCCGTACAATATTCATTTAATGAATGCGTACTTAAAAAGCCTAATGCAAAAATATTTAGACTTTGCTGAGTTTGAAGTATTAAGATTAAGTTATGGGCTTGACTGTGATAAACATTCTGCTAAAGAAATAGCAGCTAAACTAGGCATCGAAGGATCGTCTAATTATGTGCGTATTTCAGAGCTAAAAAAGCAAGCTGTAAATAAACTTATTGATAATGTAGATCACTCGCAAGTGCTTGATTATCTGTAAGTTATAAATGTAAACTAATATAAAAACATGTAATTATAATACTATGACCATATACGAAAAATTATCACAAATTCAGACAAAATTTAAATCGAAGAAAAGTAGATTTAATTCATTCGGTAAGTATTACTTCAGGTCAGCCGAAGACATTCTCGAAGCTACAAAACCCTTTCTGTTAGAGTTAGGAGTTACCGTAACAGTTAATGAAGAGTTGATTGCAACAGAGCCTATGCCTGTTATACAAACAACAGCTAAGATAACTGATGGTGAAGGTACAATTACAGCTACATCAATAGTTGGAGTTGATCTTAATCAAAAAGGTATGCAAGCACCTCAACAGTTCGGTTCAGCATCGAGTTACGCAAAGAAGTATGCACTAGGAAATTTATTCCTAATCGATGATACTCAAGATAGTGATGCTACTAACAACCACGGTAAAAACAAACTTACTGATATTGGTAAAGCTAAAAGCTATATTAAATCAGGTGGTAGTGTAGATGCTATTAAAAAGAAGTATCAATTAACATCAGCTCAAGAAGCTGAGCTTAAAACTCTCTAATGAATAAAGAAAACGTAATTGAAAAGCTGCGTAATGATGAACATTACTACGGTGACTTTGGTAAAAAGTATCTTAGTAATTCTGATATTTCAGCTTTACTTACTAATCCTTTAGCTTTAGGAAAGCCTAGCGAGCCTAGGCCTGCATTCTTAGTTGGCGGATATTTTCATACCGCTATACTAGAACCAGATAAACTGAAAAAGTACAAGGTTATACCTTCGTCAACTAGGAATACTAAAGTTTACAAAGAGATGTCTGGTGGTGAATTATGTTTATTACAACATGAAGTTGATGCAATAGAAAAATTATCTGATACTATGTTAGATAACGATGTATGTAAAGCAATGATACGTGATAGTAATACAGAATATGAAACTCCAGGTATTAAAGAGATTGAGGGTGAAATGTGGAAAGGTAAAGCAGATATTGTAAACCATAATGAAAAATTAGTAATTGATTTAAAAACTACTAATGATATTCAAAAGTTTAAATGGTCTGCTTCTAAATTCAACTATGACTCTCAAGCTTATATTTATAGTGAGTTGTTCGGTTATGAAATGGTTTTTATTGTAATAGATAAAAACACAGGACAACTCGGAATATTTGACTGCTCACCAGAATTTTATGCTAAAGGTCAAGACAAAGTCCAACGAGCAGTGGAAGCTTATAGATTATTTTATAAGAATAAAAACTTTGACCCAAAGCAATATTTTATTAATAAAACCTTATAATATGCCAAGAACTAGAAAAAACCAAATGAAAGTATGCAGTGTAACTGGATTAGAAACTTCTGTAAACAATTTTTACAAAAATCAAAATCACGTTAAAGCTGTAGACAATTTAAGAAGAACTACTAATGCTACAAAAGAGCAGTTAGCTAGAATGTTTAACCAAATTAATCAATACGCATAATATGGCAGGAATTATTAAAGGTAGTATTAACTTAGCTGAAATACCTAAAGATAAAATTATCGACGGTAAAAAAGGTAAGTATCTACCAATATCAATTACGATTAACGATGAAGTCGATCAGTTCGGTAACTTCGGTCCAATCATAGTTGATCAGTCAAAAGAGGAAAGAGATGCTAAGGTTGCTAAGAAATATCTTGGTAATGTTAGAGTTGTTTGGAGCAACGGTACTTTCCCTGATGCACCAAAGCAAGGCGCACCAGCTCCAGCTTTGAAAGCAGCAGCAGTTGAAGTAAAAGACGATTTACCATTTTAATTAAATCTAAATGCAAGTAGAACAATACGAGATCAATGGATTTGTTATTGACCAGTTCAATCAATATAATCTAGAGCAGAAGAAACAGGGCTTATGTCCTATTTGTTCTCATGATAGAAAACCCGAAAACCGTAAGAAGAAATGTGCTTCATACGACTGGGAACGTGGTCTTGGAACTTGCCACAACTGTGACACCACTTTTCAACTACACACGTATCAACGTAAAGGAGCAACTGATAAAGAGTATATTAGACCAGTTGATCCACCAAAAGAGGAATTTAATATTCCTCGTACTAAAGTAGCTGAGTGGTTTGAAACTAGAGGTATATCTACTAGGACCCTAATTGATTTACAAATCAGTGAGGGTCCTGAGTATATGCCACAAACCGGTAAGACCGAGAACACTATTAAGTTTAATTATTATGTCGGCGATCAGCTTATTAATGTAAAATATAGAGATGGCCGTAAAAACTTTAAACTATATAAAGGTGCTGAAAAAGTATTTTATAATATTAACAGCATAGTAGGTTATGATAGTTGTATTATAACTGAAGGTGAAATGGATGTACTTGCTTTACATGAAGCAGGTATAAAAAATTGTGTATCTGTACCTAATGGTGCAACGATAACACACAATAATTTAGATTATCTAGATAATTGTATAGATTATTTTGAAGATAAAAAACAAATTATATTAGCGTTAGATACTGATGCTCCAGGTTTAGCATTACGTACAGAGTTTGTTCGTAGACTTGGTGCTGAAGCTTGTTTTCTTGTAGACTTTGAAGACTGTAAAGACGCTAATGAATACTTAATAAAGTATGGCAAAGACAAACTCAAACAAGCAATTGAAAAAGCCAAAGCGTATCCTCTGGAAAATGTCACAACATTTAAAGACATCGAAGGAGACGTTAAAGACTTCGTTAAAAACGGATTCAAACCAGGGTATCAAGTCGGTCTATCAAACTTTGATCAAATTTTTTCGACTTATACCGGACAGTTTATTACTGTTACTGGTATACCTTCTTCTGGTAAGTCTGACTTTGTTGATCAGATGTGTGTAGGGTATAATCAAAACTACGGTTGGAAAACAGGGTTTGCATCACCAGAAAATACTCCAAACTATTTACATGCGCATAAGTTAATGCGTAAAGTATGGGGTAATATGCCTAACGTAGAAGATATTGATACAGATAAATGGAACGAAGTTGCTCAACATGTTAACGACAACTTCTTTTTTATTGATATGGATAAATATAGTCTTGAATCAGTATTACGTAAAGGTGCAGAGCTTGTTAAACGTAAAGGTATTAAATGTTTAGTCATTGATCCTTTTAATAAAGTTAGAGATAAAAATGCTAGTTCGTTAGATGTCAATACATATACTATGGAATATCTAACTAAAATAGAAAACTTTGCTAAGAAGTTTGATGTACTTGTATTTATTGTAGCACATCCAACTAAAATGTATAAAGATAAAGATGGACAAATCGAAGAACCAAATATGTATAATATTAAAGGTGGTGGTGAGTGGTATGATGCATCTTACCACGGTATACTTGTCCATCGTGATTACGATGCTAAAACAGTCAAAGCAAAAGTATTAAAAGTAAAATTCCAAAATCTTGGTGAAAACGGCGCTGAATGTCATTTTAAATGGGAACCAAATTCAGGTTGTTTTATACCTCATGTTATAGATAAAATTAAAGAAGAACCAATGCCTTGGGAATAAATGCCACGAAAAAAGAAAGATGTAATGGGACAATATATGCCTACTACGCAAGAAATAGAAGCGTACAGATGGTGTATAAACAACGGAATATATATATCCCCATTTGCGAATGGAGAAGGAGCTTGGTATATTGATATTAAAATAAACAATAAAAACAATAGATCTCCTTTAACATATGGTCCAGTATCAATATGGATTCAGATGTACGAGTTCTATAAATATTATTATAAAAAATATGCGCAGAAAATTTAGAAATGCAGAAGAAGCTTACAACTATTTTCTTGATAAAATTATAGTTGAAGGTATACCTTTTGGTGATACCAAAGCTTTATTTAACGTAGGTTTTACATTAGAAAGACCGTTAGAAAATTATATATTAAACAAAGAACGTAATTGGAAACCTGATTATGCTCATGCCGAATGGCAATGGTATCTATCTGGTGATCCTAATATTTATGAGTTAGGTAAAATATATGGTAAAATACCACCGATATGGGAAAAAATGGCAGACAGTCATAATGAAGTAAGATCTAATTATGGTTGGCAATGGCAACGTAATGATCAACTAGATTATGTAGTTGCTAAGTTAAAAAATTGCAAAGATACTAGACACGCGGCTATTAGTATTTATGATTGTAAAGAGCATGCTACCTACATTAAAGATACTCCATGTACTTATGCTGTTCAGTTTACTATTGTAAATAATAAACTAAATATGGCTGCTCTAATGCGTTCTAATGATCTTTGGTACGGTTTCTGTAATGATCAATACTGTTTTAGTATGTTACAAAAATTAGTTGCAGACAGATTAAATATTGAAGTTGGTGAATATTATCATTATGCACACAACTTACACTTATATAACAATAAAATATAATGTATTATTTATATCACATTCCGGGTAAAAAGATCGGTGTTACATGTAATCTTAATAAAAGAGTTACGTTAACACAGGGTTATGGCCCAGACGAATATGAAGTTCTTGATCAGTCCGATGATATAGATTATATATCAGAGAAAGAGATAGAACTTCAACAGTCTTATGGCTATAAGATCGATCGTAAAAAATATAATGAATTAATTAAATTAAATAAAATGAATATAAACGTGACAGAACAAACTACTACGTTTCCGTATCCAATTAAAAAATTAAAAGGTAACTTAATGGATAATATTGGATTTAAATGGACATCAGAGCATGGTGAGTTTGTACTTAACTTAGATTCTATTCGTTGGATAATGAAGAACGTTAAAACTTCTATGTACAACAATAATAGATGCTATGTATATAATAAAGCATTTGCTGAATGGTTTAAAACACCTGAGTTATGGAGCGAGGATCAGTTAGATGAAAAACCAAATATAACTGACGGTGATATGTTTAGTAAAATAAGAGACTGGGCTGAACAAAGAGGTTTATACAGTAAAGGCAATAGCCATACGCAATATGTTAAACTTCAGGAAGAAGCTGGCGAGTTAGCTAAAGCATTATTGAAAGATGATAAACCTGAAGTTATAGATGCTATAGGTGATATGGTTGTAGTGTTAACAAACCTAGCTCATTTACAAGGCGTTACTATAGAAGACTGCATAGACAGTGCTTATAACGTTATTAGCAAACGAACAGGTAAAATGATTAACGGAACATTTGTAAAAGATGAGTAATTACACAGTAAAGACTAAAGACGAAATCGTACAAAAAGTTATTGAAAAAATAGATCAACGTAGTCTGGTTGGTCAAGAAAAGTACGGCGCAACAATGATGGGTGAAATTAAAAATGAAGTCAAAGATCTTGACAGATTTTTAGTTGATGTACAAGAAGAAATAATGGATGCATTGTTATATATACAAGCTGCAAGAGTTTGTTTACAAGATGAACTTGAAGAAGTAATGTTAAACAGAATGAATGTAATAGGGCAAAACGGTAACGACGGTTTACATTATGAAGAACAAGAATTATAAAAGAAAAAAACGTGGACCTGTACAAGCAAAGAAAGTAACGTATGACGGTATTAAGTTTGCTTCAGGTCTTGAGCGTTATATGTATATGGCTTTGAAAAAAGCTAAAATAAAAGCTAAATACGAAGGATCTACATATGAAATAGTTTCTGGATTTAATTTTATAAATCCTTGTTATGAAAGAACTGCTAATGGTAAAGGAGAGTTTAAACAACGTGGTGGTAAAAAAATACTACCAATTAAATATACACCTGATTTTATTGGCAATGATTTTATAATTGAATGTAAAGGTAGAGCTAATGAGTCTTTTCCATTACGTTGGAAATTATTTAAAAAATATCTTAGTGATAATAAATTGTACTTTAGACTATACAAACCACAAAATCAAAAAGAATGCGACAAAGTAATAGAACTAATCCTAAACTCGCGAAAATAATAGCTAGGAAAAAATATGCTGAGCGCCAAATTGACAAGTGGGTTAAATGGTCTTGGCAGCAAAGAGGAAAAATAAAATATAAAGAACTGATTGGTTATCAAGATCAATATAATATAAAAGTTTATGGATAATGAAAAATGGAACTGGTCTTTGTCAATAGGTTTTTATCCAGGTATATTATTTGGAGTAAGAACTTATGAAGAAGAAGACAGACTAACGCATGTGTTTTATATCCCGTTTGTAGATATAGCATTAGAAATACCTTATAATTAAAATGAGTTTATTTAAAGAAAGAATACCTTATAAACCTTTTGAGTACCCTATATATTATAATGAGGGTTGGTTGAAACAAGCTCAAGCGTTTTGGTTACATACAGAAATACCTATGTCAGGTGATGTTAAAGACTGGAACGAAAAATTAACAGAAGCAGAGAAAAATTTAGTAGGTAATATACTACTAGGCTTTGCTCAAACAGAATGTGCAGTATCAGATTACTGGACACAGAAAGTCGTATCATGGTTTCCAAAACACGAAGTGCAACAGATGGCTATGATGTTCGGCTCACAAGAAACAATACACGCTGTTGCATATAGTTATTTAAATGAAACA
>WLWF01000419.1_pt1 | contig 41049 bp, 20 predicted proteins | sample 6718331 | NCBI WGS metagenome assembly WLWF01 (sample SAMN12718692, study PRJNA515312) | sponge metagenome | isolation source: marine sponge | host: Mycale hentscheli | place: New Zealand: South Island, Marlborough, Capsize Point | collected 2003-05-01 | reverse complement strand
GTGGTATCAGTTTAGGGGGAGAATCGGCAAACCGCCTTCACCGAAGGTTGTCACGTACCGCAGGGTTACCGGGATGTTGACTCTCCAGCTTGTGTAGCTGCTGTTGACGCTGTTGTTGTAGTCCCACTTAACGGCTACACCAGTAATTCCGTTAAATGTGGCGGGTGCGACGTTGGCTTTGCTAACATTTTGGTGGTAGCTGTTGCTGCTTTGGTTTTTCCATTCACCGCTCATATCATAAAGTTCGAGTCCTGTTGCATCTGAAGGTATATTTTTTGTTACCGCTTTGATCCATTCTGGTGTTAGGAAAAGTCCGTGATAACTACTGGTTGTCAAGACGGGGTTGCCTACATCATCGCCGTTAAACCTTAGGGTGTATACTTTACCGTCGGTAACATTGCTTTCAGTAGTTGTTTTTATAGCAGTTGTCGTAAGGGCAGTCAATCCTTCAGTTCCTGCGTATGTGATTTGGGTCGGGGGAATGTCAATTTCTTCAGGTGGCAGGTTAATCTGCTCGCCGTTCCAGTACAGAGCTTGATTTCCGGTGTAGACATTGAACGGGAGGTCGTATCGTTGATAACCAACAGTTAGTTCGTCATCATGACCTAGTTGGTCTGTTATGCCTCCTTCGTCGTTGTAAAACTCTTCATTAGTATCGGCATACCTAGTAAAATTAAGGTTAATATAGTCGCCGCCGTCAGGTAATGGCGCAGTATTTTGGTTCGGGTGATATTGGCTTATGTACGCCCTAGTGTTTGGTATCAAAGTGCCGTCATCGTTGCGCAGCTCTGTCTCTCGGAATTGCCAAGTTTCGCCTTGATCAATAGAGCCCCACACTTTGCCGTAAGGGTGCCTGATGATTGGTTCGCCAGGCGTCATACCATTGAAAACCATAATGCCGGAGTAAGTGTTTGTAAACAATTCACCAGCAATATAGTCAAGCGATCTGGCATACGAGTTTGGTGAATCAAGAACTTCTTCAGCGCCGTTGGCAAACGTGAAGAGGTTTTTCCAATCAAGAGTTCTCCAGTTAATATCTTCATATTTATACTTCTTGGATCGGAAAACTTTAAAGCCCATCGAACCATCAAGGGTGTATGTATTGCTGTCGCTGTACTGCTGTACGCAGTAAAAATTCTCCAATTCTTTGTTGTATGTGATGTATGTGTAAGGCGTGGCGCCAGTGCCGTCACCGATGTTCAGATCAAGGACATAAGAACCCATATAATCACCGGTACTTGTACTATAGCTAAAATTAGTTCTGCCAGGAGCCAGTCTGCTCATGACGTCAGATCTAGAGAAGTTGCCACTAGGATCGAAATACAGTACGTTGGTAGTGTCAGTGGTATGCCAGTTATAACCTGATTGCTTGCTCAATGATACATAGAAACCTCTCATAAATGCTTTTGGTATTAAGACATTTGTAAAAAACGCCGATTGCGTACCAGATACGATGTAATCTACGTTTATATACGTTTGATATGCATCACTGTCGCGAAAAAAGAAAAGGTGTTGTGTGTGTACATAGCCGGTAGAATAGTATTTTGTTTCTTGGGTGCCGAGGCCAAGGTTACCGTCTGCGTCAATTTGCGTAGATCGAACGTCAAAACCTGCAAGGCTGCTTTTACTGAATAATAAATCAACTTTTTTGTCTACGTCGATACGATACCCTTGGCCTTGAAAACTGTTGCCGTTTGTACTGCTGTAGCCAAAAACTTGCACATAGTAGAGGTACTTATTGCCAACACCTCTGAAGCTCAGATAAATTCTAGAGTTAGAATTATTCGTTCTGGCTTCGTGGAAAAGCTCCCACGTACCGTCTAAACGATTAGTTTTTGAGATATAAATTTGTAGGCCGTTATAAGCGCCTAATTTATCGGTGGTGGTATAAATCCATCTCTTTGCGTGTTCCCACCACAAAGCTTTTGATTTACCGTGAACAACGCCCGCTGAATTTTTCTGCTTGTAGCTCCAGTTAGGAACGTCGTAGAAACGCGGCATTTGTTCCCCGCCGCAGAGTCTGCCGCCATTGATAGTAATACATCCTCCTGTAGTGATTTGATCTAAAATTAATTTGTCTTGTTGATCGACATACTGTTTGTTGACAGCAATGTCACCAGGGGAATTTTCAAAACTAGGCGTTGGGATATGCCGAATAGCAACGCCTGAGGTTAAACCAGTGTTGGCGTAGTTAGGGGTGAATCCAGACGTTGGAAATTCAATTTGAGCACCGACACCACCAGTAATTTTGACAATGTCACCATTGCGGTTACTTACAGTAAAATTATTCTTGTAAGAATTGCCACTATCAATGTCAACTTTAATACCATACCTATCCTCGGTATCAGTTGCACCAGTATCTGTTCTAATAGGAGCTATACTTTTAAGTGTTGAGAACCTATTATCTATATCACTAAGTTCATCCTCAGTACCAGTTCTGGTAAAAGTAATGTCTCCATCTTCCATCAAAATACTGGCATTGTCCATGACCAGAGAACCAGTCATGGTGTCACCAAGTATCTTCACATAGTTACCTAGTAGATCTACACCTACAGTATCGCGATACATAAGTACCTTGATAATGTCCTCATTAAGGTTGATGAGATTCGTCGAGAGGTCATTATTATTTTTTATTTGTACCTGCAGCTCATAGTATTCATCAGCCGCTCCTTCATTGAACCTAAAGATTGCAGGATCCGCATTTGTTGCACCTTTGTCTAGAGCATAAGAGCGCTCTTCATTAGTATCATAATCTTGAATTCTTAATACGCTAGAATCAAAATCATTAGCTAAGTAATTATTATATACATTAGCATCGGTATAATTTGGTGGGTTAGTATTTGTTAAGTATGTTTCTGGGAAAGCATAAGCCGAGAATTTAATTTTAACAATGTCATTATCTTCTTTGTCATCCTCAATAACACATTCACCGGCAGTAGGGTTGGTGGTTGCATAATCTGCAACAGCAGCTTTTACAATAACATAATCACCAAACCTTCTCGAATTGTAAATCGATACAATTAAATCCTTTGCATCATCAATATCGTTTTGTACTGAATTGACACGATCTAATATATAAAGACTATCTGTTAGTGTACTAATTTCACTATAATCAGTCAAATTATGAATTTGATTTTTTAAGTATATTGTGGAGACTCTATCACCATCAGGAATATCAGAATCTTCTTTTGAAAAGAATTCTATAATAGAATGTTCCTTTAGCATCTCGGCATATACTGCCTGAGGATAAACATATTCGTTATATGTTTTTTGATTATAGTTGTCCCCTGTATTGTCAATCTTTTCGAATACAGTTGGATCTGAAGTAAGAATGACTTTATAATCTACAGCACTATCAACATCACCTGGATTCAATTGAAGCGTTCTTTTATCTATCCATTCGATAGTAGGCCCAATAATATTATTAGCTGGAATATTTAATGTAATAAAATGGGGATCATAATTCTCAGCAACATATTTTAGTATATCTTCATACAAATCATTCCTTGTAACTGAGTGCACTTTCTCCTGTGCTACATCATAGCCTAGCGTTGGGGGATTATAATTTTCAACAACAAAATGAGAGTTGTCGTCAATAAATCTAGTGCTGTTAAATCCAGTCATTTTCTGATTTTATTATTATTTATCTTATATATATCTGGATAGTGTCGACCGCTTCCTCGATGATAGTGTCGACATCAGTTATTGCAACTCGTTCTACTTTTACAGATAATTCTATGTAGCCAGTTGTCAGCGAGGGAAGCTCTGCGCCTAAGTCAACAGTAACAGTAGGGTTGGCATCTGAATCTACACCGACTGTAGGAGTTATATTCACTGGCATGTCAACACCACTACCATCATCGACTATGACTGTATAGTTATATTGATGTGTCGCTGTATCAAGGGGCTGGTGCTCACCTATGATTAGCGAGTAGGTTACATTTGCATCCGAATCAATAACATTTTGAATTTTACTAGCTCCACCTGTGATCGTCACAGATGATAGAATAGCTTCCCCATTTTCATAGTCATTTTTATCAATGTATCTATAAAGATTTTCTGCTGTTTTGACATTAACGAAGCATGAGTTATAGGTGTCACCCCATGTGGTATCATTAAACCATAAAGCTTTGTCTTTGATTTCTTCCTCAAAGGCATAGAAAGTTACGCCAGGAACACGAACCGAAGAGAACCCACCACGCGCCTCCTCTCTTGCGCTTTTGACACCGATAGTATAATTTTTTAGATCACCAAATCCAACTTTATTAATGTAAACACTTTGTACAGCAGAGTTGTCTAACGAAAGGTCATTAATTACATAATCGGGTGAGCTTACTATGTCAGCTTCAATGTCCCGTACATCTGAAAATTCATTGGGTAGATTATCGACGATATCATACCAATCAGAAGGCATCAGGCCATCTTCATTTTGGCTTACTGTATTAATCGACAAGTAAGCGCGCTTGATCCCTCCGGTATTTGAATTATTATCAATTTGAAGTGCTGGTGTTATGGGAACCTGAACATCAGGACCCTGAATAGGATCATCTTTTGTTGCATGTGCTACTTCAAAAAGGGAATTGGCAGCAGCAAAATCACTAAAAATTTTCCAACCTTCTTGGGTTAAAACAACTTTGTCATTGGTATATACTTGAGTGAACTCATTATTTGTGGTTACACTGGACTCGGCGACACCCAACTTGTCGTATTGATCATCAATATCACCAGAAATACCAGAAATTAAATAAGTATCTTGTAAATTATATGCAGTAGATACATTCCACTTATCTATCCTATCGATTTCTCCGTTTAGAATAACTGCATGTACATATATATTTGTTCTTTCATTATTTGCTTTATTAAAAAGATTCAGTCTCTCGGTATATTCGATATCAGCTATACCCAATCCGGCACTCATCCTACCAGGCCGGATTACAACAAATGAAATTACCGTTGCAGTAGGGTCATTTGGATCGGGACCTTGTAATACCTGTACAATTGGTGGGTTATTGCTATCATATTGATAACTTTCAGTTGGACCAAAATCTAATAGAAAATTAGTTGCATCAGGATATGCTCTTAGTGCATCATATGCTGGATCAGTATTATCGACTGTGATTTGGCCTATACCTTTAAGTACACCTCCTTCGATTGTAGCATTCGCGCTTGGCATAGCGACAATAATGCTCTCGTCTGTGATATCTTTTAGTGATGCAAACTCTACTTGCCCAGTAGACACATGGTAACCTGAACCTTTACTGTCTACTGCAAATCCAGTTCCTGGGAATCCCCAATTTTTTGTTGTTAAAGTTACCGGGCTTTCTACAATATAGAAATTACCTAATTCGTCACCTGGATCTGGAGCATCAGGGTCTCCAGTGGGATTACTGGCAGAACCATTATCGACGATTACATTTTTAAATACCAATCCGGCTTCGATATTAATATCGACCATCCCGGTTGTTGCATCATAAAACAGGTTAGGGCCAGGCTTCATTGTGCCTATTCTACCCGGCGCATTGTCATCAATGAATTGTAGAGCAACCTCTGCTCCAATTTCCTTTTTAAAATTTGCTACTGTAATCTTTTTATTAACATCACCAGCAGCTGTGCCAATGATAAGAAGATCAGAATCTTGTAATGCCATAGTACTCCTTAGGTTATTTCTTCTAGATCATCGATATCCAGCACATTTCTAATCACTGTCGTATCAGCAATAGATGTGGTGTCCTTACTAGGAATGATTGGATCACCGATTGTCTGCTGGAACTGCAGTTCATTAACATATGCCGAGTTGTCTCTGTTGTTATGCACTCTGTACCTCGAACCGACATAGCCAGATTCTTGACTCATATGAAACTTATAAAGTTTACTAGCAACCTCTACGAGTTGTTCATCTTTAAGTTCCTTGGATACACCAATAGCATCATCATCATAGTATGCTGGAACACCTAAGATAACTGGATCATCATAGTTAATATTGTTTGCCATGACGTTTTTTTAAGTATTTATAAAACTAAAGAGTAAGTTTCTTCTCTTGATTTTAAAGTGTGGGGCTTAGGTAAAATTCCTAAGCTATATGAAACATAAGAAATAGGGTCAGATAAAATAGGTCGTAAATTATAAATGTCAAGTGCCCCAGATCTGTCATTTTCCAGGTCAATATATAACCCAACCCAAGTAAGTTTATTATTCTTGATATATGTAATACACTCGCGGCTTGGGTAAGCTTTGAAATTCATAATATCATTTTCTAAAGGTGATAATTTGTTACCAAATACTACCTTGTTGTTATTAAAGTCAATGATGTCAGTTAAATTTGCTTTATATAATTTAAAGTCATTAGGTTTTTTAAACAGCATTGCCATATTCATTATGGTAGTTCGTGCCACATACGATAGTGTGCTAAACTGAACACCAACTGGTTTTACCCATACATATTTCTTATCTTGATAAGTGTGTAGGTTATCGTTGCCTAAAATAATTTTCTTGCAGCCATTAGCAGTGTATCGAAGTTGTAAAGACCTATGCTCATCTTCACTTGATAATATTTGATAGTTGGGATCTATAGCAGTAAAAAGTTTATCTTCACCTGTAGCTTCGATACTAGAGGAGCAATCAAAATTCACTACCTCGTTACTCATTAAGTCGTAAATATTTTTTTCATACTCGGCTCTACTAGCATCTTTAATTGTTGAGCTAAAATATTCATCAGATGCCATCGGTGGCACTGGCATATAATTAGTAATGTTATTTTCTGTGGCTTCTAATGCCCTCTCATCTATCGTTCTGATGATTTGACTTCCCATTAGGCTGTCCTGATATAGTAATTAGACCCATCGGTCCACATACCCCCGACCTCAGTTTCACTTTCAGAAGTAGCAAATACATTTTTACCTCTGTAATCTGCAGAGATTGGACTAGCCGTCCACTTCTGTAGATTGCCATCAAATCTTAATACATCATTATCATTAATTACACCAGTGAAATCTGGTGCAGTGGAAATGCGAGTGGCATCGGCTGCAGTGTCTTTGAGTGCAAAGATATCAGTATAGGCTTTCAAGTATTCTACATTGACTACTGATGTGTCGTTATTTCCATCAGTAGTTACCTTAACAATAGTATTGTTGTTAAAATCAACGGATGCCGAGCCAATTTCTATTTTTTTACTACCATTAAGTGATAAAGAATATTTATTTGTCGAATCTAGCCCATTCTCATTAAGAGTTATCGTATTGGTATTGGGGTTTTTGATTTCTAACTTAGCACTACTAGTTACAGAGTAAAGAAAAATTTCTGCATTGTTAGAGAACTGCGACTTGTTTGCCGATAAATTACTCTTGATTTCAAAAGAATGAGCCGCCGCCGTAACATCATTGATAGATATCGGACCAGTAAAACCTTGACCGGCTATCTTAGCATAGATCTGATTGATTTCGTTGGCACTAATACTTTCGCTAGGAGTAAAATGTTTTACTTTAAAGAGAGTATTATCTAAGAATCCATCTTGGCCAAAGAAAAATTCGGTATTGACATCGATATAGGTTACACCTACATCTACAAATGCTGCTACGACTCTAAAAATAACGGACTGAACATTATCACCAATAGCAATAAATTCGAGTATATCATTATTTGCTAGGTTTTGTAAGAATGTATTGGAACCATCGTCTGCTGTAGTCGCAGACATACATATTCTATTGGTGAAAGTTTCGCCGTTCAGCGCAGTACCAATTGGTACACCCTGGAATGTTTTTGAATGAAAGGCGAACAATCCTTTTGTGACTTTCGGTGCAGCGCAAACATTCCAGTCGGCTAAGTCTGTTTCTGATTCGCAATCATCAAGAAAAATAGATGTATAATCTAAACTATCTCTAATTAATGCAATAGCATCAATTTTTTGATCGATAAGTTCAATTTTGTTTTCGAGTACATCAGTATCATTATTAACAATGGTCAATTCATTATTGAGGAGTTCAACATTGACAGCATCAGAAATCTCATTGCCATCGGATGTTTTAATTCCGGTAAGTAATCCTTCGTTTGTGATGGTTACATCTGCAGTCTCCATCGCTATAACGAGGTCACCTGTATCTCTTACCAAATGAGAAGCCGCAGGACCTACTGTACCATCGCTAAATTTAATTGCCGACGATGTCATCTCCAATTCGCCAGTCATTACATCACCAGCGGTTTTCACAAATGTATCTGTGATATCCGTTTTGAAATCAGCCAAGTACCGCATTCTATATTTGGTACCACTGAAGAAATTAAATTCTTGTGTACCCCCAATGTACTCTAATTGAATCAGATGAGGTTGCCCAGGCTCTCTATCAAGTTCAATAGGAATAGTCCAGTTTTTTACAACTTGATAGATGGCATAAACTTCTCTATCCCTTTCATCAGTAGAAGTTACTCTTGATACTTCGAGTAAATCATTTTGTTTGAGCTCATCCCAGTCTACAGTATTGCCCGATTTACTTTTCTCACCAACAATCAGCGTTCTTAGTTGTTTAAAATTCGTGATTGTTGTGTTTTCGAATTCTCCTGTAAATACATGATCGTGATCGTTACCCAGATTCTTAATTGATTCCTGTAAATGAGTGAGATGAGTTTGGTAACATGTGTCCACATCTCCACCGGTTGCAACACAAGCATCATAGTCAATCTTAAAGTTAATTACAGGTACAGCATCTTGCACACTAAAATCGTAATCTTCAGTCCATTCTGAAGGGAATAGTGCTTCGACACCAATTTCGATTTTCGTGGTCAGGTTGTCGATTTTGTTGTCGAGATTATTATCTCCTTGAATCCTGGCAGCTTCTTCATCAGCAATTTGTTGGGCAAAGATTTCAAGTTGCCCATCTATTTGCTCTGATTGATATTGGGTAATATCACTCGCTAAGGCATAGTGCTGATTGTTCTGCCTTTGTACTAAAAATTTGTCGGTCGGTGATAAGTTTTGCATCAGCTTAATTAGGTGGAGTATTAGTGACAGTATCTAAATCAATAGAAGTAACAGTATTCCCAGTTGTAGAATCATAACTAACAACAACTGGGCTTTTGCCCTCGACTTTAACGCCAGGATATGCTGCAATGTTCCACTTATTCTTGGTTTTGTCGTAGACCCATACTCTAATCTTTGTATTATCAGGTCCGGTGCCCAATTGTAAAGGCACGGTGTACCCATTATCGGCTGTGTTACTAAATTGGATTGGAGTGAGTGCCATAGAATTATTTTTTAATTATTTATGTAATCAATTAAGTTCCCTCATTATTATGGTAGTAGTTGTAATCATCTATATTTCTGATTACATCTGGTTTTGTTAATGATGTGAGTGGCCTTAAGTTACTAATTTTCCAAGGATAATAGTACTTCTTAGTGTTGACTGTGCCTTGGTCTATTATATAATAAATGTCACTTAAGAAATCTTCATTGGTGATTTTCCTTGTACCCCATAATTTCATGTGGATGTTTTTGCCATATTCATGTTGAGCATATTTGTCATTGCGCCCAGTCACCGCAGTCATATCTCTCATTAGATATTTCGTATCCGTGCTTGGATAGAATTTAACTGGGAAACCTGGCACCGTAGTGGCATCCCAGTGATTTCCCAGAACCATGTCCAAATGCATTACATCATAGGGATTTCTAAAAAGACAAATAAATTTATTTAATTGAAAATCAGCGGTGATCTCTTTGCCACTATTATGTTGTGCAAAATCTACGTGACTAAAGTCAAATTCAACCCCAGGATAGAAAGAACTCTCCTCCAAACCAGCACTCCCCGGCCAGAAGGTAATTCCTTCTTTTGTATCCTCGTTGCTTGGAGGCAAAGACTCAACACCGATATGGAAAACAAAAGATCTATTATCACTTGATTTCTTGCCTTTATTATTAATGTATGCAATCATACCCTTATCATTAAACAAATCGGTTGCCCAAGGTCTGCCGTCGATAAAATCTCCACTAACAAAAACTCCGCTAGCAGATCCCAGAACATTCTTCTGTTTCTTAGAGTTACCATCACTATTATTTTCAGCAAAATTAACTAGGCAGTAATTTCTCTTACTTTCTTTATCCACAGTATCAAAGATATAGTGTTCCCCACCATATGCAGCATGAATCATACGATATACACTTATACCAAACCAAGGTTTAGTATTTGATTTTGAGTAGTAGCTTCTCTCGGTATCTTCATTTTTATGTGTATTGATGAGGCGAGGCCTGACAATATAAGCATTATGTTTGCTAGGATGGTTAGTATGAGTATGTTCATCCGCATCCCAATTGGTATGGTATTGTACAATCCTTGCGCCTGGGTTAAACATTCTAACCGGTCCATGCGCATATGTCTTAGCAACATTTGATATTCCGAGGACAGAATACCAGTGTGTACTTCCGGTACCTAGACCTTTTGTACCACTTATGTTTCTGAAAACAGCCATAAAGCCGTTATTCCTACATTCTGTCCACCTAATAATAAATCTATTCATGGGATCAGCATGAAGATTAAAAAATCTTGACTGAGAATTTCTTTTTGAATAACTCATTCTAGAACTTGTGTCATTTTCCCAACTTGACCAGTTTTCATTCTCATCACTCCCATATCCCCACATGTACCTTGCACTTTGAGGAAGCATTTTTATATCATTCAATTCACTACCAGACTGCCAGAATTCTACTAAGGTTTCTTCAGGTTTGAATTTACCAACAAGTAAGAAAGCAATACTAAGAATTTGTAGTATTTTTTCAATAGCCAGAAGAACTTCTCCAAGATATGGAATCTCTTCTAAAGCTTCCCAAATCTCATCAGTTAATTTGTCCCCAGTCTCTCTAATCTTGAGTTGAACTCTTTCGCCACGAGGGCTCCAGTTTCTCAAAGTACGGAAATCTGACCCGAAATCAAAGGCTGCTAGCACCACCCAAGCATGTATTGGGTGGAAGATGATGTGGTTATTTACACCAGTCTTTGATTTATTTCTTGTAACATTTCCTAATGAATGACATCCGGGCCTTCCGGTTTTCGTGCCATTGTGGAACACATCTGCTTTCTTGTTCTCTTCAGTAATGTTCCATACTGTGTAGACATACTTTTGTTGCGCTGCTCCTTTTTTGTTTTTGATTGAAAGATTGTATTCTTTATTTGTGTTGAGCCTTAAGCCAAATCTGTCACCTTGGACATTGAAGTTTTTAGTTCCAGCCTGTCTCCAATATGGATCAGACCAAAGCATATCTCTGTCAACTCTGTGGCTATCATTACCATTGGCAATATTACCAACTGTATTATTAGGGTCAGCATAGTATGAGATACCCGAAGTTTTAGCTAAATTCCTGGTGAAGTTAAGGTTTTCTGGTTCTCCCAATGGACTCCAAGAACTTAGGTTTCTACCAGTTTCTGTAGCTCCAATTACAACATACCTTTTTGTGAATGTGGCAAACGATGGTTTGATTGAATTCTTTGAAATAGTTGTAACCAAATTAAAGCTACTATCATTGATAGTATGCAAGTCGGGACGATCGCATTCCCAAATATAATACTTATACTCTGCTTTTTCTCCTCTTGGTGGGCCAACTTCATATTCGACATTTCTGTCTACATCAACGAATCTCCAATCCCTCCAATAGTGATTATTTTTAAAATCTGGTAATCCATTTGGACGAACTTGAATCTCGTCAGCATGATATACTGGTCCCTCAAGTACACTCACTTCTGTTGGAGTAACAGTAACTAAGTGACCACCGGGATTCCAATACTTAAGTTCTTTGTAATCGACATTATTGTCGACATTTGTGCCACTCAGTTGTAAGTATCTACCCAAAGCTTTGACTCGTATTTCTTGATAACCCAAGTTAGTTTTTTTGAAATACTCCTCAGACATTTGATACTCATTGTTATAATCAGGATTAGTTACATTCCTGTCATCAGTCCAACAAAGTCTGACATCATGTTTGTATGAAGACGACATAACCATTGACATGTCATAATACTTATCTTTTGTGAATGTCTTTTCGTGTTTCTTTAATGGAGTTCTCCAGTGAGTATCCTGGAAAGGAGGTATGTGTGTATTGCCAGTGGTGACGTCACCCCAATAGCAATAACCTTGGTTTTTAATTTGGTATTCGTACTCTTCAACTAATACATCAATGTCTCTGCCGTCCTTACCCCAGGATAGGGGGCCATCTACCACATCACCATTGGCGTTTACAAAGCGCCCATCGACTTGATATAGCCATTGCGAGTATTCAATTGCTACAGTAGTTTTGACATTCTTCTTAAGAATAGGTCCTCTTGTGAAGTGAGTAGTGTTGATAGTATTGGGCGACTTATTGATGTGTGTCGGTTCGTTAATGAACCATATCCTCACCTCATCATAATCAGTACCCCTCAATGTCATATAGGCGGCCTGGAGATTACTCGTAGAGTAATTCAGAGGCCTATCGTAGTCCTGATCCATACCAAACTGGCTTTTATTGTCTGTCCAATATACTGGACCAGCATGCCTTCCTCCATTCTCATCAGTAGGACTATCATATGTTTCTACTCTAATATCAGGTTCAGAGCCGCGGTTGCTCCAGCTTTCTAAAGGATCATTTTGGTTGAGTGCACAAAAGATAATCTTTTCAAATTGAATTTCTTCAATAACAAGCGTGCCGCCTTGTGGTGATACATCTTTGCCGTCTAGTCTACCATAGTAATGGAAGTTTGATCGGTGGTTACTACCTACCATCAGGGCAAACCCATCTTTAGCTCCATATACATCGTAGCTGGTTCTGCCAGTTGCTGTAATCAAGAAACTATTGTTTCTAGTGAACTTAACGAGATTGTTTCTAGACTGGTTGTAGTGGAATATTTCTTCCCAATGTGGATCACTGAAGTCTGTAACTTCTCTTGTAAAGTCATCGGCGCCCCAATAAGCGGAACCTTCAACTCTATCGGAATTCTCGTCACTAAGATCTTCTACATCTACACCAATGGGTTCGCCCCTAGTTGACCACTCTTCGGTTTCATTTCTTTCAGTGTTAAATGCACCAAATATTAGATTCGTATCCGTACCAGTGATTTCAAAAGTAACGCTTTGTGTGCTAGTCAATACATCTCTAATATATATTGGCATTGGATGACTAGGATTAGCTATGAAACCATCACTGACTAAGTATAGATTATACTTATAATTATTAGGGATGCCTCCTGGTTTAGCAGTAATTTTATAAGTTTTGTTCCTTACTAATTTAATACAATTTAATGGCGCATCATAATGACCAGAGTCAAAATTAGGGAAATTCAGTGCATTTCCATTGTTTTTGTCATTGCCGGTGTTTAGATATGCTGGACCATATTCATCAGATATTTCTGGAGTGCCTATAGTAACTTCGGCAGGTTCACCATCGCGATTCCAAGTTGCAGTAGAGGCCCCTGGTCTATTAGCACCAAAGATAAGATACTTACCAGTTGGCTTAATTTTAATAGTCTTACCAGCTTCAATTAATTCATCAGTTACTCTAGTAATCTTCGCATAATTACTAGACTTAGCCATATCTAAATGACTGGGATCACTTACACACCAGACACTCAATTGACCTGACAAAGTAGCTTGGCCAGTCAAAGTATATTCTGTATTAGCAGTCGGCACTGAGAAATGGTTTAGGTCATTAATCCAGCGGGTATTGTTAAAGTCTGGCTTATTAGAAAGATTGCTGTAAAAGTAAGTTGGGCCAAAAATGAATGTCTCTCCACCACCTGGACCCTCATTGTCTTTGGATACATCAAGTTTTTCGACCTTCATATTAATTGGTTCACCAAATGGGCTCCACTCTTCGAGTACCCTATCGCTTACCCCAATCGCACCAAAAATAACTCTATTGCTTGTAAACTCTTCAGCTTTTACATCAATATAGTCGGCATCAGTAGATGTTGTACCATACTCAATGAAGTCATCCACGAAAGCACTACCCAATTTAAGAGCAGCATCCGTCCTTGCACCAAGGATTTTTACTTCATACTCCAGTTTATCTTCTCCTGCTCTGATTGGAGAGAATCTATAGTACTCACCCGCAACTAAATTGAGATCATAGATGTTGCTGTAGTGATTAACTTCCTCCCAATGTGGATCGCTAAACTTGACATTTTGATTTGCTCCACCTTGATTTTCGGTCTTATCGCTCAAGAAGTATACTGGACCTCTAACCTCAGAATCAGTATCTTCGGTGATTGTCATTGCAAACTCAACACCACTGGAGCTCCACTCTTCGTCACTAGTGACATTACTATTGAAAGCAGAGAGATACATTCTCTCGTTCTTAGCTGTTACTTTGAGTGATAGATTATTTTTATCGATGACTTCATTTTCTGTTACAAAAGTATCATCGATTTCGTATCCACCTGGATCAATTGAGGCGGCGGTTGTTGAGTACCAAATTTTGATTTTAACATTCTCACCAAAGTCTTTTTTAAATTGATCAAAGACTGCGGAGGTAACTTCTACATCATAGACGGAACCCTTATTGAGCAACTTGTCAACATAATTGATAGGCTTTTCCCACCAAGGATTATTGTAGTTTACGATTCGAGAGTATTGCCCGTAATCGTCTTTTAAGTCGTCATCGGCTCTGTAGACAGGACCCTTTCTGGGGAATAAGTTATCATCGTATCTTAGAATTTTGATACCTGATGGTTCTCCATCTTTACTATGATGTGTAACTTTATTCTTGTACAAAACATCTGTCTGTACATAGAGCATATTATCAGTGTGAGCATATACATTTTTACGCTCACCAGCCTTAATATAGATGCTTCTAATGAAATCTTCGGCACCATTGTTGGTATGGTTGTCTAGTCCTTTTTCTTCATTGGCAAAAACAACAGTATAGATACCATCGATGTCATTATCAGCAACAAGTGTGTATCTACCACCCTCAGAAATTCCCTCTTCTGTATTAAGTGGGCTCATGTAGTAGTCATTACCCAATTCATTGATAGGATTTTTATTACTGCTGCTGTCGCCCCAGTATACTGGGCCACTTATGTAATCGCCATTATTATCTTTGTTTATATCATTTGTGACATCAGTAACATCAATGTTTACTTCTTCACCAAATGGTGACCAATCAGTAACACTGATAGTAGAGTCAACATTGTATGCACCGAATACAATTTTTTCATGTGGAATCTCTTTCAAATCCAAGTATGCTACATTTGTATTATTTGTAGCTCTTTCTAGTGTTCCATAGATAACAAAATTGTCATCGTGGGTTGTACCAGGAACCAATGCCTTGTCTGATCTAGCTCCCATCACATAGTAATCGTGAAGAGTGGGGTCACCTGGGCCAATTAAAGTTGTGAGTCTATAAGATTCACCTTTTTTGAAGTGTACAGCATTGGGGTTTTCTGTCGTGATTTGATTCTGAGGAGAATTATTCCAATGATAAATGGTCTGCCAGTGAGCAAGGTTGAAGTTTGGTTTATCTGGAGAAGAATCGAAGCTATCATTTACAGATGCAAATCCGTCATTGTCACCAAAGTAACCTGGACCTCTAGGAGTCGTGTCATCCTCATCCAAATTTCTGTCAAATGTAATATCGATCTCAGCAGGTTGACCATTTGGACTCCAATCTGTTATCGGTAATGTGGGGTTGGTGCTATCATATGCACCAAAAATAAGGTGCTTAAATTCTGAGTCCTCTGGAGACTGGAATTGTATAACAGCTCCACCGCTAACACCCCCTTGTTTGTCAATTAAGATTGCGGTAAAATCAGTTTCTGGAATTTTAGCTAGTATGTAATCGCTAGCGCTAACACCAGTTGACCTGTCAAGGCCTCTTTTGTTAGTGAAGTAGAACGAGTAGTTCAATCCACTGAAGTCTAATGCGCCATCGATTTTATTAGTGGTAGCTTCATAAACACAATTTGGACGGATACTAAGGCCGACTCTTTCTACCTCATTGAATGGCTTGTTCCAGTGATTGTTAGCAAAGTCAACTACACCATCGTTGTTAGCAAGGTAAGCTGGACCTTCTACCACTCGACTAGGTGTTACATTGATTTGTCTTGGTAGACCTCTGTTGTTCCATTGATATAGTGTTCCTATGGGACTTGTGCTATTTGCCCGTCTAACACCAACAACAAACATAGTAGAGAGTGCTTCGATCTCTACTGGCTCTTGACCTTCTTTAATGATATACTGAGATTCAGTATTAGCTTTTATTGTCCGTTCATAAATCGATCTATAATCTTTGTCAAACTCCAGATCATTTTTTACAGTGACAAATTGTTTTTCATCCAAAATCCAGTTGATGACATATTCTACTTCACCAATTTCTTGATCGTCAAAGTCACCATTTACTCTAGCTGGAACAGAGAATAGAAGTTTTTCGCCAGCTACGATTCTACGAGGGAACGAACTGCCATCAGGCCGTTCTTTATAATCCTCTGGAAGTAGATCAGCACCAGAAAGTCTTTCCAGGAATAACTTTTGTCTCCAGTGTTCATGGGTAAATTCCACAGTACCTGGAGTCAAATTGTATGCAGCTAGGTTTGTATTACTATCTGGATCCTTTCTATTGATGTTTTTAGCTGTACCATAATCAGCCCAGAAAAATTCTCCACTTACATCTAAGTCGGTAATGTTAATTTTTTTGAAAACCAATCCGGTTCTGTCGCCACCTTCTTCATTGGAGTAATCATTAGTTGCTGGCTCACCAATAACACTCCAGTTGTTTATAGTTCTGGAGCCATTATTATTGTATGCACCAATAATCATTTGGGTACTACGAGGCATAAAGAATATATGCTTATCTTTATTACCCTTAGGAATATCCACACCCACATCAATATAATAATACTCGTTAGTTAGATCAGCATCAGTAATATTATTCAGTGATGGCGTTCTGCCTTTGAACACTGGCTGCCCATTTTCCTCATGGCGTCTGATGAACACCAACTTACGACCCATGATTGGGGAATTATCATTGGCCTCTACAGTTACATAATCTCCTGCAGCTGGGTCAGTTGGCTTGTTGAATTCGTGTACTGTCAGTGGGTCATTGAAGCGAGGGTTGCTCACTTCAGGTAAATGATCTGTTCTACCACTGAAGTATGCAGGTCCAAATATCTCGATGTCATCAGTAAGATCATCCGTAGTTTCGGTCACTCTTACCTGAATTGGATACCCATCTGGCGAGGAGGTTTCTAAAGTCAAGCTACTATCAGCAGGAATCTGACCGAAAATTAGATTGTCTCCCCTGCACTCTATAACAACACCATTAGGATATGATCTATTCAATACCGTCAGGCGTTGGGCCGTTGGCATGATAGATGGAAGTGGCAAATTGCTATCATTTGTGTGATTGTTTAAGAAGGCATTAGTAGCCCAATAGAAAGTATAGTCATTTGGATCATCGGGATCCAGGTATTCAATTCTATACCTTCTACCATTAACAAGTCGAGTTGAACCAGAATCGAATTCGTTAATGGGACTATTGAAGTGTGTACTTGCCCACGAGACTACACCCGTTTGATCAATGCCATATGCAGGGCCTGCATAATATGCCGGACCTTTAATTTGTGTAAGAACTTCAATTTTGAAATCCCCAGGTGCACCAGTTGGACTCCAAGATAATGGTGAATATTTTTCGAAGTCGCTTCCATTGGGTATATCGTATACACCAATAGAGAACTTTTCACTCTTAGCAATGACTTCATATACGCCATTCTCTTCTAAGACAAGGTCTTCAACTTCGTAGTTGTCTCCATAATTGCTGTGATTTGTATTTTCTGGAGGAGCAGTCCCCGAAGCACTCTTAATCCAATTGATGGCATACTTCGGACTGGCTCCACTATTGCGTCCAACGGTAATCCTTAGCTTGGCACCGACTTCGTACTTGCTATACAATCCTTCTTCAGTTTCTGCGAATTCAAATACCCTGAATCGGTGAATCCAATGAGGATGATAGAAATTAATTTGTCCTTTTTTGAGGATAGTCGGAATTGCAGAACCCGGAGTCAAATCGATTGTACCTCCTTTATAATCTGCATGATACAGTGGACCCTCTACCTTAGGAGTATCTTCTTCAATAATAGTATATGGTGGATCTTCATCAATAAGGTTTGTGCTGTCATACTCATCAAGATTGGCACCAGCCGGCTCGCCTTTTTTACTCCAATTCTCTAGTGTTCTGGGAGTTCCATCCTCATTATCTGGTACATTGTGTGCACCAAAAATCATATACTTAGAAGGCGCATAGAATGTATGCTCAGTATTAGAAGAATCTAGTGTAATGTAAGTATTAATAATGTCGCCAGTATCATATAGACTTCCGGCAGTACCTAGAAGATTATTTTGTTTTGGTGCAAGGGCTCTAGAATTTTTAGCAAATACTAGTGAAAGTTTTTTGTCTAAGTTAGAATTACTTTTAATGGTATATTGCTTACCCTTAGTGATATCTTTTAGTGCACCATTGACACGCAGCCTACCAACATAATTGATTGGTTCTTCCCAATGTGGGTCGTGAAGAACTGGCAGTTTGTCGATTCTGTCATCGGAGAAATATGCAGGACCTTCTAGTTCTTCAACTTCTTGTACCTTCTCTTCGAATATCAATCCAAAATTATCTGGGTGGCCTTTAGTTGACCAATCATCGAGTTCAATATTATTCCATTCGTCATTGGTATAGCTATAATCCCGAACAACACCGATAACGAGGTGGCGCTCTTCACAGAAAATTGTACCCCCTTCTCCTTTAAGTACATCATTGGTGTCTACGATGTTCTGTATGCCCGCTTCGTACTGATCTGGAATATAACTAGCTCCAGGCTTCTCCTTGCCCATGAGGCCGTTGTCATTGACCCACCAGAATACCAATACATATCTGTTTCTATCTCCGGCAAATGTTGGGTTTGCCTTGATAACATATTCTTTACCTTCTTCAAATCTACCTACTACGGGACTAAGTGTATTAAATGGAATTTCAAAATGTCCAGAGGTCAACTCAGGGAAATAGAAATCATCATATGAATGCTCTTGCGTTGAGAGGTATAGTGGTCCCTCTAGAGTTGGCCCTGCATTGCTTAACTCATAATTGATTGGAACACCATTTGGACTCCAACCATAATCGGGAACAGGAACAGGAAGAGAAACCCCACCGCCATCAGTACCAGATTTCGTAAATCCAAGTACAAAATACTCACCAAGTGCTTCGAATTCTACCTCTTCGGATTCTTTATTGGGTCCGTTGAATTTAATTTCGGGCCCGATTTCGTAGTACTTACCGTAAGACTTTTGATCAACAGAACTAATTTTACCAAGGGTGTCCGCAGGAGTCTTGGATGCTTTAGCTGTCAACCAGTTAATTGTGTATGTACCCTCAAGCTTAAACGGTTCAAATTCTTTTGTGATTTTGATTTTATACCGCTTACCAACTGTAAGTCTTTTACCGGCGCTGGTTGATGTTATAAGTGACCTTGAATCGATTTGTTTGTTAAAGAATCTATTATTAAAGTCTACCTGGCCATCTTTAATGATGTATGGGGCCTTACTATTATACCTGTTTAGATCTCTTCTACCACCATCAAAGTATGCTGGGAAGACAGGACCATAAACATTTTCTGTATTCTCTTCTCTAATGACTATCTCATCTTGAGATCCACTACTACCGTGAGTACCAATTTCACCTTTCTCTCCATATGGCGACCAATTTTCGAATGTTCTTTTCTCATTTGTACCCTCCATTGGGTCAGCATTGTGCGCGCACAAGATTAGATGGGGTCCTGGTGCATAGAAAGTATAAATTTCTCCAGTACCAGCAGTAGTCTTCTTAAGAGTGATACCAATATCGTGGTAAATATTACTCTTAAACATATTAGCAGCAGTGATGCTACCATTGCCAGGTGTATTACTATGTGTTTTGGGTTTTATACCAGTGTCACTTGTTGTGAAAAGTAAGGTGTAATTGGCCTTACATTGTGGAGTAACTGATATTGTATACCTTCTTTTCTTAACGAAGGTTTGGTTATTACCAACCCCGAACTTGACAGATTGCAGGGGCTCGATCCACTTAGGTTCTGTAGGATCTATGAAATCTCTATATGACTGATTTCTATTGCCGTCTGCATAGTATGCAGGGCCAATCTTATCACTTGCTGATCGCGTGACAACTACATAAGCCTCACCAACAGGAGACCACTCATCTATCCCTCTTGCTGTTTTAGTTGCAGCAAAGTATAGGTATGGAGATTGTGCTTCGAATTTAATTACGGGCGCACTTAAACCAGTTGCAGGTTTAAATTGTGGGTATATAATATCCCCATAAGTATACATTTTGCTCAAATCTGAGTCGCTTACTGGGTTATCTGCATCATTTGGTCTCTGTGATCTACTATCCTTACCCCAATAAAGATGCAATTCAGGCCATATTCCATCTGATTGGTAGTTAAAAGATGTCGTAGGAAGAGTCATCTCATACCACTCTCCTGGTGTTAATAGTTGCTTCTTCTTAGTTCCATCAGTAGGATCAATTTTTTGTGCATTAAGTGGTGCTACCCAATGCTTATTTTTCCAATCTACAACCGGCCGGCCGGCTGACTTTTTAGTCGAAACATAAGTTGGCCCAATTGAGTCATCCTCAATGTCAGATTCATTACCTATACCAGCCCAAGGTCTAATAATACACTTAAAGTTATCATAGATATGCGTGTTAGCAGTATTGGCAATTCTCCATGTTCCAAAACTATTTGGATAATCTTGACTTGGATTTTCGTCTATATTACCAACATTCTTTTTAAAGAAGTTAGTACATTTGCTACTAAATCCAGATCCAACTTTCTTAGGGCATACTGCTATAATTCTAAGGAATCGTCTTGGCGTTGACTGTGCATCAACCGTACTGGGTCTAATAATTACACTATTTCTTCTACTGCCGCCAGCTTTGCCCGAAGGCTCAAGAGTAAACAATTTCTTCCAACCACCTTTATTACCGGCGCCAGCAAGCAGGTCATCATGTCTACTGGTACCAAACCAAAATTCAAAAGCCGGCTGAGCATTACCATCAGTTTCATCAGCTAGTGTTTGAGTAATAGTACTAATAAACTCATACTTATAATCGATGTCACCTTTATTGAATTCATATGTGCCCACTTCGCAGAGATGCCAAGCAGCGTCTGGCAGCTTGTAATAATCCTTGTAACCTTGCATATCGAAAGGGCCCTTTGGCGGCTTAGGCTTAGCGTCGGGATAAAGCGGATTTTCATACTTGACCTTAGCCAGAATTACCGGATTGACAGCAGAGGGATTCTCATAGGCAAAAATATTTCTGGTTTTAAAAGCAGTTTCTGGAGAAGGATGGGTTTCCGCTCCAGCTTTAAGATTAGGATTGATTCCTTTTACTTCTGGAATGTAAATATTCTCTTTTTCGAAGCGTGTATATTCTTCATCGTCGTTAAAGTCATCGTCAAGGAATACTGCACCATTGATACGCTGGGGTTTAAATAGATCAATCTCTTCTCCAGTTTCATCATATACAAACTTGTTTATGCACCTGTAGTGCGTGTAGTAGTCGCTACCCTGAGTGTTAGTACCAATTTCGCCATTGATAAGTAAACCGCCATTTCGTTCGCAGCATTCAAACATACCATCGCCTTGGTTCCATAGTAAAAATTCAGAATAGCGAAGACTGAGGCCAGTTTCATATTTGACTTCAAAGTCGTATTCTTCCTTGGTGTATGAACGAATCTGTGCTTTCAATTTGGACGAGAATGCTACCAAGAAGAACTTATGTAAGAAAGACTTGTCATCTACGATGCCTTCTTTAATAGCAGCAATTCTATCAAAATCAAGTGGCTCACCCAGAATTGTCATTGCTGCATCTGGAACATTATTTGCTCTCGCAGCAAAATAATTGAATATATCTTTACCTGTAATTGCACCTTTAAGTTCTATAAAGTCAACCAAGTAGTCAGGTGTATATACTATTTCATGGCTTTTCTCAAATTTGCCTTTATTTTGGGGTAGATTATAGTTAAAAAGTTCTACAACTCCTTGTAGAATCATTTTAGCGCCAAGTTTGTTTTCTAGTCTATTATTTTTTAGTCTATCGAATAGTCCACTTTCACGAATATAGGTATAACTATTTTCAGTGCTATATCCGCCAGTTGTGGATTCGCCTACACCTGAAACAATTTCACTTAAAATTTCCTTTAGGTTTTCTGCCCATAGTTTGGCTGCATCTGATTTTTCTACGATTTCCTCATCAGAGGCATCTCTTCTGTAAATCCCATAAAATGCATGCATCCAAGCATTATTAAAATCATTATTATGTGTATCATGACTTTGAATATCACTCAGGTGTGGCCAAAGCCAACCACTTGCACCAACGACTCCGTAATCGTAATTTGTCGATTGGCCTTTTTTATTGTTGTGTCCAATATAAACATAGTTAAATGTTGATTTTTTCGAAGTCGATCCTTTTTGCGCCCACTTACCAAACCGGAAAACCATTCCGGCATGAGCACTTACATGTTTAGCATGTGGCCCAGAGGTATGACTGAATGGACTACTAGCATCATCAAAAACTCCAGCTGCATCTGCAGTCTTTGCTGGACCTGAGTGCCATTTGGTTACATAAGCAATGTCTTCTTGGATTCCTTCATCCTCTCTTTTAATCCAAGTCCACTTGATGCCCTCCATGTGAGCTTTGACCCAAGATTCGGCATTACATACATGAAATCTACTTGGATTGTGAGTTATGTTGCCATACCCAACTGGAGGACCAAATGGAATAGTATAAACAGGACTAACCGAACTAGTTAATTGGTTTTCTCCTGGATATCGCATATCATAATCTCTATAGTCCCATCCATATTCGTGTGGGAATTCTATGCAAGGCCCAAATACACTAGATTGTGACCTCCCTGGGCCTCTTAGATTTTCGCCTTTTACGATTGGTTTATCAAATCCATCTGTCCAACCACCAGGATGAGTTTTAACTGTGTCGGCTACAATTTGTAAATTGAGATTATCAAGCTCTTCTTGTGTTGGTTGCTCAAGTTTATGATTTCCCTCAGCTTGACATGCAAGTGTATCTAAAAGTTTGAATCCTTGAACCTGTGACAGCATATCCCAGTCGACACCAAGATCTGCCAAATCCGGTCTGTCAGACTCATAACCCACAACGGATTGGCCTGCTACTTCTCCAAATGCGGTTTCGTCTATAATATAATCTTCTTCATCAGAAGAGGCGTCAACAAGGATACTACCATTTTCTGTGACTTCCTCTACATATTCCTCTACATTGTCAACGACTATATTGTCGCCGGCATCGTCCGTACCATCATCAGTATTATAATTATTGTCGGTACTATTGTTATTATCTGTGCCTGAGTCATTACTATAATTGTTGTCGTCACTACTCTCGTCGTTGTTGTTATCTGACGAATAACCCGAATTATTTGAATATGTCATTATTATTCTCCTGTCGTAACATAAATCATGTAATCACTCTTGGTCATGTAAAGTTTACCAGCTGGCCCGGCAGCGGGAACAACATCTACCATATGGCAGAATGCCCCACCATGCGCTCCATTTAATCCAACAGATCCAGTTGCTCCCCTAGGTCCCGTTGGACCTTCTTCTCCAGTTTCTCCTGTAGCTCCATGTTCACCTTGGGGCCCAGAAATTGGTCCAACATACATCCAAGGTTGAACTTGGGGATACTCGTCATCAACACCATCGAGTGTGTATACCCAAGTGTGCCCATTTAATGATTCATCAGTTACAACCGGACCTTTGTTTGGCTCGTATTCGGTATTGCCTTTATTCACAATGTACATGTCACCAGGTTTTGCCAAGGGAGTAACTGATGGAAAATAGTTAGGAGATACTGGCTGTCCAGCCAGTACCCATAGATCAGTAAAATCACTAAGTCTACCTTTTAGTGTAAGGCTACTACCCGCTTCTCCTTGGTCGCCAGTCGCTCCTTTAGTTCCAGTAGCACCAATCGGGCCAGGTGTACCACGAACACCTGTAGCACCTTGATTTCCATCGGCACCATCTCCCCCTGTATTACCAGTATCACCAGGAACAGGTACATAAGTTAAGTTGCCCCAAAGTTCCCATCTTTCTTTAGTTAGACCTGGGGTGTCCGGGTCTGGATAAGACGTATATACCCACAATCTATTATCAATAACGTAGTGCTGACCAAGCGTGGGGTTATCAGGAAAGATTTGATTTGACATCTTATATCTTTGTTTCTATTATTTAGTAAGTAAATTTGAGATATAGGTAGATTTATATGTTCATGAATGGCCTATTAGGATATTGGTTAGCATCGTAAAAAACATTATTGTTAGTAAACATTCTTTTGTCTTTTCCGATAGCCCAATGCAAAGGTTTAGTATTAGTATAAGAACCATCAAGTGTAATTATTGGTCGCATAGCAGATATATTAATAGTTCTAGTGACAGTGGCAGTATTTTTCTTAGGAAATTCAATTCTCATGGCAACTCCCATCCAATACGCTCGCTGCTGACGCCCTTTCTTGATCTTTCTCCCCATCATACCATATCTAACTAAGTGTGCTCGATCTTCATCTGAGATTCGCACAGCTACATGATAATCTCTATTGTTTACATGATCTTTATCGCTTGGGGTTGTGTCCATATTGCCCGATAAAACATGGCTTGCTTTTCTGGTAAACATATATAATTCTTTTCTAAAAGCATCATCACTATTAGAGTAGTTGTGCGTTGCATATAGCATGTACACACTTTTTATATACGGATGTACATTTTTTGCGTCACCATGAGAACCAAGATAACTATAGTCAAAAGATACACCAGATACATCTTCAAGATAACTGCAGTCGCAATCGGCTACATTAAAACTAATAGGACCACTAGTTTGAGCCGGGTAAACCATAGGAGTTTTAAGACCACTGAAGAAGAACATACCTGAGCGATAAGTCTTATCTACTACTTGTAGAGATACGCATCGGTTGCCTACACCAGAGGCTCCGATAGTATGAGAGCCTGCGTTTCCATTGTCATTTGAATCAAACATATCTCTAACTTCACCATATACTACTACTGCCCTCTGATCATCCACACTAGTATTCAGTGCATCATCTTCTTTCATTGTGTGTGTGGGATATTCCCAACCCTGCTGTTGGTTTGCAATCTTATGAGTGCCGTATTCTTTTAAATTCCATTCAGCGCGCTGCTGATCGCCCGACACGCTGCCCCCGCTTCCATAAATATCTCCCCTCCATTTATGCATAATATTATTCTTACTCCCCGCAAAGGGAGCATTCTTTGGGCTAAATGCATATTGGAATATTTTGCCCTGTCTATAAGAACTATAATATCCGTCTGCAGGGAATACTTGTTTGAATGTTGGAAACATGATTAAATAGTGTCGTATGATTTATAGAATAGTTGCCCACCTCTTTCGTAGAAATACCCTCTATCTACAGCATTATGATCAGGTGGATTATCAATTACTCTAGTAACTGTGATGTCTTTAATCAAAGAGAATGGGACTAAATCCCTATCTGACATCTGCTGCAGCTGATAGTCGTAGTTATATGTCAACATGCCTTCTACTGTATCTCCCGACTTATTCAATTTTTTTTCTAATTTTGGGTCAATGTTACTTACTATTTTAGAGTCGATAGCGGCATTAGTTTTTTCTTTAGTCATTACCTCTTTGGGTCTCGTGCAGAGTCCCTCATAATGTAGGTAATCCCCGTTAGAACTTACTAAAACAGAAAGCATAGGCCGTATTGCAATTTCAGCAGCATTACCGGTTCTCATCGGTCTACCATGAATTTCTAACATTGCAGAGCCTTCACTTACAGTAGCCTTAATCGTCAGAGCTCCAGTAAGCGTTCCTCCTCTAATTTGCAAAAATGGTCCGTTGTCCTTAACATCATATAAATCTGTAAGGCCCAATCTGTTGTTTACATACCCAACATTTGCCAGCAGTAAAGGATCTGGGACTGTAGCATTAAGGACGAGGCTATTACTATACTCCTCATTTATTGTAAGAGTATTGTTGGTAGAATCAATATTAAATATTTCGTATGGGTTGTCGGTGTCATTTCTCCACACGCTAAAGATGTCAATTGCATCTCCTACTACTTTAAGTTTCCCACTTACCTTACCGCCTGTTGACGGTAGAGCTGCAGAGTAAACTCTGAAGGAATGATCTTGTCCAGTAGCTACATATACAGGTTGGTTATTAATTGAATAACTTTCAAGGTGCTGTACACCAATAGTAATTGAACTAGTATATCGATAAACGCTTAGGATCCTATAAACGGCATACGCTGTGTCACTGAATCCATCTTTATCTTGTCCCTTGATAGTGAATTCAAGGGTCGAATTAGGAACAAATTCAGCTTCAGTGGCAATATTATCATATAAACTAAAAGCATGAATATCTAATAAATCACGAGATATATTTCCAGCTCCTAAATTAACACCCAAAAAACTGAATGAATCACCATTACGAGGTGAACTATCAATACATTCTCCCCATTGAGGTACAGTATATCCACTAGTGATGATCTCTACAATATCATTCGGTGGGTCTACTGGAACATCACCTATGTACTGGTATTCTGCAAGTAAACTCGATTTGTAAGTATTATTACAAGCAACAACACTGTCTTCTACTAAAGTTTTAACATATAAAATTTCATTAGTTGTACCATGAAGATCGTAATTTCTACGAATGTTTCTTCCTTGGTCTCCAACCATAGAATCTACATAATCTGTAGTTGCTATGTTATTTGGAGCAATTATGTTCCATGAATTATTATTTTTATCGAATTGATATTGTAGATCTCCTACTTGAAGATCAGCATTACTTGGATATTTGTCTCCATCGTTGGCGTTAGGGGGAAAATTAATAGGCATGATTAGGCATTCTCCAGGGCAGCGACATCTGCTTCAAGAGCAGCAAGTTTAACTTCCATATCTGCCAATCCCTGAGATACAGATTGAGTCAAGTAACTTGCAGAGGTAACCGCAACCCACGATCCAGATCCATTTGAAAGCAAATACAACTTCAACATATATGTCGAGGTGTCATACCACATTGTACCGGGAAGTACATCAGCTTGGATATTTTCGATAGTATTAGGAGGCAGGGATCCCAATGAAGGGAAGATATCAAAAATTGTAGGTTCTGAGTCACTAAAGTAGACTATAGATCCTTTCTGTGATCTATCAGTAACACCTACCCAGTTCTCTCTTATATCTCCACTTGTGTTGTTTGCATCATCTGAATATACATGCATTGTGAAGTTAGTTGAATCAACCCACAGATCGCCGTCGTGTGGCGCTCTAGTAGTGCTACTGACATGATTCCCATCATCGTCATACACTGGAATCACAATCTCCAGCGGCGCTACTGGATCAAGCGTGCAGAAGTTTCGTAAAGACATTTGATTAATTTTTAGTTATTTATGATTGTGAAGCCGATTGCAGAAGACGAATCTTTTCTTCCACTGCTACAAAACGATTTAATAGTTCTTCATAAGGACTAACAAGGTTTTGCCCATCGGTAGGATCAGTATTACCAGTATTTAGCTGAATCCATCTACCATCTGGATCGATTGCATTTCCATATTCATCAACCTCCCCTTGGTAAACATACAACGAGTGATTTGATGTGTTGTAGTAAAGGAAACCTTGCTGTAAATATACTCCATCAGGTACACTTTCTGGATTGGATACATTTGTATAGTCGCCACTTATGACTGACAACTGCTTAGGGTCATCAGCGGTTTGAATAATAAAATTATCATACCCTCTTTTCTTATCAGTGATGGCATACCAACCATTTGACAATTTTATTCCATCTTTATATTCTAGTTCGCCAGCATGATAGACATAAACGACATATGCATCATTATCATCTACCCAAACATTACCTAGTCTTGGGTCAAACATACCAATAGTTAAGTCGGCATCATGTGGAACAAAGATCCAAGAATTTTTTTCTAATCTCTTTTTAGATAAACCTGGATTTGTTGGAGAGGCCAAGGATGTCCGTTCTACCCATTTATAAAGACCCCCGGTCTCAGGATTGGTAAAATATTGACCAATATTACCGGGAGGACCAATAATTTCTGGGAATTGTGGAGGAACAGTATCGTCCTCGTATCTCTCATTTAATACTTCATTTATTCTACTAATTTGATCGTCAGTAGACACATATGTGTCATCCGAATTTGTATTGTCAGATGTAGTCTGGGCCGAGGCCGAACCGGAATAAGTCATTTTATGCGTTTTCTGTAGATGAAAGGAATGGGTCTCTGTTATTCAAATAAAGGGCACCCTTGAGATCATGTTTAAGGTCACCGGTATTAGTGTTTCTCACAACCATATAGTATCTGCCATCAGGTGGAAGATCCTCGTAATCAACCATCAGTGAAACATAATGCACATCAACACCATTGACTTCTTCGCTTTCAATTGTAGATTTAATGGTAGTGTATAACGATTGATCTTCTACATCGGGTACATTAATACCCAATACATTTTGTCTATATCCTGTTAGATAGAATTCAAGTGTATTTTCCAGCAGTGCAGCTTCGTTTTCATACTCAAACCTAAGCTTAATTAATCCAAATCTATTCGTGTCTACAAAGGTGCTATTGTATGGAATCTGATTCCACATTGGTGCATCACTCTCCTCTAATCCACCCTCTGGGCCAAGTCCAGTATTGTTAATGTGACCATAAATTTCAATATAATTTTCTGGGTTGTCATCTGATCCTTCAGGAAGAGCTTCAACCACATCTGGGAACACTACCCAATCCATTACATCATCTTTGTCGATAGTATCTGGATATTCAATGCCGCTACTGCCAGGAGCGGAAGACTCAATCAGACCGTCATCTGCTAAAATTTCCCCGAATGTCCTCGGTTCAATTTTAACTGGAACACTAACAGGCAAGTTTACTCTTGGATAAACCATTTTAATTGGTACCAATTGAGCCACCGCTTGAGGTGCACTGATTACCCCGTCACTAGTATTGGTAATAAACTCATCAATATATGCAGTCTTAACTTCTACTGTTGCTTCAATAAGAAGTACATGTGGTTTTTCTACACCATTGGTTGGTGCGATTTGACCAATCGTCACATCCACCAATCCGAAGTTATCGGGATCGACCACTACAATATTCTCGTATGTCGCCAATTCGGCTTCTGCATCGGGATCACCACCCTCTATGAGCGCTCTAAGACTTGCAATATGTTCCCCATCCCCATTATGTGTTGGGATGGCCCTATAGGTAACCGTATATCTCTTATCGACATCCGCTACATCACTATCCAAAGTATCGTCACCAGTGTAGAACGGCATACTCAATTCTGCTGATAGCGTATCCCCACTATAAAGATACTCCTGGAATCCACCGGTTAGATAACAATTACCCAAGTTTTGATTTTTATTTGAGCCTACATTGTCTCCAAGCATATATGCTGTTGGATGAGTAGAAGATACCCAAGCTTTTCTACCGAACACATCAATCTCTTCGCCAGCACTTGTAGTAGTACCTAGTTTTGGTTGATGCAGAACACGAAGTTCTAAATCGGCAGTATCCCACCACATGTCACCTGCATGGAACTTTTGCATCGCATCAGAGCTATCTCTATCATTCTTTGTAGGATCTTCAGCTCCAATATATGTTGTAGTTTTTCTATCACTAATGGTGTCCCATACATCAAAAAATATTTCATTACCTTCCTCATCAAGCATGGCTCTTTGCCTACGCTGATAGGTTCTACCATTTACTTTATTGACAACAAATCCCAAATCCGGTACTCTATCGGCACCGGTTGCTGCATATGGAACTGAGTTTTTATCTGGCGTAAAAGACATAGTATTTAATAACCTGTGTTAGTAGAATCATCGTCTTGAAGTGGCAATGCTTCATCAATAATACTCCCATAACTATTTAGAGTTTGTTCCATGATGTATTCATTGTTGGCAGAATAATTACTTGTATTTGCAACATAGGATTCTAAATCATTAAGTCTATCTGCCAGTGATGCAATAGCTTCGTTTTGTTGTCTTATTGTACTTTGAGCATATTGCACATAATCTGCAGAAATACCACCGGGAGATATTGGATACCAACCATGATTATTGTCATAGGACAACCAAATTCTCATCTCGGCGCTGTAGGTATCAAACCACATATCACCTAAGTATGTATTATCTGGTGTCGTTTTGGGGTGTAGTCCCACATGTACTTTGTTACCGCCATTGGATGTAAGCGTATCGCCAGTCAATGCAACCCAAGTATCGTTGCTTCTTACATAGACAAGATATGTGGTATCCTCTACCCATAAGTCGCCTTGTACCACCTCTTGATCAAGAGGGGGATCTGTTTGAATGAATACTCTATTACCAGAACCACTTGCTCCTCCGACTTCAATCCAGAAAAGATAATTCCCTTGTCTATCTTGATAGGGGTAATCAGTTGACGGCGGTACTTCAAGTTTAGGCTTATCGTCTTGACCATAGTCACAAATATACATTGTATAATCTGTTGGGTCTACCCAGATATCGCCTCTCTGAGCTATATAAGGCAGTATAAGGGGCAGATTGGTATTGTTAGCATATACCGTAATAGTCTTATCATGAATAGTACTACCAACATGTATTGTGGGCTTAAGTTCGTGTAATGCCTTAAACAAGTCGACATTCAGAAGATTGAGGTCCTCTTGAGTGATAAGATTAAACTTAGCTTCCCACTCTTCTGGGGTCATATCAACGTCAAACAGTTGACTATAAAGTTCATATAGTCTGATAGAGTTGATCAGCTTGACATGATCTGTTGTTACATCTTGGTCATCACCAGAAATAATAACCCACTCTGCTGAGAAGCTGGGCCGGTCGTTGCTGGCATCTGGTCTATAACTTACATTCTTAACTGCCCTAAGTGTGTTGTCGGCAGGATCAAACCACAAGTCGCCTTCAATTGGAACATAAAGATCGTGAACACCAACTACATCATAATTAGGAACTGACTCATCTGGTTCTTCAGTAGGAACTGATGGAGTTGCGGGAGTAAATGTAGCAACCAACATTGTTGGCTTGAGTTTATGCAGATCTAATGTGATCTCTGCAAGAAGTTTATTGTAGTCTTCCTGAACTTCATAAGCATCCAGATCAATAGGCAATCTACCATATAAACGATTAATTTCACTAAATGTAGTGGTCAGCTCATCAATTTCTATTAGGGTTACTTCTCTTGTAGAAACTCTAGTAAGGCTAGTACCGCCAGAGACACACAGGGCAGATTTAGAATAAAGGAATGGTCCAGCGAATGGGGGGTCATTAGATGTGGATGGCGCGTTAATGTTAAGTTCGTAGGGTTTTCCTGCTCTACTAAAAACAACAGTCCAATCAATCGTGGCTCCATCGTCCTCGTCATTAGGGAACCCAGCCACCGCAATAATCTTCTCTGCAATAAGGGGGCCAGCCCCGTCGGGTGCGGCCGCCCCGATGTACCCTGTGTATTTAATACTACCATCGACGGCTGCGTCCTCTACTGCATATATTGCAATTGAAAGATCAACTTCCCCGTTTTCTACAATTTCATTATATTGTTCTGATGTTCCCCAGTGCATGAGGCTCATGCCCGCTGTTTCTACACAACCTGGAGTGTGGCCAATTATGATATCATTAAGGTCATTATCTGGCTTGGCGATCCCGTCAATACCATCTCTAAAATATACACCATATACTATTTCATTGCCATCATCATCAAATAAAGTATCTAATGTACTATTGTCGGTACTACTACTAGTTTTAGTAATTAATGGTAGGGGATCTCCATCTTGATTTTTTGCACCAACAACAAACCAAGTGCCGTTATATACCCCAGATGGCGCGCCATTAACTTCAATTTCTTGTGCATCAATAGTTACTAAAAATTTAAATTCTGAAACAGCTGGCGCCAGTTCCTCACCTATTGGGCCAGTAGCATCAGGATCACTATCATTAATGAATGCCGCGTTATCTCCCCAGTAAAGTGGGCAGTTTGTGGTCATTGCGTTCGTTGACCATATCCTACCAAAAACAGGATCTAGAGCTGCAATATCGTCAGGATCAATCCCGCCACCAATGTCGTCACCGGGTGTTGTAGTCCATCCGCCATCTGCTCCAATAGTGGAATCCCATACAAGTATATCACCATGGTTGATATTGTATCTACTCTCACCAGAAAGTCCTGCAGGTGCTACGCCACTAGTTGTAGTGGTGGTGGTACGAAGGGGCAGGTGAACATCATCAAGACGGTTCAGTTTTACTTCACCAGATCCAGGTGATTGTCCGTCACCACCTTGACCAATACCAGAAACAATAGTATTACCAGCAGATTCTAATACACTAGTTCTTAACAGACCGAGTTGAGTTTGGATAGCATCAACACGAGCTTCTAGTGTTTCACTTAATATAGATTCAGATACTTTACCTTTGCTTGTAGCAGAGGATCTCATACCTGACTGATTGAGTACCTTCGATAGCTTATTGCTGAGATCATCAATATAGCTTTCTTTCTTGACTTCTAGGTTTGGTTCTGGTTCAACGACTTCTAATTCTTCTGTAGCTTCTACTTCTTCTATTACTTCATCTACAACTTGTAATTCTTCTATTGCTTCTTCACTGCAGGTCAATCCTGCATTTTGACGCAGTAGATCCAATACTGCCTTTTCGTATTTTTCACCTACCAGATTATTTTTTAATTCATTTAATATCTTTTTATCTACAGTTACTTCATTATTAATAAGTTTATTTACTACTTCTTCTTGAATCTCTTGTTTAGAAGGTTCGATTGCATTATCAATAAGATTACTGGCTTGGTCAAGAGATATCTCCCCAAATAAGTCACCTAATTGTTCAGAAAAATCCTTATTGTTATTCATTGAACTGATATTTTCTATTATTTAGAGGTTGTTAAAGAAGTCATTTCTTACCTTGATATTTAGGTCGTATTATGGGTTGGTCATGATATCTGGGTTCTTATGAAATAAGACCCCTTTATCAGCTTGAAGCTCACCTTCTGTATAGATATTCGTTAGAGAGGTGACAGGATACAGTGAATCTGCTTTAATTTTTACATCAAGTCTGGCATCCAGAATATCTATATCGGTATATTTCCAACGACTCTCAACGCCAACAATGTCAGCGATGTAGTCAACGAGGAATTCTACATTGACAATTTCTTTATCATTAGTGCCATCCAGTTCTTTCTGATATGTTGCAGTTGATAAAGCACTAACATCAAATGTACCACTGGCTTTTGAAATACTTACATTGCCTTCAAAGATTACAGTATTACTAAAAGTTTTGGGTGAATCAATAACCGGTGTGACAACACCACCGACTGTTGTACCATTTTGTGGTGTGTGTAGAGTTACATAATCACCTGTGTTGGGGTCAAGTTCGTTAATGATTGGGTCAACATAGTTGGCAATACTTTGATTTACATACTTGACATTGGTGATTCTCAATAAATCGCTATCAAGGGGGATAGGACACTGAGCATAACCAGTAAAGTTTACAGCACTAGTAAAGTTTACAGCATCAGTAAAGTTTACAGCATTAGTGAAATCTTTAGCTCCTGTGATTTCTTGGTCTGTGTCCAGAGTTACAAAATCTCCACCAAGTCCGTTAATGATTGGATCAACGTAGTTAGCAATAGTTTGATTTACATACTTGACATTAGTGATTCTCAGTAAATCGCTATCAAGGGGGATAGGACACTGAACATAATCAGTAAAGTTTACAGCATTAGTGAAATCTTTAGCTCCTGTGATTTCTTGGTATGTTGCAAGGGTAACAAAACCTTCAGGATCCATAAGGGCCCCAAGTCCCCAACTGCCAACATTTTCAATTACAGCATAATAAACAATTTGATTCAATTCAACTCGTTGTCCATCAATACCAACAAAGTTTGCATTTGCATCACCACCATTTATGTTGATATAAAAATCACCAGTGACTGGTACAGGGGAAGTTGGGTCGTCATTGACAACATCAATTGAACCCTTGAATCTCATTGAGTCAGGGATATTTAAGTTGGAGAGTAGCGAACCATCTCCTCTGAAGAATCGAGCGGTAATGTCACCTGTTGCAGAGTCTAGAGTGATATTAGGTCGTCCTGGTGTCCCACCAATAGTAATATTGCTCTCTGCATGGACAGGTTTCTCTGTCACCATATTACAATGGACAGTGGTGTCATTGTAAATGTCCAGATCTTTCTGACACTGATTGAACCTATCACCTAATTCAATATCACCCTTGGATACAAGATTATTAATGATGATATCTAACTGTTGACCATCGGGTGGTTTGATTTCACCATCAATAGTGATATCACCAGTAACATTAAGGTTTCCACCTTCAATATTGAGGTCTGCACCAGGTTTCAGTGTTATGTCATCATTAAACTCAACTTTACAGGTGAAGTTTGTAAAGGAGTGAATATCTAAAGTATTTTGACAAGCATTATTGGGGTCACCAATTACAGTGTCACCTAAGATAGAAGCTTCGCAGTTAAGGAAGGTGGGGACATCAACTGTAAAGTCATACCCAGATCCACAATTACCATTACCAATGTTAACATCGCCAAGTAACAGTGTATCTTTATTAACAGTTAGATCACCATCAACCTCCAGGTCACCATTAATACCAACAATGGGGTTAGTGGGACCCTCATTGATGATCAGCACTGGGTCTCCACAAATAGAAATAAAGATATTACAATCTCCACCTGAACCAATACCTGTGCCACAATCTGGCTTCTCTTCAGGACAAAAGTTCAGTCCGGGATTACCAATCTCAGTTGGTGGCAAGTTGATACCACCAGGGAATTCTGTAATACTTTCAAGAAGGTTCTCAAAAGTAATTTTGCGTGTGATGTTATCACTATCGTTAATGACAAAAAGATTATCATAATTTAAAAAATCTGATGCAGGTAGATCCTGAATCCTAATAGTCTTGTCGATTGCCATCGTTTCAGCCTTTATTGTTATTTAGATTGTGGTGATATCTACTAAGTGGTCAAAGACAAAGGTGTTGTACAGATAAAACTCATCTGTGCCAGTGCCTGTTCCATTATCTCTTGTATCTACATCAAGACCAGGTCCAATATTTAATTTATCTAATTCCTCATTGATAATCCCAATACCATTGAAAGCATTAATGATATTCTGAATGAACTCATCAGAATCCAAAAGTAGGTCAATAATGATGTCACTATTATTCAAAATAAATTCACCGGGTGGTGTCCACTTAGGTGATTTGTCATTTCCTCTAGACAACAGAAGATCACCATCCGCACCGTGATAGTACATAGGTGCATAGTCGCCAACACCAAGTGCACCATAGATGTGGAAGTTACCCTGTCCTGTAAACCTGCCTCTCTCCTTATCCTGAGTACCAAACCTAAGTGCATTTGCACCAGGTGTATTGATCAGTGGTTCACCTGAATCAGAAGTCAAGTGAATGTCATTCTTGCCTAGTACATCACCAAATTGGATGTAGACACCACCCTTCTTAACATGCACCACATCGATTGGTACACTAGGATCATTATTTGCAAAGTTAAAACCAGTATGCCTACTGGTGCTCAAAGCAACACATCTGAGTGCCTCTGCAGCATTAACAGTGATGCCAATAGCAGGTACACTAATAATTGGTCTGTAGATACCCGTCTCTACATCATTCTTAAAAGTAATTGATGGTTCAATCTCTAAACCATCATCAAAGTAAATTTGCTGTACACCAGGAAAGTTAGGGTCTCCTGATAAGTCTTGAATAGAATATCCTACTTCCTGCCAACTAATTCTACGAGTAACAAACTCCTTAGAGTTGGGCTCAATCTGATTGATGACGAGTTCATCCGCACCAGTAGCCGGTATCCTGGCTCGGTCTAGTTCACTAATAAGGATGTCTGTTATGGTTGCCATCTTGACCCTTTATCTTTATTTATGGAATGATGAAATGGAGTTATCAACAAACATCAGGCCATCAACAAGCTTTTCAATAGTGCCATCTGGGTTAGTCATTGTCACATCATACATATACTTACCCTCCAGAATACCAGAGGTTTTGTCTGCTGGTAAAAAGATAGAGAACTCACCATTCACACCACTGGACACAACAGCATCAAAGTGGATAGAATTCCATACTTTCTCTGTTGAGGTGGACAGGTAAGCAATGATAGATGTCTTGTGCTTGGCCATAGCACCAGCAACTGCATTTCTGCTGATGTCTCTGGGTGTCTTGTCATAGTTTCTCAAGGAGAAGGTGTGACTGAAATCTACACCAGCTACCATTGTCAGGTTGACAGGAACATTATCTGTGATGTCTACTTGAGTAATCATAACCAGTGCTTCAGTTTTGGCAGGACTTCTACATCATATCCTTCTTCTTGCATAGCTGCAGACCTACTACCAACCGGTCTGGTATCATTCTTAGTCGTCTTCACACCCACGCCAGCAAATACTGGGGTCAGTGTATTATCGTTGCTATCATATCTCCACAGAGCCAGGTCTGTGTCAGATGCTAATATCCACTTTACGCCATCCCAATAGTATCTTACACCATTCTGTGCAATGAAGAAATCCCCTGTTGGAGGATTCTCAGGCATATCAATAACTCTGCCCTGTAGATCTGGTGGAGTAGGTGTTGCAGTCATTGCTATTTCCCTTTTTTATATTTATTAGTACTTAATGCAATATAACATTGCCACATTTCTTGGTCTGGTTTCATTCTGACCATTGATATTGACATTAGTTTCTACACTAACAATATCTGTCAAACTTGACCTACCAATACCATAAGTTGTGTTGGAGTCAGTTCCTTCAACCTTACTGGTTACAAAATTGTGCTTGTGATAACCAATTGCATCCATTTGATTAGATCCAAAGACTCTCTGTGGGTCAGAACTCTTGTTATCAGAGTATCCTCTAATGAATTCACCTCTAAGATCTGGAATATTAAATGTTGTGCTGTTGTCACCAGCACCATAGAATGTTCCAATAGCTGCAAACAGATCTGCATATTGAGTTCTGTCTAACAATCTGCCATCACATACCATATAACCAGTTGGAGCATTGGGACCAGCAAATGTTATTACTGTTCCAGCTGGGTTAGTCAGTCCAAAACTAGGAAGTGCTGCCTGAAGACCAGCAGGTGTGATAGCTTTATCATTTGATGCGCCATCAATTACTTCTTGATTTGTGGCCAGTTCAACAATGCCAGCTGTGGTCTCAGAAGCAACAGGAAGGAAGTTGTTACTTGCATCTGCTAATACATACTTGAGGCCCGCAGGTGTGACTGCAATAGTTGTTGAGGTGCCAGCTGTGGTTTCTACATTATTAGCTAGTCTTACAGCACCATTCTGTGTTGTGGAGGAATTCTTAATAGCGATGGCTACGGATGTTCCATTTGTCACTGAGGTCAAAGGGTCAGCAACTGCCACAATCTGAACACCACTCAACTCAGACTGATTGGCAATCCAGCCATCTACCTCGGTGTAAATATACAGAATGTTATTAGTTGTATTCAACCAAAGTTGCCCTTCATAGGGATTACCTGGTGCGAATGGTCCTACAACAGCACCACCAGACTCAAGGCCACCACCGCCACCGCCAGTATTGGCAATGATCCATTGAGAAGATGTGGGGTCAATATAGTAAACAAACAGATTACCAGATACAGGATCCCACCAAAGATCACCTTGGTTTGGAATAGATGGTGGATTAATACCGATGAATACTGGTCCGTACTCACCATCAACAACAGGGATCCACTCACCATTTCTGTAAACGTAGAGTGTCAGATCACAATTATTAAACCACAGGAAACCCTCAATGATAATATCAGGTGGGCTACAATCATATGTTACAATACAAGGTGGTTGGATGGCAGATTCCCACGCACCAACAACTGGATTATAGATGTACTTTAGACCACTCTCAGGATCAACGAATGGCGATTGATCGGGTCTTGGAAAGTTTAGTGCCATTTACTTATTAACCAGTTGTAATAGTAGACTCTTGATTTCATCAATCTCATTTGACAACCTGGCAATCTCTTGTTGTGAATCAATGTTCATAAGAGCTTGTCTTTTGGCTGTTCTGTATCTGTCGCGGTCATTATCTCCTCTGACGTCAATAACACCAGAAGAGACATTCTTTACAAGATTTGGGTGACCTTCGACTTTACTTTTCACAATTAGAATCCTTGTTATTATTTATTACTCAGTGCAGACCATCTGAAGATCATCAATCAGAGGTGCCTGAGCTGGGTTCTCTGATGTCATCACAATTTTAAGTTGCAATCCATCAAACTTGGCGAGGTCTTGAACAGACCAGGTCAAGGTCTTCCACTCACCAGATTTGATGACATTAGGATCAACATTATCAGCAGATCTTGGTTTAATAGACTCAATGCCATTGGCAAGTCCTGTTTCATTGAATGGGATCCAAGGTGTTTCAGATACTTCAAAGTCAAATCCTACAGTCTTAGGTCTGAAATAAACTTTGATGCTCTCATTAGCATAGAAGATGCAGCTCAGTTTGATTTCTACACCATCACAAAAATTTTCAAACAAAAACAGTCTGGAAATCCACTTGGAGTATATACTACCATTAGATCTAGTTTCAGGAATGAATTCCTCAGCAAAATCTTGTACAACAACATCAGCCAGTCCAATATCTGCGAGATCAACATCACCAAGTTGAGTCAAGGTATTGAGTTTATTAGCAAATTTACCCTTAACTTTGATTTTCTTAGTGACTTCATTATAATCCTCAACCACAACAGATCTATTTGCTTCATTGTCTGTAAACAAGAGTGACTGACCCTTTGTCACATTAGTGAAGGTGTCATTCAAAGTTAATGTGGCTGTGGCTGGACCAAAGGTGTTGTCCAGTGGTTGTGGGTCATCAATAAGGTTTCTGGTGATTGTAGCATTGGTTCTCTCAAGGTCAATCACAGGAGATACCTTGGAGTTAGTGGTCATCAACTCAATTGAAGTTTCAAGAGTCTTAGCGCCCTGCAAGTGAAGTGAGTCTCTATACTTTGCTTCATTCAGATAGTTGGCTACCTGTCTTGCACCAGTGTAGTAGTAAGACTCCATCAGGTTGATGTTTCTTGGTGTGTCCAACCTGTACTGATATGGTTGGTTATAAAGGGTGACACCAGCATGCTCTGCTGCTCTGTTTTCTACACTTAGAGTAGATGTGCCAAATGCCATCAGACCAGTGTAGACATTAATAACCTCAAAGGGTCTGTTGTAGGAGGCAAGCACCCTTGTTCCACCAGCTCTTACAGATGTATTTGCTGCAGTATCAACTTGAATGGTGAAGTAATTAAGTGTAGAGGTTATAACTGTGTGAATTGTATTGAACTCTTCTTTGGGAATACCACCAATGTCAATAAGAATACCATCAAACTTAACAAGGTCATCAGGTGCAAGACCATGAGCAGGGTGATAAACCTTCACAATTGTTGGGTCATCACCAAAGACTCTGGAGTTGGATCCTGTTTCAGAGTTGGTCTCAAATGGGTCAAGACCTAAGAACTTACTGTCAATGGGGGCATTCTGTAACTTAACCAGTGCTGTAGTGTTGTCTCTGAAATCAGCTCTTCTCAGTACAAACTTGACATCCTCTGTCTGGTCTTCAGTCCACAGTCCACCATTTTGTGACTTGAACATAGAACCAAGACTTGGTTGCTCCACAACTCTGGTTTGTGTATTCAACAGGTCTTCACCCAGTTTGGATGTCCAGATGGTGTAGTCAAGGGAGTTAGGAGACTTGACAACAAAACCATAGTATGTGCTACCCAGCAGATAAACAGGTGCCTTGAACTTAAATCTGGTGGCCAATGTAGCATCATCTGAGGTTGCTACACCCATATCAACACCCTCTCTACCATCTTTATATCTGATAGTAGCAAGAGCTTCAATGCCATCACCATTAATGTTGATAGAAGGTGCTTTAATGTAACCAGAACCTGGGTCAGTAATATTGATATCATAGACCATACCCTTACCAACCTTGGCCTCAGCAGTTGCTGTGGTGCCACCTGGTAATTCGGGTTCAGAGAATGTAATTTCAGCAGTCGTGTAGTTTCTACCCAGTGACTTGACATCAACTCTGGTGATAACAATCTCATCAGAGGCAATAAAGTAAGTTGATCTGGATTTGGGATTGATTTCTGGAATAATCTCTTCACCAACAACAAACTCACCATTGTAATTACTCAGGATAAGTTCATAGACAGTATTGGTCTCATTTTTCTTGGGGTTACTGGTTTGTGTATCAAAGACAGCTGTTGTCTTAACAACACCAGTTGCACCAGAGACCTGACCTACAACGATTGTACCAGCAGTGATGGTGTCTGCTTTGTCATCAAGACTGGCAACCACTCTCAATGTGGTGTCAGAGTTCTTAATGACTTTGGAGTGTGGGAGGATGGTTTCTGTGGGCACTTGGCCCTCTGTAGATACCAGGAAGACCTCAACAGCTTCCTTAGCATCCTTGGTTCTAAAGAATACATCCAGTTCAGTGACGAACACACCATCTTGGTTGAGGTCGTCAATAAGGAAAGTTTGAGCGACAGGATCGAAATAGTTGGCTCTAACATTATCAGTCGTGACTCTGTTTCTCTCCTGAACAGTCTCTCTGGTGACAGACACTTCAGGAACTCTGGTGGAAACGATGGTTTCCTGCTTATCAATAAGAACACCAGAGGCAGAGAAGGTTGTTTCTGCGTATCCTTCAAGAGCAGAAGCGTCCTTATTATTAGTTGGAGAAGTTGATAATCTGAAGGTTCTTGTTCCAGTGTGGAAGGATCTTGTGGGACCATTCATCACATACTGAATGGTTTCTACCGACCCAGTGAACTTTGAGTTCTCTACAGGAGGTCGGCCGTTAGGAATGACGAATGTGGCTCTTACAACACCACGGCCGTCACTCATCAGAGCAGAACCAAAGCCAGTGTTATTCCAATCACGAC
>WLWF01000418.1_pt1 | contig 41081 bp, 73 predicted proteins | sample 6718331 | NCBI WGS metagenome assembly WLWF01 (sample SAMN12718692, study PRJNA515312) | sponge metagenome | isolation source: marine sponge | host: Mycale hentscheli | place: New Zealand: South Island, Marlborough, Capsize Point | collected 2003-05-01 | reverse complement strand
CCGTTGCCACCAAACAGGTGAATGACTTCGTCGGAAGCCTGTTCGATCTCTTGGATAATTTCCTCGTCGCCAGTTATGCATGCCAGATTTAGTGCGCGGTTAATCAAATCAACCAAAGCCTCCACTTGCATCGGGTGCATTTCCTTAAAGCCGAGGGTATTAATTGGTTCGTTCATTCTATTTCACCCCAATCATCTTGGATATCTACATCAATTTTCGAGGGGACTTTGAGCGGCACACCAGTTTCCATAATTTCCTGTATTTGAGCAGCTTGCTCCTGCCCCTCTACGTTAAAGCATAACTCATCATGCACTGTCAGCATAGGAGTAAGTCCCGCCTCGTAACAATCGAGCATGGCTTTTTTGGTTTGGTCCGCCGCCGAGCCTTGGATCAATCTGTTTAACGCCTTGTAAGTAAACGCTCTTCTCAGCTTGCCCATGCCCCCGTACTTTTTGTTGGCCTCGTCGTACGGCAACGGTTTGTTGTACCCGAACGTGCTTGGTTCCCACAGGTCGAAGCGGCACAGTCTACCCAACAGGGTTCGGATCTGCCCCTTGTCCCCCGCTCTGTTCGACGCCGCCGTCGCCAACTGCTTAACAAACGGAACCTTCTGGTGGTGCTTGTCGATCAGTTCCTTGGCTTCGTCTCCCGAGATAGCCAACTGGTCTGCCAGTTTACCAACACCCATGCCGTACATGATACCAAGGTTCACGGTCTTCGCTTCCTTACGGGTAATCCCTGCTAGGTCCGCAACCATCTGGTGCAGGTCCACGTCGCCGTTGTTGAACTCATCGACGATGTTATCGACCAACGGACCACGCATCATGTCTGGCATGTTTGCAGCAAAGTGTACCAAGAGCCTCGGTTCTTGGCTCGAGTAGTCGAAGGACCCCCACTTGCAACCGTCCTCGGGGATAAACAAACCTCGGATCAGCTTCTTGAGTTCCTTGTCCCGCGCAGGAATTTGTTGGAGGTTGGGGTTCGACGCTGAAAATCTACCCGTGACCGTGCCGCCCTCATCTCTCCGCGTGGAGTGCAGTTCGGTATGGATCCGCCCGTTGTGCTCGTGCCGCAGGATGCTATCGATGAACGTGCTATCTGCTTTGTCGAACTCGCGCAGCCGTACCAACGCTTGACATACCTTGGCCTTGTGACTGTTAAGGTATGCCTTGGTGAAGGACGGTGCACCTTTATCGGTGCGCGGATAATCCATATCTAACTTCTCGAACATCTTCTGAATGGAGGCGGATGCCCAGATGTCTACGTCGATACCTGCTTCTTTCTTGATGATCTTACGCAGGGCGTCTGTTTCTTTCTTGATGGTCTTCTTATTCCGCTCGGCCTTGTCCAGATCCACGCGCACACCTTTGGTCCGCATGTCCAAGAGGCAGGGGATCAACCCTGTTTCCAACCGCCAGATCGACCACAGGTCCTGCTTCTCTAGTTCAATCCGCAAAGACTGCCATAGCTTGAGCGTAGCAAGGGCGTCTTGTTCTGCATATGCCCCGACATACATAGGTGGTAGCTGCCACATCTCCGCCTTGGGATCGATGCCCCACGCTTCAGCCGCAGCCTTGAGCAGCTTCTCATCCTTGCGGATACCTGCATAGTCACGGGCCATAGCGTCTAGGCCAAAGGACCACCTGTTCTCGTCCACCAGTGCCCCTGTTATCATCGTGTCGATTATGTTGCCCTTGATCTCTACCCCCTCTGCACGGAGCCATCCTGCGTCGTACGTCGCATTGTGCATGATGATGTTCATGTCAGGGACGGACAGTTGCCTGTTGATCCACTTGAGCACCATCTTTGCGTCGAGGTTGTGACCATTCTGGTGACGCATAGGGAAGTACCACTTGTCTTCTCCTGCGGCTACAGCCACACCAATGATGTGCCCATCTTTCCGCGCCCATCCTGGTCCCAGTGTTTTGATGTTGGGATCCTTGGTCTCCAAGTCTACGGCAATCTCCTTATGACCCGTCAGGTCAGGGAACTCCGATGGGATGTTCCAATCTTTGTCGATCAGGTTCAGTTCGTTCTTGATCTGGTGATGCAGGTCGCTGCCAAATAAATTATCCATCTTTGTTCGCCATAAATAAATTCAACCTTTTGGCTATCTCATTCTCACGATCAGTGCACTCGCAGCCCAACGCACTGTACCCGACCTTATCTACCCACCCGTCTGTGGAATCTAAGTTGTGCAATAGACGCGCCGTCTTCATCCAGTCGAGCATCAAAGCCACATGACGTGGAGTAATGTACCCGTTGGTTGTCTGGGCTTCCTTAACTATCAGGTTCCACCCGTCAGCTATGCGCGTGAAGTTGTCGTAAGCATCCCCGTAATCCTTGGCTCGATCACCGTTGATGTATTCCCCTGCCTTCTCTAGGACCTCATCTCGTTTCAATGCTTCACTCCCTCATATCCTGCCACAACAAAGGTGTCGCACTCCGCATCCCAAGTGAAACGCAAGGCGTCGATGTCCTCATCTTTTGTATTGTCCGAGACGCGCATCCGCATCTCGAGCTTGGTCATTTCCTGCCATTCTTCCAAAGTTATTTTTCTGTCTGTCATAGCTCGTACCTGTATGTTTTATCTGTATCCAATATGTGCAGTTCCTTTCTGGCTCTTGTGATGCCAACATAGAACGCACGGTGCTCATCGTCTGGGTGCTTGCTTCGCACACTTGCTTTTGTAGATGCCAAGAACACAACGCAGTTGTCATCCTCGCCGCCCTTCATGGCATGGAACGTAGACACTTTGATCCGAGGCGGTTCGGTTATGCTCTCCCCTCTCCGCTCAATAGACTGAACGTACAGCTTATCGTCGCTGCCTAATCGTACCACGTCCATCGGATCTCGGTCCAATGGGGCTTCCATTCCATACCCCAATAAATCCTCGTAACAGAACAGCTTCTCAGGAGGCGCAGCGTCGAGCAGCTTTATTGCCCCATGCTTCACTACCTTATGCTCCCCACGCTTCGGTACAGCGTCGTACAGTGCCTTGGCTTGGACGATGTTGATGCGCCCACCACCCTGCAAAATACGCCACAACACAATGGCCTGACCAGATTTAGGATCAATGGACGGGTGCCCCTTCACACTATACATGTACCCCGCCTCCCGCAACTTGGTTGCAAACTCTTGCACAAAACTGTTGGTCCGAGCCATGATGGTCCATGACCCCTGATGTAAGGGGATCGTATCCAAAGTAAGGTGGTAGTCGATCTTGCCTTCCTCTTCGCGAGGATGAAAGTCTTTGGATATACGGTTGTGTATACGCTTCGCAATCTTCTGGGACAGCCCGTGGATCTTTCGAGGCAACCGATACGACTGGCTCAACACCTCGATGTTGTCGGTCAGGGTGATAAACTTCTTCACGTCAACGCCCGTCCATCTGTGGATAGCCTGATCATCATCCCCTGCGTAGATCACTTCATCCGAGGATGCAGCCATGTGCTTGACCATGTCCAACTGCAAAGGAGTGAGGTCCTGTGCTTCGTCTACAATCAATAGCTTGAACCGAGGGAACTCTACACTCATGGCCCTCTCGATCAGATCAACGAAATCCAACTTGGACTGCATAGTCTTATACACGGTCATGCTCTTCTCAATCTGCACCATCTTAACGTAGTGCATATTGTGGTCACCTTCCTCGTTGTACTCCTGCTCCAGTGACACGCCACGGTATCTGGCCCTGTCTATCATACGCATGTACTTGCTGCCGTCACCGCCCCCTGTCTCGACGACGAGCCGACCTTTCTCTGGATCTGTTTTATCCATGCCATCAAACGACACGCCGAGGTGCCTACCCATTGCCGCCCAATCATCCTTGTCCATGATGCTACCACGGGTCAGACCCAAGGCGCGGAAGGCTATCGAGTGCAGGGTGCGGAAGTACGCAAGCTGCTTGATGTCCATGCCGAACTCATCGAGCACACGCTCCACCGCTTCTTGTATGGCCTTGCGGGTAAACGAAACAAACGCGATCTCCTCGGGGCGAACACCATCCTCGAAGGCTTGGTGTATCCGTTGGATCAGAGTGTAAGTTTTACCGCAACCAGGTGGGCCGAGGATTAACTTCTCATTCGTCATTTTTACCTCGTGGGCGTGTCGCCAACCACTTCACAACCTCGGCCTCAACCCAACGACTGGTGTTGTTCTTGGATCCACTTTCCTCTCCCAAGATAATAGGCTTGGGGAAGGTGCCCTCTTTTACCCACTTGTATATCGTGGACTTGGATACATTCAGCCAGTCGGTGACCTCCGCTATCCGCATTAGTTTTTCTTCAGAATGGAATGTCATTGTTCATGCCCTCACTTTCTAATTCTATTTCAGCTTGCTCAAACGCAGGAACCCACCAGACACGCAGCGTTGACCGCTTGCCATCAGTCTTTCTGATAGCGTGGTGACCATGGCACTCCTGCCCCCCGTTCATTTCTTTCAGCCGCTCTTGTACCTCGGCTCTGGTATACTCGTTAAACCCTCGGTTCTTTAGGAACTGCATGATCCCTGCGATAGTGAACCGCGTGTAACCATCCTCGGTCCACGGCTTGCCCATCTCCATCTCCTCGGGAACCATGGCTCGGATGCGGCTCGTGCAGTACACCTGCAACAGTTCCTTGAACTGACCCTTGATCGTCATCTCTTCTGGCACCTCTTGCTTCACAGACTTCGACATCAATTCGTTAACCATCTGTTGCCACTTCTGTGCCTTGAGTGTGGGTGGCATCATACTTAGCTGCTCCATGCACTGGCGTTGCCAAAGGCTTTGGTTCTGTAGTTGCTCCGTGTTTAGTTGCATGCGCTGCCCGTCCACATCCATGAAGTACAGGCGTGGTTCTGATAGCAGGATCGTCAGGCCCCCTACGTTTGGCATGTCAGGGGCTTGGTTGCCCACGCCATAGGGTCGGGTCTTGCATACATTCTTGTCACAGAAATCTTTGAGCGGACACACATCACATTGGTAGAAGTATGTAGGCTTCTTCTCCAAGGATCGTTGTATGTTTACAATCTCCGTTGCCTCGAGCGCAGGGTCGCAAAGCATACGGTTATACTCCTCGTGATGCTTCTTCCAATCGTCCGACCACTTGAGCCGACAGTACACACCCACGGCAAACATCGTGATGTTGCGGTTGTCCCTGATCTTTCCTTGTGATGCCATGACCTCGAGGCAGTATGGCCCGTCGGTAAAATGCTTTCGGTCTCCACCAAATGTCAGCTTGTCTAAGTCCGCTGCGCTGACCCGTGCCTTATCGACAGCTTTCAGAAACTGCTCGAGTTCCATAGCGTTGCCCTTCTTGTCCATGGCATAACGCATAGTCTCTTCCGCATTGTAATACGGCATGTTGATAAAGTTACCAACGTCCCCTCGTTCCGCGAGGATCTTATCTTGCTTGGGGAATATCTCGCAGCCACTGTGACCAAGGGCAATCGACATCTCTGTCAAATACTCTCGGATCAAAGCCGCAGGTTCCCAGTCTTTCAAAAACAAAAACAGGTGTGCACCACCTGACTTTGAGCGGCACAAGATCAACGGCATCTTCATTGCTTGTACCTTCTGGTTCAACGCTTCTAGGTTTAAGTCATAGGTGTCGATGTCCAATGCTCCGAACTTACAATCGTTCGAGGAGTTGATCGGAATAGAACCCACGCCTTGCTTGCCGTCGATGTGCGCCTGTATTTTTTCTTCGTCCAACGTGCCATGAACCACGCGACTTTCCGCCTGGGTCTTGCCGTTCTTGCCACGTCGGCCCACGTTTGTTGTTCCGTATGCTGCATCCGAACCTCCGAACGCAGCCAACAATCTTTTTGCATCAGACATGCTTGGCTCCTGTTGAGGTTAACTGGACGCGGTTGACTGTTAACTTTTGCCCCCCGCGTCCAAGGCTACTTAAAATGGGATTTCATCATCCGCTACGGGAGCAGCAGTCTTCTCTGCTTGCTTACCCTCTGAAGCCTTAACCTCACCTGCGGCAATGCTTTGACGGAACGTCTTAGCTTCTTGATACAGGTTACGATCTTCTATCGCTCCAACCTTGGAGACCGAATAGTTGGAGTAGGTTTCGTTGCGCTTGTTGGTCTCATCCACAGTGGTGAGTTTCCAAACGGTACTGAAGATAGGAAGGATCTGCATCTGCCCTGTCTTCGGGTTCTTCGCTTTGTTCATAGCGATCTGTGTCTTCCAACGCTTGGAGACTTTCATCGCCGTGACCTTGAAGTCTACCACCGCAGGTTCCCAACCACCTTCATCATCTACGATCAGGCAATAGTATTCATCTGCCTTGACCAGTTGGTTGCCGCTCGGAAGGATGTCCATCGTACCTTCCTTGGTGGTCTGGGTAATCACAGGATCACTTGCATCGATCTCCTGCACAAACCCACCGCCGTTCTCGCGTGTGACGAACTCGGCATACTTAGTCGTGACGTAGCAGGGAACAACATTCAAACCCTCTTCGCCGTCATAGACTGCGTTGGTCAGGGTGTTGTACATGTCACCAGACGAAAGACCCTCGATGAACTTGGCGTCCTTCTTGTTAATCTGTGGTGACATCTGTTGTGCCAGACGAACGTATGGGATCATCAGTTCACTGGCGTCAAAGGCTGCACCTTCTCCACCGTCCGCGAACATATCGTCCATTACGTCTGTGCTTAACTCTGCATTTTTCTTTTTTGCTACCGCGTTTGCCATTATGCTTTCCTCTTTATCTGCGCTGCGTTGGTGATGAATGCCCCGAACATATCGAGGTCGATTGGTTTACCATTCTCAAAGCGTTCTTTTACAAACGCCTTCAATGTAGAAGGGTGAACATAGGTTTTCGTCGTGACGGGGAACCCTTTGTCTTGCAGGATACCAACGACATCTCCTGCTAGATTGTCTTGCCCCTTGCCGAAAGAACAGATGATATCGTTCTTGATGATGTCATCCAATTGATTATCTCTCAGCCATTCGAAAGCCTCTTCCCGATTACCTACGGGAATAGATGCTTGCACGATGAGCTTACGCTCCACCGATACACCGTCCACATCAAGCCGCTCGACACCCATCTCATCCATGAGATTAGGGATGCCTTCAATAGACAACTTCTGCTTCTCAGCCTTCAAACTTTTCAAGTGTTGCTCCGTCTCCTCGATCTGTTGCTCGACGCTACGGAGTTGCCGAACCAGTTGGCTTAATTGCTTTCCAGTTCCTTCATCGACACTGGCTAATGCATCAGCCTCGTCGAACATGTCTTCAAATATCTCGGTCATTGTTACCTCCACCGTGGACCTTCGAACCACGCAACCAAAGAACGACGAATGCCTTTTGTTACGGGGTTCACTTTGTGCAGCATGTAGCTTGGGAATACCAAGACAGTGCCTTTTTCTTTGTGCCAATCAGGTAGTGTCTGATTGTGAATACCAAAGTCACCGCCCTCGTAATCGCTCGGGTCACTCAGTTGTACAGTGAGAGATATCTTACGATCATAGGGAACGTCATTGGTGAACGACACATCAACGTGCCAATCATAATGACCCTTCTCTGTTTCATGGTATTCAGTATACTGCACATCGCAGCATCGTGTTACGTCGAATGCAAACGCTCTTCTGTTTGCCTCCTCTGCAAAACGCCACAGTCTATCTTTTAACCAAGTGTTGTCAGACAGCCATGCGATACGACTTCGTCTAGCCTTATCGTTGTCTTCTTTCTCAGCGCCCAGTTTAGCTTTCTGGAACTGAGTTGCTGACGCAGCTTCTGCAACGCGCCCAAGGTCATACTCCTTGAAGCCTTCGTCGCCACGCCAAAGTTGAAATAGTTTCCTCAAAGTTTTCTCCTCTTCAGGGTTGTGGTTGACACACAAGTTCGAGTGTCGTACCTTGGACTGTATAGGAGGATACAAATGACTGTCAACTATAAATTCAAAACGAAACCATATGATCACCAACGGACGGCAATGGACCACGCTGGAAGCAAGGACGCATATGGGTTCTTTATGGAGATGGGAACAGGCAAGTCGAAGGTTCTAATCGACAACCTCGGTACGCTGTTCCTCGAAGGTAAGTGCAACTTCGCTCTTATCATTGCACCAAAAGGTGTGTACCGCAACTGGGTTGCGAAAGAAATCCCAGAGCATATGTCCGATGACGTACCGCATCGAGTAATCCGATGGGTCTCATCCCCTAACAAGAAACAGAAGCAAGAATTAAACAGTATCAAAGACGCATACTCAGGCTTGACCATCTTCGTGATGAACGTCGAAGCCTTCTCAACTGTCAAAGGACAGAACGCAGGGATCTGGTTGGCAAACAAACTAGGAAAGTTTGGTCTGATTGCCATCGATGAAAGCACCACAATAAAAAACCACAAGGCCAAGCGCACCAAGTCGCTCATGAAAATCGCAGCAGGGTTCTCGTACCGTCGGCTCTTGACTGGGTCGCCCGTAACCAAGTCGCCCCTCGATGTGTATTCGCAGTGTGAGTTCCTTCGACCTGGTCTCCTTGGATATGATTCCTACTGGGCATTCCAAAGCAGATACGCTGTGATCAAGAAACAAAACATGGGTGGTCGCTCGTTCACACAGGTGGTGGGCTATCGCAACCTCGATGAACTGACAGATCGGATTGATCGATACAGCTATCGGGTGCTCAAGAAAGACTGCCTCGATCTGCCAGAGAAAACATACACCGCTCGGTACATACCACTGACCAAAGAACAGAAGATGATGTACGAACGCATCCAACGGGAAGCCTTGATGCTGTTCGACGATGGCGAGATGGTCACCGCACCTGCGGTAATCACGCAGCTACTCAGGTTGCAGCAAGTGTTGTCGGGCCACATCAAGACTGACGAAGGTAAGATCGTAACCTTCCCAACCAAACGCATGGACGCGCTCGAAGAAATCATGGAGGAGCACAATGGTAAAGCAATCATCTGGTCTCGCTTCCGCTATGACATACAAGCCATCGTCCTTACCTTGCAGAAAAAGTATGGCAAGCATTCCGCCGCAGGATATTTCGGGGACACAGGGGATGAGGAGCGCAACGATATCGTACGCAACTTCCAAGACCCCAACCACCCACTGAAATACTTTGTCGGCAACCCCGCTACCGCAGGATATGGTTTAACTCTGACCGAGGCTGATCTTGTGGTATACTACGCCAACGATTTTAATCTGGAGACAAGGATCCAGTCTGAAGATCGGGCGCATCGTATCGGTCAGAAGAACCCCGTCACCTATGTGGATCTGATATGCGAGGGCACCATCGATGAGAAGATCGTTAAGTCCCTTCGCGCCAAGATTGATATCGGTGCAAAAGTATTAGGAGAAGAGGCACGAGAATGGCTGACACTAAAAGCAATAGACTAAAGCACGAGGCTGCTATCGAAACAATCGTAGACTACAAGCGTGGTCTCAGGCACCTCGATACTGGGGCCAAAGAGTTTTCAATGCAGACAGGATTGGATGAGGACGTAGCCAAAGCATTCTTGAAAGGAATGAAGAAGCATAACGTCACGCAGATCCGAGGCTACAGTAAAGAGCCAGAGCGTATGCGTCGAGGCAAGAAGGGTAAACCAAACGAGGCTAAACTATGACACAAGTAGAGATGAACTTCACCCGTGATCGAACCCGATACGATCAGATGGAAGAGGCCGCGATCAAGTACCACAAGGAACATCCCGAGATATACGAACTGTTCTGTCGGTTTACCTTCGACATAATTAATCGGGGCTTTCAGAATTACGGGGCTGATGCAATCTTTGCACAGATCCGTTGGCACACTGACCGTCCCGATGTGGATGGCAAGACCACGTTCAAGGTGAACAACAACCATCGAACCTTCTACACCCAGTGGTTTGCCCGAGACTATCCGCAACACGCTACGTTCTTCCGTCAGCGCGTGAAGATCAGCATGTTTAAACCTGCGTCTCGGTTCGAGGAACTAAATCCCCAAGACTTTCAATAAAAAAATCCCCGCCGTTGCAGTGCGAAACCTAGCCAGGCGGGGAGTTATTGAGGCGATAAAGCCACAGGCGTGGAGCTTCATCGAGCAGTGTATGGAGGAGTGTCCTTACGAGACAACCATACCAGAGTTGTTCTTGTTTTCATAGGCTTTTCTTATCAAGACAGATAACTGTCGAGCCATGGACCTCTGGTCCTCGGTTGCCAATTCATGAAGCATCGCATGGTCGTCCAACAAAACGGCTACGTTCTTGAACTTTGGTGCCTCCTTCTTTTTTGCTTTCGCCATGTCGATCTCCTGTTGTACGAAATATGTTGCCTATCCCTACACCAGTCGCATGCAGAATGCAAGTCACATGAAGTAAACCAACGTACTCATGATTGACTTGTCGTTAATCAACACGGTACGCACAACATCGGTCTCTTCGTCCAACTCTTCAGCCAGTTCGGTTAAAGTCCAATACCCGTTGTCCTCTTTCAACAGGCGGTGGACCTTGTCGAGCAGCGTGTGCGACACAACCTCGATGTTCTCTTGCTCGTGTGTCACCTCAACACGCATCGCCCTCCACGGTATGCTGTCACGTTTATCAGGAAAGTTAGGAACAAGGTACGCTTGCACCGTCTGACCACCCTTCAGACCCATGCGCTGCACAATCCGAGCGTTGAAGAACACACCATCCCCCTCTTCAGTCACGCCAAACGCACTGTCCGAGTACGTCGTCTCTTCGATGATTACTTCTTTTACTTCTGTTAACATATCAAAACCTCGGCTCGTATATCTCGCCGTCCTCTTCTCGTTTCTTGTAATCGTTTAACTCGCGAAGCAGCCCCTCGATCCTCGGATCCTGCGGGTCCGCCCATTCAATTTCATCTATCTCTTTTTCACGTCTAATAATCAGGTCGCGTATTGCATCTAGCCTGGTATCCATTTACTCATTCTCCTCGGGGGCGGTGGCTTCGGCCTCGTCCTCACGACCCCACTCTTCAAACAAAAATTCGATGTAATCGGCGGCGTCTTCCAATATCGACACCGCCTCGGGACCTCGAACGTCAATCCCTTTTCGTATCGCTAGGGCCAAGATCCGCAGCTTCTCGTCGTGCTCGTTCATCCTCCTCTTCCTTCTTGTCCCACGGGTTATCAGGCAAAGTCACTCTGTTAAAATGTCTGTAAGCCATCTGGCGTCTGTACCCCTGCCACTCCTTTTCTTCCTTCGTCCATCTGCTCATATGTTGTACCCTCCCTTTCGTAGAGCCTTGACGTAATCATCCAGTTCCTCTCGAGCAGCAAACAATTCACGGTGTATATTCGGACGCGCATCCCTCTTGTACCTTTCGTCGGTCAAGTTATCCACTTGCTGCTTGAGCCATTTCAATTGTGCAGCTTGGAACATACCCAACTCCTCGTCACCCATCTGCTTCCTCCTTCTCTGGTCTCAGTCTTGGTCGAATGTATTTCGATACCTTGTCTGAAGCCTCGCATGTCATCATGATGTCGTTGCCATAAAGATCGTACAGATGGTTATAGATCCCATCTGCACTCCCACTGTTCATCGCAGAAGCACAATGCTTCTCGCTCTCAAACCAAACAGTCGTATCAATCTCGTGATCTTGTACCGTGTACGAAATCACAAGGGCCGTGAAATACTCGATCACTTCACAACCTCCCACACTCCCTCGGTTCCCGCATCCTTGCCCGTGTCCCTGATCAAACCCTGCTTGTGTAGGCCAGACAAAGTCGAACGAACAATCGTTAGCTTCACTCCCATGCGATCCGCCAACTGCTTCGCGGTCCCCGCACCTCGGTCCAACTCAGCAAGGATCTGCTCCTTCCTCGTCAGCTTCTTGTTACTTTGACGCTTGCGCGTCAGCCGTTGCCAAAATTCTTTGATCATGTTTCTTCTCCTTCTCTAAAACATTCTTCACAAATCTCTGCATCCTCGCCCATGATCTTAGTCACAGGCGAACCGCACTCACATAGACGCTCATACTGACCATCGCCGTCGCACGTCTCACAAACCTCGGTCCCCGTGTCCAAGTATCCAACGTCACGGTCAGGACCATGGGGTCGGGGGATCTCATACTCAACGCTCCCCGTTCCCAAACAATCAGGGCAAGGTGTCATGATCGGCGTCTCTTGCAACTCCATCAATAACTCTTTCATTTTACCCATCACTGCTGCGCCTCGCTACCGCTCGAAAAGCCTCATCCAAAATACGCTCCAACTCTTCCGCCGTCAGCGTATCCCACTTGTTGTTGAAAGGTATCTTACGCATGACCTGACACCGCCTCCTCTAACTCTCGTTGAAACCCAAGTTGAAAGGGCGTATCCGCAGGGTCCAACTCAAATAGTTTTAACGCAGTGTAGACTTCAAAATCCTCGTGCAACATTTCCTCAGACGCAGCCTCTCGACCCGCCTGATAATCTTTCAGATCCATCTTACGCATCTTCCATCTCCTCCTCATCCTCTGGTGTCCAAGTGGTGTCACTGCCGTCGATGTACTCGCCCTCGAACATGCCGCCCTCATCCTGATAAGTAGCATGAACCTCAACACCCAACTCGTGCAGCTTGTCCCACACTGGAACAGGCGGACCCCAAGCAGTCCAACAACGAAACTCGAACCACGACTTGGTGTCGGCATCGAACAGGAAACGACCTTGATCGTTCGCAATCTCCGCGTCGATCTCAACCTCACACACATCCCACTTGGTTCCCCAATTGTTTACGCGCCAGTCATACCAACCCTCAACATCGAACCCCTGCCACTTGGTCTTCGGTGCTTGCCACTGCTCGAACGGCATCGGACAAACCAATTGACAAAACTGTGGGTTCTTGGCTCGACCCCCACGGTGGGGATCGTAACCGTTCTCAGTCAATCCATCGTAAAGCATGGACACCAAGTAATGTGGTCCCTCGATGCGGACCTGCTGATAACAATGATTAGGCATTCTCTTTCCTCCTGATTAAAATTTCTCTGACATCACAATCGTAAGTGATCACAACCTCATCGCCAACACGCAACTTGCTGTTCACAATCTCCGCTCCAACGATGTCAACTATCGGACGGTCACCCTTCCCCGATACCTTGCGCTTGCCAGTCCCTTCCTCGTTCTGAACCAACAACATACCACCATCACGCAGCGGTAATTGAATTACGTTATACCGAACACCGCGCTCGTAACCTGCCTCGACCAACCGCTTGCCCTCCAACCAAATGCGAGGGCGACCACGGTTCGCTCGGATCGTATACTCCTGCAACAAGATCATGCCAAACACCCCCACTGCATAGCCATCGCATCAGCAATGCCCTTGTAAAACTTAGACCGCAGCTTCCAACGATCCGCGCTCGGCGGTAACTTGTGACACTCATCACGCGCCGTCGATCCATCAACAGTGCCAGTGCGGTTCAGCTTCGGTAGGTTCTTGAGCCACAAACATGTGCGCTTCTTTACATTGTCGCCACTGTCCTCAGACTTGGCAAACTCCCAAGGCTGTATGCTCTGGGCAAACGGCACATAGTTTCTGATCCGAGCCTTCGCATGCTTGTGCATGACAGGGTTCTCAACCGCCACCATCGAGATATGTGGCACGTTCCAAACAGCAGAGAATAACTCCGCGCCCTCGTCCAACTCACGCCACATCTCCTCAAGCGTACGGTTCGGGGGCGGCGACGATAACCAACGCACACCAGAATTGCACAACCTCGTGCATGGTGGATGTGCCACCATCAACAAGTCCCAGTCATCCTGCATCACGTTCCGAATGTCGTCCTGAATGTGACGGTTGGTCGGCGTGTCCGAGGGTAACAGATCACAGGACCACGCATCATGGCCCCTCTCCAAAAATGCATCACGCACAATGCCCGATGTCTCGCAACCAATAAGTACCTTCATATGCCGTGCTCCTCTCTCCATGTGCGGATGTTCTTGGTCGCGTTTACAAATTTCCAAAAGAAATCCTCAACCTCCTCCGCTGTCGGGTCATGCTCGAACTCATCGCCAGACACTGAACGTGCAGTATCAATCAGACTTTCCAATGTCTCCGCCATCGACTTGAGGTGACGCGCAGACATAAAGTCTTTGTTAAATGTTGAATTGATAGTCATGTTTACTCCTTCTAATATAAAACACTTGTGGTGTGGTTGTGAGAATGGCACAACAAACACGGCAAGTCAAGCCCGTTACTGATTTACATATAGAACGCTACCAGAGATTTTTATTTTTTTCATCTCCAACAGGGCAAATTTCTGTAAACAACGTAAACAGGTAGATTTGAAGAGGGAAAAAGCTAATAGTATCAAGGGTCTAGTACCTCGGTCCTTGTTTACACCGATTAAAAATTAAGCGTAAACAGTTTACAAAATACCGTAAACAATTGCAGTGTCCTTTCATTTGCCAACTCAGCCCATGACAAAAAAAGGGCAAAGTGTTTACACTTTATCTCTGGGAACATCCTATATAGAAATCTTGGCAACAGGAATTACTTGTACTATGGTTGTGGAAAATCGGAGACAGGCATGGGTTCGGTACAGAAAAAGATTGAAGAAGAACATGGTCGCCAACTGACCAATCGGCAAATGACTTTTGCTAAACACATTGTGGAAGGGATCTACTCCAACGCAGAGTGTGCAAGAAAGTCTGGGTACAAAGAGGACCTTGCAAAAGAACACGCGTCACGTTTGTTGAATGGTCGAGACTATCCACATGTCGTGGAATACATCCAAGAGTTACGACAGGAACGTGAACGCAAGTATGGTGTGACAACCATCGGGCAGCTTGAGCGTCTGTTCAAATTATCTCTGGGTGCAGAAGAGGCAGGGCAATTCTCTGCCGCAATCAATGCAGAAAAGATACGCTCTGCTCTTGGTGGTCTGACCATCGACAGGCGTGAAACAATAAACACTATTGATCAACTCTCGAGGGATGAAATAACAGCCCGACTTGCAATGTTACAGAAACAATATCCGCAAGCCTTCGTGATCGATGGCACAGCGGAGGATATAACAGATGAGCAAGGGACCAGAGGCCAACTTTTGGAACACGTTGAGGTCGAACCTACCCAAGAAAGCGTTCGCAACTCGGATTGAAAACGTGCATGGGGGCGGTGTTCCTGATGTGCACATTGTCTGGGATGGCATACCGTTTTGGTTCGAATTGAAAACAACCAAAGGCAACGCGGTAAAAGTCTCATCTCATCAAGCGGCGTGGCATATGGCCTATTACGCCCGAGGTGGTCTTAGTTTCTTCTTGGTAAAGAGCCTCTCTACGAAGGATCTATATTTATTTGGGGGGGATCAGGGGCCAAGTCTCATCTTCAAGGGGATCAAAGGTGCGGAGGGCCAACGGTTCTCGAACCCTGCGGCCTTGTTCGAAAGTCTGCGGCCCCGTTTGCTTGAACATATGTCTGCGACCCTGCGACCCTGCGACCCTGCGACCCTGTAGTATTATGTGCCTGTGCCGATGGCACAGAAAAAGGGGGCCGTGGCCCCCTGGTCTCTAGTGTTCTACTATCGCGATTGATTTTGCTAGGCTCGATCCCTTGCAAAGTTTACATGCTGTGCACTGGACGCGGCGACCCGCCTCTTTTGATGCAGGGCACAGCGTCTCTTTTGATTTGTCGATGTCGCCTAGATCCACGATCACTCGAAAGGTGCGGCGACCCTTGGCCCAATGGGCCTTGGCTTCGTCGTAACTGTCGGCGGATTGCATCGCAATGTCGGGACGCCATGGCTTTTGATGTGTGTAGGCTGTCCAAGTTTCACATTCTGCTAGTAATTCGTCCCACACTTCGGACGGTACGGCGGCGGGGTCGCCATATGTACCGACGCGCACGAACCTATCGCGGCCCATGGTGCGCGGGTCGCCCTCTTTATAAACGCCGCGCTTGTATGATTTGAAAACAATCAAGACACCTTGGCCCAAGTTAACGTAACACTTGCGGCCCTTGGCAATCTTGCGCTTTGGATCCGTCGTCACTTCGCCACGCATTGGGCACGATCCACAAATTGAAAAGTCTTCGCCTGTTTTGCTGGCCTCGAGTGGGTTAATATCTGAGCGCAAGATGTACGTTTGCACGACCTTGCCCGTCTTGGTATTGCGGTTTGAATATGTCGCGATGACGACAATTGGCTTTCCATCCAAGAGGCTTGGCCCGTTGTAGATGATTGCATGTTGCATTTTGTTTCCTCTTTCTAGTTAACAATTTGATATTAGCAGAGCACAAGTAAACCACAAGTGAAAAGTTTTCTTTATATCTCTGCGACCTTGCGGCCCTGTCTGCGTCTCTGCGACCCTGCGGCCTTGCCGCCCTGGTCTTTATTATGCTTTCGCATATGTGAAAGGGGGCTTGCGCCCCCTGGTATCAGTCCCCCCAATCTTTGAAATAATCTTGCGCCAGGTATGCCTGGTAATATTCTTCGCATTGCGTCGCGGTCATCTTGTCCGCCTCGACCCGCTTGCCATTGTAAGTTCCGTCGGGCCAGTAGTGTGGATCGATTGCTCTGCCGTAGTATGCATCGGCCCCGCCTCGATCTGCTGGATCTCCATGTGCCATAATAAAAATCGGGGGGCCAAGCCCCCCGCCTCCTTAATCCATAAGTTCGTAGTTGATTGAAGACTGCACATCCTCGAGGATCTGGCGGCGAACTGTTTCCAGTCTGCTGCGGATCGAACTATCCTCGGGCAGTTCCCGAATGACAGTGCCAAGTTCCCCGAGATCCATACGGATTTCTGCCTCGAGACGTGTGTGTGATATATAACCTTTTTTCATAAGGTTGCTCCTTCTGGTTTAATATAGGCCCGATTGCCTATGACCCATGGTTGCACAGATCCAACAACCAGTCAACAACTAAATCACATATATATAAATAAAATCCTGCGGCCCTGCGACCTTGCGGCCCAGCAAAAAACCCTGCGACTTTGCAGTCACAGGGTTCAAGGAGCATGGCGCGATATCCCCCGCGCCTGGGTGTTCTTACTCTGCTTCTAATTTTTTGATCAACTCTCTTACCGCCCAGGTTACAGATAGCGCACCGCCAATCTCGGCATGCAGCCAAGGATCGCTTTCGCAATCTTTGATCAATTCTTTTAGCTCAGTCATAAATTCTTTTTGGGTCATGTCGTTACTCCTAGTAAAATGAACAGCATTGCAAACAATGCGATGCCGCCCAGTATATCTTCGAGCACCGTGGTCTGACGACCACGGCACCATTTGATCAGTGTATCGATTGCGTGATACATCAGACGCTGTACTCATCGCGCCATTCAGGTTCGGCATCAACAAGGATCCCGTTCTGGATGACTTCGGAAGCGTACCCGTCGCCAAGCTCATCAGTTACCCATGGCGATGATGTAGCCATGTACCACCGTGCATATGGATCTTTACGCTCGGCGTCAGAATGTTTGTAAGTCTTTAAGACTTTCCATGTCCAGCCTGTGCGTGGGTCCGTGTATACTGCATATGGGTTGGCTGCGTTACGGCCTTTTCCGAATGATGTTCTAGGCATTTGTTTACTCCTTCTGATTAAATGCAAGTAGAGTGTACCCCGCCAACAAGCGGGGCACAAGTATTTATTTTAGTTTATCGAACTCAGCGATCAGCTGATCATAGAGTTGAGCGGCAGCTTCCTGTCTATCAGCGTGTAGCATCATAAACATGCACTCGAGCTTGAACTTCAGCTTGTTGCCCAGTGTAGTCTCGGGCGGCTGGTCAGTTTCAACAGCTTCGAACTCTATTGTCTTTGTCATTTGTTTACTCCTTGTTAATGACCGTCTCATCAGTATCGCCGTGGTCAGGTGCGATAGACGGGGCGGGGTGCCCCGTTTCGACGTTATCTCATCAAGACTTTGATGTAGTCTTTGGCCTGTTCTTTACTGGTGAATTTGCTTGCCAGTTTGTTATTGTAATAAACCCAGTATGGCGTTGCTTTGTCTATCTCGGGCTTTGATACCAGCGCGTAGGTGTTGCCGTCTTTGTTGTATTGTTGTCTTCTCATCGTTTTGCTCCTTGTTAAATGGTGGGGGACCGTAGTCCCCCGTTTGGTTTACTTCCAAGAGAACCGATCATAGGTTGATACGGTGCAATACTTGGCCCATGACTTGGGCTTGTTTGCTTTCCACCATGCTAGGTTTGGCACGTTGGTGCGTTGGCATGGTTTCATCTCAGCGATGCCGTCTTCGATTGCCATCTCTTGAGCGGCTTTGATCATCGCGTCAACGTCGCTCTTGATCTCTTTGAGAACCGCAAGGCGCTCTTTGATATCATCGATGTTGGCTACTTCGGGATCTGATCCGCTGTAAATCTCAGCGTCGACGAACTGTTGAACTTTAGTAAAAGGCATTTGTTTTGCTCCTTGTTAAAATGAAAAGCCCCTTGCTTTCCATATCTAAGATATGGGGCCTAGGTTATGGAATGTCAACAGCTAGATCACAAGTAAATCACATTTATTTAAATTAATTTTCGCCGATATGTCAGATAACTTATGCCGCGTTGCAGCATCCCCCCTCCCCCTTTGGGGGTTACTATGCCGCATTGCAGCGACGGCTCGAGCAGCAGCGACACCCCATCCCCCCTATTTGGCGGTACACGTCAACACATACGCGCTATATATACAAGTTTGATAAATTCATTCACTGGTAATTCCATTAGAGTCCCATGCCCTCCAAAAAATCGCGGGTCTAATTTCATTTGGGTTGTTTGTTGCTTGTACCTTTGGTACAACTCCCCACAAACGGAGGACCGAGATGCTAGAATATTTGATGTTAGACAGTTTAACCGAGGCCCAAGAGGCGTGTTTCGTGGAGATGGGTTTTTTGGCTCATGCGGAGAGTACGTTTGGTTCGAAGGTTGGATACAGTGGTGATAAGTTGTTGAGTGTAGCTCGGACCTATGCGACTGATCCTGAGAAGTTTTTGTGTGTGGCTGTTGATGATGGTGTGTGTGTTGGTGTGTTTGCTGGTCATTTAGGTGAGTTTTACTTTAGTTATGACAAACTGGCTCGTGATGTGTTATGGTATGTGAGAGAAGAGTATCGGAAAATCGGTGTAGGCTTGGTTTTATTGGACAGGTTTGAGGATTGGGCGCGGGGCCGTGGTGTGAGGGTAGTTTACCTGAGCCAAGATTCTGGTATACATATGGATAAGTTCACGCGCATGATGGAACGACGTGGTTATGATTTAGTCGGCGCGAATTACTGTTTAGGAGTTAGCTGATGCGCTATTCGTTGTATAATCCATTTATGAGTTGGCAGTTTGATCGTCGAGCTTTTGGTGATCCAGAGCCGAGTCCGAGTCCGAGCAGCGACCCGAGTCCCTCGCCTTCACCGTCTCCTGCACCAGCGGCTCGTTCGGAATCTGAGGTACAGGCGGATATTAATGCGGCGTTGGATGCGAGTGGTGGTGATTGGACCCCTGAACTGAATGATTTAGTTTCGGAGCGCACTGAGATTCGGGAGAGTCCGTCCCCTGCTCCTGCCCCTAGTCCGTCCCCGTCCCCTAGTCCAAGTCCATCACCGTCTCCATCGCCTAGCCCATCTCCAGCGGAGAGTATTTTAACGACGGTACAGGAGACTGTGTCGGATGTTACGAGTGGCATTACGAATGATTTAGCTATGGGATTGGGCTTGGTTCCCAAGGATCAGGATTTTATTGATCGGACTGCGGCGACTATTGCTAGAAACGGGGACCCTGATCACGCTAGTCGATATGCGGCTGGTCAGGTAGATAATGGTTTTGAGGATAATTACAACGCGCCAGCGGCGGCTCCTGCTGCACAGACTGATTACAGTGGTGCGGATAGTTTTGGTGATGCGTTTAGCGAGGCTCGTAGTAACTTGGGTGCGGGGAGTACGTTTACTTATAACGGTGAGTCGTATTCTACTGCGGTAACTGGTGAGGATCCTGCGTTGGACGCGGCGATTGCTGCCCAGCAGACACCTGCTCCAGCCCCTGCGTTATCTCCTGAAGAGCAGTTGATGTCTCAGCCTGTGGTAACGCAGGATGCACAGGATTATTTGGATACGTTGGGTACGTTTGAGTTTGATCCTAATGATTTTGCGGATCCTGATGCGTTGGACCCTCGGGGCGATCAGATTGAGTCACCTACGGGCACGGGCATTGGTCAGGCGAGTACGTCTGTTACTGATATACAGGACGCGTTGGATCAGATAGGCGGCGGTGCTGGCACGACTATTGAAGATTTATTGCCGAGCAATGCGACGGCGGACGGTGGCACGACGGTTGCGGACATGAATTTCACGGAGCGGTTTGAGCGTCAGAGTGAGTTGGCGGATGCTGATCCGACGGGTCAGAGCACGGCGACGGGTACGATTTTGTCGGACGGGTCGTCTGTTGATACGTTGGTTACCGTAAATCCTGACACGGGTAGACCCGAGACTTACGAGGCGACGACTGTTGCTGGCGAGGATCCTGTGATTAACAAGGTCATATATTCGGATTCACAGGGTAACGAATACGATACGCTTGCGGAGGCTCAGTTAAACGACGCGCAGGAGTTAAATCGTCAGTTGACGGCGATACAGAACATACCGACGCAGAGTAATTACATTGTACCAGGTGGCGGACCAGAGCAGTTAATTCAAGCTAAAGGGCCTGGTTTTAATAGACAGGCGGCCCCACAGTTAACGGAGGCTCAAAAGGAAGAGATTGTGATGTCTCAACCTGTGGTTCAGCTTGCGGATACATCTGGATTATCTACGGGTCAGAATATTTTAGATTCGCTTTATAACATCGGCGGTGGTTTTGTAGAGGAACTTGGACAGGCAGCGGGTGGTGTTGGTCGATACTTAGACGAGAGCATGGAAGGGGTTGTTGAAGCATTTCAAAATCCGTTGACGTATAAGATGACAGACGAAGACGGCGTGGAACGTAGGTATCCATACTTTAGCACCCAGTTGTTCACGGATCCTTTTGGTGCAGCGCAACCGATTGAGTATGATCCAGCGAACATCGACATTGTTGGTAGAAATATAGCACAGCCGTTGAAAGAAAGTATGCTTGGTACGGCGGAAGATATTTACTCGAACATCAGTCCCGAGCGTCAGTTGGCTCAGGAACAAGCGCAACCTGCTGACTTTACGTTGGGTCAATTGGTTCGAGGAGAGGCGACGGACGTTGTTGGTCGTCCTTATGGTACGGATTTAGGTTCTACCGCGATGACGGCGTTGCAGGAAGTACCTGATATGCTTGTGGACGGGGTAGTTTTAGCGTTAACCAAAGGTAAAAGTGCTCTTAAAAAAGCTGCGGGTGGCGCGTATGTGCTTGGAACTTCGGCTGGCGCGGGATCAGAATCGCAGATTGACGAGGCAAACAGGGCAATTGACGCGGCTGTGGCGGAAGGGAGCTTCCAAGAAACTGATTTATACAAAAATATTGCCAACGAATATGGCGAAGAGAATGCGGTAAACATTCTTAAAGACACTGCAACAGATCAAATTTTGAAGAGTACAGGTCCTATTGCGGCTGGTACAGATTATTTTCTGGGTAAAGTCGCAGGTGGTGCAGGGATCACCAATCCATTCGGTGCTGCTGGTCGCTTTGTTACAACGCCCGTTGTTGAGGCTACCACTGAATCCCTTGAAGGTGGATCAGGAAACTTGGCCCAACAGTCAGCGGGTCTCGATACTGGGACCTTTGACCAGACGGGATCAGATTTTGTAGAAGGAATAGGTGGCGGAACAGTGTCGCAAGCTGGAGTAGAAGCGGGTCGAGCGGCGAGAAACGCCTTTGGCGGTCCTCTTGGAGGCGGTCCAAACATAGATACCACTTCTCCAGTGCAACCACAGGCCCCAGCAGCGTCGGTTATTAGTGGTCAGTCGCTTGTTCCGTCTACTCAGGCGGACGCTGACGCGGCGATGGGCAGAAATGTTGCAACTAACGTACAACCTATGCAGCCTGTAGCCCCAAGTGCAGAACAAATGCCTAGTGTAATCAACATTCCTGGTACGGATGTGGTGGTTCAGGCTCCTGCACCCGCGCAACCACAGGCTCCGAACCAAGGTCCGCCTTCTGGTATCGAGGCTTTGGGCACGGGAGGCGCGTTCCGACGGCCTGATACGGGCACTGTAGCGCAGTTACCTGCTCCATCTAACGTGGATGCACAACCGACAGTAGAACAAGCGCAGTTACCGCCACCTGAAGTGATGTCACAGGCTCCAGAGGGGCTGACGGCGGCGGAAATCTTGCAAAATGAGATAGATATTATCACGACGGACACGAATACGACGGCGGATCAGGCGTCACAGGGTCCTGCAAGCATTGCATTGATCGAAGCGGCTCGAAATGAGGGCGCGGATGTAAATGTGGGCGACAGTCGTGCGGAAGTATCGTCGAAAATTGTCAATCAGATTGCGTCAGACAACCAAGCAGCGGCGGAAGAGGCCATGGGTCGTACGCTTCCAGACATAGATGTGGGTACAATTAACCAACTTCAGCAGCCATCGGGCATGGAAACGCTACCGAACGTGGATTTAACCCCTGCGATTGCACCTGAACCAGCGGCTCCATCGTTATCTGACGTGGATATTAGCCGTATTAACCAGCCTACGGACCTTCCTGCGGGTATTGGATCGTTAGATGCAGCGGTTGCGGCGGCACAGCAGAACACCACTCCAGAGGGCATAATTGGCCTAGAAGTGGCCCAAACGGGCGCATTATCGGCTGAAACGGCGCGTAAAGTGGCTGAAGACAACAACCTGTCGATGCAGGATGTGGCGAACATTGCAGAAAATGCCATGGGTATTGAGCAATCTGAGGCCACTGGGCCGAGCACCGAGGTTGATGTTGCGGCTACGGTTGACGTGGCGGCACCTGCGGCGGGAGGCACGGCCTTGGCTGCGGGACAGCAAGGCGCGGCTGAAGCTACGGAGTTTGTATTTGACGGCGATGTACTTGGTCCAGATCAAGAGGTCAGTGTTGAGGTTGAGCCAGAGGTTGAAGGTGATATTCTCGAGGGCACGGTGGCATCGAGAGATGTTACTACAGTGGCACCTGACACGGTTGTTGAAGTGCCTACCGACTCTACAACGGATACTCGCCGCACTACGGTTACGACTACTCCAACTTCAGATATTCGCGGGACGGTTGATGTGCCCGAGGAGAGAGAAGAAGATGTTGTGGTCGAGGTGGATGAGCCGCCAGCGGACGAACCGAGCGGTCCAGGTGGCCCTGCTCAAGAGGACGAAGTCGAGGTTGAAGTTGGCGCACCCACGGGTGACGACGATGACGATACAGCAGAGGAAGCACCGTTCGAATGTCCAGAAGGGTTCGAGGCTGTTCAGATCAACGGCGAGTGGCGTTGTCAGAAGATTGGTGACGACACACCGAAAGTCGGCAGAATGCGTCCAACGGGTGGGGCTTACTATCGTCCACGCACACCATCTCCAGCGGCGACGGCGAAGGCATATAGGTTTAGATAATGAACTTACAGGCACTTCCAGAGGAAGCATTAAAGGAGATCCTTGCGCTAACGGAAGCGAAGAAAAAGCTGGACCTCAGAGAGGAAGCCCAGAGTCACTTCATGCCCTTTGCTCACCATGTGTATGAAAACTTTATTGAAGGTCGGCACCATAGGATCATTGCTGAGAAGCTGGAGCGTGTAGCTCGAGGGGAACTCAAGCGGTTGATTATTAACATGCCGCCTCGACACTCCAAGTCTGAGTTTGCATCGTTCCTGATGCCAGCGTGGTTTTTGGGGCGCAATCCAAAGCTCAAGATTATTCAAGCTACACACAATACGGAGCTTGCGGTACGGTTTGGACGTAAGGTGCGGGATTTGATTGACGATCCTGCGTACAAGGAAGTGTTTCCTGATACGAATTTGAAGGAGGACAACAAAGGTGCGGGTAAATGGCAGACTGATCGAGGCGGTGAATACTTTGCTGCGGGTGTTGGAGCGGCTGTTACGGGGCGTGGTGCGGACTTGTTTATCATTGACGACCCTCATTCGGAACAGGATGCGTTAAGCGAGACGGCGTTTGACCACGCGTATGAGTGGTACACATCAGGACCTCGGCAGCGTTTGCAGCCAGGTGGTTCGATTATTCTTGTTATGACCCGTTGGGGTAAGAAGGATTTGACGGGTCGATTGATTGCGAACCAAGGCGGGGATGTCATGGCGGATCAGTGGGAGGTCGTGGAGTTTCCTGCGATCATGCCTTCGGACAAACCGTTATGGCCTGAGTTTTGGGACAAGGACGCGCTTTTGTCCATCAAGGCGTCACTGCCTGTTGGCAAATGGAACGCGCAGTGGCAACAACAGCCCACCTCATCCGAGAGTGCGATCATCAAACGGGACTGGTGGCAAGCGTGGGAAGAGGATAAGATCCCTCCAGTTAAATACATTCTTCAAGCATACGACACCGCGTTCTCGAAAAAGGAGACGGCGGATTATTCAGCTATCACAACGTGGGGCATCTTCGAGCCAGAAGAGGGCGGCGCGGACAATATTATCTTGATGGACGCTCGACGAGGGCGTTGGAACTTCCCTGAACTCAAGGAGATAGCGTATGAAGAACACGAATACTGGGAGCCAGACATGGTGTTGGTCGAAGCGAAAGCGACGGGTACACCACTCATTGACGAGTTGCGGCTGCGCGGTATTCCTGCATTGGGCTTCTCGCCTGGTAAAGGGCGGGATAAAATAACGAGGATGCACATGGTAGCACCGCTATTTGAGGCGGAGGTAGTGTGGGCACCAACGGACAAGAAATTCGCGGATGAAGTAATTGAAGAAGTTGTTTCATTTCCTAATGGTGACTATGACGATTTTTGTGATAGTATGACACTAGCATTGATGCGTTTTCGCCAAGGAGGCTTTATAGCCTTGGAAAACGAGAACGTCGGGGACGATTTTGTTCCCACTAGACGGGAGTATTACTGATGGCTATTCCACCCCGCCCGATGGGCACGTTAGTAGACGGGGGACAAATGCAAGGCGGGATGGATGAAAACCTTCCTAGCGTTGATGTATCTGTTCCAGAAGTGGAAGACTTTGCAGGGGGCGCAGAAGTTATCCCTCAAGAGGACGGCACGGCTGTAGTACAGGCTTTGGCGGACATGATCCAACAAGCAGAGGCGGAAGCTCCGATGGAGCACAACGCAAACTTGGCGGAGTTTCTGGACGAAGGGTATCTTGGTGAGTTGTCGAGCGAGTTACGAGCGGCATACGAAGAAGATCAAGAATCGCGTTCCGAGTGGGAAGAGGGTTACACCAAGGGTCTAGACCAGCTTGGGATTAAATATGAGGACCGTACAGAGCCGTTTCAGGGTGCCAGTGGGGTGACACACCCTCTGATAGCTGAGAGCGTCACACAGTTCCAAGCGCAAGCGTACAAGGAACTCTTGCCAGCGGGTGGTCCAGTACAAACACAGATCCTTGGATTGCAGGATCAAGCGCGGGAGGCTCAAGCCCAGCGCGTAAAGAATTTTATGAACTACCAAATCATGGAAGTGATGGAAGAGTTCGACCCAGATATGGATCAGTTGCTGTTCTATTTACCCCTATCAGGTTCTACATTTAAGAAAGTTTACTATGACGAGGCTAAACAGCGGCCTGTGTCTAAGTTTGTTCCTGCTCAAGACTTGGTTGTGCCATATCACTCCAGTGATTTGCAGACAGCCCCTCGGGTTACGCATGTTCTGCGGATGGATTACAATCAGGTTCGCAAGATGCAGGTCGCGGGTTTCTACCGTGACGTGGAGTTGCTTACGAGTGATCATGGTCCAGACGAGGTTCGTCAGAAGGTTGATGAGTTACAAGGCACGAGCAAGACGTATGCGGATGACGTATATACGATCTTGGAAATGCATGTGGACTTGGACATCGAGGGTTTCGAGGACATGTCTCCTGACGGAGAGCCTACGGGTATCCAGCTTCCGTATATCGTAACGATTGACGAGGCATCGGGAGAGATCCTTGGTATTCGTCGAAACTTTGAAGAGGGCAGCGAACTAGCTAAGAAGCAGCAATACTTTGTGCACTACAGGTTTATGCCTGGTCTTGGTTTTTATGGCTTCGGTTTGATCCACATGATTGGTGGATTGGGTCGTGCGGCGACCAGCATTCTGCGTCAGTTGATTGATGCAGGTACGTTGGCGAACTTGCCAGCGGGTTTCAAGGCGCGTGGCGTTCGAGTACGAAACGACGACGAGCCATTGCAGCCAGGTGAGTGGAGAGACATTGATGCACCTGGTGGAAACATCAGAGACTCGATTATACCGCTGCCATACAAGGAACCATCAGCTACACTAGCACAATTGCTTGGTGCGTTGATCGAGGGTGGCAGACGCTTTGTGTCATTGGCTGACCAGCAGGTTAGCAACATGAACCAAGAGACGCCTGTGGGTACAACCATGGCGATGTTGGAACGTGGCATGAAGGTGATGTCTGCTATTCACAAGCGGTTGCATTACGCACAGAAAACAGAGTTCCGTATTCTAGCTCGGATCATTGCTGAGAACCTACCGCCTGAGTATCCATATCAGGTTGCGGGTGCGGAGCAGACGATCAAGGCTGAAGACTTTGATGCGCGTGTGGATATCATTCCCGTTAGCGATCCAAACATATTCTCCATGGCACAAAGGGTGACGTTAGCTCAAACTCAGTTGCAGTTAGCACAGTCCAATCCCCAGATGCACAACTTGCATGCGGCGTATCGACGGATGTATCAGGCCCTTGAGGTTCAGAACATTGACGAGATTCTCCCCCCGCCGCCAGAGCCACAGCCAACAGATCCTGCCTTGGAGAATGCCAAAGGTTTGATGGGATCATTGTTGCAAGCGTTCCCTGATCAGGACCATGACGCGCATATCAAAATTCACGTCATGTTTATGAAGACGCCTTTGGTCACGACTTCACCACAGGTTATGGGTACGTTTTATGCTCACTTGCAGGAGCACATTGCTATGAAGGCACGTCAGTTGGTTATGGCTGAGATCCAAGGGTTGATCAGTCAGGTGCAGCTAAACGCTCAGATGGGCGCGGTAGATCCGCAAGCGGCACAGCAGAAGATCATGGAAGTGCAGCAAGAGATGCAAAACCCTGCCGAGGTAGAAAAGTTAGTTGCCTTGCAGGAAATGCAAATCATGCAGCAGACACTTGCGGAGATTACACCGCAAGGTCAGGATCCGATGTCAGATCCATTGGTGCAAATCCGTATGCAGGAGCTTGCGCTCAAGCAGCAATCAGAGCAACGTAAGTCTCAGATGGACGAGGCGGACGTTATGATGAACGCAGCGAAAATGCAGCAGCAAGCGGCGACAGACGCAGCGCGTATTGAGAGCCAAGAAGAAATCGCTGGAAATAGAAACGACGTGAACCGTGAGCGCATTGACGTGCAGCGGCAAGCTATGTTGAGGAGAGGCTAACATGCAGATGGATTTAATGCAGCCAGGTCCTATGGGTCCGTTTATGGGTAGGCCGATGATGGAAGAGGTTATGCCGATTCAAAGGCCAGACATGAATAACGGGTTTGACCTAACACCTGATTTAGGTTTTAGTCCGTTGCCCATGCGACCAGGTCCTCATATTCAACCTGTTGGCGGTGGTGGCATAGGTCAGTATCTTCAACCGATGATTAGACAGATTAACAGCCATTACCAGCAAAACGAGGTACAACCGTTTGTGCAAGAAATAACGCAGTTAGCTAATCAGCGTTTTCCAAATGCGTTTGGCGGCGGGGGCATGGGGGTCGGTCAATTACTTCAGCAACAACGTCCTATGCCAACACAGGACATCTTTTCAGGTGTTTCGGGCGCGGCCCTTGGCTTGTTAGCTGCGAGGTAACAATGCCACTCAAGAAGGGGTCCTCTCAAACCACGGTTAGCTCCAACATTGGCAAGCTAAAAGACGAAGGTTATCCGCAGAAGCAAGCGGTGGCTATTGCATTGAACAATGCAGGTAAAAAGAAATATGCATCTGGCGGCATGGTAAACAGCCGTTTCAGCAGGATTGCACGTCCTCAAAGGTTTTCTGGAGAGTTTTGATGTGCGTACTTGTGTTCGTTGCATACGGACACATGTGGGTAAACGGATACGGTAGTTGGTTTTATAAAGCCTGTCAGTACGACTGCGGCTCGAACCGTTACGGATATTATGATAGAGTGTATCGCGTAGATCCAGATTATCGGTGTCCTGTGAGGTTTCGTAAAGATGATTGATCCTGTTACAGCGGTTGGATTGGCGACTTCCGCATTCAACGCCATCAAGCAAGGCATTTCAGTCGGGCGTGATTTGCAAGATATGTCTGGTCAGCTTTCCCAGTGGGGCAAGGCGTTCAGCGATTTTTCCTACGCCGAGGACAAAGCCCAAAACCCTCCTTGGTATAAGTTTAAGGGTAGTGACGAAGAGACGGCGTTACAAATCTTTGCCCAGAAAAAGAAAATGGAGCAGATGCGTAACGATATTAAGTCGTTTATTAGCTGGAATTATGGGCCTTCTGCGTGGGAGGAGGTTCTGTCTATTGAGGCAAGAATGCGAAAACAGCGCAAAGAAGAGTTGTACCGCAAAGAAGAATTGAAAAGAACAATTATAGAATGGATTGTCGGCATACTAGCTGGAGCAATTGGTATTGCTGCCATGGGTTTCATACTTTGGATGATAGGTAAGGGCCAAGGCCGATGGTAAATGCGACTTGTGCAAGCAGGTAGGATGCGTTGGATTGTATATGATGCTCGAGGAAAGATTGTGATTATAACACATCATCGCAAAATAGCCGAGTGGGTTATTCAAAGGGGCGGATATGTCTGACGGGCTGACGGGTGTAAGCAATATGCCGTTCAATGTGGGCAGTGACATACACGCCCAAACGAGGGCGCGTGAGCGCATAGAAACGCATTTGGTGGAGCAAAGGGTAGAAAAAGAACATAGGGCCAATCACAGCCACTTAGAGGCGCTCCAGAAGCAAAGATTGGACTTACAGGAAAGTTATGATAAGTTTGGGCGTAAGACTGTGGCGGATAGGCCGCAGGGAACGAAGTTAAACATAGAGGTGTAACATGTCAAATACCTTTGAAAAAATACTGCAATATAAACTTATGCCACGTTTTATGATGATTGTTATGACGATCATGTACATAAAAGTTATAAACTGGGGGATGAGCTTGGATGACTTGTCTACGCAGCAATCTGCAATGATATCAGTGGTCAGTGGGGCCATGACAGGAACGATAGCCGTTTGGCTGGGGTCTGAGAAATGAGTATCTTTACTGCTGCATTAGGTCCAATAGCCAATCTTGCAGGATCATGGTTGCAAGGTAAGGCCGATAAGAATGCCGCCGCTGCGGAGCTAAAGCTAACGGAGGCAAAAGCAAAAGCCCAGATATTATTGTCTGAAAAAACAAGCGTTGCCGACTGGGAACGCATTATGGCAGAGGGTTCTAAATCAAGCTGGAAAGACGAATGGTTCGTAATTGTCCTGTCTATTCCCCTTGTTTTGGCGTTTATTCCAGGTGCAGAAGGTTGGGTTGATCGTGGTTTTGCCCAACTCTCCAAAGCGCCCGACTGGTATTTTTACAGCCTTGGAATTGCAATTTCAGCGAGTTTCGGTGTGAGAGGGGCAACTGCCCTGTTTAAGAGGAAGTAATGGAAAACTTAAAACTACCTATTGCACTTGTTATGGCTATGGCGGCACAGCTTACTGGAGGTGTTTGGTGGGTTTCACAACAGGCGGCAACGATTTCAAGTCTTGAAGAAACAGTCAGTCAGCTTGGCTCTAAAATGGCTATTGAGGACAATGTAAACTTAAAACGTGATGTGCAGTCTAATGCCAAGGAGATTGACGATGTTTGGGATGACATGGAAGATATTTGGGGTGAACTGTCAAACTTAGCTAACTCTATTGGTCAGGTTACTAAATTGCAGCAGCGTGTGGCTGTGATTGAAAGTGAGCTTAAATATATTTCCCGCGATCATAATGGGGTTATGGATATGAGAGGCAACGGAAGATGAGCAAAGCAATGAAAGCCTTACAGCAACGGTGCGGGGTATCCGCAGACGGAGCCTTTGGCCCCAACACTGCTAGAGCAATCGTTGAGCATTACGAGTTATCACCAGAACGTGGGGCGCATTTGCTGGGTCAATCGGCGCATGAGAGTGGTTACTTCAAGCACACAGAGGAAAATCTTAACTATTCAGAAGACGCGTTAAACCGTGTGTTCCGCCGTTATTTTGGTGAAGGCAAAGAGGATGCTTCTAAGTATGCTCGAAATCCTCAGAGGATTGCTAACTATGTGTACATGGATGAGCATCGATCAAAAAAGGGTGCGCTCGGAAATGTTGAGGAAAATGACGGCTGGGCTTTCCGAGGCCGAGGATTTTTACAGTGCACGGGCCGTACAAACTACCGAAAGTTTGCATCGGAAATGCGTTTGCCTGATGTTATGAAAGATCCTGATCTTGTAGCTACAGAGTACGCTTTTGAGAGCGCATATTGGTTTTTTAAACGTAACGGCTTGTTTACGATTGCGGACAAAGGCGTCAATGACGAGGTCATTACAGAGGTAACACGCCGTGTAAATGGCGGGACTCACGGCTTAGATGATCGTTTGGAAAAAACTAAAAAGATATATGAATGGATTAGGAGAACGTAATGCCGACAATTATGATTAGCATTCTTCCAGATGGAATGCCTGTGGACAAGATGGAAGAAGATGACAACGGGAATAGTTGTCCTCTGCCCACCCAGGATTACGAACTCAATGACATGAATCGTCAGGTGGCTATAGATGAGTATGGCTATCGTGAGCCAAACACTTCGGTGGCTTTTCGCAACGATGAAAGTTGTGGAACGTGTGGAATGTATAACCAGACAGAGGATATGCAGGAGTGCATTGGAGACGAGTCTGGAGAAACAGGCTATTGCCAACTTCTCAAATTTGTGTGTAATAGTGAAAACACATGTGATGAGTGGGCAGAAGGTGGTCCAATCACATCCGACTTACAAGAGGAATATAAGGACAACCTATAATGGATGTTGTCGATTTGGCAAAACACCTGTATAAGAAAATTGAAGAGCGGCAAAAAGATATCGGAGCGGCTCTTTCTCACGGTTCTGTAAAAGACTGGGAGCAGTATAAAATGTCTGTAGGGGAGATACGGGGCCTCGCTTACGCTAGAGAAGAAATCAAGACCCTGCTGGAGAGAAACGTAGACGATGTCGAAGACTTTATATCTTCCTGACCATGTCGCGCAGAAAATGAACAAAGAGAAAGACGCTGCTAAAGCTGAAGTCTCTGGTGTTGCAGTTGACAGCGCATATGTAAATGCACAGGACCGCGTACTAGATCCATCCCTTTTAGAAAAACCGTTACTCGAACGATTGCCGCAACCAACTGGTTGGCGGCTTTTAGTTATGCCGTATCAAGGTAAAGCTAAAACTTCGAGTGGCTTATACATCCCTGACGAAGTTCGAGAACGAGAGTCGATTGCTACGGTAGTCGCGTACGTTCTGAAGTTAGGGCCGTTGGCATACAAGGATCCGAACAAGTTTGGACCCGACGAAGCACCTTGGTGTGAAGAAGGCCAATGGGTTTGTATAGGCAGGTACTCAGGTTCTCGTTTTAAAATCGACGGCGGTGAAGTCCGCATCATCAACGATGATGAGGTTATTGCTACGATTTTGGAGCCAGACGATGTGAAACAAGTATAGGGCAGGATTATGGCTGAAGAAAAGCAAGAGATTGAAGAACAAGAAGTTGTTCTAGAAGAGCAGCAAGAAGAACCTAAGTCGGAAGAAAAGGCGCAAGTAGCCTCGGCTGAAGGCGAGGGTGAACTTGAAGAGTACGGTGAGAAGGTACAAAAGCGTATTAAAAAACTCACTGAGCGTTATCGCAATGAACAACGAGACCGTGAAGAAGCGGTGCGGATGGCGCAGAAGCTATTGGATGAAAACAATAAGCTGAAGGGCCGAGTTCAACAGTTAGATAGTGGATATCTAAATGAGTATGGTAACCGACTAACCACGCAAGACGAAGCGGCAAAACGTGCGTATAAACAGGCATATGAGTCTGGAGATTCCGACGCAATGCTTGCCGCGCAAGAGCAGATTGCTCAGATTGCGATTGACAAACAACGGTATGGCGCGGCGAAAACTCGTGTTGAACAACAGCAAAAAATGCAGGTTCAACAGCAAGCGCAGCCACAACAACAAGCCCCTGTGCAACAGGCTCAAGCCCCTGCAAAGGTTGATCCAAAAGCAAAAACATGGGCAGAAAAGAATGACTGGTTTGGGAATGATGAGATCATGACCACTGCTGCATTCACAATACATCGAAGACTTGTCGAAGAAGAGGGGTTTGACCCGAACACCGATGAGTATTATACTGAAATAGATGGTCGTATTCGTTCGGAGTTCCCGCACAAGTTTAATACGGCTAAGAAATCGGGTGGAAATCAGGTCGCTTCTGCTGGTAATTCCGCATCCCGCACTAACAAACAGGGGCGCAGGTCGGTCAAGTTATCGCACTCTCAAGTCGCGATTGCGAAAAAACTGGGCGTACCTCTTGAAGAATACGCCAAGTATGTAAAGGAGTAATATCATGGCTGACACAAGAGCACCGCGCAAAAGCGCAACACGCGAAACTGAAACGCGCAGAAAACCATGGGCACCGCCCAGTCACTTAGCCGCACCTCCTGCACCTGAAGGGTTTGTGCATCGTTGGATTCGAGTCGCAATGCGCGGCGAAGAAGACAAGATGAACGTAAACTCCAAGTTGCGTGAAGGTTGGGAACCCGTCCGTAAAGACGAGTACCCAGACTACGAGGCTCCAACTATCGACGATGGTCGGTACGAGGGCGTCATCGGTCAAGGTGGTCTGATGCTGTGTCGCATTCCTGCCGAAACAGCCCAAGAAAGAAACGAGTATTACGGGGGCCGAACCCGCGAACAGATGGTAGCTGTAGATCAGGACCTTATGAAGGAACAACATCCTTCAATGCCGATTAATCAAACTCGGCAAAGTCGTGTAACCTTCGGTGGATCAAGACGAGACACCGAATAATTTAGAGGATTGCTACTATGGCAAACACTAACGGTGCATTCGGGCTTCGCCCGATTGGCGTAGTCGGTCAGGCTACGAACACCACTGGTGCGACCGAGTATCGTATCGCCTCTGGAAACACTAACGCGATCTATCAAGGTTCTCCTGTTATCCCGCTTTCAACTGGCTTTATTGACATTGTTGGCGCGGCTGCTGGAGGTACTGTGGGTCTCTTAGGTGTGTTCTGGGGATGCGAATACGTTTCGTCCACTACTGGTGAAACTATTTTTTCCAATAACTGGCCTGGTTCTGGCGCGGATTCTAACCATCCCGTCAAAGCCTTTGTGTATGACAACCCAATGCAAACATTTGTTATATGTTCAGACGCTTCACTTACTAGCGAAGCAACTGCGCGTGGGCATGTGTTCGCAAACGCAAACTTTGCAACGGCTACTTCTGGTTCTTCTACCACAGGTATCTCTTCTGCTAAGTTGGGTGTTAGCACAATCGCCACCACTGCTGCGCTGCAACTGCGTATCATCGGACTTCAAGATGATCCAGAAAACAGCGATTTCACAGCGGCTGGTATCCCTGTAATCGTTCGATTGAATAACAGCTTCAACTCCGCCAATGGTGCGATTGTTGCTGGTACTCCATCGACTACTGGCGTATAAGGAGACTAACTTATGGCTATCTCTCGCGCACAACTAGCGAAAGAGTTGGAACCTGGTCTCAACGCCTTGTTCGGTATGGAGTACAGTAGGTACGAAGACCAACATGCAGAGATTTACACAACAGAATCTTCTGATCGAGCATTCGAAGAGGAAGTTATGTTGAGTGGTTTCGGCGCAGCACCAACCAAGTCGGAAGGTTCTGCAATCAACTACGACGACGCAAACGAAGCGTATACTGCTCGTTATAACCACGAGACTATCGCGTTGGCATTCTCGATCACAGAAGAGGCTATCGAAGATAACCTTTATGATCGTCTAGGCTCACGTTATACTCGTGCGTTGGCTCGGTCAATGGCTCACACAAAACAAGTTAAGGCCGCTGCGGTTCTTAACAACGCATTTACTGCTGGCGCATCTGCTGGTGGTGACGGTGTTGCGCTTTGTGCGACCAACCACCCACTTACATCAGGTGGGACATTTGCCAACGAACCAACAACTGCGGCTGACTTAAACGAGACTTCTTTGGAAGACGCGTTGATCAGCATTGCAGGGTTTGTTGACGAGCGTGGTCTTAAAGTCGCGTTGCGCGGCACCAAGTTGGTCATCCCACGTCAACTGCAATTCGTTGCAGAGCGTTTGATGGTATCAAACTTGCGTGTTGGCACAGCCGACAATGACACTAACGCTATCCGTTCAATGGGTATGTTGCCAAACGGTTACGCCGTTAACGACTTCCTAACGGACCCAGATGCGTTCTTCGTCATGACAGACGCGCCTCGTGGATTTATCCACTTCGAGCGTACGCCAATGACTACTGGCATGGAAGCAGACTTCGATACAGGTAACATGCGCTTCAAAGCGCGTGAGCGTTACTCGTTCGGTTTCTCAGACCCACGCGCAGTATTTGGTTCGCCAGGTGCATAAATCTGTGCTATAGTGTAGGGGGTACTTTCATATACCTCCTCCCTGATAGACTGGGGCTACTTCGGTAGCCCCTTTCTTTTTATCTGAAACTTCTGTATGGTTAATTTATCCCTGACAGTTGCATTGGGCGACTGACACTAGCCAAGACAGGAGATCAACATGGCTAATTCAACTTTTTCAGGTCCTATTCGGGCAGGAAACATTAAAAACACAACAGGAACTACTGTTGGTTCGGACATTGCCAACGTAGGTTATGTTGTAATGATGCAGACGCACACCATGGATCTTTCTGGTGGCGCGATTGCAGCGGGTTCGACTGACATGGTCATCCCAGCAAACTCAAAAATTATTGATTGTATTGTTGATCTATCAACAGCGGCGAATGCTACAACCAACATCAGCGTTGGTGACACCGTTGGTGGTGCAACTACAATCCTTAACACTTTGGCAACGGGCACAACTGCGGGTCTCAAGACTGTCACTACACAAGGTGGTGGGACAGGCGAGTGGGCTAACACAGGAACCTCGGACTTAAAACTGACGGTTACAAACAGCGCAGCAACTACTGCGGGAGTTGCCGTAATTACAATCTTGTATGCACAGGCATATAACACTGTAATTCGTCCGTAAGGAGATAACTCATGGCTGGTCCAGTAACAGCGTATAATTGGGTTCAAGGGACATCGGCGGCAGTCGTTGGCCCATCTCGGTCACGTTTACGGCAGGTTGTAATTTACGCGGCGGCTGCGGGTGCTTTTACGTTGAAAAACGGAAGTGCAAGCGGGGACACTTTGCTAACGCAAAAGTTTCCTACAGGTCATCATGTAATGAACATTCCTGACGATGGCATCATTGCAAGTAGCGGTGTTTATGTCTCAGCGTTTACAGGATCGGCGAACGAACTCACCATTATCTTGTCGTAGGTGGCGAGATGGTTGGTAGTGAGGTAACATCGTTTTACTCACAAACTTCGGCAGCGTTGGTAACTCGACGCTGTCGCCTACAAGGTGTGCTTTTGACATATGAGTCTGGAGCCACTGGTCATGTTATACTTTACGACAACGCATCAGAAGCGTCAGGAAAAGTATTACTTAGAGTCGATGAAACTTCTCAAGGCATGGAAGAAATATTTCTTCCTGGGGACGGCATACTAGCCAAAAAAGGTGTATACGTTTCGATTCCCAGCAATACCACCATATCAGTGATTGTGGAGTAGTTATGGCTAAGATCGACAAAGATAAGATGAAATGCAACAAGCCAAAACGTCAAGTTTCTGGCGGCAAAAAGTTTGTCGTTAAAGCCTGTGACAAGGGAAAAGAAAAGATTGTCCGTTTTGGGGACGCCAATATGAAAATTAGAAAATCTAACCCCAAGGCTAGAAAATCATTCCGTGCAAGACACGGGTGTGACAAAGGCACTCTTGATAAACTAAAGGCCAAGTATTGGTCATGCAAGCAGTGGTAAGTAAAATGGATAAGAACGTACAGCTTCTGTTTTGGGGCACAGGTTTAACATTAGGATCTGCGGGTCTTGTGTGGATGATTTCTACGTTACTTACGGTAGACAAACGCACAGAAGTCATGGACGTTAAAATAGATCATTTAGTTCAAGCAGTAGAGAGTTTGACAGAAAGGCAAGCAAGTTATGATCAGTCGTGGACAGATGCCCTTTCAAATCTCCAAACCTCCAGAGGAAATGACTAATGGCAAAAAAGGCAAAAACAAAAAAGGACGCGTGTTATCACAAGGTCAAAAGTCGGTACAAGGTTTGGCCCTCGGCGTACGCAAGCGGGGCGCTGTCCAAATGCCGAAAGGTCGGGGCCGCAAACTGGGGAAACTCTTCTAAGAAAAAACAAAAGAAGGCTGATGGTGGGCTAGTAGCTTCAGTTGATAACCCCAAACGGACCACGCGCAATCGGTATAGAGATGGCGGCATGGTAGCTTCTGGCTGTGGTCAAGTCATGGAGGCTCGTCGCAAGGGGACGAAGTACGCATAATGGCGAAAAAGAAAAACTCTCTCCGCGAATGGTTTTCTCAGAATGATGGGAAGGGTTGGGTAGACTGTAAGACAGGTAAGCCGTGTGGTCGTCAAAAAGGGGAAAAGCGGAAGGGATATCCCGCTTGTCGTCCTACGATGGCTCAATGTACATCGGCAGCTAAAAAGAAAAAGTCGTCAAAACGGATTAGCTGGAAACAGAAAAAAGCCAATGGTGGGTTAGTGAGGGTGTTTTGATACAACAGTGGGCAGAAGAGTTATCGAAACCTACCGTTCATAACAACGGGGTAGCTGCCTGTCCCTTTGCTTTACCTGCGTATCAAAACCGTGAAGTAAAAATGCTTGTAACTGATGACCTATGGGCCGATGTCTTGAATGAGTCGTCGAAGTTTTTTCGTACGGGTTACAAAGTCACTATGATTTTTGACTATGACTACGATAACGACTACGATCAACTAGAAGAAGAATGTATGGCCTTGAACAAGTTTTTTACTTTTGCGGGTATTGATATATGGTTGTTGGCTTATTTGCGCGAACACGCCGTAGTTTTTATACAGCGTTGGAGCGAATTAGAAAACGCTGCTGCAAAGTTGGAAAAACTAGGGTATTATACAAACTATGATAAAGAGGATTACGAAAGACACATCTTAGCTCGGAGAGAAAGGAGACTCTGATATGCCTGGAATGATGCGTGGTGGAAAGAAAAAAATGATGCGCGGTGGCGCGGTCAGCAAGCCAAAGAAGAAAATGATGCGTGGCGGTAAAGTCAAGATGATGCGCGGCGGTAAGGTAAAGGGTAAAAAATGAGTTTTCCAGATTTAACAGGTGACGGTAAGGTCACAAAAAAAGATGTATTAAAGGGCCGAGGCGTCGAAGGATTTAAAAAAGGCGGCAAGGTCAAAGGTATGATGCGCGGCGGCATGGCGCGTAAGGGTTTTATGGCTGGCGGTAAAGTAGACGGCTGTAATCCTGCGGTGCAGATGTCTGGCATAAAACAAGGAACTACTTACTGATGGCTACTTCAGGTTCACGCGACTTTAACATGGACGTAGGCGAGATTATCGAGGAAGCGTATGAACGCTGTGGCCTCGAGGTTCGCACGGGCTATGATGCCAGAACGGCGCGGAGGTCGTTGAACCTGATGTTTGCCGACTGGGCTAATAGAGGATTAAACCTGTGGACTGTTAAACAGGCCACAATTACTTTGACCCAAGGGCAAGCCCAAGAAACTCTTACCAGCGATGTTGTTGATATATTGGATGTTGTGGTTCGTAGAAATAATACGGACTACTCGATAGATCGGATCAGTCGTGGGGATTATTCGGGTCTACCCAACAAAACAACGCAGGGCCGACCAAGCCAGTTTTATTTCGACAGGCAGATTGATCCCGTAATTAACCTCTGGGCAGTTCCTGAAAACTCAACAGATCAACTCATTTATTATTACGTTCGGCGGATCGACGATGCTGATACCCTTGTTAATACTACTGACATGCCTTTTCGTTTTTATCCTTGTATGGTGGCGGGGTTAGCATATTACATGGGTATGAAACGAGCGCCCGAACGCTTGCAGATTTTAAAGTCGGTGTACGAGGAAGAGTTCCAACGTGCAGCGGACGAGGATGAAGGTCGCACACCATTGAAGTTGCAGCCTAGCATTCGTTACTTGAGGGCATAATGACATACGCTAGTGGTAAACATGCTTGGGGTATATCGGATCGGTCAGGTCGCCGTTACCGTCTTCGTGAGATGAAGAAGGAATGGACGGGTGCCTTGGTGGGTCCTGATGAGTATGAACCCAAGCATCCACAGCTAGAACCTATTCGTGTAGGTCCTGATCCACAAGCCTTGTACAATCCGAGACCAGAAACGGGGTTGCCTAATCAACGAGCGACACAGTGGGGCTGGAACCCTGTGGGGTACAATTACCAAGACGGGCTATCGCCGCCGAATAAATTGGTTGCGGTTGGTTCAGTCGGAACAGTGACGGTGACGACATGAGCATGACATACGATGAACTAAAAACAGCTATTCAGGATTATACGGAAAACGATGAGACAAGTTTCGTAAACAACTTACCTTTGTTTATTCGATTAGCAGAAGAGCGTATATTAAAAAGTGTGCAGCTTAACTTGTTCCAAAAAAATCAGTCGGGTATTATGACTACTGGCAATAAGTATCTTGCAGCGCCTTCCGATTTCCTTGCTCCATTTTCGTTAAGCATAGCTGTAAGCGGGTCACAAGAGTTTCTGTTGTTTAAAGATTTAGACTTCGTGCAGACGTATACACCTGATGCTACAACTACAGGACAGCCAAAATACTATGCCCAGTTTGATGTGGGTAATTTTATTTTAGGTCCTACACCTGATGCCAACTACACTGTGGATATACATTACTTGTACCGACCAGCGTCTTTAACGGTGGGAGCGGGGTCGGGAACTACTTGGCTGTCTGATAATGCAGAGATTACGCTATTGTATGCTTCTTTGGTTGAGGCGTATACCTATATGAAAGGTGATCCGAACCTGATGCAGATGTACAACCAGCGTTTTGCAGAGGGTATTTCACGATTGAAAAACCTTGGTGAGTCTCAAGAGGTTATTGATGAGTACCGTTACGGTCAGATTAGGAAACCACGCACATGATTCCAGAGTTAAATATAGATTTACCTAAAGATTTTAAGGTAGAGGTACACACCACTCATAACCGTGGCTTTACGCCAGAAGAAATAGCAGAACGGTGTGCAGAAAAAATTATTTCGGTTTCGGATGAAGCACATCCTGCAATACAAGCGCAAGCTCGTGCTTTTCAGAAGCGTATTGTACAGTTAGTCGGGTTCTATTTACGCGAGGCTGTTAAAAGTGATCGAACTACTGTATATAATGCAATCAAAGATGCGGGGCACCCTGACCTTGCTGAACTCATAAGGAGAATGTGACATGGCCTTTACTGGTAACTTCATGTGCACGAGCTTTAAGAAGGAGCTTCTTGAGGCTGTTCACAACTTTAAAAACTCAGGTGGTAGCACCTTTAACCTTGCTTTGTATGATAACAACGCATCATTTACTGCTGCGACAACAGCGTATACCGCTTCGAACGAGGTGTCTGGAACTGGGTACACAGCCAAAGGTGGTGCGCTTACTCGAGTTGATCCAAGCACAAGTGGTACAACAGCGTTAACTGATTTTGCTGATTTAACATTTAGCACGGCGACAATCACCGCCCGTGGCGCGTTGATCTTTAACGATAGCGCATCGGGCGATCCTTCGGTTGTGGTGCTAGACTTTGGCGGCGATAAAACATCAACAGCAGGTGATTTCACCATTGTATTTCCCACAGCGGACGCCAGCAATGCTATCATCCGTATAGCTTAAAGGAGTTCGTCGGTGGCCTCGTCAACTCTATACCAAGGGTGGGGTCGATCCACATGGAGTAATGGGTCGTGGGGTAGTCCCATTCTCGAAGTCTCTGTAGACGGGGTTGGGGCCACGGGATCCGTTGGCTCTGTTTCAGTTGTAGCAAATGCAAATGTAGCTCCGACGGGAGTTGCGGCTACAGGGTCCGTTGGTAGTGTTACAGTTGATGCCGCAGCAAATGTACCCGTTACTGGCCTTGAGGCTACAGGATCCGTTGGTTCTGTTTCAGTTGTTGCCGAGGCTAATGTGTCTCCGACTGGTCTTGAGGCTACAGGTCAGGTTGGCACTGCAACTGTTACCGCAGATGCGATAACCCCTGTTACTGGTCTTGAGGCCACTGGATCTGTTGGTAGTGTTACAGTTAACGCCGCCGCCGATGTCTCTGTCACTGGTCTTGAAGCCACTGGTGACTTAGGTTCTGTTACAGTCACAGGAATAGCAAACGTACCAGTCACTGGTCTTTCGGGTACAGGATCCGTTGGTTCTGTTTCAATCGAACTTGGGATGACCGTTTATGTAACGGGGGTTTCCGCCACAGGGTCTGTTGGCTCTGTCTCAGTCATTGCAAAAGCGAACGTATCTCCTACAGGAGTTTCCGCTACAGGTCAGGTCGGTCAGCCGTTAGTATGGGGCCGTATTGTTCCAGATCAAAATCCGAGTTATACTTCAATTAACCCGAACCAATCTCCAGGTTGGACGGAAATAGCAGCATAGGATAGAAAATGCCTAGTACATATACATTGAACAACGGTATTGAACTCATAGCCACTGGTGAACAGTCGGGTACATGGGGCGATACAACAAACACAAACTTTGAACTTTTAGACACTTCGTTAGACGGACAGGTTACCGTTACTCTAGCGTCCACGGGGTCATCAGGTTCTCCAAACACACTTCCTGTTTCGGACGGTGCGGCGTCGAATGGTCGTAATCGTTTAGTTATTTTTGATGACAGCAGCGACCTTGGAGGCACTGCATTTGTGCAGTTGACACCGAGCGATGCAGAAAAGATTATTTACGTTCGCAACAGTTTATCTGGTTCGCGCAGTATTCTGTTGTTTCAAGGGACCTACAACGCGAGTAACGACTATGAAGTCCCTGCGGGTACGACTGCGGTTGTGTTCTTCAACGGTGCGGGGGCGGGTGC
>WLWF01000417.1_pt1 | contig 41302 bp, 48 predicted proteins | sample 6718331 | NCBI WGS metagenome assembly WLWF01 (sample SAMN12718692, study PRJNA515312) | sponge metagenome | isolation source: marine sponge | host: Mycale hentscheli | place: New Zealand: South Island, Marlborough, Capsize Point | collected 2003-05-01 | reverse complement strand
CGGGTACTGGTGCTTCCATCATAACTTGTTCTATGTTTTCAATTAACTTATGCTCTTGTAAATGCTCCATACCTTCGATAATAACTTTATTATCTTTAACATATTTGTTGTACCATTCGAACATAACAAATACTGCTACTTCTTCACCTACTTGTTCAACTAATGCATCAAAGTCTTCGCCAACTTCTTCTGATAATACATTTTTCCACTCTGGGTGTACAAAACTTTGGGTTAAGTTGTCTGATACATCACCACCTACTTCGCTTTTTACTGCGGCACCTAATGCTGCTGCATCGTACTTAGGTGTACCTGGTGGGGTATAAGGCTCATCACTCCACAGTTCTTCTGCTTCTGCGGCATCAACATCGAATGCTTGTTGTTCTTCAGCACTCATTGCATCATATCGAACAGTTAATGCTTCTGCTTCTGCGGCTGCAGTTGCTGCTCTATCTGCTAAAAATTCTTCAGCACCTTCTACATTTTGTGATAGCCAAGCATCACCGTCATCACCTACTAATTCGCCTAAGGATTTACCTTGAGCAAACTGTGCCCAACCTGCTTGTTCAGTTGGTGTTAAATAAATTCCACCTTGGTTGAAACCGCCACCAGCAGTGGCTATTGTAAAGTCTCCTGGGTAATCACCTGTTACTGTCATATTGTCTGCTATTTTCTGTACCATAGCAGGAGATAGTTCAGTGTAACTTTGTTCGGCCATCGAGTCTGCCATATTTTGTGCGGCCTGTAATTGGAATTCTTCAACTGTTTCAGGATAGGCACTAAATAATGATTCTGCAGCTGATGGATCAGCTACATCTATGTCGGCTGCACCTGCAATTTCAGTTGTATCTATTTCTATTGGGGCAACTGAGGCTATACCATCCTCTACTGTAGGAGGTTGTATTTCTGCATCAAATATACCGCCTATAGCATTACCAACTATACCAGCAACGGCACCTTTGGCTGCACCTACGGCTGCTGTTTTACCAATGTCTGCTACAGTTCCACCTGCGGCTGCTTTGATAGCACTGTCTACTACTGTTCTAAATATTGCTGTTGTTCCTATAATACCAAGTACTGCTGGTCCACCTGCTCCAGCAACACCCATTCCAATAGTGATAACTGTCATCATTAAGCCTTTAAATGCTGCCATGTCTTCATCATTTTCAATTGACTGAGCACCTTTTTGGATAGCGGCAACAACTGCTGATGCATTTTTGCCTGCAGGGTCTGGTAATTTTGAAACCATTACTTTTAATCTATCAATAGGTACTGCATTACCTACTTTAGATAGTATTGCTTTAAGTTTAGGATTGCCAGTTATTTTTGCAAATAACGGTGTTAGTTGTAGTTGGGCTTTCTTTGCTAGTTGAGCAGTGTTTCCACCTTCGCCACGGTTAGTAACTAAGCTCTGAAATACACCTTGTATTTGATCTGGTGCAAGTGTTGCTTCGTTGAGTTTACTTAACTCGTTAACTATTGTATTTAAATCTTCTCTAACTGAAACAGGCAGTTCTTGCCAGGCTTCGTTTATCTTAATACTTTCTGTTATTAGATCAATATCTCTACGAATTTGATTCATTCTTTTCTTCCCGCTGGCTTTCTTTGATTACTTTCTTTATGCCTCGGGAGAATTTGGAAGAATCTTTAGCACGAATACTATTGACTATACGATTAGTTAAATCTTTTGCCTGCGCCTCACTGTAATTTTCTTCAATTCGTTCAATTAAATGTATTACACTTTCAATAAGGTGTTCGCCACGGTTTTCAACCGCATGATTTCTGTCTCTGTCTACAGAAATAAGATTTAATTCTTCTATTATGCTACGAGTTTTTCGCACATTACGCTCCTGTTAATAGGCTTAACACTATTTATCAATTAGAAGTCGTCATTCTTAGATAAAAATTCTCGCATATTCATTGCTTGACTGATAGTATCTTTGTTTTCACTATCTTCTGCTTTAATACTACTGTTTCTTTTTAGTTGGTCGACTAAACTGCTGGTACTCATACTCACTGCACCCTCGTCGCCTTCTTCTAGATCTTCAATTCTCAGTGTGTCAGGGTCAAATTTCAAATCTACTTTAGACCCTACACCTGCACTTGACCTTGTTTTCATAAATTGTATTTGATATCTGCCACGTTCTCTCATTGCATTACTTGTAAATATACCTACAACATTATCTGCTGTTTGTATTTTACTAATACCACCTGCAATATGGCTGTGATCAAATTCTACTTCTTCTACAGCACCTCTATTTAACTGTGAGGCAGTTACAAACAGTAGCTCTCGTTCAACTGATAAGTTACGCAACTCTTCAGATACAAATTTATCTTTAATAAATGTATTTTCTGCACTAACTTTACCACTAATTGGCATCATTAGATCTAGATAATCAACAAGTACAGCATCTACTTTCTCACCACACTGTATTTCATACTCTCGCAAAAATACTCTAATGTCATTTGCTGTTACTCCACTAGTCATTTGCTTAACACGAAGTTTGCCGGCGCCTTTTGCTTTCATACGCACTCGTAAATCAACATCATCGATATTTTTCATAACATCTCTAGTGCTGTAGCCACTTACCATTGCGTCTAAACGCATACCAATAAGTTGTTCACTAAGCTCTAAACTAATGTAAACAACATTAAGTCCTGCCATTACCCAGTTAACTGCAAAGTTTTGTAAGAACAAACTTTTACCTGCACCCGAACCACCTGCAAAGATTGTTATCTCGCCTCTGTTCAATCCACCATATAGTTTATGATCAATACCTTTCCATCCTGTGCTTGTTGCTCCAGCCTGTTTCTTAATCCACTCAAGTCTTTCTTTAGGGTTTTCGAAGTAATCTAATCCTAAATCTTTAACAAGTCCTGTTTGACTTGCCGCTTTGATCTTAGTTTCTACTGTACCGTAGTCTTTGTTTTCTAATAAGTCAGCACTTTCAATGATTGCTTTCTCTAATGCCTTATGTCTACAAAATGTTTCAAACTCATTCAAGAACCAATTGTGATGTTCAGGTGTAATGTGTTCAATAGGCTCAAGACTTATACCGCCAACTGCCTTTATTTGATCTAGTGTAGGTATTGCATTATGTGCTGTTGTATGACTTTTTAATAATTCAATTGCTGGCTGAAACTTTCTGTTAAAAAACTGTGGCTCAACAATATTCTGGCACCTTGCAAATAAGTCTGCATCACTTACTAAGAACCTCACAAACATTTCTTGTATATCTTCGTTGTAATCTTTTATATCTGTCATAGCATTCTCATCTTCACTTGTGATTTAATCTTATTATTTGTTGCATACTTAATTATACTCGCAACTGTTAAAAGTCTGCCATATTTGGCGACTGCATCCGCGGCATCTTTTACATCTACATGCCAAGGTGGGAAACTTATTTCCCAATCAAGCTCAATTGCTTGTTGTATTAATTCTTTACCTGCTGTATCTCTATCTGGGCATAGTATAACTCGTTTACCTAGCCTATCAATTAAGTGTGCCTGTTCGGGTGTTACACTATTACCTAATATACTAACACCATCTACTAGTATAGCATCAAATACACCTTCTGTTACAATAACAATTTCTCGTTCACCGTCTGCAAATGCATCAACATTAAACACATAACCAGGTTGCAACTTATGTAAGTACTTTGGTGTTTCTTTATTTGGTGGAGAAACATGTCTTCCTGTCCATCCTACTATTTCGTTATTATATGTAAACGGCACTATAACTCTTTTCTTATTTGCCATATCATTAAAATGTAATAATGGATATATACCAAGTAACCCACGAGCTCTAGCATACTCTTTTAGTTCATTGCCATCTTCCAAACTATCAATTGTTTGCACATCTTCTGGCAATTCTATTGTGTCAAACTTGCTTAAATTATAAACATAGTTAGTACCTTCAGACTCTTGTAAGTCGTCGCTGTACTTTAACATTTCTATTTGTACAGCATGTACATCAGCACTAGTGGCTCCTAATTTCATTGCTAAGTCTTTATACTTTTTACCCATATACGGGTTAGGAGTCCAGCCTGTTTTGTGTCCACAGTTAAAACAATTAAAACTAATCTTAGCACCATTAGAAATAACACCTGCACGTTTACGATTGTCAGTACATACCGGACAATCAAATGTAACCCAGCCACTAGGTGTCTTGTTACTACGCACTGGAATATTATCTACTAATAATCTATGTACTTGTTCAACTACAGAATCCACACTCATAGGCATATTATAACAGACTTATATATCAAAGTCAAATAAAATTTAGTTTCTGATATGAATATTGGAAATTGTGCTGTTAGCATCATCAGGATAACTAATTACCCTAACCCAATTACAGTTAACCGAGAAGTGCTTATAAAAAATATCAGTTGTACCTGTAATAGCGACATTTGAAACTACATCAAACCAGTCACCGTGAGCATCATCGCCCTGTGGTGTAGTTTGCATACAACTTGCTTGTATTTTTATATTACCTGTGTAAGTTGTATGATATACTGCAACACTGCGTTGAGCATCTTTAAAGTTACGATCCAAGTTACCAAAGAATGCACTTGAAACAAATACATTATTACTAGGCTCTGTCATTGTTGTAGTAAATTGTGTAGGTATAGGTTCAAGGACTGCTTGTTCTGATATTTCAATGTCTAACGCAACATCATTATTTTGATTAGAATAAATTGGTAAGTCGGTTCCTTCGTTATTAGTTCTAGTAACATACATTGTATACAAACCTGGATCAATGTCCTGCAAGTCGCCGGGTTGTAAATGTAGTTTAACCATTCCTGCATCAGAAGTTACTTCAACTCTTTTAGTAAGTAGTCTTGTTCGTGATGCTGGGTTCACAATATATGCAACAACCTCATCTGTAAATACAGGTTGTAGTTTTCTATCACGGTTTCTAATATTAAAGTTAATTGTATTAGATAATCCTTTGTGTGCTATTATTGATTTATTGTTCATTGGTTTGTTATCCACATATAAGTTGTCGGCAGTAATTACGAGATCAATTGAATCTTCGTATAAAAACAGTCTGTTATTGGCAGGATTCATATATTCTTTACCTTTCTATTGTAGTATTTATCTATCTGTTAGGTAAATATCGTTATGCAAGAAATCGATCAAGAACAATTCCCTTTTATTACCGGAATCACTTATGCTAAGTCCGAGTATTATGGGATAGTTGTTAATTACGATAATACTATTTTAACCATGTACGACTTATCAAAGATGCCTGACACTGAAACAAGATCAGAATTTATTGTTATGGGAGAAACATGGTGGTGGGAGTCTAACAGACTTTTACCTATTGATGTATTTTTACATCACGAAATGAAACCTTATCAAAAATATTTAACTACAATGGTCATGAAAGATGTAGACCATATGTTTGGTCCAATGACTACCTTACAAAATATGTTAAAGAAGCGTATTAAGAGAAGGGGTATTCAATTGCAAAACGTTAGACGCGAAAGTTAAATTTCACAAATCCTATTTAATTGTACCACAATTGCTGTAGCAAATGCAATAGCATGAGCTTTCTTAAAGTAGTAATCTCCTGATTCAGGTTTTATCCAAACAGTCTTTTCTATCTCATCAAAACTTTTACCTAATAGATGTTTCTTGCCTGGTCTTATAATAGCAAGTATCATTGCTAGTTGCTCGATGCTTGTAGGCTTGTAGTCTTGTAGCACACTTAGATAGTTGCTTACATGATATAACTTTGATACTACTTCACTGTGTTCTAACAACTCCCATAATGGAGTCATTGCAAGTAGTTTATTAAGATGTGCCTCATCTTCAATATCAGAATACACACTGTTGTTAAGATAGTCTACTTTAAACCATCCTTCATCTTCTGCTTGTTTATGATCTATTGTGCTGTAGCCTTCTAATGGAAACTTAGGAATGTTTTGAAAGTAGACACCAGTATTGTGTTTGGTAAACTGACCATCCTTTTCAATACTTGCAGGCGTATGCTTGAGTAACTTTAAAAAGTCATCTCGGTTAGCCATATCAATATCTACATCAAAATTTATTTTCATTTGTAAAGTAAACTCCACTTCATTAGTTTTTCTTTTTTAACTTTTATTCTATCTGCTATTTGTTTATCATTTACAAGGCCGCCATCACGCAAAATTTCGATCATACACATAACATCACCTATTTCTTCTTGCAGTTGTGTGTAGTCTTGGTCCTCACCAAACCGTAGCATTTTACTACATGCTTGTATTAGCTCTCCACATTCTTCCATTGTGATTACTAACATTTCTTCTCGCTTTTGCATATTATTTTCCATACCAAATACTTATTTGTCCTGACTTATTTTCAAATGGTGTTAAGTCTCCACCTTGTACATGTTCTGGTAAGTTAGGTATATGTGTACCTGCATGATATTGTATAAGATCAGTAATACCATCACCATTTAGATCACCTAAAAAACTTTCTTCTGTAGCAACAATGCATCCAACACTATTACAAAAATCTTGCTGTGGTAGGTATGGCAATTGTCCTCTTTGATGATACACTAAATTACCTTCTTTGTCATTGATATAAATTTGAGGTTCGCCTTCTTGTGCCCAACCACCGGATGACCAATAATCCATATAGCCGTCTCCGTTTAGATCTAGAGTTTGCTTATGCACACCTCCACCGTTAATATACTTTTCAGGAAATGGATTATCTTGCATTACAAGTCTATTACCTTCTAAAGAAAATAATACTCTAACAGTTCCGCCTTCAAATTCTGTATCGCAGTCATACTCTTTGTTCTCATCATATTGAACACCATCTGGTAGACGCTCAATAGCTGCAAATCCAAGTAGCATAACTTCGCTGTCTGGGGTTGGCCACCATAGTTCAAAGTGGTCCCATGCAAGTCCACCAAAGTAATGTACGCCATCAATTTCTACAATCTCTTTACGACCGCACCATTGATCTACATCAGGATCGCCCCATTCAATACAGCCTAACTCATCACAAGTATCATAAACTAGTGTCTCTCTTACTTGTCCTTGTACAATATCGTATATTGAAAATCCTTGTCCAACTGCACCAATAGCATGGGTTGATGTTACTGATTTAACTTCGCCAAAAGGTCTGTGATCATTAACATCAAAAGTTAGAAGATATGCATGTTGCGATATTTTCTTTTTATCGGTATCATTGTTATACTCGTCACCTACATCAAACCAGTCTTGACCACTGTTACGATATACCATTGGTGTGTTTTCAGTTGTGTAATCATTATCCCAATACCCGAATAGTAAATCCCACTCATAGTTCATGTTAGGCAGTGCCGCAACACCTTGTGCCCACAATGGTTCACCTAGGTCTACTAAGTTATATGTGTTATTGTAGTCTGCTGTAAAAACACCTTGTTGTGAAAAATGGTTAGACCAATCATCACTACGCTTACGACGATGATCATCTCTTGAAACCATATAAGTAATGTGCGGCAATCCAATACCACTGTTAGTATCTTCTAACAATGTAAAGAAGCCTGCGATGCCACCTTTCTCACCACCAATTTGTACATAGTTTGTACCAAATGTGTCTATGTTGTTTACTTCAAACGAACCGTATCCATCGGCAATCAATGCCATCATTGTATTAGGTGTATCATCGTCATGTGCTATTTCTGAACCTTGATTAGGGTGATTAACATCTCCACATAGCACAAACATTAAAATGTCTTTGTGATTGTCGTTATTTAGATCTGCAATCATTGTATGCTGTATTCTAGATAATGTACAATTAGGTATTTCCAACTGACTTACTGCATTAAAAATAGTTGCGTCTGGGCTACTGTTATATTCCACATCAAAAGACGGTGTAACTGGTGTAGTAGTAGACGGTGGTGGTGTAACTGGAGGTAAAGGTTCCGCAGAACTACCGCCGCCTCCGCCGCATCCTATTAATAATATTGTACAAAGTACTGCCGAAATCTTCATGTTCATAATAGTCCTACCTATATTAAAATACAGTAGTTATTATAGCAGATTATCCAGCAAAGTCAAGTAGAAATATGACTTTTAAATCAATGACTTACAGTGTTTTATTTTTAAACTCGGTAGCAAGGGGGAATATTTGTGCAATAGAATCTGCTACTGCCCATGCTAATTCTATATGCTCTAACTGTGTACCATTAGCACCACGAAGTTCAATATAGTGAATCCAACTGCGGAGCGTACCGTTAACATACAGCCTGCTTACAGTGTTTCCTTCTGGTAGTACTGCTCTAGCCTGCTCTTTAGCAATACCTTTGCTTATAGCCCAATTGTAAAGTTCTTCAGTCTGTCTAATATGCGTCTTTTGTTTCATGCGCCAATCTTCTGCTATCCTTCTTTGGGACTCATCGGCTGGGTCAATTGCAATACTGTTTTGACGATTCTTTTTATCTTGTAATCTTGCTTCTCGTGGAATCATTTCTAATTCCTTAACAGGGTCTGCGTATCGTTGACTGAACTCTTGGAAACTAAAACTTCTATGGCGTAATAGTTGTCTTGCAATATCCCTAGTTGTCTCAATCTCCATACACACTGATACCATTTCAAGTGGTGACCAATGTTTATGTTTCATTAGATACTTAACAAGTCCTGTTGCTGTTTCTTTGTTGTTTTGATTATCTGGATTACTTACCCTAGCACAATAAGCCACTAAGTCTAATGCGTCTTGTGGTACTGCTACTTTGGGTGTTTGGCTATGACTAATTAGTTTTACTTTCATTTCATTCCTTTGGTTAAATTCCTGCCGCCCGGCAAGTTTGCTGAATCTCTTTTACTTCTTCTCTATTTTTCTTAAACAGTTGCATCCAAAAAGGTGCATCAATAATGTGTTCAATCATTGCTACTTGTTCATCGTTAAATCTAGTTAGCAATTGATCTCCTGTGTTAGACAAGTATAACAGCCATGGTGATATCTTTGCACTTCGAATGTCATACACTGCTCTATTAGGACTTACTTCTGTAAAGTATGTTTGCCATACTAAGTTATTTTCATCTGCCCATTTAGAGAGATATATTATGTTTCTTTCCAATGCTCTCATACCACTTTCTTTCTTTACATACTCTAATAAGTATTCGTCATACAAAGCATCACTGGACCAATCTTTTAACTTTTTACTATTTTTAATTAACCACTCGGCAAACTTTTCAGGTTGTAAATATTCATTACGAATACAACTTCTCCCAAACTTAGCAAAGCCTTCGTAGTATTGACTGTTAATAAAATCTTCCATGCTTTTTGTTTTACTAGCTGCTGTGTTAAGTTCATAAAACATTTGAAAAACTCTATAACCAAGTCTTACATGCGTCATATCTTTATCAGCATTTCGACGCTTTTTGACACACATATGAACACTAAGAGTTCGTTCACTCTTAAAGTTTTTACCACACCAACGGCAAGTATTATTTTCCGAAGATGTCTTTAATTGTTTTGTCGTCGTATCCATGGGACCTTGCGTATTCTTTTAATTCTTCTTTAGAGTTTATTTCCTGTAATAATTCTACTTCTTCACTTTTCATGTGAGGATGTATACTGTATATAAACTCGCTTACTTTATCTTTTTTCTTCTTTGCGTTTGGTGGTTTTAAATAAGGATGAAACTGTACCTTACCAACTCCACATGCACTAAGTAATAACCATTGCAGTTCTGGATGTTTACTAACTTCGCTATAATCTTTATTTACTAGTTCATTAGTCATGTAAATATAATGTGCGGCATCCTTGCCTTGTACGCTACTTGCATAACGCATCATCATCCATGAACTAAAAGCCTTCTTTTGTTCAGATGTTAATCTATTATAGTATCCTTTGTCACGCTTATCAAGTGCGGCCATAATATCCTTTAACGGTATTGCTGGTGCCTTTTTAGCCATTCGTATTTGCCTTATATATCTTTATGTAGTGTTCTTCGCCTTTAGCAACATTCTCTATCCAAGTAGTATCTGCAGAATCATCTGCACTGTCGCTTACATACTTATAACACTTGAATTGTACCTTCCTGTTAGAACAGGCTTTAGCGATTGCAAATGCTTCCATGTCAACTACATGGGCAGGGTATTCTAAGTCTGGGTCTGTAACAAAGTTATCGCCTGTGCTACAAGTATACCCAACTCCTAGTGATATTGTAATAGGATCTTTTGGTAAAAACAATTCAATTGCTTCAGGGCATTTACCTTTATCTCGTTCAACAAAGTTTACCATTTCGTGGCAACCACTAGTTAACTTGATGCCACCTGCTGTGCCAAAGTTCCACACAGTTTGTGGATTATATTTTTCAATAAGTCTTGCCGCTGTTAGTGCCGCATTAATTTTACCAACACCTGTAAAGAAAACATTATCCCACTTAGCCATAGTAGGTGCTTCACTTGCAAGTGCAATTAATATTAAATCTTTCATTCGTTTACTTCCAGGACACTAAATGTTTCTATTCCACAATAGTCTGTTAGTTTAGCAGTTCCTTGTAGGAAAGTCAAGTCTATTACACAGGCATAATTTATATCATACCCGCCTGCTTTTTTAACTAAACTTACTATAGCATTAGCAGTTCCGCCTGTGGCGCTTACATCATCTACGATGCAAATTCTATCAGTATATGCAAACTCAACACTGTCTAGCATTTCAAGTGTTTCTTCGCCATACTCTAATGCATACGAATGCGACTTTACTTTGCCTGGCAGTTTACCTGGTTTACGAACAATGTGTAAAGGAATACCTAATGCTAATGCAACAGGTGCTCCCCATATAAAACCACGAGCATCTGGTGCAACAATTTGTGTTGCTTTAATGCTTCTGCAATACGCAACCATCTTATCCACAGTGTATTGAAACGCTTTAGGTTCTTCAAGTATGCTTGATATATCTTTAAACATGACTCCCTCAATTGGGAAATCAGGTACAGTACGGAGTATTTTATTTAAGTCCATAAAGATCTATTTGCTCCCAGGGTAGATCTGATTTGCCAAAATGCCCGTAATTTGTTGTTTTTGTTAAGTCTAAATTAAATAAATCAAACTTGTCTATAATACCCTTAGGTGTTAAATCAACATGTTGTTTTAGCTCTTCTGCTAAGTCTTCTCTAACTTTGCCGTCTGCATAAACATACACACTAGTAGGTTCAACAACACCAATAGCATAACTTAGTTGTACGGTACAGTTTTCTGCTTTGCCTGATGCTACAATGTTCTTTGCCAAATAGCGAGCCATATATGCTGCTGATCTGTCGACTTTAGTGCAGTCTTTACCTGAAAAAGCACCGCCGCCATGTGGAGCGTACCCGCCATAAGTATCAACAATAATTTTTCGTCCAGTAAGTCCAGTATCTCCATCCGGTCCTCCAATTACAAATCTGCCTGTAGGGTTAATTAAAAACTCTGTGTTTCTTAAATCTACATCGCTCAATTCTTCTGTTATAATTTGTTCAATCCTATCACGCACCATTTGTGTGCTTACATCATCACTATGCTGAGTACTACATACAATAGTATTAATACCAACTGGCTTTCCAATTGAATCGTATTGCATTGTTACTTGACTTTTACTATCAGGACCAATCCATTCTTCACCGCCTCGTCTTTCTGCTGCTAGTCTTTTTAGAATCTTATGACTGTAATAAATTGCACTAGGCATTAAGTCAGGTGTTTCGTTACAAGCATAACCAAACATAAGTCCTTGGTCACCTGCACCAAAGTCATCTGTGCCTAACGCAATATCTGCACTTTGTCCGTGTAGTTTGTTTACCACTGTTAGGTTAGCCCAATGGAAACCGTCTTGCTCGTAGCCAATATTTTTAACTACTTGTCTAACAATTGAATCAATCGTGTCATCATCTATTGGGATATCTCTTTTGTATTCTCCTGCAACAACAACACTATTGGTTGTTACAAGTGTTTCTACTGCTGCTCTGTGATTGATATTACCGTTGATAATAGCATTAGCAATAGTATCTGAAATTAAGTCAGATATTTTATCTGGGTGTCCTTCGCTAACGCTTTCGCTAGTAAATTGATAAGACATATATTCTATCTCCTGTTATTTGTGTACAGTGTATTTACAGTTTATTCTGGCTGAGTACACTGTTTACTGGTTACTCTCTATCCTCATAGAAACAATCAAATGCTTCCTTTACATTCTCAGTTTCTTCCATATCGTAAGTAACATATTTCTCTGACACATCATGCCACCTAGTGTTAACATATCCAACACTTGCATAGTATCCTTTACCCATTGAGTCTGAGTAATCAAAGTCAACTTGTAGAGGTTTACGGTCATACCAATATGACTCAATTATCTCTCCCATATCACATTCAAGTTGCCCTGTTTGCAATAACTCTGGGTCAAAATCTTCACCATCAGTTTCAACATACACTTCACCAAAACAACCTTTTTCTGAACTAAAGAAAAATAATGTTGGTTGATAGTCTGCTTCTTTTTCAGCATCAACATCACCACTGTAACATTCTCTACTGTAAATACATGCTTCGTAGGGAAAGTAACTACCTTCGTCTAGTTCGTCAAACATCATTGTACTGTAGTCATGATCGACATCTTCTTTCCACTGTATTAATCCATCTTCGTAGATTGCATCTTCATGTAATGTAATTTCAGTAACTTCAAATTCGTTATCTGCAAACGGACCATTAGCATGTTCTAGGTCGTCATTTTCATTCCAACAGTAAAAGTCTTCGCCGGGTGATGGAGACTCTGGATCTTTCATATCCTCGTCATCCCATTCAAATCCTTGTAGATGCTCTATTAGATCGCCATCGCCATCTTCTGCAACTTTGTCCTTCCAGTAATCAACAAACTCTTTGCTAACGCCGCCAATTGCTAATTCACCGCCATAACGACCGGTGTTAATTCTAAAATATCTTTTACTCATAATAGTTCTCCAAAATCTATATCTTTAATTTTGTTTGCTTCTTTAACAAACATTGCACATTTAGGTTCCTCTTTATCTTCCAGAGGAATTACCAATATATGGCCGTTTTTTAGTCTTGGGAAATACCATTTAACATCTTGGTATACATTGGTAATCTGTATTTCTTCAGTGTCAGGAATGCCGTTACGCATTGGATTAAACACTGGTGTAACAAAGCCTCTATTGTTTAGACTTGCTAGTGGGATAACTTCTAAACTACCAAATGATTCATCAGTAGTTAAGATGCTCCAATCCATAGGCATCTGTAATTGAAACTCGCCTATTTGTAAACATATTGCTGGAGCATGAAAGCTCTCTAAAAAGATAAGGGGTAAGAAAAAGTAGTCTTTGTATTCAGGGTCACTGGTATCAAAAACGCAATAACGCAAATCATCAATTTCATCCGGTACTGTATCTAATTCATAAACTTTATTCTCGACTGTTAATATTTTCATTTATATTCCACCTTGGTTACATTGTACCTAAATTTTTGTTCTGTATAAAATTGCTTTCTTTTTGTTAAATGTCTCTTACTATACTTTAGATTACTCGTTAAGTCAATCACTTTCAGATAATCTTTATCTTCTGCTTTACGAATTCCTCTTCCGATACTTTGTATTACCCTTACAAAACTTTTACCTGGCTCTAATAAAACTAAGTTAAAAATTCTAGGTATATTAATACCGACTGCCGCTACACCGTATGTAGCAACAATTACCTTGTTATCCATTTCTGAAACTTCTGCATATTCTTCTTGTCTATCTTTTACTTTCATTGCACCAGATATAAATGCCCAGTCTTCGTTTCTTTCTGCTAACATTTCGCCTGTTGCAATACGGTCAATTAACACTAGTGTGTTGCCGTTTACTGCAAGTCCGTTAATAATAGAACTAATTTGATCTATGCGTTGTGGGTCTGTTACGAGCCATTTTAGTTCTTGTGCATATCCTTGGAAGCCTAGTGAGCCGTCTTGTAATTGAAATATATCTATATCCAAGTCTGCTAGTACACCCATGTCTTGTAATTCTTTACTGCTTAGTTCGCTTACAACAGGTCCTAGACAGCATGTACATGCTACTGCTTCGTGTTCGTCTTTGGGTATTGTTCCTGTTAGTCCCCAACGCACAGGTACATTAGAGAACACACTACTTAAAAGGTCTCTGAGTACATCTGCTTTTGCTTTGTGTACTTCGTCTACCATTACACATACTACTTCATCTAAGAACTGTTCAATGTCAATTGGTGCTTCACCTTTCTTTGACTTCTTAGATAGCATGGATAAACTTTGCCAAGTACAAATGGTATGTGTCTTTGTATACTCTTTTCTATCGCCGAATAGTACTCCAACATCTAAACCTAAATTCTTGTAATCTTTTTCTGTTTGCACTACCAAGTCTTTGTTTGGTACGATTACTATTGTGCGACCATACTTCTCACACTTGTGACTTAGTACGGCTGTAATAAGTGTTTTACCTGCTCCTGTTGCTACTTGTTGTAAGCATTGTGGATTCTGTAAAAACTTATTAATAACTTTAACTTGATAATCACGCAATATAACTGGCAGGCCTTCTGCTGGATGCTTTTTAGGCCATGCTACATGTTCGTAATCAGTTTCAGTTACATCATCAAATGACAGTTCAATAGGTTGCCTTTGATCGTTTACTTCAATTTCATAACCGGCTTCGGTTACTAAAGGCAATAAACGATCAAGCAAATTTAAATAAGTTCTTCCGCCAACATCACAGAATCTTACACAACCATCCCATCTACCTAGTTTGTATGCAGGCATATGATATGCATACGGTAAAAAGTATTTGGCTGCTTCTGATATCTTTCTGCGAGTCTTAACATCAAGTCCAACGAACTTGACATTTACTTCATCTCTTATTTCTAAAGTTACTTTAGGCATACGCTATTATAGTCTACTTGTATGTTAATGTCAAGAAGAACTTACGTCCTCCAGCATCATATCCTGGTAATACTTCAACAACATCATCTAGTACATCTTGTACTGTAAATGCTAATCCAAGTTTATCAGATAGTTGCTTTCTCATTACAAAGTCAATTGACTTGATATCATCTAATGATGATCCATCATACGGTCCAGGGTCTCTGTCAAACTGTGCTGTATAACTTAGTTCAGCAGTTGTCTCACCGAAACTTGCAAAGTATGAAATACGACCTTTGTACTTAGGTACTCTAGGTTGATCAGTATCTGTATATCCAGCCATCACACTTAAACTACCATATGGTACAGCATACATATCCATGTATCTAATACCTTTAGTTTCATATTCGCCTGTGTTAACATACTGCCTAGAACTTCCGTCATAGTCAATGTTTTCTTCAAAGTCATATGCAAAGTATGAAAGACCTAAGTAACCAATTTCAACACCTAATCCTTCTTCAGGATCTAAGCCTAGATTTGGTTGCACCCATGAGTCACCGTATTGTTGATACAATGTAGGGTTACGATAACTTGTACTAATATTAGCAAAGAAACCATTACCACCATCGTAACCTAATCGGTATACTCTAGCATCTTGACTTACACGAGTACCAAACTGTATGTTATCGTTATAAGTAATAACTGCATATCCACTGATATCATCTTGCGATTCACCAATGTAATTTTCTTTATCATATGTAATACCTGTAACAATATTTGTTACTGGATTAATATAAAAATTATCTCTAGCATCAAAGTAAATACGATCTGCATCACTAGAATATGTGCTTACACCTTCGGTGAAGTATTCGCTTGATGTGTCGCTATAACCTAATGTTATATTTTCGTTTCTAATACTAATATCAGTTTTTTCACCTGATTGCAAACAATCGTTTGACTGTGCAAAAGATGATGTATAACAGTTATCATAATCATAGTCATAATCAATATGTGACGCTGTTACTGTAAATCCAAGTAGTTCTTTTACAGTCTTGATAGATGTATTTTTATAGTCATCTCTTTCAGTATTATCGTTACGCACACTGTCGTTAGATACATCGAATGATGTAATACTTATAGAGTCAAGAATTGCTACATTTAGCAATTGATGATGGTCTCCAAGTCTAAGGACTGCTTGGTCTTCAATTTTGTCATTGATGAATACTGTTCCGCCTAGACTACCTGAGCCATAAAGAACACTGTTAGGCCCAGAAACAATATTAACTGTCTCGAGTCCACTTACAACATCATGTGCAAAGTCATACCAGCCTGAGCCGGAATCATTTACAGGTACACCATTCTTATACACTGTTGTATGTGTAGTTTGAGTACCACGTTCATTAAACCCAGCAAATCCACCATACCCACCTGCTGTAAAAGACATTGCTGGCATAACTAATTCAATTATTGCCATGTCGTCTGTTACATCAGTTGTGTCTGTTAAACTTACTGAACCTACAACTACTATCTCTTCAATGAGATTAGAGTTGTCTTCTGCTAATACATAGTTACTTGTTGTTCCAAGTAAAAGAAGCAGTGTTATTACATTTTTCATTATATCTCCTTTATAGTTAATGAAAAAGTACACTCCCCAAAATTAGGGAGTGTACCAGGGTGAAGCGTCTAGGCTACTGTGGGAGTATTTTAAAATCCCAAACGCTTCATACAAGTGCTCTCGGCCAATCCTTTCCAGGTGTCCGGAGACATTTGTTTTAAGTCGGCTATTTTAAGTACCATTCTTAATGATATCTCTCTAAGCCTACTAGCCTTTTCGTGCATGAAGTCTACGACTTCACTATTGCCTTCTTCGCCAAACTTGTAGTCGTCTAACATGCCGTCTCCAACAATCTGATTGATTCTTAAGAAACGATCTTTAACACTGTCCATCTCTAAGTCCATGTAGTGACATCTTGACATAAGTGCCGCTAAGTGGTCTTGTATCTTCTTGCTACGGACATTTTCAAAGTTCACATTAGTAATAAAAATTACACCACCTGAGAACTCAAACCTATCAGGTATACCTTCTCTTCGTAATGCAACTGATTCTGACTTCCAACTAATTGTACGCTTCTTACCTGAGTCAAGTACTGCCTTCAACATGTTCAAACATACTTCATCAAACAAGATACTGTCACAGTCATCAAACACAAGGATATCACCTTTTGCTGAATTGTTAAACAGTGTCTGGTACAGACCAATTGGGGTCATTGAACCTTTTACTACTTCTGTTCTCGGTGGACGACCAGCGAGTTTAGTTTCTGCATCATACATATCTATGATACTTTCAACACCAAATGACTTACCAACTCCTGGAGGGCCACTTACTATAAGACCTCTAACAACACCGTTTGCTACGGCATCTGTCATTTGGTCTAGGATAGCAAAACGCTCTCTAATTCTAGCCATTGCCTGCTCGTCAGTTTCTTTAGGCTTAGCCTTAGTCTCTGGTGCAGTTTCAACAAGTTTCTCGCCTTCAGCGTCTGCTAAAGGTTCAACACTTGCTAGTGTTGGTACTACAACACGGATTGAAGTACGCTCTGATCCTAATAATGCTGATGCATCTACAGTCACAAAGTATCCTTTCTTTCCTTGTTGAGTTGGTTTGACCAAAGGAAATACTCCTTCGATCGGTTGGTTACGGTATACGCCGTTTTCTATCTTTACAAAGTTACTCATATCTAGCCCTCCCACAGGCATTAATTTAAACAATACAGTTATTATACAGTATTAGTCAGTTCGTGTCAACCTAATAAAAGGCTTATTACCCAAACAAACAATACAATTCCAAGCAAGGTTCCAGTAAATTCTGCTCCATCTTCTGCCGTAAATAACTGCTTCACTGTTGCATACACAAAGTAAAGTGGTATTATTGCGGCTATAAAATGTAACATATTTGCTTTCTCCTTTTTGCTTTATATGTATATTATACAGTTAAAAGTGTAGGAAGTCAAGTGAAAATACCACAAATAAATCAAAGACTTACGCCTAGTCTATTGTGATATCTTCCATACCTGCGGTTCGCAGTTTAGTGATATGGCCAATTTGCCATTGCTTAGTATCTAAGCCTTTGAGTATGCCTAAGTACTTGTTACGCAATAATGCAAACTGATTAACTAAATGAGTCAAGTCTATAACAGATTGTTCACCGTCAACATACTTTTCAGCATCTCTACTAGTTAGTTGTCTGTTATATGTTTCAAAGAACTTTCTAAACACAACACTACGCTCCTTTCGGAGTGCAATGTTTAAGTGTTCAAGGATTGCTTCAATTTCTTGCAATTGATTAAATCGGTGTTCAGTGATACCGGGTAAGGAAGCACTAGCTCTTTCTAGGCTTCCTTTGATTCGGCATTCGTACTTGGCACTTTCCAGTTCGTTTTCAAAATAAGCAATAGCATCAACGATGTCGCCTAAGTTTGATGTAACTTTATTATACCAAGTACTCATTTAATCCCAATCCCCGTCTTCGTCATCTTCGTCAGCATCATGTGAACTAATTTCAAAATGAGATATAATAGCTGCTCTCATTATGCTATCAAATTCATTGATGCTTTCTTCGATTTCTCCGATGTCTGCATTGTCGTCAAATGCACGAACTATTACTTCAGCAGCCTGCAATTTATCTTTCTTAGGAATAAAGTGCTTTGTGCTATCCCACAGTTCGTGTAGGAAACTAATGTCATGATTCATCGATTGCATCCTCCATAGGGTCGATTACATCTGGTTCGTCGATCATGTCTTCATCAATTTCTTCAACTTCAGGAATCTTATCCCATTCATCGATAATGATTTGTAACTTATCGCTTGTCCAGCCTTTTCTGAACTCTTTAATTTCCTCACCTGTTACAGGGGAAATATAAGATAGTTTGTTACCAACTTTAGTAAGTAGACTTTTCTGTTCTAGCATTTCTACTAGTCCACTGTATGGGTCCATTCCGCTTTCATATGGAATCTTGATTTGCACACCTTCAAAAGGTTTGCTGTATCTAGACTTCATAACTTTACATGCGGCACGAATACCTTGTACTGTAGAAACTTTGTTTCCGTCTAAGTCTTCTTTAAGTTTTAGTTTACGCATAGCAACAACAATACTACTTGCATAGATAAAGCCTTGACCACCGCTGATTTTATCATCTGGGTCAAACATATCTTGCGATGCGTATGTGTGGTTAGTTGCAACAATACCTACTGGGAATGGTGCAATTTGGTTAACCATGTTACGCACTAGGGCAGTTAGGGCTTTGGGTTTTCTACCCATATCACCTTTCATGTCACCTTTTTCAAATTGTGCTACGTCTGTTGGTGTAAGTAACATTCCTAAACTATCAATAACAAACAGCAATTTAGGCATTTCGTCATACTCTAAATCACCGTAGTTACTTTTGTAGTCTTTCATAAAGTCACTTAATGTTTTAGCAACATCATCAATCATGCTAACACTAATCTTCAGAAGTTTTTCTGGAGTAGTGTCTACATCTAATGCTTGTAGCCAATCTTCATCAAGTGCGTTCTCTGAATCAAATAATACAACTTGGCATCCTTGATCCTGTGCCGCCTTTACAATGTTACCAGAACAGATAAAACTTTTACCTGAACCTGATTCACCTGCAAAAACACTAACTTTTCCTAATGGAATACCTCTTCCAAAGTCTCCACTAATTAAATAGTTAAGTGTGTGATTTCCTGTACTGATCCAATCTTTAGGATCATGGAAGCCTGCACTAATTCCACTGATGGATTTAGTGACAGACGTCCTGAACTTTGTTAAGTCAAATGGTTTCTGCATGATGTCTCCTATTAACCTTGACGGTTTCTAATCATATTTAGAATGTCATCAGCACTTGCATTACTAGCCGGAGCCGTTGCTGGCTCTGCCGCTACCGGTGCAGGTTCAACTGCCGGTGCAACTGGTGCTGCTGTTTCTACTACTGGAGCCGCTGTTTGAGCTACTGCTGGTGCAACTGGTGCAACTGGTGCTGCTACAGGTGCTGCCGCTTGTGCAGGTGCTGTAGTTGCTTGTAAACCAGGTGCTGGTGCATTTGCAGGAACTTCAACGCCATATGGCTTGTAGAAGTTACCCCATCTTGCAGGATCATATAATTCGCCATCTACTGATGCTGCGAACATTTCACTGATTGCAGTGTAGTGATCTGCTGTAGGTTGTGCAGGTAAGTAATCTTTAAGATTAAACAAACCATTAGTGTCAATACTTGCTAGTTGAGTTTCATCTAGTGAACTCTCTTTACGAGCCCATTTTGAAGTACTGTAGTCAGCATATTGTCCTTTGGTTGTTTTACTAACACGGAAGTCAGTACCGTTGAGGTAATCTGTTGGAATATTTTCCATATCCGGGTCCATCAAAGATGACTTAATAATATTAAAGATTTGAGGTGAGATTACAAATCTACGAATTGGGTTTTCTGGTGCTTGTTCGTTCAATGGGTTTTCTGTAACGAAACCGTTAAAGATATATGAACGCTTTTTCCAATACTTACGACCCATGTCTTCTAAAGACGGATCTTTAAACCAAGGACGAACCTCAGTTAATACTGGACAAACTTCTCCGTACATTTCACCACAAGGTACTTGTACAGTTACTGGTTTGTTTTCTCCGCCTAATACTCCTGGGAATGTTAAACGAATCATTTGTCGCTCTACCCAGAAGAAGTCGTTTGAGGTGTCAGCGTCAGGTAAGAACCTGAGAACTGCTGATGTTCCTTCGTCGATATTCCAGTGTGGGTAAATTGCGTTGTCGCTTTGTTGCGAACTACGATCGGAACCTTTCGATTCCATTGCTGAGAGCTTTGCTCTGATTTCTGCTAATGAGGCCATGATATTTCTCCTAAAATGTTTGCCATGTTTGCCATGTTTGTCATCTACAATATGTGGATAACGGGTTTATTATAATTGCCAAGATAAAGAAAGTCAACCGTTTTTTTAATTTAATGTTGACACATTTTTCTTTAACATGTTTATTTATGAAAAAACCCGCACTAGGCGGGTTTAAAATGGATATCTACTCTATGAAACAAGTCTATTGCTTGTTTATCACTAAAAGTGATGTGGACTTATTCTACACTAAGTGACGCTTCGCAGCGTTTCTTATTATAATATATCGTACTGTTCTAAGAAGTTTTCGTACATTGTACCGTCATCAACTACTGAAGTTGGTTGGGTAGTAGTATTATTTGTTGCTCCAAGTAAACAGCTCTTAATTGTGCCGTACTCAAATTGGTTCAACTGACCACCTGATGTAATTTTCTTACTAACACTTTGTAAGTACTCAGATAATCTAGTATCACTGGCTGCATAACTTAATTGATTAACTTGATGTCCTAGTCTTGCTTCTGCTGTAGCAAAGTCTACTAAATCAGCTTCTTGTAGTAAGTTCTTTAAGTTAGCGAATGTTTCTGTTGTTATTGCTTTTGTAATGTAATTTTCAAATGCATTTTTCTTAAGAGATAATGATTTTAGTTGTCCTAATACATTACCAACTTTGTCATCAAAATGTGATACTGTAAACTTGTCTCTTAATTCTGCGTCATCATCTTCAGAAAGCTCAACTGCTGTTGCAGATAAGTTTTCAATTGTTGTTTCGTATGTTTTAACACCACTTAGTTTCTTAAATGTATTTTTGATGTTTTCGATATTCTCTACTGCTAGTTGAACATACTCTGCATTATCTTCGTTCATGATCTTTGCTGTTCTAACATAGTTTACAAATTCTCTGAGCTTCTTAAGGTCTTGTGCCATTTCGATAATACTAGTAGCACTCTCATCAAATACTTCGCCGCCCTTTTGCACATGACGAGCCATTGCTCTAGCCATTGCTAAATTGTTCTCAGGTAATTTAAATCTTTCATCGCCTCGTTGTATAAAGATACTGTGTATGTTTCTGCTTCTAGACCCACGCACTTCTTCATTAACTGCTTTCTTATGTTTAACAACAATCTTTACATTGTCTAAAGATTGATAACTTGTTTTGCTAGACCCTGACATTGTGTCGAAGCCTTCTTTAATATCTGCCATGTCTTTCTCCGTTTGGTGAGCAATATCTTGACTTTCTCCCCTAGCCTTTAGTTTTTTACCAAACACCTTATAGTCAAATTTCATTAAGTAATCATGTGCAACATTTTTTAACATTTTTCTTATCTTATGATTAGCAAGATCTTCGCTTGTATTCAAGATAACTGTTTCTGTTGCGTAATCAATCCTAACTAAAATATTAGGATCTGTTACAACAAAACGTGTTGCTTGAGTTGGGTCAATTACTTGTTTCCCATCGGCTGAAAAACTGTCTACGCCAAAGCCAAAACCTTTTAATATATTAAATATTTTTTCTGCTGTTACTGATACATTTACGCTCATAATACTATTTATCTATTTAAAGGAATCCGACTGGTAGTGGAGCATCATCGTCATCGTAGTCGTCGCTATCTACAATACCACTATTAACAACATCATAAACAGCATCTTCGAATGTGCTAATATAATTAATCATTCTAACATTAAGCATCATAGCCATAACTAAGTCATCCATCTCGCCAGGCTTTGCTTTAAAACTATTGCCCCTCGATACAAAGTTTTTTAGCTCACTTACAAGTGCTTTACTCTTAACATGTATTCTATCTTGTTCTAATAAACGCTTAAAGTTTAAACAGGCTTCCATTTTACTTCTATGCCCAGTATGAAAACCTTTACGCCCACGCTTTCCTGCAACTTTTTTAGGATCATGTAAGAATTCGCCTGGGAAGTTTTCTTCACCTGTGTCTCTAATAACAACAAGTGCCGCTTCACCAATAGTATTGTTCTCTACTGTCCAGTATAAATTTTTACAACCAATGTTCTGTAAGTATGTTAACATTTCCATTAACATTCGCATTTGTCCTTCTACTGGCGTTCTGTTGTGTGCCCATTCGCCTACTTGCGTCATTGTAGAAACATCCATAACTTGTATAGCCGCATTGTCGCCACCTGTGCCACTACTTGGGTCTAGTGTTAAACTATATATGTGATTAGGATTAGGCTTTGCGTACCAACGAGCTTCTCCCATCTTACCTATAGGGTCAACGCCTCTCATTTCAACTAACTGTAGAGGACTAATAAGTGTTTCATCGTATATGATAAATTCACATTCATGTTCTCGTCTAAATCTTTCTTCACCAATCCTTGCTCGTTCTGCTGATGCCCACTCGTCATCACGCTCAGGGTGAGCATTCCATGTTGACATATATCCTTTGAATCCATTCCGGCCGACTTCTTGTTCATTGCCGTACTCGTCAAACAGTTTGTTTGCTTCTGCCCAAATAAGTGCAAAAGTATCATCATCACTGTTTGGTGTACTTGTTACAATACAAGCACCACCTGTACTTAGTGTAGGAGATAGTGCTGTCCAAAACTCTTTAGCAATACGAGGAGGTACAAACGCAAACTCGTCTAAGTAGATAAGTGTTAAGGACATACCACGTCCAGTGTTTTCAGTTGTTGTAGTACTTACAATACGGCTTCCATTATCAAATGTAATGCTACCTTTGTTGTATTCTGTTACACCGGCTCTAATATGGTCAGGAGCACATTCGTATGCATAACGAACTCGTTGCATAATTTCACTAGCACCCGACTGCTTGTGAGCCGCTACTAGTATTGTACTGTCTGGTTTAAACATAGCAAACCAAAGTAAGTATCCTGCGGCTACAGTGGTTTTACCCATCTGTCTACCTAGCATGTTAATACTAAATCTGTTGTTGTTATAGTTTTCTATTAAGTCTAACTGATAGTCAAATGGTTCAAAGTCTATGCCACCTCTTGTAGGATGTTGTATACGCATATGGTTAACCATAAAGTATAATGCACCTGACTCAGGGTCAGCACAGTTTTTAAAGTCTCGTAGAGTCTCTGGTGTATATGCTACTTTAGCATAGCCTTGTTTGATTAAACTAGCATCTACTGTTCCTCTAGCCATTGTTAGTTCCTAAATAGTTATGTTCAGTTGCATATTTAATAAGTGCTTCTGCTATTTTCTTATGTCCTTCTATAGTAGGATGACCTCTATATGCATCAGGGTCGTTATCGCAAACACTTGTTCCATAGAATATTTTGTTTGATAAAAATCTTGGTCCTAAATGTTCTGCTATACCGCCAAGTATTTTTTTAGTTCTAGCAGTTCTACCAGGAACCCACCAAAACAAATAATCAATATTGTTTTGTTCGAAGTATTCTTTTGCTCTAGTAAAATGACTGGTTACTTCTCCAATGTGCTTAAATATTTCTTCATGTGAAAATTGTCTTCCAGGTGGATACCACATTTCTACTTCTTCGTAATACTTAGAAAGCTCTTCCGGTAATATATTGTTAATAGGCACTTCTTCTGTGCTTTCAGATAGATCATCATTTATATGTCTTTCTATAAAATATAGTTCTAAATCTGTAAGGTCTTCTTTTTTAACAAATGAAACTGGTTGCACTAATTCGTTATTTATTGTTTTTACTTTTTGCCACTGTCTATATCGTATTGCTGTTAGCTCTATAACAACACAAAGATTATCAAACGACCCATGCTTTTGCTTATATGCTTCGCAGAACTCTATGGTTTGATCTACTGAGGATTGTGGGGGTTTGCCGTTATAGCAATGCTTGTATAATTTTGCGTCGAGAATTTCTGCTAAAAATTCAGCATAACTCTGTGAAGGGTTATTTAATTTAGAATCTTCGTACTCTTGATTCCAACCTGTTGCAAAACTAGAACCGTTAACATATAAATCTGACATGCAGATATTTATCAGCGGATGAGTTTAGCCTTCAGTGTATCGCGGAGTCTATCAATGATTGTTTGCTTATTAGTGGTATATGCAGGGTCTTCGTCACCGCTATCACATGATGCTTCTGGCTCTTCTTCGTGATCTGGGTGTACAATTACTGCTGTTTCTGGCTCTTCGTCACCTGATACTTCAGCTTCTGGTTCTTCTTTATTAGGTAATGTAATGCCTGCTAGTCTTAAAACATCATGTAGTTCTTGCATACTTGAAGCATTTGCACTAACTGTTACAGTTGCATCGCCTTTAGACTTAGTTTTGCTGTATGTTACATTCTCTTTTTCTTCTTCTTGATCAGGAATGCCATAAGCATCGCCCATCCCTGGCATCATACCTTCCATTAAGTTTAATAATTTTTTGTTCTCGTCATGGTTATTCATTATACTTTCCCGTTACTGCCTTGCCGCTGATTGACTAATAGTGTCAGCTTCTTTGGTTTGTTCGCCTGTGCGACCCATGTTAGGCTGGCTCATCATATCGTCATGCATTTGTCTTAGGTCATCACCCATCATTTGAGATTTAGTTGGGTAGTTAGTAAAGTAATCTGCGCCTTTTTCTGCTTTAAGTTTTTGTAATTCTGCTAAAAACTTAGTGTTGTATGCTTCGCCGAATAAGTCAAAGTCTTCAATTTGTGCATTTTCGTTTTCGTAATGATCGAAACTTTCTTGTGATAATTCTGCATCATCTTCGTTTACTGTTCTATCTTCGTCTCTAACTTTACGCTCTGCAGCCATATCGCTTTCAATTCTTCTTGGGTCGTTAACACCGTAGCATAATACTCTATTGTGAGCTATTCCCATGTTAACTGCTAACCATACTTCTAAAATTCTTTCATTGACTGGATACTTTAGAATAATGTCCGAACTACATACTTCGCTAGTACACTGTACACCTTTGTAACGCACAAATTCTATTGGGTTTTCTTCTATTGGTGTTCTTTTAAAAGGAGTAGCACTTACTAGATTGTATTTTGCTAAACACCTTTCTAGATGAGCCATGTCGTCAGGACCGCAATCTGCAGCTAACTTAACTCTGTATCCGTATTCCTTTTTAAAGGATTCTGTTATATATTCGTTTAATAATTTCATATTGTCTCTCTAAGTAATCCAATCGTTACAACTATTTATCAATTTGGAGCAATTTTTATTCGCCTTTCATAATCTTTAATAGTTCGTTACGATCGTATACCTGTGTAGGGCCCGAATCATCGTAGCCGTCATTTTGATTTTTTGTTTTATCTAGCCTTGCTTTTTTCATCATCAAGTCTAATTGTTGTAATTTTGCTTTTGTTTTTGTATCTTTTGCTTCTAGTGCAATTTTTAACATGTTACTAGCTTCAGCAAATATCTTACCTGCAGCCATATCGCTTACATTCATACCTAAGCTCATTAACTGTGCATAACTATCAAGTGCTTTATTTGCTACATCATCCATTTCAGTTTCATGGTCGCCTAAGCCTTTAATTTCTTTAAATGCATCGTTGATCTTTTCTGCGATTGTTAAACCGTTATTTACTATTTGTATCTCTTGTTTTGTTTCTGCTATAGTAGGTACTTTTTCTTCTTCTAATGCTTCTTCCATAGATGGTAAATTAAATTCTTCTTCTAGTTTCTTTGTCATTGTTTAAATCCTAGTTTAATCAACTGTATTGTTCTACCGCCTATGTCTAGAGGATGAAACAATGTTTCTCGTTGTGTTTCGTGATGTAATGTGTGGAAGCCTTCTCCGAATGTAAGTAGTCCTACAATTAAATCATTGTGTGCTTCGCCGTTCCTATGTGAGTAAGAAAACACAGAACTGCCTATTAATTTAGCAAATCCTGCTGGTGCTAACCAAGCATATATTAATGCAAATGGATCTATTAATGCTAGTACTAGTGCATATACTGCTATAAACTCCCAATAGTACTTAACCTGTGCCCTATATAAGTTATCCCTTAATAAGTTACCTGCCCATTTAACATTGGGTTCTGTAAACACTTGTAAAAAGTGTGCGTAAAAGTATCCTTTAAATAAAGGACTATGTGGATCTTTTTCTGTATCGGTAAACTTGTGATGTGCCCTATGAGTTGCTACCCAAAGTATTGCAGGGCCTACCATCATTATGTGTGCAAAGAATAACATTACTAGTTCAAACCATTTAGGACACTTAAACATTTTGTGGCTTAAATATCTATGGTAACCTAATGTTAAACCAAACAACATTATACCGGAATACATTGCTGTGCCAATAGCCCATTGTGTTGCTGTTGCGTACATAAACATAGGTACAATGGCTAACATGCTGGCTACTTGTCCAGCAAAAAGACTATATTGCATTCCTAATTTACCTAATTGCATAATGCTATTTATCGTTGTTTTTTGCGTTTCTTAGGATTTCGAGGTTTGTTGTTACGAAATATTTGATCTTCGTTGATTACTTTGAAACGAATGCCTTTGCGTTTGCACCATTCTTGTGCGGCAGTCCACTTAGCAGCATTCACAGCAACTTGCATTTGCTGTCCTTTGCCTCTAGCATTTTCCATTGTGGTTTGATTTGCTGGTTTGATTTCAATAAGTTCAACATGTTCTGCACCACCCTTGTCTATGTATTGTATCATAAAGTCTGGTACATAGTTAGTGTATTTGCCTGTTAATGGATTTTGATATGGTATCTTAACATTTTCACTAGCCCATTTTTTTATGTTAGGGTGTGAATCACACATACGCATAAAGGCTAGTTCCCAACTACTTCTATAATATGGTTTTTTACTGCCGGCGTACTTAGGTGTGTTTACTACTTCGTAAACACCCTGAGCGAATTTACTCATGGCTGGATTAGGCCTGCGACCTTGCTTTTACTGTTCACTGTTGGTACCGCAACACCTACTCTACTTCCTACAGGGCGTAAAGCATTTATAGCACTGTATGCATCGACAGTTAAGTTAAGAGAATTTTCATTAACATCAAAGTATTCAAGTGGGTCTGTGTTACTAGCATTTGCTACTTCTAGTAATACACCAGTCATTGCTTTTGCAGCAGGTTTTTTAAAACCAAGTTTTTCTAACTTACTTTCTATCATACTAACTTTAGCAGGATCAAATGTTTTGTTAGATGTAGATGTTAATGTTGCAAGTAGTTCTGAACTTGCTTCTGGTAGTGGAAATTTTATAGTTGCAGACTCTAGATATGCCGTTAATGCACCATCTACAACATTATATTTTGTAGCATTACCAAATGTATCATATAAGGATGAACTCATTTTAGTCTGCTCCTTTAACCTTTTGTCCATTTAAAATTGCTTGTTGAGCTCTATCACGATTTGCTGTTGGCGAGCCTAAGAATTCATTTTGTCTAGTATTTTTAGGACCTTCTGCCTGTAACCCTTCTGCACCTTGCTGTGCCCAACTAGTTATAAGATCTGCTAAGCCACCTGCATTTAATTCAACATTCTGTTCAAGTCTTGATCTATCCTGATCATCTAGAGCAAAGTTAAACTTACTATTAACTGTCATACTTTCTATTTCAAAATCAATATCAAATGTTCTAAATCCAGAATCTGTATAGTCTAATGTCTCTGGTGTGAATGCAGTAATTTGAGGTCTAAATAAAATATACTCAATACCTCTGCCACCGTGGTAATTAATTATTCTTATGCTTTCAATAAAATGTGTTTCTTCATGTATGTCCATTCCTGCATCGTTGCTGTTATATGTATCGCCCATAAATTTACTAGGCTTAACAGTAGAAATAGCATTGGTTTCCCATTGCTTTGGATCTCCATCTCTGAAGTTTCCGTCACCGGCGCCTGTTCTATTACGAGGATCATTATATTGAAATGCGAAATACTTCATAAACAATGTTAACCATTCATTACCTATAGTATCTACTACAGTCATACTGCAAGGGCCGTAATCGACCCCCGTCTGTATTATTCTACGATGATTATATTGTTTCTTAACCTGTGACTGGAATGTCACTTCTGGTATTTTTGCTGTTTGTACTAGGCTACTAATTGTAGATCTAAAGACTCCTGAATTATCCATTGCTTTTGCAATATTTGGATTGAAATGGAATTCAACGAAGCCTTGGAACTTCTGTCTAGGTGGCGTAATGTTAGGTTTAAACCTATCAGCATTACGCCAGTTCCTAAAGTAAGTCTGCCCTGAAAAACTACTATTTTTCTTTGACATACTCTATGTCCTAGATTAACCTAAAGTACTTTCAATAAGTCCTTCAGCTAAATCAGTAAACGGATTACCTGTAACACCTCTACCTGCTCCGGAGTTATCACCTGCTTCATGTAGTGCGTTATCGAAACGTAAAGTTAAAGTAATAATCTGTGATTCTGCTGCTGAGTAATCATGATCACCATAAGTTACGTTTTGGATGAAACATCCTTCTAGTACCCATACTTCAGTAGACGATGCATTGTCAGTACCATCTAGTACTTCAATGTTAGTATCAAATTTAAAATCGTTTGATGCGGCTGCTGTAGTTTGTTGATAATGGTTAACTTGTCTTTGTACTTGGTTACCAACAATCTTTGCAACACTACCTGTAATATCATCTCTAATGACAACATCAACTGTTTGCCATGTATGCTTACCTTGTAGATATACTTTACTGTTGAAACTATGTACTTCTACTTCGTCTACACTCACAGAAGGCCTAGTGACACTTTGAATATTCTGCGTCATTGTAGTTGTAGCCTGCGAACCAGCAAACGGAGCAATAAAGTTAACACGGAATCGATATTTTAACTTCGGCATTAAAATACCCTTTGCAGACCCTTTTGCGTCTGTTAACGGTACTCCGAATTTATCTTTTGTTATTGCCATTTTATATTCTCCTAAAATCTATATAATGTTTTATATGCTAATATTTATCAAAAAGAAGTCAAAATCGTAAACTCGAGTTTTAATTTAGTCAAAAAAAAAGCACTCCGAAGAGTGCTTTTTAATTAGTTTAAGTATAAACTTAACCAGTTGAACCCAAAGTATTTTGAATTCTAATCGGAATGTATATAAACTCAACTGCTTTAACAGGCTGTATAGCTATGTCAATGTGCAATTCGTTTCTATCAATTCTTGCCGGTGTATTATTTGAACCGTCACATACTGTAACATAATCAAATAAGCCACGTTGTGTAACTAAACCACTTAGTAGTCTATCAACAACTGCTTTTGCATTGTTTCTAGTAACACTGTCGTTTGGCTCAAATAAGAACGGCTTAACTGCATCGTCAAGTTGCTCTCTAAGATAGATAACTAATCTTGAAACATTAACTCTGTCCAACGCACTTGCTGATGGGTTAAGAGTTTTTTGTCCAAATACACTAATGCCTCTTCCTGGGAATGATGCAATTGGGTTTACCTTGTTTAAGTATAAACCGTCACGCTGTCCTTCGTTTAATGAAACTGGGACATATTCACCTTCTGCAGAGTCTAAGTATCCTACTGATGTAGCATTACTAACTAAACCACGTTGGAAACCAGCTGGTGCAAACCAAGGGAAAGCAACCTGGTCATTGTATGCGAATGTACGCAATGCCATATGTGATGCTGGTACTAAAATGTTTGTACCATCAGTGTTAGTTGTTAATGCATGAGGATAGTAAACACCTGCTTGAGCACTTGAACTTACAAGACCGTTCTCACCGTTTTCTACTGCTGTATTAGCATTGGTTGCCCAAGCTGCTGTGCTAGTATTGTCGGCTTTTAGTCTAAGTGGAGCATCGACGATTGAGAAGACTGTGTCTTTTCTGTCAACACTTAATGCTAACATTTCATCAATTAGTTCAGGATATCCTGGAACTGCCACTAAGTTGAAACGGTTTGTTTCGTTACGAATGTCATCGTTTGATACAATCGCTGCTTGTAGTTGTTTAGTAACTGCTTTACGCTGTGCCTTTCTTAACAATAAGCCTGAACCGTCTGCTGCGTTACCTGACATTGAAACCCAAACATTAGCAGTACTTGAAGAACTTAGTGCATAGTTTACACGCCATTCTTTAACATTACCACCTGAAGCTCTGTAGTTCCAACCTATCATACCTTGTGGGTATAAAGCTGCACTTGGAGCGTCTGCGTCTAATGAACCACTTGCTGACTGTCTGAAGTCATCAAACAATATACCGTCTGGTGTGCTTTGATCTGTAAGATCAACTAGTACCCATGTAGTTCCGTTATGCTTATAAACTTTTAAGTTTTCAGTGTCTGAGCTATTTAACCATACATCGCCAGTTGCTAATGCAGTTGTTCCATCTGATTGTACAGTTGGTTCAGTTGCTTTAGTTTGGAAATCAGTTGTTAAAGTTACCCATGTAGTTCCGTTATGCTCTAGTAAGTCAACATTGTTAGTACTAATATCTGCGTCATACCATAATGTAGCATTTGCTGTTACACCAACTGGTTGTGAAGCACTTGCAGTATGAGCTGCTAGGCTACGCTTAAAGTTACTTGTAGTAGATGCTGTTAAGTTAAGATCACCTAAAGAAACAGTAGATGCTTCTGCACCTGCTATTAGTTTAATATCGTTACCTAAAGTGTTTACAAAAGTAATTACGCCTGCTGCATTTGATACTGTGATTTGACTAGCATCTGTTGCTGCTGCCGCGGCTGATAAAGCAGTTTGGATATCTGTTACCATGTCGTCAGCTGTAATAAAGCCACCTGTTGAACTTGTTGCAAATACATCAATCAATGTTTCTGAACTGTTAACCTGAATTTGGAAAGCTGCATTAGATGCGTCTGCTTTCGTATCAGCTATTGCTGTATCAGATATTGCTGCTGTACTGTTTACTGTTAATGAACTTTCACCGTTCCACTTGTTCAATCTAACTGTAGCAAATCTTCCAAAGGAATCATCGAATGCATCAAACCAAAACGCACCTGCTGCTAATGAGCCTGCTGTTTTATGGTATGCATATGCTTCTTTTGATGTATTGAAGATTGGAGCATCTTGTGATACAAACTGTCCTGTTGAAGCATCGTACTGCTTAACACTAATGTTTGCGCCACTGTTAGGTGCTGTTGATTGCATAAACACATCACCTGATGTTAAACCACCACCTGATTGTTTTGTAGAAGGGATTGTTGTATGAGTTGCCCACTGGAAGTCTGCACTAGATTTAGCACTTGACCACGCTGATGAACCTACGCTATACCAGTTACCTGCAATTTTTTCAAACACTGGAATGAAATCATTCTGTGTGCCGTCATTTTTGAGCGCCACTGCTGCAAATTTGCCGTTAGTTGAAAAAGATGTTTTAGGTACTGCGTTAGCATATACTTCGTCTGCAGTAGTAATTAATACTGCTTGACTTACCCACTTACTTCCGTCATATTCTTTAATACCAAATTTAGAACTACCTGTGTCAACCCAAATACTATTGGCTGCTGGTTTTGCTGCAGGTGCTGTTGCACTTGCTTCTAATTGGCTTAAATCAACGTCTGCTCTTAACACATATGCTCTGTTGGATAATCCTAAGAAACTATATGCTGCTGCTAGACCGTATTCGTTTGTTTCGTCTCCGTGAACTGGTGTTCCGCCACTTGTTTTAAATGATGGGTTACCAAAGTTTTGTAGTAATTCACGCTGACTAGTTATGTTGTATAACTTGTTTGCTGTTGCCTTCGTAGTATATGCAGCAGTTGAAGTTCCATCTGGTGCTGTCTTATCCTGTGATGTTGCAATCACGATAAGAGGAACAGTACCAGCACCTGCAGGTGCGTAGAAACTTTCGTCTGATACACTAATACTAACGCCTGGCGATACTAATGTTGCCATTTTGTTTTCTCCTAATATATTAAGATACGAATGATCGTATGCACTTATTTATCAGAAATAGCGTATTATTGGAGTTTATGTAAATTGAAAGGTATTAGTAGATATTATACTAATTTAAGGATTGGCTTGAATTCGCCTGTGGTCCAGTCACGGATGTCTTCTACTTGTTGTTCTAGGTCTTGTATTGTGCCATTGTTTGTGATAATATAATCTACTGGATGTCCTGCCCAGTTCCATTCGCTTTCGTGTACATCTGCGTATTTGGTTTTCATTATCTTGTGGCTAACTGCATTAGTGTGTGCTGTTTTTGCTGTTTCAAACCATTCAGGTAACTCTCCGCGTTGTACCCAAATAACAACTCCACCCATTTCTTTGATAAGATCTAATTCGTTTTTAAATCTTGCATCGCTAATAACTGTACAAGGTGTATCTTCATGTTGCTTTCTTATACGATATTCTAAACTGTGTAACCAAATATTAGAATCAAAGTGTGTGCGTAACACATCAGTGCCTAATAATTGTAGTGCCAGTCTGGGAGTAAAGTTTGGAATGCCTAGTTTTCTACTCCAGTAAAGGTCTGCTGTTTCACGAAAGTCTCTGCTCTCTACAGTATCGCCTTCTACTAGTTCTCTGGGCCATCCAAATATTGATGCGGATAAGTCTTTTAATGGGGCAGCAAAACTATCTTCAACACAACCACGCTCTACAAACATGTTTGCAACTGTACCTTTGCCTGAACCTATTAGTCCAACTAATCCTATTATCATATATTAACCTATTACAAATCCTAGTGGGTCACTGCCTTCTTCCATCATGTGAACCGCTTCATTTAATTTTTCTAACTCTGCTTGAGCTTCTGTTTTTAGTGCATCACCGTTAAGAGTAATTGCACCACCTGCGCCTGGTAGGCCTGAAGTATACTTGCTTCTTGCTTCGCCTAGCATAAACTTACCTTGTGCTAATGCGTATGCGGATAACCAATCACTTGCATAAACATCTTTTAGTAGTATCATTTCTGGTACAAAATTGTATACCCCAACTGCTACTTCTTCATTATGTCTAACATTTCGTAAAATTTGTAATACTTTGCTGTTGCGATTCCAAATAAAGTTATATTCACTACCAAAAATACGCCCAACTGTTTCTTTGTACTGTGAGAACGCATCGTAAACTGCTAGTCCGCCTATTTGTCCTGCCTGCATCATGTACATGTTGTTGAATGCAACATCAAACGGATCAAAGTTTACGCCGCCACTGTTAGTTCCTATACCTCTACGATAAAGTCTTCTAACTTCCATTACTTCGTCGGGCAATGTATACTCAGTTACATTTTCCTGTGTAGTAATAAAAATCATACTTTCTTCTACAGCATTAGAACTAAGTTGTCTATACTTAGCCATTGCTTTGTTGATAGCAACATCGTAATGCTCTCTATCGAGTTCTACATCAACTATACCATCTGCTAGACGCAGTTTGATTTCGCTGATTAGCTCTTCTCTGTTGCTGTATCCTATTTTATTAATCGCCATAACACTATTTATCTACTAAAAGGCTTTTAATATGATAGTCGTGTCATTAAAACGACCATTCATCTTAGTATCCGTTGTCGTAAGGTCCTTAAACGCCTTACTAAATTTAGTCTTTGCATTTCCTGTCCAGTTTTTAATTTGTTCTGCTGGTTTACGCAATGTTCGTTGTACACTCTTTGTAGGATGGAAATCTTGTAGTGTTGTGCCTTTAACTGTTATGCCTGACCTTAGATCATCTACTACATACATGCCTACTTTACGGGTCTTAGTGTTGTATACCCAAATTTCTCTTGCATCAATTATTTCTGTAGGATTAATACTTGCTATACCTAATACACTGTCATTGACTTGAAACTTTAGTTTACTTACTTGTTTTTCTTTGCTTACTTGCTTAGGTTTACGAGTCTTTCTATTTGCTTTACCTGTTAAGATGAATGCATCACAAGCGGCATTAATTTTTTCATATATTGCTACAAAGTCCTTACGCATTTTCTTATCCATAAAACCGTATGCTTCTTTGATATCTTCGTCTTTCCATTCTTGCACTTCTAATGCTTCTGCATACTGATATGTGAAATCATCTTTGATGATCTTAGCATGGTTAGGCTTTACAACACCGCCACCGTACACTTTCATTTCTGTAAACGGGTCAAACTTTTTGAGATCAAAGTCACCTGTTGTTAGATCGTCTATGTAGCCTTCCCAATTACCAAGTAAGCCTTCTACTTGCTCACGCATTCGTTGTTGAATGCTGACTTTGGGTTTAGCATCTTTTGCCTTCTCTTCTTTTTGTTCTATGATGTTTTCGGCTTTGTCTTCCAGTGCAGGAATCTTGCTTAACAGATGTTCCTTAACATCGTCTGACATGTAGCCATTTGTCTTGTGCCAGATGTAAGTGTGTTTAGCAAATGAAGCAAACCATACATCAGGTACCTTTCTTAATTTTTTGATTAGCTCAGGATCTAACCCGCTGTCCTTTTCTAACCAAGTAAAGATCGTAGACGCACATTTCTTATCTGCTACTTCGTAATGCACAAAGTATTCAAAGTTGCGTACTAGTTTTGTTCGTTCTTCATCTGTTTTAAGTGTATGTATTGTCTGCCACTTAGGTTCGGGCATTAAATATATATCTTTTTGCTTTCTTCTTGCCATTAGTCACTCTCAATTTCATAAGGATTATTGTATACTTCTTTAACCAATGTTGGCCATTGATTAAATCCAACTATGCTATTTTTATCTTTCAACGCATTTTTATCCTTGAGAAATTGAACAATACTGATAATGCCGCCAAATTTGCCAGCCTTTTCTCCTGCTCTGAATGAGAAATAACTATTAAGCATTACAAATACGCCAAATAGTATGATTCCAGAAAGTTCCATATGTTGTTCTCCACTTTAAAAAATGCTATTTTAGCATTATATATCATCTATGTCAAGAACTACTTATGATTGAATGGTGTAATTAGGTTAGTTTGCCAATTCCTACGGCGTCCAAAGAAGAGCCAATCCATGTGTTCGTCGGCTGTTTTTGGGAAATTATTGTAGCGATCACGGACTGTTACCGCTGAAGTTTGTAAGAGGTCTGATGTTAATTCGATTGTTACAGGTTCTAATAGATAATGGTCAAACTGCTTTGGCATTAGCAATGCTAATTTTTTGTAATCGCTTATTACTTCGTGTTGTATATCATATTGGTCGATAAACTCTACTACTAGCTCTACTAAACGAGACACATAATTATTTAACTGTGCAATAGGCATGAAACTGTTAATGCCTTTCCATCCACCCTTGATAGTGTAGCCGCCAATGGTATGCAAATTGTATCCTGTTTGTTTCCAAAGCGAGTATCCTTCCTTGTGTTGTTCGAACCATGTGCTAATCTCAGGATCAGTTTGTACATACTCCATTAGTGCTGTGTAGAATTCACTGTATTGTATGCCTGCTTTGCGATACATATAGTCTGAAATAAGTGTAGTTACTCCGTAACTGTGCATACCTACAACAAACCAAGAGTACTTACTAAGGTTGTACATTTCTTTTTCTGTTAATGTACTAGAACTACTAATAATGTTAATTGACTCTGCTGTTCCATTGTCAATTTCTTGTTTTACATCGCTAGTAGTTTCATAAAAATAATCGTATGCTCTAAATGTTTCCATTCCAAAAGTTTCTTTGTCTGAAACATTCATAGGGGAGTTTTCAATCAACTGTAAGTAAAAAATATCCATATTGATAACATTGTGTTCAAACATTGTGTCAATAACTTTTAACCAACTGTTGTATGTTTCACCAGGCATGCCCATTATAAGTTCTGTCATAATTGGCAAATTATATTCTTTTGCTTTTTGTGTTACCACTGCAACACTGTTAATTTTCATGTTGTCTCGTTTAACATTCTTTAATACTTCAGGTGTTGTTGTTTGGAAACTAGCAGCTGGTGCATTTTGAATATTAGCATCTAATAACTTTCTACCAATCTGATAAACTGCATCTATATTGTTTTTTGCGTAACTAGCACTAAGAACTGCTGGGTTACCTGTTCTTTCATTTGCTTCTATCATGTAGTCTGCTATTTCTAAATCTCTTTTGAATGCACCAAAGTTACTTGCAGTAAAATTAAAATAAGGCATCTTGTTATCAGCACACCAATTAATTTCATCATGTATTCGTTGCATATGAAACTTATGCATTTTACTTGCTGTTGCACTACCCCAGTCACAGTAGGTACACTTGAATGGGCAACCTCTGTCTGTTTCTATAGTAGGCACCCATTCTATATCAGGGTTTGCTTCTATTAAACTATCAAACACTCCTGTTAAATACGGACTTGGTAATTGGTCTAGTTCTTTTATTCTTTCAAACTGTAGTGTTTTGGGTATGTCTTCACCTGCAATAATATTTCTCATAACTGCAAGAGCCGCTTGTTCTCCTTCGTTAATTGTTATAGAATCTATGTATGGATGATCGTTAAAAAAGTTTTTATCTCGCCATGGTATTTCAGGACCACCTGCTATAATGATAATATCTGGATTAAGTTTTTTGAGAGTTTTTAATAATTTGTAGCAGTAATTAATATTCCACATATACATACTGCAAAATACTACATCACAGTCAATAAGTTGCTCAACTGCATCGCCTATTAGCGGTCTTTGAAATATCCAACTATGTATTTTAAAGTTATCTTGTATATCTTTATATTGATTTACATAACTCCATAGACACCCCAATGTATAAGGCAAGTACCAACTATTTAAATGTGCTGGACCTGTCTGAAAATTCGGCTGTACTAATCCTATTGTTTTCATTGCTTAATTTTTCGATACCAATACTCTACAGTTTGTTGTATTCCTGCATCTAGAGTCCATTGCGGTTCCCATCCAAGCATTTTTGTTAGTTTACGATGACTGCTATTCAGTAAATAAATTTCACCAGGGCGATCTGGTTTCTGATCCCATAAGATATTACCGTCCCATCCTAAATGATATGCAATCAATTTTGCATAGTCTTTAATTTTGATTGCGTTATCCGGTCCTAAACAAAATATTTGACCTGCTGCTTTGTCAGGGTTTTCAATAATGGTTCTCCATGCACTAAGTAAATCTTCAATGTATATAAAATTTCTATAAGGTTCTGCATAACCTAAGGATATTTGATCTGGGTCTTTAATCATTTGAGAGATAATCTGTTCTGTAACAAAGAAGTCATTGTCCTTTCTACCGTAGCAATTTGTTTGCCTAATGGCTGTAAAAGGTAATCCGTAACTTCTGTGTGCATACTCTAAGTATTTTTCACATGCATACTTAGCAACGGCATACGGAGCATTAGGATTAGGCTGAGTATCTTCGTCATATGCTATAACATAGTTCTCTTTACCGTCTCTAATTAGATCGCTAATAGGTTGCCAACCATAAACTTCCATTGTACTAGCAAAAACAAAATTCTTTAGATGTTTTAAGTCTCTACAACTTTCAATTAAGTTTACAGTACCTACATAATTGATGTCACTAAATGCTATTTGCTCAGTAAAACTTTTTTCTACTTCAGTTCTTGCGGCTAAGTGTACAACAATTTCTGGGTCAAAATCTTTTAGTTGTTTAGATACTTTTTCGTGATCTCTTAAATCAGCATCTAGTAAACAAATTTCATGGCGTGTTGACAATTCTGGTACCATATGTTGTCCAATGAAGCCATCTCCGCCTGTGATAAAAATTCTCATATAGTTTTTCTCTGTGTAAGTAGTAAGTATTTATCTGCCGGCGTTTTAGATCTTGATAAATAGTGTTATGCCAAAGTTAAGTTTATGGAATCCCTACAAGACGAACGATTTCGATTTTATTGATCGAGTCGTTGGTGAGCATCTTCATGCTGGCGGTACTGGTGTGCATTTGCACAAATATTTAGGTACGCAGGCTGTTGCTGACACAAAAGACCCTACAAGACCTGCAACTGATGGTAATAATACCGAAGTTTTTATACAGGACTTGTTATTCTTAGAAAATAGAGACCGTAGATACGATAAGAATGTTTATGAATTGCGTGGACAATACAACATTGGAGACAATGACGGTTTTGATCTCACACAGTTTGGTATGTTCTTAGCAAACGATACACTGTTTATGAATTTCCATATTGAAAGTATGGTAGAAGCAGTGGGCAGAAAGTTAATGGCAGGTGATGTTTTAGAGTTGCCGCATTTGAGAGATGACTTATTACTAGGCAGTGACGAAGCAATAAACAGATTTTATGTTGTAACTGATGCTAGTAGACCAGCAGAAGGATTTGATCCACGCTGGTGGCCACATTTGTGGAGAGTTAAGTTAGGACCAATTACAGATTCACAAGAGTACAGAGATATTCTTGGAACTGGTGAGGAAGAAGGTGATCTTCGTAATCTCATTAGTACATATGCAGACGAAATTGCAATCAGTGAGGCTATAACAGAAGCTGCTGAATCAGATGTACCGTATGATGCTAAAGCAATGAATACAGCACATTTGTATGTAGATGACGAAGTAAAAGGTAAGCCTAGAATTGAGTTTGCCGGCGATGATGGTCAGGCACCAAACGGTGCTACTATTGTAGGCAGTGGAGCATCATTCCCAACTAGTGGTACTAATAACGGTGATTACTTTTTGCGTACAGACTTTGTACCTAATAGATTATTTGAAAAACAAGGAACTCGATGGAAGTTTATTAAGTCAAATACTAGAGGTGCGTGGTCAGCTGCAAATAAAATACTTACAGGATTTATTAATAACGATACATTAGTAACTAACACAGACGGCCAAATTACTGGAGAGAAAGTCAATCTCAGCCAGGTAGTTAAGCCTAAAACAGATAACTAATATTTAAAGGAAAGAAAAATGTTTTTTAGAGACACAAAACTAGATCGCGAAGCGGTTTTTGAACAATTAAAAATAGATGAAGGAGTAGTAAATGAAGTATACTTGGATCACCTCGGATATCCAACATTTGGTGTTGGGCATTTGGTATTAGAATCAGATCCTGAATATGGACAAGAAGTTGGTACACCTGTAGACGAAGATAGAGTTAAAGAATGCTTCGAGAAAGACCTTGATACAGCAATATCTGAATGCGAATTACTATACGAAGACGGATTCTTCGGAGACTTGCCAGACGAAGTCCAGCAAATCTTAGTTAATATGATGTTTAACATGGGCAGGACTAGACTAAGCAAGTTTAAAAAAATGCATGCCGCTATCTTAGAAAGCGATTGGAAAACAGCCGCAGTAGAAGGTAGAGATAGCAGATGGCACAAACAAGTAACAAACCGTGCTGAAAGACTAATGGAAAGATTAGAGAACGTATAATGAAAATAACTGATTTTTTAAATGAAGCAGATCAAGTAAAGGCTAAAGAAAAAAAGCCTAAAAAGATCAAGCCTAACAAAGGTAACGAAAGCCCTCATCCTATGAGAGGAAGACTTGTTGGTGAAGGTAACAAGCCTCAAAAGCCTAAACCGTATCAACCTAACAAGAATCAACCAAATCCAGTAGCAAAATTTTCTCGTAATAAAAGTGGTGCTGGTTCTCATAAGTCTGTTAAAGATTATAATAGAAAAGATAAAAGATCAGATATTAGATCACAAATGGATGAAGCCACATACATTGCTGATAGAGGTGAAATTATAGATTACATATTGAAAGAAATTAAAAAAGAAGCATACAAAGATATCGGTATGATTAAACACCTAGCAGATATGATAGGCAAGACTGTTAAAGTAAGATACCACAAGCATAAGAAAGAAGGTGGCGTATTACAACTGGAAGTTTTTAACGCCAAAAATGTTAGCAAAATTGACGATGAGTAACTAAGTATGTATTGGTTATTCATCTTAGCATTAAAAAGTATTTTATCAAGTATAATTGGTAGTAGTTTTTATGCATGGTTTAAGAATACCACCGCCGGTGTATGGTTTCAATTAAGAGTTGATCGTACAATGGAATGGGTTGCAAATAGATATGATCTCGAAATAGTCACTAAAGAACAAAAGTGGTTATCTCAATATCCTAACTTAGCAACAAGAATACAGGACCTGGAAAAGGAAATTAAACAATTAAAAAACAATAAAAAGAAATAATGGCAAAAGCAAGTAGAAGAAAAGTAAACAAATCGCTAATAAATGGAATAGGAAGAAAATGTTCTTCTATTGGAGTTGGTGGCAGAGGCAGGAAAACCAAAGTTGCAACGTCGACTATGAACAAAAGTAAGAAAAGACAATTAAAAGTTTATAGAGGACAGGGGAAGTAACATGCCAGTAAAATTTGGAAAATCATCAATAGTAAAAGATAGAACTACTGGTAAACTTACAACACAACACGAATATATTAAAAATAAATCAAAAGATGACTTATTTGATTATATCAATAATGGACAAAAGCCTAAAGTTAAACAAAAGTGTCGCAACGAGCTAGTGAGACGAGGTGTAAAAATAGTTTATGTTGATAAATCATCAGAAGAATAACGAACCACTATATACTAAACTAAGTATTAAAAATCCTAAAATAATAGATATACTTAACACCACAGCGGAGTTAGGTTTATTTGATGAGACATCTAAATCAAAAATTAAATACGAATCGATAGACTACGAAAAAGAGTCTACAACATATTGTAGCATTGACTTTTTTAGGAATGTAGTCGAACCTAATAAACAGAACCACGGCAGAGTCAATAAAGACCTTTGGGTTGATACTAATGGTAATGAACTTTCAAAGCCAGCACCAATTAAACACAAAAAGAATGGCTTTGCAGATAAAACTCCAGGTGGACAATACTTTATAAAAT
>WLWF01000416.1_pt1 | contig 41428 bp, 44 predicted proteins | sample 6718331 | NCBI WGS metagenome assembly WLWF01 (sample SAMN12718692, study PRJNA515312) | sponge metagenome | isolation source: marine sponge | host: Mycale hentscheli | place: New Zealand: South Island, Marlborough, Capsize Point | collected 2003-05-01 | reverse complement strand
AATATATAGATCAAAGCGTAAGTTTAAACTTAGCGTTTCCTAGTGAAGCAACACCTAAATGGATTAATAAAGTTCATATGGATGCTTGGCATAAAGGAATTAAAACTTTATATTATATGCGGACAGAATCAGTGTTACGTGGAGATATAGCAAATAACGCTATGGAAGACTGCGTTGCTTGTGATGGATAATAAAAAAGGGGAACTCAAATGAGCTCCCCTTTCTTGTTACAGGATCTTCGGGTATGGTACGCCCGTTATTATTTGATCCTATTCTTAGTAGTTTTTACTATTAGGTAATTTAAATTGTACAGAAGAGTTTCTTTTTATCATATTAACAGCTGGCTTTTCTTCAACTAATTTTAAATTTTTAAGCTTTTCCGCCTGTATGCTTTTTTCCATCATTGCTTTGTTAAATTCTTCAATCTGCTTAAGTTTTCTTTTTTCTTCATTTTCACCCTCTATTCTTTGTCTTTCATGTTTTTCAATAGCTCTCATATCAGCGTATTCAGCTGTTGATTCAACTGGAACTGCTTTATCAAAAAACACATAAGGTTTCTTTTCTTGAATATTAGGTAGTTCTTTAAGAGTTTCTTCGTATTTTAATGGTGATTTCATAATTTTTATATTTTTTGTTTAGATAATCTAATTTCTTCTTCTCTTGCTTTTCTTTTTTGTCTTAATAAGTTGTGTGCCGTTGTTAATTCACCTACTGTTTCATTTCCAAATTGCATATTTTTATAGTCAGGAAAATTATCAGGTTTTTTATATTCAAACAACTCTTCTTCGTCACCTTGAACAATTCTACCATCAACTATAGATGTTGGCTTTCTCATATCAGTAAAACCACTATCTTTAACTAATGTTCTTTCTCCAGTATTTGGGTCTTCCACATAAAGCTCTCCAAAACCACTACCTTTATTAGAAAATTGAAGATTTTTCCACGCTTGTTCTACGTCTGGATACGCGCCCGTTGATATAGCACCTGCTGCGTTTCCAAAATAGTATTTCTTTAAATTGTATTCTTTTTCTTCTGAAGGTATCTCAACTGGATCTTTTATAAACTCAACTTCAGTGCTTTGTCTATTTAATTTTTCTGCTTCTAATCTTTTTTTATATTCTTCTTCTTTAACTATGTATGCTGGATCTTGCTTTAGTTTTGCGTATTCTTCGTCTGAAAGTTTACTTCCTGAATCTATAAAACTACTGTTTTTTAAACCTGCTTGATCAAAAGTTGATATAACATTTGTACCTCCATCAACTTTTTCTTTTCTAACATTAGATAGTGTTTTATTAGGATCCCAAGTTACTGAACTTTCATTACGTAAAGGAGATGACATTAATGTTTTAATGCCTTTCATTTTAAATTTTCCCATTATTTTATTATTTTATATACTGTTTTACCAAATTCTTTTTCAGCAAGTAGTTTTCTGTTTCTATTTTTATCTACACTTATGTAACTAACATGTATCCATGCTGGATTTTTGTCATCACCAAATTCCCATATAATTTGATCGAAATTACAATGACTGCATATCCACTCATACATCTCTGCGTTAGTTTTATGTCCATAGACGTCATCTAAGTCCATTGCCATACCTTTACAATGCTGAGAACTAGAAGCGCCTCCTATAGCTTTATTTAATTCTTCAGAACGAAACATACTATTGATCTTTATTGGTCCACCAACCCATAATCTTAATGGTTCAAAGATTTTTTCAGCTAACATTTTCATGTTATTAGTTTGTTCTTCGTTAGGTATATTTTTTATGCTATATCTTTTAGCAGTGTTAGAATGAATAGCTTCAGCATAAGTAATATGATTGCTAATTTTTTCCATTTTCTTTTGCTTCTTTTGCTATTTGTTCTTTAGCTTTTTTAGGATCTTCAAAAGCTCCTGTTATTTTTTCTTCTTCATAACGTTTTATTTTTGCTGCTTTTTGCTTTGGATCACTTGCTATACATTTTTCTTTAGCTTTTCTATTAGCTGCAGTCATTTCTTTAGTCATTACACCGCCATGCTTACCAGCATAAACTTCATCTCCAGGATAAGGTAATTTACATTTTTTTAAAAGAGGAGTTGTGCTTAAAGGGTTTTTTATTATAAAAGTCATATTTTATTTTTTAGATTTATTTTTTTGACAAAAGTTTCTAGCAGCTTCAACACTACCAAAACCCCACTTTTTTAAAGCCATAGCTTTTCTTGTTGGTTCACCCTTAGAATCTTTCATCGCACCAGCCATACCTGCAAATCTACAAGCAAAAGAAACTCTACGTTTTCCTGTGCCAGATGTTTGTCTTGATCCTAATTTTTTACCAGTTTCAGATTTATAATCTTTACGCATTTTTCTGTTTGATTTCTCGTAAGCTTCTTCTTTTATATCAAAAGGAGCAGTTCGTTTTTTTACAGCATCAGCATAAGCTTTATCATTACCAGTACCTCTACCGCTTAATTCTGCTTGGCGTTGTCTCATTTCTGTCCATGCTTTTGTATGCATTGCATTTGAGTAACAGTGTTTAATAGGATTTTCCATTATTCTCCACATTTTTTAGATGGATCATCTACTCTTCTCCAGTCTTCTTTTTCAAACCAGTCGCGCAATGTAGCTCCTTTTTTTCGAGCTCCCTTTACGTTTGTTTTAGATGATCGTTTATATTTACCACTAGATCCTGCTGATTTTTTAGCACTAACTAGTTTTTCTCTTTGTTTTTTACTAAGGCTTCTTATTTTAGAAGCTGGCAAACAAGTTTTAGTTGTACCTCCGCCTTTTTGTTTAGAGAAAGGAGAGTTGCTCTGTATATATGTCATTACTTTTTACCTCCTCCAAAGTTACTTGGACCTCCTGCTTTTGTACATCTTACACCCCAACCTGAAGCATATGCACTTGGCCAAACTTTAAACTTTCTTTTTGCTGCAGACTTGCAAGCTGAACTTATTTTTCCGTATAATGGTGAACTCATAATTTTTGTTTTAATTGTAACTAAAAACTGCGTAAGCTTTTATTTTTTTACTTTCAGCTATTAGTTTTCTTGTTTCTGTTATTTCGTTTTTTTCTATAGCAGGATAATATTTAGGATTAGTGCTATTAAGTTTTCTTTTCTTCACTGTTTAAAATTTATTAGCATTGTTAATTTCATTTATAACTTCTTGTATTTCTTTTAGATTAGTTGGTAACAGTAAATCTAAACCTGCTTTAAAAACATTTTCTTTAATTCCATCTTTAAATATAATAAGAGTAGGCGCCATTCTTACTCTATATTTTTTCTTAGCTATAGGTGCTTTTGATATATCTACTCTATAATAAATAACATTTTCTAACTTATCCCAATCAGCAAAACAATTAACTTCATTGAACTTAGCCCAAAACTCTATAATTACAGGCTTGGTTTCATCTTCACCAAAAGCTTCGTTAGTGTTAATAACTTTTTCAAAATTATCATCATTAATCCAATATTTATCAGGAACATCTTGTTGACTAAAAGATAATAGTGGTATTAAAATTAAAATTAAATATTTCATTATCTTTGTTTTTGTATTTCATATATTCTTTCGTCTAGCTTGTCTAGTTTTTCTAATATCATTTCTACATCGTCTTGAGTATCCATTATAGTTTGACGTATTAATTCGTCTTTTAAATCATATTCTACTCTATCAATAGGAGGTTTAGGAAGTTCCATAGCAAGAGCTATGTCTCCTTTTAAAGTATAATAAGTTGTAGCTAATGCTATAGTAAAACCTACTATTGTACCTATAGTTTTAAGGTCAAGTGTTACTTTAGTTTGTTCGCTAATTTCTTGTGCCATTATTAACTGTCTTTTTCGTTTTTATTAGCTTCTTGTGCTGCTTTCCATTTTTTAAATTTCTTTAAAGACTCTTCAGAATCTGGAACAGGTTTTCCTGTAGCTTTTGCTGTGTCATGTCTCCATTGTGTAAAACCTGGATTAGCATCTGCTCTAGCGTCCTCATCAATCTCTTGTTCCATTTTAGGAGCAAGACTTGTGTTGTTTTTTCTGTTATATTTTCTAACAGTTTTTTTGTATTCTCTATTAGCTTGACGTATTTCTTTATTGCTTAAATCAACATTGCTGTTGTCTATAGCTTTTTGTAATTTACTTCCATCTGGTGGAACTAACATACCAGTTTTTGGTTTTATTAATTCAGGTTTTTTACCTAATGGACTTTTTGCCATAAATGGACTTGAGAAATTGCTCATAATTATTTAAGTGTTATGTTCAGACCAACTGAACTATTATAAATTTTACTATCCCAAAACTTAGTATATTCTCCTTCAAAAAATATACCTATAGATTTGTTTATTTTCCAGCCAAACTGCAGGCCAGCTTGATAATCTTCCCATTGTTCTTTTTCAGCATCTTCTATTAATCCACCTAGTCCCCAATTGTTTCTGTTATGGTAACTAAAAGCTTCATCGCCTTTTACATAATTGTGATATGGTAATAAATACGAACCATAAGCATGTAGCCAAAAATTATTTTTATAATGATAATAGTCAAAACCGATGATTGGTGATATAACACCAAAAGCATCAATAGTGCTCCATATCTCATTATTATAACGGTTCATCAATTCATTAAATACGTTTTCTCTAAACTGAAGATCTGTATAAGCCACTATTTCACCATCTTCATTTCTCCATATCCAATCAGTAATCTCTTCACCTGTTTGAGAGTCTGTATAAGTAGTGTAATGATCAGAATATCCATATTGAAAACCAAGAGTGTACCAAGGATTTACTGCAAAGCCATCTTCATTAGTTTCATTTAACCATATTTCTACAGGATTATAACCATAAGGTCTATCATGTGTGCGGTATATAGCTCCAGCTGATAAACTAAATTTATCACCAATAGGTAGTTTAGCTCTTATTTCTGCAGAATTATAATCAAAATTAATTTTACCTTGTTTTCTACTTTCTACTTTTACAATATGATATTTTCCACTATGTTTTAAAAAATATCTATGATTTTTAAACACATCATCTCTTGCTCTTTCTTTTTCCCAATGAAACACATATTCAAAACCATTTATAGCTGAGTTAGGAGCTGTCATAGATACATTAGATTCAGTTCCATCGTAATATTGTTTACCTTTTATCTCATAATCAAACCTTGCTATTTTACGAATACCAAACCCGTATCTATAATCGTAATCATAATACTGCGTACCGTCCACAACTGTAGGTACATCGTATAAACTTCCATTAGGATTTGTTCTTACAAAATAATTAGGATCATTTTCTTTTGAATTGTTTATATCTCCAGATAAATATATAGTACTATATTGTAAAAAGTTTTTAAATAGTTTCTTTTTTTCTTGTGAATTAGCAGAAACTGAAATCACTATCACAAATAGGGCAAAGAGAATTTTTTTCATTTTTCCTTTTATTTTTTTAGGTTTATTTTATCTTTTTATAATATTGAATTCTACCATCTGGTCTTTCTATTTGAACGTAATCAACACCTAACTTACCTGATGGTTTACCTGAGTTAGGACCTGTTAATGGAACTTTTTTGTATCCATCAGCTTTTATTTTACGAACATCTTCTTTGTATTTAACTTTTAGTTTTTCTTCTTCTTTATCTTCTCTATTTATTGTACTTTGTCTTCCCCAATACGGTTGACCAAAATTCCAACCTGACCAACCTAAGAATAAAGCAACACTTTGCCATGTTTTAGTTTGTTCATCAGTTGCTTGTCTAAGATTATTTATTTTTTGTAACACACGATCTATAGGTAAGTTAGTAGTTGCTGATATAATTTGTGACACAGCTAAGTATGCTGGGTTATCAATACTCCAACCTCTTTTATTAATATCTTTTTTGTTCCAATCAAAAGTTTTAGTAGCTGTTCTTAACTTACGTACTTTACTGTCTATAACTGGAGATATATTAAACACATCCCAAATAGCTTCTCTGTATTGTGTTGAGTTTTTCTCAGACTCTGTAGCTATTTTACTTAACACGCCTTTAACTGTTGAGATTATAGCTCCACCAAAACCAAGTCCAAATAAAGTAGAATCAATCATGCCATTAACAACATTTGCTGCTGTTTCTTTTTTATCTTTCTTTTCGTCTTCATCATCAAAAGCTAAAGCAAAAACACCTTGTTGTAAAGAGTTAAATAATAAATTCTGCATACCTATGTAATACATGATACTAGAAACATTACTTAAATCACTTTCACGTTGTGTCATGCCAGGTTTTTTACGTCTGTTATATAAATCTTGTATAGATTTTTTTGTTTTTCTATTGTACTGCATTGTAACATTTTGAAAAGACAATATAACACGACCAGCTAAACTAGCTTGTTGAGAAGATATTTTACTAGGATTACTAGATTGTTGTGTTTCTTCTGCAATTTGATAAAAATCTTCAAAAGCTTGTTCTTCAGCTTCTTTTTTTGTATACTTTTTACCGGTGTCTTTATTTACTCTATCTAATAAAGCTTTATTTCTATTAATATAAAAAGTAGCACCACCAGTAGCTATAGCTAAACTATCCATTATTCTTGTAATAGCAAATCCTTTGTCTAGTAAATAATTTACCATACCTTTAAATCCACCTTTTTTACTAGCGTCGGCAAGTTCTGCTTCATTAACATTTATCTTTAATCCATCTCTTCTGTTTACAAGATAGTCAGAGTTCATTAATTTCATTACAGTAGGAATATACTCTTTACTCGCAAAAGCTTTAGCAGCATTATATAAGTTATTATCACCCCAATTTATAAAATTTACCGCAGATAACGTTTGGAGTAATCCAGATCGCATGTTAAAAAACATTACAGCTCCAACAGAACTGTTCAACCAGTCTAACATTTCATTGACAATACGAGCACCACTTCCTGTAAAAACTGGTCTATTTGTACCGCTCTTCATTCTACGTATAGAATCTTCTAAAGCTTCTCTATATTTAGAACCATATATAGCTTCTATTTTGTTTAAATTTTCATTAGAAAATATAATGTCTGCGTTTTCATTAAACTCAGCCATTAGTTTAGTTCTAAAAGAAGTATCTAAACCTTTTAATATATCTGTTTTTATATCACCAGCTAACCAAAAAGCATCTGGCGCAGGGTATTGTTCACCTTTTTGTATAAGACCTAGCTCATCTGCAAAAACATTTAATTCATTATCTGATTCAACAGCTTTAACTAAAGCTTCTACATCTCTTTTACTCATACCTGGTATATTTATACCTTGTTTATTCCAGAGATAAACTCTAATAGCTTGAGACCTAGTAAATGAACCTACGCCTATATTTCCTAATAAAGGATTTTTACCCTTTTTACTTTTTAAATTAGGAAATTGTTTTACAAGTTCTGCAAAATCTTGTGCAACCGTTGTTTTAGCAGATAAAAGTTCTTGCTCTGCTTTGTTGTAAGGGTCTAATAGATTATCTTTTATAAAAGCTAAATGTTTATTACCTTGCTCACCTTTACCAGCAAAAGCATACATTAATCCCATAAAATCATCAGCTGATGGAGTTATTGTAAATTGTTTTATTAATCTTTTAAAGAAACCTTGATCTTTTTGTTTACCTTCTAGTCTAGCTCTAGCATCAGAATATTTTTTAAATTCTTCTTTACCTGTTACGTCTTCTATTTGTTGGTTAAACTCTCTATTTAAAGTAACTTCTTTTGGTTCAGCTAGTTCAACTCTATTTTTAACATCAATAGCGTCTAAAACAGCTTTTACACCTTCTACATTTGCAAATGAATCATCTGCAAAATAAAAATCATTATAACCTTCTGCCGCTTTATTTAATATAAAATCAATTTTAGCTTGTGGAGAACCATCGCCTAAACCTGTTATATTTGCTAAAGGTATATTTATACCGATGCTTTTTAGAAACTGCTGTATAGCTGGTCCAGCGCTATTAGGTCTTGCTGTTAAAATAAATATATCACCACTACCAAACTTACCTTGACGTTTTCTAGCTAAATCAGCTAACGGACCTTCTGCTGTTCCTTCAGAAACTTTTTCAAAATTATCAAAATTAAACGTTGCGCCGTTGTCCATTAATTCACCGGCTTTTTTAGCAAATTCACTTGCGGATATTTCAGTTGTAGTCCCGTCAGGATTATTAACAATTACTTTTTCTTTAGTATTCGCCAGCGTGTCATCAAAATCAAACAAGCTAATACCTTTTGGTTTTTTTAATTTTTTACTTGCAAGAACTTTAGTGTCTAAAGAGTTTTGCATTATATCTTTAATTTCTTGAACAGTTGAATTAGCAGGAAACACGCTTACTCCATAAGTATCAATAAACTTTTTTACTGCTACATCTTCTAACTTAGCTACTTCAAACTTAATATCAAATCTTTCTTTGACATCAGCTTTGCTCATACCGGACAATCTATTTTTAATAGCATCGTTAATAGCTTCATTAACCATAGGTCCATCTATAACATCAATAGGTATTTTTCTTTCTAAAATTATTTCAACTAGACTTTTACCGTCTACTGGACTTGCGTAGTAATTTAAATTAATACCAGAAGCCGACATTCTAGTTGCTGGTCCAATTAATCCAGGGTAATTTTCAATTAAATCATTTAACTTACCGTCTTCAATAGCTTGTATAACATCTGTATAAAACCAATCAGGCATTGTTGATTTGAAATCTACATTAACCATGTCATCATCACTTTTTTGATCTTTAATTCGCGCGTCCATTATAGCGCCTTGACCGAAAGATGCTACGGTAGGTTTTCTTAAAGCTTCTACATATTCAGGACCTTTCATAGCTGCCGCTAATAAAGGTTTGTTAGCTGATAGATTAGGTTGACCATGCTCTATTAATATAGGTGTTTCAAAATTAGCACTATTGTTACTAGGGTTTATTGGATAAAAAGAATAAACAGCTGCTGTTCTAGAAGGACTTGATGTATTGTTTTTAGAATCTTCTATTAACTCTCCAAAAAACCAAGCATCTTTTTTGTTTGTTTTTAAATACTCTGCTGCACTAACCCAAAAATCAACTAAATCGTTTATTTTTTTTACTTGATCTACTTTGTTAAAATCTTTTATACCTCTAGGGTTTAACTTATTAGAACCTTGAGGACTAGCAACTGTAGTTCCTATTGGAGATTTTCTAATAATAACTTCTTGATCTGTGTCTTTAGCAACGTCTTTAGTCGAGTTTTCATATTCTTGTTTGGTTTGAAATAAACTTCTTGTAACGCTACCAGTCATTGAGTTAGCAATAAAATCGTTCCACTCAGGATTTGAAGCTAAAAAGTTACCAACTACTCTATCTCTAGCTTGTTTATAGGTTTCTTTATCATTGTACTTAGCTCCTTGATCTTTAAATCCAGGATATTTTTTATCTCCATCTTTTTGTATAGTTATAGTTGGTATTGGATCTGAGTTTGTTATTTCATTAACTGTTTGATCTTTACCTGCAAGTTCTAATTGCTGTACTTGTTTTACAGTTGGTTTTTTAGGTGCTTTTTTACTAAACGTAGCGCCGCCTTTTTTTCTTTGAGCAGGATCAGGTTGGCTTGTTTCTAGTATTCTATTTCTTATGTGTAAGTTTAAAAGACCTCTAATAGTTTGACCTACTCTATCTCTATAAATAGGTTTTGTAGGTTTTATTCTTATTATATCTTGGTAATCTTTTAAAGTACCAACCAATTTACCATCTTTATATAAAGCATCTTTTACGTTTTTTGGAATAAAAGTACCTCTACCATCAGCATCTAAAGTGTTTGGTAAACGCGCGTAATCAGCTTGAGCATTAGTTATTAAAAACTGCTTTGCTCTAGTTAAACCTTCTGAATCTTTTTTAGAATAATTTCTTTTTTTGCTTCTTATAGTTTCAGGGTTTAAATTAAACATTGAACCATAAACCTCAGATACCGCTGTTGGTATATTTCTAGTTTGTGCCAACGTTACAGCTTCACCTTGATAATCTGTTTCAATAGCTTCTGTTATCTGTGTTTCTATTCCTGACTTATTATCAGCATTTAAATTAGATATAACGTTATCAGAATAAACAGTTGTACTACTTGGTGTTTTTCCAGTATCAGTTTCAACCTCCGCAACACTTGTTTCTATTTCTATATCTGGAGCTTGACTTACATCTATACCAGCTCCACCTGTTCTGTCTTTTATAGCAGCGTCTATTTCAGGTTTTCTTGTTCTAATTGTTTCAGCTAAATATGTACTTACTTGTGCTCCACCTTCTAATGAAAACCCTTGTAATGCACTTGTTTTTCTAGCAGGATATTTACCTTGACCGGCGCCTTGAAATTGACCTAGTATTTGATCTATAACTACTTCTTTAGCAGCATCCATCTCAACTTGATTACTTATATTTAAAGACTTGCTTATTAAAGGCCAATTTTTTTCTACAACTGCTTGAGCTATAGGAAATTGTTGATCAGTTTCATTTTGTATTGCTTCATTTAAACCTTGCTGTAATTGCTCATTACTTAAGTCCATGTATACTTCTGTAGACTCTGGCAATTTACTTGACTTAACGGTGCCAATATCAACAGTTGTTTCAAGCCCCATATCTACAACATCTAAAACACCCTGTGATAATCCTTGACCGCTTAAAACGTCTGCATTAAAATCTTTTAAGAAATCAATAACATCCATACCTTTGCTAAAATCTTGTTTCCAACCTATAGCTTTTAAAACATTATCAAAGAATCCTTTAAAACCATCTATTTCTGCTATATCAATACCTCCTTCAGTTAAACCATCACTAGTAACAGCCATAACTTCTTCATAAAAATCTTCTGGTTTTAACTTACCGTCATTTAAATCTTTTTCATAAGAATCAAGCAAAGCTTCTACTTTACTACTTATTTTTATGTTTGGATCATTTCTTAAAGAGTTTAATAAATCTTTACCCATTTCAGCTTTTACAGCTGGATCCATACCATACGCAGCTAAATGAAGCACTTCATGTTTATCAGCTGGTATTGAACCGTCTGCTTCGCTTGAAGCATTATTGATAATTATTTGTTTTGTTCCATCAGGTAATCTTGCTATTAAACCATAACCTTGATCCTCAGCGTCTAACAATTGACCTTGCTCGTTTCTTTCTAAATCAATCTCTACACCTTGAGCTATTAATGATTCAACACCACCAAGAAAATCTTGTGTATTATCAAATCGTTGTATACCACTTCCTAATTGTTCAGCTACTACATCAGCTCCTTCTTGTAATTTAAGTATAGGTACAACAACAGTGTTAGGTAGATCTGGATCTTTTTTAACGTAAGGTTCTAATAGTTGGTTTTTTTGTCCTGTTAACTCATCTATTTTATTTGAAAGATCATTTATAAGTTGTTCTTTACCAGTTTCTATATTAGGATCTTGAACAATAGCTTCTACTTGGCTATTTAAATTATGTAATTGCTGATCTATAACACCTAAATCATTAAAATCATTTTCAGATATTTCAGTAAAAATATTTAAAGAATTAATAACGCTGTTATTTATATCTAGTAGTTTACTGTTTATATCTTTATTTAAAATGTCTTTAGTTTTTTGAGACATTTTAGGGTTTTGTATAATAACCTCGCTAATAGATTTTATTTCATTTTGAAGACCTTGTATGTTAGATCTATCTCCAGGTGTTTGAACAGAGTTTAAATAAGGAGTAATAATACCTATAGATTTAAAACCTATACCACCAAATACACCTGCGCTAAAATTATCCCAACCACCTTCATAGATATTAACATCTTTATCCATTACGTATCTATCATACCAAGCATCACCTATACCAACACCAACTTCTTCAAGACCTTCAAGTACAGAATCACCAGCCCATTCAAAAGATTTTTTACCTATATCAGCAAAAGCTTTACTCCAAGATGATTTTACACCTGGGTTATTTAAAGCTTTAACTCTATTAAGTAGCGGTCCAACTACAGATTTACCTTTTATTAAAGGCATTTTAATAAAATAACCAGCTGTAAACTCAAGAGCACCAGTAGTTATAGCGCCACCCCACATTTGTAAATCAGTGTAAGTAGGTACGTTTGGTCTTGGGTTTAATGTATTATAATCTTTTAGTCTATTACTATATGCTTCATTGCTTTCGCCATCTTTTTGTTCTGGTTTATTTTTATTCCATGAATCTAAAGCTTTTTGTGCATCTTGCATTTCCATAGTATCTCCAAGCAAGCTACTACCCATAGAACTAGATACTACTAAACCTAATCCAACAGTTGGGTTAATCGCCATAGCTGCAATTTGAGGACCAACAGTACCTACTGTTGCGGCCACGTATGTTCCAATATCTCCACTTCCTTCAAGATCTTCTACGCTTTTAGCCTCTGCTATAGTATCTCTAAAAGTTTCTTGAACATATTTTTGAGTTAGTTCTATAGTATTGTCTTTCCACTCTTGTATATCTGACTGTACTCCAAAAGCCTTTGTTAATCCATATACTGGATTTACTATACCTGCAAGCGATTCTCCAATACCAGTATCACCTAAAATCTCATTGTCTAAATAATCAGCAGTACTAGCATACAATTCCCAAGCTTCACTAACTAAGTTCGCGGTTCCAATACCTAGATCTGTAGCAGAAGCTTTAGCATTGTTAACAAGAATCGGTATATAACCGTAGTTTCTTTTAGATAAATCTATTAACTGTTCAAAGTTTGGGTTTTCAGCTATTTCAGCGCTTACATCATCATACTTTTCTTCCATTAACTTTATTATATCTTCTTTTTGTTTTTGAAGACCGTTCATGGTTTTTTTAGCCAAAGCTAATTGATCAGGTGTTTCGTATTGTAGTTCAGAAATTATAAGCTGTTGAGCACTAATATTACCTATTAAAGATTTGCTATTTAATAAAAATTTTTCTAGGTTTTTTGTTTTTGCGCTTTGATTGCTATTTTTTATTTCTAAATACTGTTCAATAAGTTTATTTTGATCACTTGTTTCCCAAATATCAGAAGCTCCTTTACCATTATCTATCATCATACCAACCCCAGGAATAAATAGAGCTACTTTTTCTACTATTGCCGCGCCTAAGTTATTCCAATTTACATCAGTTCTATCTTGTTCTAATACGTTTTCTAGTTTTTCTTTTCTTAAAGCATCTTCTAGTTCTCTTTGTTTTAACTGTATTGCTCTTTCTGTTATTTTCTTTTGTACATCGGCGTTTGATAAATCTAAATCAGCAGACGAAGCTAATCCATCTTCTTGAGCTATTTGAACAGCTGCTATATTTTTAAAATCTTCACTATTTGAATCGGATTCTCCTTGTAATTCATAGTATTTTGAAGAGTTTAAAGGTTCTTTAAGTTTTACTAAAACTCCTGTTTTAGGATTATAACCATGTGTACCTGCTTTAACTAGATTTACTATAGTATCATTAAATTTTTCATTATCATTAAAATTATAATTACTACCATCTTGAAGAGATTTAGAAACTATAAGACCATCTTTAGTTAAATTTGATCCTAAGAATTGTTCATCTGTTAGTTCTACATCTACGCCTCCACCAACATAATCTGTAGCTTGTTGATTAGTTTCAGTTTTTTCTTCTTCAGTTAACTTAACTTGGCTTTTATATATGTCGTCTATATATTGTAATTCAGAAACACCATCTTGATTTTCATCAATATCAATAACACCTTGCGTGTCTATTGTATCATAAACTGATAATAAGTTTGCAAATTCTTTACCTAGTGCTTCATTATTTATAACACCACCTAAAGCTTCTTTAGTTTTTTCATAAGACTTATCGTCAAATTCAAAATGTTTAAACACGTTTCCACCTATTTTAAAATAAGCGTTACTTTTTTCTTCATGCAACGTCCAAGCATCATCGCTTGATCCAGTAGGTTTGCTATAGTAGTTTGGCCCATTTTGACCCATAGTATACTTGTACTCATAATCGTTATCATAACCATTGTAAGTTTCGTTTTCTTTAGCAACAGATTCAACTTGTCTACGTTGTTGCTCAGGCGCTATTGTTTCTTGTATATCACCTAGCGTCATACCAGAATCATCTTTCTTTTGAAAAGGTCTATATGTTCCACTTAGTAAAGAACTAGATGATCTTATATCAAAAGGATCTTCTTCTACTTGTTCAATGATAACTTCTTCTTCTTCAACTTCAGGTTGAGGATTTTCTTGTCTCCACTGTTCAAGTCTTTGTATTTTTTCATCTTGCGTAAGACTTTGTGGTAAAGACATTAAAAATTCTTCTTCTGTCATTTAATTTTATTTAGGTGGATTAGCTTTTATAAAAGCTTGAGCTTGTTTTCTTTTGCCTTCTTCTAAATCAAACACCGCAGCATCTGCTTGTACTGTTGGTAATTGATTAGCTGTAAACTGCTTAAGATAATTATTCATAAAATATTCTTTATATTTTTTCATGAATAAATCTTTTTTGTCTTGCATTAAAGGCAAATCTTCTTTATAATTCCAAGCAACAAAACCAGCATTAGCGTTTTGCGCCATCTGGTCATCTTCTTCTACTGATGTTTGTGCTCCTATAAAAACATTCCATGCGGCTATTACTGATTGTTCAGAACTTAGCATACCTGCAACTTCAGCGTTTATAAATGGAGTTATTTTTCTTTCTATTTTATCTAAATCGTATTTTAATATATTTCTACCTTTACCGTTTCCTATATCTATAATTTCATAATCAATTGATCCGTCAGAGTTTTTTAAAACAAACTCTTCAGCTATTTTAGCTTGAGGTGTTAATTCACCAGTTTCTGGATTAGTTGAATTACCAGCCATTACTCCAACGTCGCTAAGAAGTCTTAACATGTCTCCATTAATGTCAGGTGTTTCTGCTACTATATTAGTTCCAGAATTTAAAAGAGTATCTAAAGCCTCGCTATTAATAACAAAAGGTTTTTCTAACATAGGACCTTCAAATACTATTTCTTGACTGCCATTTATGTTTAAATGTAAAGAAACATTATAACCATCACTTTTAGCAAAGGTTGGTTTGCCTGTTAATATAGAGTGCGCTACTGCAAAAGCATAATTTTGATTAACATCATAATAACTATCTTCTGTAATAACTAATTGAGATCCAATGTTTGTTAAAAAATCTATTGATTTAGCCGGTGCTTCAAGTAAGTATTTTAATTGTTGATTTTCCATGTAACAAGATGGATCTTCACATTTATTACTTTCTATAGCTGTTTTTAATTTTGCAAAAATCTTAGGCGTACCTTCATAGGCTCTATCTAGCATTTTAAAACTATAATCAACATTGCTAGCTAAGTACTGTCTATTATAACCTAAAGCATTACTTTTATTTAACTGCTTTATAAATAAATTTATTTGAATATTTTTATCTTCCATGCTTATTAATTATTATTACCTCCACCTAAAGTTCCTAACATACTAGCTGCTCCGCCTATTGCTCCAGTAATAGCTGATGTCGCGTCAGCATTTGCCGCCGCGGCTTGACCTCTTAAAGCACCGATTTGATTAGAAAGTCTATTAAGTTGTTGCATTTCTCTAGCTTCAGTTTGTTGGAACACAAATTGATCACCAGATACATCTGCTTGTTGTTGTCTTTGAGCTTCTGACATTTTTTGCTGCTGAAGAGTAGCTTCACCCATAGCTCTTTGTTTTTCATTTGCAGCTTCTTGTTGTTCTATATTAGCTGCAATACCTTTTTTACTTTGTAACGCAGCTTGAGCTAATGCCGTTGCGCCACCAGCGCTACCACCAGTTGCTCTTATCGTGTCTAAAGTATTTGCTAAAGCTATATCAGTTTGTTCCATTTGCATTTCTGTAGCTTTTGTAGCTACTGATAAATTAGCAAAAGGATTTGAAAGCATAGAGCTTAAATCAGTTATATTAGCATAAGGATCTATTATTTCTTGTCTATTAGCTTCTAAATTATTTAACTTAGATTCTAATGCAGAGGCTTGTGCTTCTCTACGTCTAGCTTCACGTCTAGCTCTACTAGCACCAATAATACCACCTACGATACTAACCGCGCCACCTATAATTGCTCCTGCTGCCATTGTTTTTTATTTTTTTTATTAATATCCATTGTTTGAATCAAATTTTGCTCCGACTGAAAATAATAATTTAGCACCTCCAGTATCTGTTGTTTGGTCTGTAGTAAATGTAGTTTCAACAAAATAACCTTTTATACCACTTATTTGGTTTCCAAATATTATCTCACCGCTAGTTGTTGCTGTATTGTTAACAACATTTGCTACATAAGAATTTTCTTTTCTATTAAAACCTGCATAATACCTTGATAAAGGCGGATCATCTGTACCAAGTGTAGCGTTATAATCAGCTCTTTCTACTGGTAAATCAGTTGCAGGGTTAAATACATATTCACCATCATAATAACTTAATACACTGTTTATATTATCAGTATTATTAGCATATAAACCTGTAGATGGATTTTGGTCTAAACCTGTTTGATCAGACACCATTGATTGAACAAACCAGCCATTACTTCCCTCATAGCTAACTGTGCTAAAGGTTTTAGATCTTGTAGGCTCTGGGTTAAATAAAACAGTTATAGAACTAGGAAACTTTTTATCATAAAAGCTACTTCTATTTATATTATTTGAATAATGCTTCCACAGTGAAGCCAATTGTTTAGCTTCTTGATTAAGATTACCAACAGTATACAAGTTATTTCTTATACTTATTATTTGAGCCGGATTGTAATCAAATAAACTTGTCCAACCTTGAACTCCTTCATCATACGTTAATGTATAGTATTCTTGTGTTATACTTGACGTGTCAATAGGAGGTTGCAAAGATAGTATATACTGTTGATTATATATGTCCCAACCACCAATACAACTTCCAAGAGAATTACCTTCATCTAAATCATTTAACTGATCTCTAAAGAAATCTCTCATGCCTAGTTGAGAAATTTCAACTAAACTATTACCTCTTAAACTCATCACTACATTATTGAATTTATCTGTAAAATACTTATTAGTTCCATACACTGCAAAGCTTTCTGGGTTTTTACTTATACCGTACTTACCTCTTAATGGTTGTATAACACCTATAACTAAATTAGAAGATGTAACTGTTCCTGATCCTTCTGCTGAAAAAATAGCGTCTTTATCTATTAATGCTGTACTAACTTTAAACTCTTGTAGTATATTTAAGTTAGTGTCTTCTGCATAAAGCTTTTGTATACTACCGTTTGCTGGATCTGTAGCTTTTGTTATATCATCTGCTGTAGAAAAAACGTTAGTATTATTTATACCTGTTCTAGAATTGAATATACCCGAGTATATTAAAGCGTTAAATCTAGTGTAACCAGCTGGTTCTTCTTCTACTAAATAAGCTTTAGCTCCATAATCAGTTGAAGTATTGTTAAAACCACCTCTTATTCTAGCTTCTTCTATTGCCCAATCATTTGGTTGATTTACAATAACAGCAGGATCAAAACCTCCATCTATAGACGCAGGTATACCTAAAGACCCATACCATTCTGGTTGATCATTTGCGTCACTTGTCTTTTTTAATACAAAAGAATTAAAATATTTAACTTCTACTGTAGCTCCCATATTTATTATTACTTATTTTTATCTTAAATTACAATTAAGGTGTACCTATTATTTCTACTACATAACTAGATATATCAACACTTGAAATGCTTCCCCAATCACTACCAGAACCACAATCAACACCACCGTCTTGACAGTCGTTAAAGCTAAAACTGTCTCTCATTTCTATTAATGTAGCAGTATTGCTATAAACAAAACCACCCGGAGAAGTACATGGTCCAGCCGTAGAACTACCAGCCTCTATTGTTATAATATCATTTGTACCATTAGTAATATCACCACCTTGAAGTGAACTACCTAAATTACCATAAAATAAATAATTACCATCTTGCGCTGGTATTGATGATCCAGATACTGTTATTAAAGTAATAGTAGTTTCAATAGTAGTGCCGCCACCATATTGGTCATTGTCGTTATCATTACATGTAAATGTGCATCTTTGAAAAACCGATATCGCTGAACTTCTATCAAAATTAACCTCTACAGTCTCGGTTACTGCATCCCCAGCATCTTGATACTGTACCGTTATATCATAATCACCAGGATCTAAACCAGGCACTATAGTTAAAGCGCTATCTACAGTAGGTGGATTAGCATCTGTTGTTGTTAAAGTAAAGTACTGTGCTATTTCAGTTGCGGTAGTAATAGACACAGCAGCTCCACTTCCAAAAGATTTTAGAATATTAGTTATTGAAGCTGTTAAATCACCAGCGGTTAAATCAGTGTTATCTGCTCCATTTACACCAGCAAAAGTAAACAACTGAGAAGTATCATCTCTGTCTGTATTTACAACTAAACTAGCCGGAGTTGTAGTAAAACTAGGATCAACATTTCTAGGTCCTTCGGCTGTAAACTGAAAGTTTAAAGAAGCTGTACCACTTACGTTAGTTACTATTACAAAACTAAAATTAAATAATCTAAAATTGCTAGCAGCGTTAAAATAAACGTTATCATAGTAATCTTGAGTTGTACTAATATTAAATTTACCAGGTGAAATAGCGTTGCTAGTTGGTAATCCAAATGCATTACCTATTGCACCAAAAAGTTCAAAATAATTTGTTCTTATATTACCTGATTGATCTGTTACGTTTAAAAGTTGAATACTAGTTATGTCCGCAACATCTATAGCTACTCCAAAGTCATCAACTGGGCCAAATTCTGTTGTTACAAATTGCGGTGTCGCAGGTAACGTTGGTTCACCAAGTCCTTCGTTCCATGAACTAAAGTTCTCTCCATCAACACCAGCTGCTCCTTCTGTAGAATTAACTATTAAACTATTTAAATCACTAATCAACCCACTACTTGTAGTTTCCCAATATATATCTAAATTAGAAACAACTGGCGAGGTTTCATATATGCTTAAAAATTGTATACCTGGTAAAAATGGCTCTCCTTGATTATTAGCTGGATAACCAGGTGCAAACTGAAGTAATTGATTTTCTTCTAATGTAACTTCTTCATTAAACTGAATTGTGTTTACAGCTGGAACATTTGTTATATAAATTCCATCTGGTATTTGCGAAGAACTTACAACCATATTAACTACAAAAACTCCATTTATATTATTTAAAACAATCGAAGAAAGCGCTGGATAAGTGCCAGCAGTAACAACTCTACCACTAGCGACATCGTAGTTTGTGTCTGCAGCTTCTCCTATTTTCTTTTGAGTACTAATTCTTGCTATAGAAGGATTAGATTCAAATAAATAAAATTGAGGAAAATAATTAGGTCTTGGTGGATCTATTGGATTAAAATCAAATAAATCACGAAGAACTGATATAGTTGAAACAGTGTCTGCTTTTATTTCAGGGTAATATTGCGTATTAGCTTCTCCAACATCACTAAAAGAAGGAAGGTCTTCAAGACTAGGTGAGTTTAAATTTAAAACATTGTTTGTGTTTTCTACTCTACCAAATAGTTGAACAGAACTTCTATATTGTTTTTGATCAGGACCAACTTCTGTTAAATCTCTAGGAACCTTATTTATATTATCATTTATTAAAACCGTGTGCGCTGTGTTATTTTCTTCTAATACTAAATCTTCAGGATAAGCAGACATAATACCTGGTAAATAAACATTATAATATTCTTGTTCTGTTTGTTTAACTACAATTTTATAAGAATACCAACCTAAAGGATTATAAATAGTAGAGGTAGCATCGCCATTATATAAACCAGGTTCTAAAGTTGATCTATTAAAAACCTTTGGACCAATGGTGTTGTTAAATAATACTTTTAAGGAATCACCTCTCCACAAACCAGGTTCTTGACCAGGATTTAAATAGTCGTTATATACTGTATCACCAATAAAAGCTTGGCCACCTATAGAACTTATTGTGTCATTTTGAGATAAAACCACAGACGATTGTCTTCCAAATCTATCAGATAAAACAATACCAACTTGGTAGTTTCTATTTTGTTTTAAAGTTGAATTAGGGTATTCTACAACACTAGTAGTTGTCGTGTCTTCACCAACAGGTTTAAAAGTCAATAAATCTCCATTAGTAAAAGTACCTCCAATAGATATTGTTATTTCTGTGTTAGGTATTGGTAAACCGCTAACTACAAAAAGTAAATTACCAGAGCTATCAAAAACGTCACTACCTACTAATATTTCACTAGCACCATCTGAAGGTGTCCATGCTGTAATAGTTAAAGATCCTCCAGCTATCACGGTTTGATTTCCATCAACAGTAGCTGTGCCTGTTAATAAGTTAAATTCTGATTTTTCACTTACACCAACGTTATAATCTATAAATGCAGGCGGAGTATGTTTATTTTGAAAATTACCATATATTACTCTATTGCCACTAATTTCTTGAGCAAAAGCTCTTACTGGTATTTTGTCTGAGACTCTAGTGCTTTCAGCTGTTGTTAATACTTTAAAAGGTTTTTTAGATAAATAATCATAAGTAAAGATAGAGGTAGAACCAGATTTAGATTCTATTTCACTAATCGAAACAGTATCTATAATTCTAATAGCAATACCATCAGATTCTTTTATAAGTATTTCCATTTCTTTGATTTTTAACTCATCTCTTAATGTGTCACCACTGTAAGGTAAATTAAAAATTAACTTTATAGCATCTACTTTGTTTTCAACAAACTGAACAACAGTACTTCTATAAGCGTCTGATTGATCGTCTTGACTTATTCTAGGTATATCTTGCTTTATATACATAAAATAACCATCTTGCTTAGGGATAAAAGCTATTTGAGTAAAAGGAGCCATTAAAGAATACTCATTGTCTTCGTATCTATATCTATAACTAAATCTAACAAATAAGTTCTCTAAATAAGACGGATCACCTGCAAAGTTTTTATCATAATAAGGGTTAGGTTGAAATATTAATTTAGTACCATCAGCTAAAGCTGGACTAATAGTGGGAGTTGTTAATATTGTCTGAGCAGCTGCGTCAGCTATACCTACATCTGATCCTGTATATATTATATCACCAGTAGCATCTTCATAATACACTTTATCATTAGTAGAAGGCCAAACACCTTGAGCATTGTCAATATTAGGATTACCTCCACCGTCAAAAGTTCCGTTACATAAAACGCTTCCACCATTAGGTAAAAATAAACTAGTAACATCTTTCATTGTAGTTTCATAATCACCAGGTGATAATACGCTTTCTTGAAAAAGATTTATAGGTTGCCATGGGTTATATTTAGCTACAGATATTTGATCTTCTGTAGTGTAATATGTTAATCCTTCAGCTTCAGCTCTATCTACGTTTATAACTCTAGGTTGATTTCTATTATCAGTCCAATAAAGTAAACCTTCTAAAAGATTAACACCATAAATAGGATTTGTTGTAGAAAAGTTTAAAAAAGCGCCTTCAACTAGCTTTATTGGATTAGTACCAATTACAACTGGATCTTGTGTATTATATCTTACTATACAAGATTTATTGCTTAAACTATAGTTTAATTGATCTGGATTTGGATCAGCATACTGAGTAAGAAATAAATATATATTACTTGTAGATTCATCAGTCAAATAACCTATACATCTTACATCTGTTCCAGCTATACCAATATCACCCTGAAAGTTAAACACCTCTTCATTACCTAAAACATTTTCTAACTCTCCAACATCTGGTCCTTCTGACTTGCTAACTTGTATATTTTTAGCGTCTCTATACTCTCCGTTAGGAACTAAACGAGCATCTAGGTCTTTATTAAGTTTACCTTTAACAAAGGTGTTAACAATTTTTGCCATTAAATTCTAGTGTTTTATCCATTTAGATTTACCACGCATAACCTGTGTGATTTCCTCTAGTTTTATATTTGATAATCTTATCTTAGCGTTACGTAAAGCAGCGTATCTATCTTTTTTATATCTTTGTACTACGCCTTCTGGTTGACCAGCTCTTACTGATACTATATTATACAACATGCTTTTGTACATAGCGTCTTCAGCTAATTTAGGTACTTTAGTATCTAAATCATAAGCTAAACCATCAGATATATATTCTATTACAACTAACCTATCTACTAAATTGCTAGAAAAAGTAAAATGACCAGTTCTTTCGTTAATACCAAAAAAACCGTTAGAGTTAGAATACTGAGGATCTATACCGTATAATCTACCCCAGTTCCAAGGTCCATTTAAACTCCATAAATCTGAATTAGCATAACCAAACCAATCAAAGTCAGCATACCAAGTTCCGTTTATTAATTTTTGATTAGCATTTCTCCATCTTTCTTCAGTAAGAGAAGTTCCTTCTATATCTTGACCAAAAGTATCTTGTGTTGGCACACCATCATCACCTTGTACTAAATTATAATATGGGTTTGTAGTAATATTATTGTTAGGATATAAAGGATGTTTTACTCCTAAAGCATCTATCCAAGAAATATTAACATAATTAACGTAGTCTTGAGGTATTACTAAAGATAAACTAGCTGGAACTGTTAGTTCTTGAGATTTAATACTTTTTAAAGTATCATAACTAAATTCCTGTAGACTTCTTTTTGCAAAGAAAACAACATCAGATTTTTTACATGTTTGTATCATTTTTCCATCACCAACATAACCAACCATAAAGTTATTTACAATATCGTTTAGCTTAACATATTGGTAACCTCCATAATTATCTTCTACAGTATCACCAAAAGCTTTTTCAGCTTCAGTAGCACCGTATATTCCTCCGTCTAATTTTTTTAATTGTATAACTATAAACGTTCCAGGAGGTGGCGCAACTCCAAATTTTAAAACATTATTTTCTACATCAAAAACACCTGCTCCATTTGTTTCAACATAAGTACCTGGTAAGCCAGTCGCACTAGAATAAACTTTAAAATTATTTAATGCGTAAGTGTTTACAGTAGGGTCTGAAGTAAAATAAACTAAATCTTGGTTAAAAGTAGCTGGATAATCAGTACCACCAGTTGATTGAAAACCTTGAGCTCCTTGATAATACTGCGCGTTTGTTTCTGTTATATGTGCCATTATGCTTTTTCGTTTTGTTGTACTTTAGCAGCTTCTTGTGTAGCTGCTTGTATTATTTCTGGATCTCTTATTATTACTCCAGCGTATTTTAATATACCAGTAATCAAGTTTGTTTGTTCTGATTCATCTATTTCGAACATAACAGAATTGTTAAAGTCATATAAGTATTGCCCTAAAGTTCCTGTAGTAAAAGCCCACGATGGATTTCTTGGATTTACAACACAGTTAACCTTTACAGAGTCTGGTTTTGGTGATATTTTTAAAGCTACTATATAAAAACTCGCAGATAGTACGTTAGTTATATAACACAAAGGATATTGTGTTGTAGGAGAAGTTAATTTAGAGTTCGTTATTTCTGTAAACTCTTTTTTACTAGCAAACTCAGTTACTGAATTTAAAGTTGGATTTCCATCGTAAGTAGATATAATCTCACCTGTTCTATATAAAGATCTAGAAGGGTTATTATATGTCCATATATCATCAACAGCGCTGTAAACAAAGTCAACATCTTGTTCAAAATAAGATATTTTAAAAGCGTTGTCTTTAAACATATTAAAAAACTCAGTATCATTTTGTATGTTTTGCTGATTAGCTCTATTTAATTGATTTCCATCTGGAAAATAAGAATTAAATATTTCTTTTTGAACTTGAGTAGCTAAACTATTAAATTCAGCAGGTGGTATATAACCTCTCTGCTCTTTATTTAAAATGTACAATACTGTTGTGTATACTGTATTTATATCTACCATTATATTTTTTTTATTATAATATAGAGGTGACTAATGTCACCCCTTATATTATTATCACTTGTTAATTTAGTTTTTTATCTATAGATTTATAGATTTCTACACCTTCATCGGTTTTTAAGAAACTAGCAAACGCACTATATGGATTTTCATCAAACGGTACATTCATTAATTTTCTATCATTTGATCCCCAGAAGAAAGTTCTTTGATCTTGAGATATTTTTATTATGCCAGCTTCTCTAGCTCTAATCGCTAAGTTTCTTAACATTACATTATCATCACTAGCTAAGTCCATAAATAATCTAGGATTTCTTCTAGCGAAAAGTAATAGATCTCTTTTTATTTCTTTAGAACTCATAGTTGTAACTTTTGATCCTAATTCAACTCTCATTATAGCTTCAGCTTGATCTATTTCTATATTTCTAGCAGCGTTTAACGCGTCTATTTCCCATTCAATGTTTTCTAATTCATTAGAAGCAACAGCAACAGGTTTAAATTCATAATACAATTTATCTTTTAAAGGGTGATATAAACTTAATAGTTTTTGTAAAGCAATATCAGAAGATGGAACATTTAATGTCCCGTCTTTAAAGACAATATGTCCTAATGTAGCTTCTCCTGTTTGCTCGTCTGCAAATGGAGAACTCATGTTTGTTGCATACCTTAATTCTCTTTGTTTTTGCTTGCTTGAATCAAACCAAAGTAAAGCATGTTTTCTAGTATGTTTACCTGGTATAGTTAGAGTTAAAGGTGATTTTCTACCTTTTAAGTAATAAACTCTATTTTTTATTTCCCACTCAGGTTTTTTTATTTGTGGTTTTTCTTTTTTTGGTGTAGTTTTTACTACAACTTCTTGAGGTGCAACCTCAACAGTTTCTTCTGCTTTAGCTTTTTTAGCCATAATATAATATAATTAAATAGTTTATAAAAGTAATAATTACCCCCGTTGATATAACGAGGGTAAGAATTACATTAGTATTGAGTTATTACACTCCTTTGAATAATACAAAGTTGTTAGCAGCTTGAGTTACTAAACATCTTTCTGATAGGAAGTTTACTTCCATAGCATCAAGAGTTGAAGTAAATGCACCACCAGCAGAACCAGTAATCCAAGATTTCATTCTTCTGTCATCAGCTTGTGAAGCTCTATAACGAACATGTAAGAATGGTCTTCTGATGTTAGTTCCTAAGATTTGATCGTAAACAGTTGATGTTCCAGCTGGTATTAATACACCTTCGATTGAATTGATACCTACGATAGCACCTCTTGTAGAAGCATCATTTAAGTATTTCCAATCAGTTTTGTAAAAGTCATAAGAACCTCTTCTGAAACCACTGAAACCTAAGTTTAAAGCCATTTCTTCTGAGTTTTCAAATAAACCGAAAGCTACACCACCGTTAAATCCTGCAGAAATACCCGCAAGCATATCATCAAAATCTAAAGCTGTTTGTCTTTGTAAGAAAAGCATGTTTTCTTCAATCGCACCTTGAGTATCTAAGTTTCTAAGAATTTCATCAAAATCAGAAATACCTGTTGCAGCAGTAAATCCTACTTCAACATTACCTCTGTCTTCAATTGCAGCAAATAAACCTTGAGTACCTGGTAATTGTGATTGTTGATAAACACCTGCACCAGCATTGTCATTTAATTCACCTTCTACACATACCATCTCTAGGTAATCTTCAAATCTTAATCTTGTTTCAGACTCAGATTTTAAGTACCATAAGTATCCTGAAGCTCCATCTTCTGTAGCAACTTCTACCCAACCAATTTGTGCCATATCAGAACCAGATACTACGTACTGATCTCTAATAATAACTGGTGAGTTAGCATACTGAGTAAGTCTAGGCTCTACGCTATTTCTAACATTAGAGTTACCAGCACCACCAGCATCTATACTTGTTCCTTTAGTATAAGCAGAACCATATACAAACACTTTCAAGCCAGCAGCAGAAAATCCTTGAGTAGTCAAATCATTAGCTGAATCTTGGAAAGATGTTACTTCGATAGTACCACCAACACCTACAGTAGAAGCAGTAACGATACATTTAGCTTCTAATCCAGTTGCTGGATCTAAAACTACTACTGTATCATTGATGCTCATTACGTTTTCTTGTATTGGAGCTGGAGCAACTGAAATTGCAATTGTTAAAGTTGTTGTTCCTGCACCAACAGCTGTAATACTTACGCCGTCATATGCAATGTGTAATCTATTTTGTTCAGACCAGATTACTTGATCAGATGTCATTGGCATTTCTGCACCGACCATTCTTAAAAATCCAGATAACGTTCTGTTTCCATAACGCTCTACTTCTTGTTCGTAGACCTCTGGTAAATATTGTTGGATAAAATCATTAGCACCTCCGGTGTTAAATTGTAAATAGTTAGTATTTAGCAATTGTTGTTCCTGAGATGGTAAAATAGATCCAAATTGTGGACTTAATGTTCCCATAATTAATAATTGTTTTTAGTTAAATTTGTGTTTTTTTATTCTAAGTTTTGTAGAATCCGCGCCACTAATTGATTTCACTTTCATTCCACCAACAAAAACTTCACCAGTATTACCTTCTCTTGCTTTTACACTAGTAAGATTTTTAGATTTGTTTAATACATCTTTAACAGCATCGGCTTTACCTTGCTCATAAAAATGTGTAGCTATTTTATCTACGTTTTCAGCAGCATACATTGCTTTGTGATAACCATTCGGATCTACTACACTACCATCTGCGTCTAGGAACTTCCCTATCAGATTGTTAATATTTGACTGGTTCTCTGCGACTACATCACGGTTTTGAATATTATACTTATACTTTTTACCACTAACATCAAAATCAAAACCTTTGAATTGATCGCTAAATAGCTCTTGAGTATTTTGTTTAAACTCCGCATGTAGTTGCTCAGCTTGTTCTTGCTGTTTATTGTAACGATTGAAAAAATCCATAGCTTTTTGTTGATCTTGAGTAACACCTGGTCGAGATTTTATTTCGTCATAGTATTTGTCTTTTAGATCATCTAAATAAGTTCTAGCTTTAGCTACTTCTTCTTTAAAAGCTAATTTTTTCTTTCGTATATCTTTTTCCTCGTCTATATCAGTATCCCATGTAAAATCTTCTAATATTATTTCTACATCTTCACTATCTAAATGAGGTTTATTTTTTTTGTAATATTCTTTTAATAACGCTTTTTCATCTATTTTACTATAATCAGCGTTTAATCTAACATAATCTTCTACAGTACCTCCTGTATCTTGCATGAAATCTACTAGTTTTTCTACATTTTCAGGTAATTTTTTACCTAATACTTGCTCGTCTCTTTTAGCTTCTTTTACTTGAGACTCAACTTTTTTGATTTCTTGATCAGTTACTTCTTTGATTGGAGAAAACCCTTCAACAGTCTTGTTGGACTCTTGTATAGATTCTCCCACCTTTGCGCTATCTCCGGATGGTTTTTCCACAGGTACTTCCTTTGTTTCTCCGATTTGAATGGCATTATCTTCTTTTTTAATTTCTACTTTCTTAACATTAGGTTCTAATTTAACTAAAGGTTCTTTTGGATTAATATTAACCTTTTTTGTTTCTTGTTTTTCGTTACCTAATTGTTTTGGTTTTTTTGGCTTTGCTTTTAATTTAAACTCACCTTCTTGTTTAACCTCTGCGGTTTCTGTTTGTTTTGACATAATATAATATAATTAAATAGTTACTACTAAATAGAAGTTTGTGTACCAGAAACTAATTGACTTTGCAATTTAAAATCTATAGGATTACTATCATTTTTTCTTTGCGCAATCATTTTACTTTGCTGCGTACCTTCCATCTTTATTCTCTCGTCTTTACGATTTTCTCTTTGTTTTTCTCTTGCATTCACGCTTTGTTCTTCTAGCTTAGCTAGTTCCATTGCGTTTTGATGTTGTTGCATCATTTTTTGTTGATCTAACTGTGCTTGTAATTGCATGCGATCTTTTTCAAATTCACTTTTAGCTTTTTCATACTCTACGTTAGCGCCAGATATAGCTTGTTGTTTTTGTACTTCAGCTAAAGCTGTTTTTTCAGCTGTAGAAGCTTGAGCTTCACCTTGAGCAGCTATATTAGCTTGTTGAACTTGTTGGTCTTGTTTTTCTTTTTGCTTACGTTTTACTTTAAGCATTTGATTAGCTAATTTAAGGTTTTTTATTTGTCTTAAATCTATAGCGTCTTCAACATCAATATTGCCAGCTTGTAAAGCAATTTGTATATTTGCTTCTAATTGTTGTCTTTCTTCTTCATCTGGTTCTAGTTCTAAGAAAATTCCAAAATCATGTAAATTTAAATTAGATATTTCATTTAAAGTTTTAACATTAAATGTTGATATAGAATTTTGTAAAGAAGATCTTGTTAGTGGAAACTCTAAAGCATCCGCTACTTTTAAGCTAATATTTTCTGCTAGTTTAAGAGTTAAATATAAACTAGACTGCACAATATGTCTAGTAGCTACATTAGACGCGTTAGCGGCTAATTTCTGTAATCCTACTAACGTGTTACGATCAGGTAAACTACCATCTCTAGCCTCGTTTAGTCCCGTTACATCACGTATCATTTGTAAGTAATATTGATACGTGCTAATTAAGCTTTGTATTTTACCTTGTCCTGTAGAAGAACTAAGTTCTTGTATAGGTACTTTGCCAGGATTCATATCGCCTTCTTGCGTTAACGATCTACCAACAATACTACCAGTTTGGAAATACATATTTAAAGCCTCTGCTGGATTGTAGTTTGTTCCATTACCTAAATCAACTTCTGCTATTCCGTCCATGTCTAAATAAACACCGTCAGGAACCATTCTTGATAAAACCTGTTGTAATTTTAAATGAGTCAATTGTATCATATCAGCAAACCCAGTACATTTACTTACAATAGATTCTATTCTACCTTTGTATATTCTTGGAGCACATATAGCGTAATTCATTCTTACTTTTGTAGTATCTGCAAAAGGTCTTGTCATATTTTCTGCTAACTCCCATTTAAGCATTGTGTTTGTGCCTAATACTTTAGCGCCGCTATATAAAACTTCTATAGATCTTGATACTCTTTCAAAGTTATCATTTTCTGGTGGATTAAAAGTGTCTGGTTTTTCAATAGCTTTTATTAAACCTTGATCAGTTTGCTTTATTTTAAATACTTGGTTACTGTATGTTTTATAATCAAAATATAAAACCTGAACAGTATTAGTGTCATAATCACCCCAACCTGTAACATAAGATCTATTGCCAGGCATTGATTGTATTCTTTTAAGCTCTTCTTCAGTTATGTTTGGAAACTCTTTTTTAAGCTCTGGTATTGTAATAGCTTTTAATTCACCTACATAATATATATCTTCAAAATTAGGATCTTCAGTATAAGAATAAACCATATAAGCAGGATCAACATAGTCAACAGTAACACCGTTAGATGTGTTAAAGTTTGTTTTAGCTGCTGCTATCCCACAAACAGTTAAATCCATGTTTAATCTACGTTTAGTTAGGTCAAATTTATTTTGAGCTAATATACTAGATATAGCTTCTTCTTCTGCAATCTCTACACTTTGTTTGTAAGATAATTGCATGTGCAACTCTAACTCTTCTTTTGTTTCTGGAATTAAATCTTTACTAGGTGCTTGGTATAAATCAATACCTAAAGTTTGCTGCAAGTTTTCTAAATATTCTTTAGACAACATATCTTCATATATTTTTGAAGCATAACTAGTTCTTTTCTTTATAGCTTCAGGATCTTGAGCATAAGCTTTTATATCATAAGTTTTAGAAGATATACCGTTTACTAATATATCTACAAACTTTGATAGTATTGGAACAGGTTTCCAGTCTAAATTTAAATAAGACAAATCACCGTTTATAGCTAATTCGTCTTTGTATTTTTGAATAGATTGCTCTCCTCTAGCATATGTTCTTAACATGTGGAAGTTATTCCAGTTAGTTAAGTATCTATTACCACTAGTCCTTCCTTGAGAAAACCACTCTTGCTCAATAGCTTGAGCTACTTGAGAACCGTATTCTAAGCTTGCTTTTTCCGCATCACTTACTACTTGACTTGGGAAAGGACTGTTAGTGTTAGTATATATATTCATTTAAGTTATTATTTTTGATGTATCACCTTTGTTATTATATCTTTTTATACCTAAATCAATAGATTTTAATTCTCTTTTAGCAAATGGTGTATATCTGTGTTTATTACAAGCCATTAAAGCTAGGCCAGAACTAATAGAAGCATCATGAGAAGTTCTATTATTTATATTAAATTTAGCCCAGTCTTCTAACGTTCTTTGTAAATACATATCACCATAACCAGTTTCTTTTAAACCTACAAAGTGTTCAATATATGTTTCTATTGCAGCAGCATGAGCTTGTTTTATATCTTCACTTGAATTAGGTATACCACCTATTTCTCTTTCTGTTATAGATAATTTGTTTCTTTTTTTATCTGGTCTATTCATAGCAAAACCTCTATAACCTCTTTTTTTGAAATAATAAAGTAATCTTGGTTTATTATTTTCTGCTAGTATAGGCATACCATAAAATACACACGCCATAAGAACATCTTCAAAAAATATTTCAGCAGTTTGAGGTCTGGCTATGTATTCTAAAAAGAAATGATTAGGTGGATGATTATCCATGCTAAACTTAGTCAAACCATGTAAAGATCCATTAGAACCTCTTTTGTCTACTGTTCCAGATATATCATACGGATCACATCCAAAAGCTCCCATATGTTCATTACCTGGATAATTAGTGCCGTTTTTATTATATCTTCTGTTTTGTAAAGAAATTTCAGGCACCCAAGTAATTAAAAATCTTCCATTCTTGTTTGGAACAAATATTACCTTAGTGTCCTGTTGACCATTTTCCCATTGAAAACTTCCTTTAGTTACATTTAATGTATTTTTTAAATCTTCATTAAAATCTATTTGCTCGTAAATTTTAGTTAGATTAAATAAAGATTGTTTTGATTCGTCTCTAAAAGCGTGTTTTGTTGTACGTGGAAATTGTCTATAAAATTCATTTAAACCGTCTTGATCTTGTTTAAGACCTTCAACTTCATTATCCCAATACTCTATAACACCTTGTTTTATTTTAACTCCGTGAGGATCTTCAACCGGTTTTTTCGGCGTTTCAAATACAGGTATTCCATAAGAATCAATGTATCCTTCGTAGTTCCATTCCATAGGTATGAACAAAGAATAGAGTCCTGAGCGAGTCTGTCCGTTGCTGTTTCTTTTAGTAACATCTGAGTCGTCATATAATTTTTTAAAGTTTCTACCACCTTTATCTAAAGAGTTTGATGTTGATCCCATCATACACTTACCAATAATTCTACTACCTAGTCTAAGGGTGGTTTTCGTAACACGCCAGTTGTTGAGGATGTTGTTCGGCCTCTCCCATTTACCGCTCTCATCGTGGACGAGGAGCTTGAGTTTCTCCCCATCGTAGGAGTTATCACCTGTATTCTTCCAGTCGATCGTGGTGTCCAGTCCTTGTAAATCTTCTTGCGAGGTTTCGTTGGTCGCGACAGTAAGCTTTCTTCTTGTGTATTTTGTTGCTGGTACCCTGTAGGCAAGCTCGGTCTTTGGGCGGTCCATTCCGTCCTGGGTCGGCTTGAAAAAGAAGGGATAGTTAACTGATATGGGTACCACCTTATCGGTAAACATCTTCTTGGCATCAGGCCCAGATTTTGATAAAATGCCATATCTTGAGTCAGAGGATATGGTCGCCAAATTAACCACCTCTCCTGAGGCCATGAAAGAGAAACCAGATCTACGGTTCTTAAGGTAACACATCCCATAGGATCGTATGTCTGCCTTACAAGCTTCCCAGAAAATGAAGAATAATCTATTTGATTCCCGAAAGTCTGGTGCCCCAACGTCAATTTTACTCCACTGCAAGTACATGTAATGAGTACCAGTAATATAGATAGGCTTAGTTTTGTTATAAAACCAAAAACCTTCTTCTCTACAAGTAAACTCTTTATCAATGTAATCATACCACTTTTCTTTAAAATCTTCTGGATACTGTTTAAAATCATAAACTGTTTTAATTTTACTTAAAACTTTAGGATACTCAACTTTGCTCCATTTATTATTATTAAATTTGTGTACGTTATTTTGCTTAGGTAAAGCTATTTTTAAATTTTGAATTTCATAAATCTCCCCTATCGTACCATCTTTACTAATGACAACCATATCATGTTGTTCATTATAACCATATTCCCACTTTTTATTTTTATTATACTTATTAAGTGTTGCTGGTGTAATATAATCTTTAAGTATTGTGTATAAACTTTCTTCGTACATTATTTAGACCTCCCTTCTGCAAATCCTTTAAAACTAGACTTCTTTTTATCTTCAACTTTAGGTTTGTCATCTAGCATATTCTGTTCTTCTTCAATACGATTAAGTATTTCAAAAGCATCAAATATAGCTAGTTTTTTAGTAGCTGCGGCGTTTTTAAGTCTGTCAGCTGATATATCATCATCTGAATCAACTATAGCTTCTTTAGCAACTTTAATAAGTTCTTCAACAGCTACTCGTCCAGCTTGGATTATATTTTTCTTCGTTTCCTTCGTACTCATATTTAATTACAATATCATTAGATTCCATACAATATAAACGATCATCATCTACTAAAAACTGCCATTCTCTATTTGGTTTAAAACCAACTAAATCTCCTTCGTTTATGTTTGAATTTTTTAAAACACTATTACCGTATTTTAATATTCCTTTTAATTTTTGCTCTTTATCAACGTTAAAATCGTCGTTGTTTTTTATTGGTTGAATAAAACATCTGTTAGCAAAAGTATTCCAACCTTTATTATTTTTATATAAATATATCTGGTCTAAACTTAAAAAGTATAAATTTTCTTTAAACCAAGATCTACTAACTTTCTTTTTACCTTTCATATCGTAAAAAGTTCTAAATACATTTTGATGTATAACTACAGTATCACCTTTGTTTATTTTTGTTTTAAAAGCTAATGGTACTTCAATAACTTTAGCTAGTCTATTTACAAAAGTCCATGATTCAATTTTAGTATTAATTACTAAGCTTTTGTCACCTATTTTTACTTCGTTATTGTATTTTTCACCTAATGGTTCTACAATAAAATCATATAAACTTCTCATTAATATTCTAAATCATACTCAACAGATATAGCCATGTTAGAGTTAAACTTCTTCCACGGTAAAACCTCGTTATTTTTTTTTATAAAAATATTATAAGAATTATCTAAGTCTTCAAATAATATATGAGATATTTCATGCCCACCATAAACTTGTTGACCGATAGCATAATGCATTGCATCGTTTTTATAATCAGACCCAATGCTTATTTTTCTTATATTATTCATCTTTACTTTTAATATCTGATATAGTTCCGTCTCTTAAATCTATATTAACATTACCGTACTCTTCTTCAAGTTCTTTTTTAGTTTCTTCTATTTCTTCTCCTAGCCTTTTTACATCGCTAGTAAGTTTTTGTTTTTGAACCTCTAAAACACCTATATTATTTAATAAGTTATTTAAAGAACTTTGTTGATCATTAATTTTTTTTAACTGAGTGTCAGTTACTTTTTTTGATTCCATTTGAATTATATTTAATTTAATTACTGTATACCTAAATAGTTACACTATTATTTAAAAGTTTACTTTTACTTTTTTAGCTCTTTTATTTCTTCTTTTAATTCTTTTATTATTTTGTATAGTTCTTGAGTAGCCGATATATTTAACATTGCTAAAGCATCATAATCAACTGAATGATAATCATCAACTTCTTTACCATAAACAAATACTTCACCTGATTTATCTGAATCAACTTTAATTGAATCTCCGTCTGATTCTATTATGTTAACTAATTCTTTTGATCCATCAGGATAGATTAGTTTTACTTTATCGTTCAACTTGCAACAAGCATCAGATCCACAATTATCTACGTTTATTTTTATAACACCATCTTCAATAGTAGATTTTTCATAAATACACGGTACAACTTCTTTACCTATAGCTACCGCTTCTGGATAATGTTTAACAACTTGTTGTGCTATTACTTTTTTATGAACTCTATCACCGTGAGCTTCATCTATGTGTTTATAGTTAGATATTTCGATTTTAGATATAGTTTCTAAATCTTGTTTAGAATCACTAACTGATACATCTTTTTTAATTCTTTCATCAGAAAATATATGTATACCTGATCCCAGGAATCTACCTTCACCGTAATAACTTATTGCAAAAGATCCTGTTCCTGTAAAATATAACCATTCAGTATTAGTTGCTCCTGATAAAAAGTAATTAAAAGGTGCTCCTAAATCATAATCTATAAAACCTGCAACTTCAACAGCTCCTTTAGTAGCCGCTCCTCCTGTACCTACACTTATACTACTTATTGAATTAGGTGCAGTAGAGGAACTTGATCCATTTTTAGTAAACACAACATCTTCTAATAATGTTAGCGTACCTACGCTATCTGTCCAAGCAATCTCTGAATCAGAACCAATAGTAAATTGACCAGGGTTTGTAGGATCGTTATTAGGTGCTCTTCTAGCAAACTCTTCAGTATTCATTTTTACTTTTATTTCACCAGCGGTTGGATCAGGAGAAATAAGAAATTGACTTAATGGAGCCGAGCCACCACCAAATGATAATGAATCGTTAAGTGAAATGGTTGTTGGTTCAAATCCACCAAGACTACCGTCGGTTGTTAAAATTTGACTATCACACAAGGCCCAAGAAGTAGAGCTCTTTGCTATAGCTATTTCACCATTTATTTTATAACTAGCACTAATCGATGTTGAGGTGTTTGCTAGTAAATTAAAATCTGTATCTGTGTTAGTTATTTTTCCAACGTCTATAGTAGTAACCGCTCCAGCTCCTGTAGTAGAAAAAGCTATAGTACTTTGTTGTTCATTCCAACTAGATATAAAATTGCTAGGTGTTATTCTTACGTTACTAGCCCCATCGTATCCAACTATATCGGTTACATTAGTGTAATCTGTTTGGTTTGTAAATTGTGAAAATTTAATATCTGCCATTTTATATTTATTTTATTCTCTGACCATTAGGTCTAAATTATTTTCTGTTAATAGTCTATCAGCTCCAGGAGGTGAACTGGCTTCTGATATTATAAAATTAGTTATAGGTGTTGATCCAGTTCCGGGAGTATTCGGTATAGCTAGTATTCCGTTTGCGATTCCTAATATAGTTGGTGCCATATTAATTTAAAGCTAAAATGTCTAGAGCTGTAGTGCTCGATGCTAATACTCTTATCACTTGTAAAGGAACGTATGAATTATTACCAACGTTTTTTAATAATACAGGGTCTTGACTTCCTACTGGTATTACATTTAAATCACCGCCTGTTCCTACAAACAAACTAAAACCTTCGTTACCTTGTTTGTTGTTTATTAAACCACCGTTGCTTCTATATATATCATAAGCAGCACCTCCACCTGTTAATCCTGGTGCTGATAAAGTAAGTTGCGTATTGCTGTCAACGCTTTCTATTTGCGCTATAGTTCCAGTGCTTGGTTCGTATACTACATCTCCAGCAGCTACTTTATTAAAATACCCTGTTTGAGAAGTATTAGTTTGACCATCTAGAAAAGTCGCGCTTGCGTCAGTTAACGTAGTTCCTGTGTTTGTGTTACCACCACTAGAATAACTACCAGGATGTGGAATATTTATATCGTCATCAATAATAACCGTTATTGCATTTTTAGGTTGTAAATCCATTTTTATTTTTTATTTTTAATTGTTTGAAATTTTTCTGCTCCACGAGAACCAAAATAAGCTACATAAACTGTAACTAGTAAAGTCTGTAATAAATCAACCCAACCGGTCGATACATTAAATTCCCAATCGAAACTATCTAATAATATTAATAACACCATAGAGACAGTTAAAAATATCAAAGACATAGGTCTAGTGTTTTTAGAAAGCCATGAATCTGATTTCATATCACTAACCCAACGTTTTGAAACCTCTTTCATTTCCACTATATCCATTTCTAAAAGCTTAATAGCTTTTTCTTTGTCTTCTGGTGGTAAAGATGGTTCTTTTTTAATTAAATTTTTAACTAAGCCAAAAACACCATTATCTGGTAACACATCACCAACAGTGCCTAAAATTCCTGGAGCTGCTTTACTTAAAAACGCCCCTACTTTAGTTTCTGAAAATTTTTTATTACTCATGCTTTTTTATATGCTTCAGCTTCCCAAGGTAAATTCATAGCTCCTTCATTCATATCAGCTCTTGAATAAGTTTTACCTTTCCAATAAACATTGTCGTTATCATAATCCAAATCACCTCTTTTCATTTGGTCTATATGTACCATTTCATGATCAATTACGTCTTGAGTTTTATCTGGAGAAACATCTTTGTTTATTATAATTGTTAAATTATTATTAGCTTTACCCATAACACCTTCTTCCATATCTACATGATAAATAGGAGTATTATCTATTTTATAAGGAGGATTATTCAGTTTAAAACTCATAATTTATTTTTTATAAGGAAACATTTTATTTAATAATTTCTTACGATTACCACAACCACAACCACCAGGAATTGCATCTGCTAGTTTTTTAATTCCAGTAGCTTTTGTAAAAGATTCTATAGTATCACCTAATCCTTTAGCTTTCATCTTATCTATTGTGATGGCATTTTTTCTTTGCAACAGCGGAATCGTAATTCATTTCAGGAGCAGCTTCAATTGCTGCCTCTAAACCTGGGTTTTTTCCACCACTAAATGCAGCTTTTTGTTTTTCTGATAATGCTTTTTCAGCTGGTGAGTCTCCTACATGATCCATTTTTACCGGTGATCCCATTGTTGAACTATAATGTTTAGTTATCCAAGGTCTGTCTCCTGCGGCTGTTCTTGCTATTGGGTTATCTTTAAGTAAATTACTTTTTTCTTGATTAGCGGACTCACCGCCATATCCAAATCCTTTAGGCATAATATTAATTTTTATTAGTTATTTTTTTGATTTTCTTTTATATATTCTTTGAGCTCTACGTATTTTTCTATCAGAGCTTTTTTCTTTATCAAAAACACCTGCGTCTGCAGCTTCATCATAATCAAACTCAGCTGATTTATAGTTTAAACTAGGCTCTAATTTATTAGCCATTGAAGCATATTTCTTTTCAGCTGGTGAACCAGAATGTGCAGCTACGTGTTTAGGGTTTTGTTTAACTATTGATTGGTCTTGGTGAGCAGCATATTGTCCAGCTGTATAACCATGACTACTAGCACCTTTTGAATATGATTTAGCTGGAGAGCCATGATGTTCTTTATCATATTTCATATCACCTGCTAATTTAGATATATGCTTTTCATCAGCAGTCATATTCTCGTCACTATGACCATGTTTATTATCATAATCGATATCTCTTTTAAGATAATCAATATGAGCAGCGTCATCTTTTTCAGTTGCTTTGTAATTGTCTTTAGTAACTTTAGTGTGAGCGTGATCTTTTGACCATTTTGCGTTACCTGTATATTCGCCCCAATGTCCTTTATGTCCCATTATGTTGATTTTTTATATGTTGGTACTTGTACGCCATAATGCGACGCATAAGCTTTTTTATATTCTTCGCTATCTGTATTTCCATACCAGTCTTTGCTATTATATTTATTTTCAAATTTTTCGTCTTGACTTTTCTTTTTATTTCTAGCATCTATATCCATAGCTGCTTTACCAATTTTATTAAACATGTCTGTATACATATGCGAAGTTGGTATATATTGACCACCTATATCGCCTCCTCCTTCGTAACCTCCTTGGTTAATAGGGCTTTTATTAAAAAATGGTGTTGAAAATTTTGATGCCATAATTAACTATTTGCGTGATAAGCAGCTAAAGCTTTATCCGCTTCAGATTTAGAGTTAAAACCTTCTCTCCAAATACCACCTTTTTTATTATTTAAAATTGCCCATTTACCACCTTTTTCAACTACGCAACCTGAACCTCCTTCAGATTTAGCGCAACCTTTACCAGATTTAAAAAATGGACTTCCATATTGTGCATATCCCATAATTTTAATTTTTATGTGTACAACATCTTTTAGTTACAGGTTCCATACCTCCGTAAGGAACTGCGTCTAATTTTAGATGCATACCAGTTATTCCTGAGCTAGATCCTTCACCGTGAAGTCTACCTTTTTGGCTTAATGGTCCGTCCCATATATGTGACTCACCTACTATACCAACTTTACCTTTACCCATTTTTTCTGCGTGCGGGTCGTGTATTATACTTTTATGATTCATAATAGTGTTGTATTATTTATTAATTATTTTCTCCTTGTGAACTTCTACTCATAGATTCCTCTCTTTTAGCAGATGATTCTTCAGTTTCAGAATTATCTTTGCAATTTTTTCTAGCTTCTTTTATTTGCTTAGCTGTCATATTGTGAGGAGGATTAGTGGCAACATCATAATCAAACTCAGCAGAGCACGGATCTATTGCTGGTTCTTTTTTCATTAAACCAGAACCTATTAAACTATTGTTTCTAGCATTATTATTTCCAAACATACCCATTGCTACTGCTTGGGAACTTAGATCAAATGTTGACGGAGGAGTTTTAACCTCTTGATTAACCATACCTGTTATACCACTTCCTTGTGGTTGCATGGATTGAGCCGCTTGTTGGGCTTGAGACTCTGCTATTGCATTAGCGTTGCTAAGAGAATTAATCATCTGATTATTACCCATACTACCAAACATGCTATTTGGTGTCATTAGTGCTCCGAAATTTAATGGACCTTTACTCATCTTGTTTTATCTTTATTTAAATTATAAATAGCTTTTGTCATTACTTTATCCATATAAGATTTGCCAGTTATTATTGTGTTTCTACTAGCAACATTTATATCTTCTTGACCAAGCATTATTCTATATATACGCTTTATTAATTGTTTACCTTTAAATGATATTTTATATATATTATACTTTTGAGTTGTTCTATTTCTATTTCTCCAAACAACTATCCAATCATTTTGTATTAACTTATTCCATCTTCGATTATTCCAACTGTAAGTGTATGTTCCAGCTTTAAAATCTTTTATTGTAAACAAATCTATACAATCAAGGTATATTAATAATTCTAATTCACTATCGGTTAAATTATTGTTTTTACAAGCCCATTTGCGTATAACTCGATAGTGCTTCATTAAATTTAAATCTTTAACATCTTGAGCACTTAATCTCATAATACAACTACAATGTCTTGAGCTTTTATAACACGATAACTTTTCTTGTCTATTTCAATTTTATGTCCAGCGTGTCTATCAAAATATATTTTATCATCTTTTTTTAGACCAATAACTTCTTCTCCAATTGAAACTATATCAGCTTGTACATATCTTATATCTTCTCGCTGATTTTCCGAAAGAAGTAAACCACCTTTTGTTTTAGTGGTTCCTTCTTTTTTTATATTTATTATTAAATTCTTACCTACCGCTTTCATCAATTCTAATATTATTGATTACACAATCAGTTGATAATATAGTAGTTGCTACTGAAGCTGCATTTTTAAGAGCGCTTTTTGTGACTAACAATGGATCTATAATTCCGTTATCAATCATTTGTACCATATTTCCTGTAACAACATCAAATCCTAATCCATCTTTTTCTGGTGTAGAAATAGCATGACCAGCATTTTCTAGTATTGTCCTATATGGAGAGAGTATTGATTTAAGTAATACTTTTTCACCTACGTTTTCTTCTTCTATGTTTGAACAAGCGTTAAGTAAAGCTATACCTCCACCAGGAACAATTCCTTCTTTTATTGCAGCTTTAGTAGCACATATAGCGTCTTCAACTCTGTCTTGTTTTTCTTTTAATTCAATATCAGAATTAGCGCCTATTTTTACTATTGCTATTTTTGCAGCTAACATAGCTAGTCTTTTTTCTAGCTTAATTATATCGTTTGCTGTATTTTTTTGTAATAATTTACTTTTAATATCTTTGATAATATCTTTTACTTCATCAGATGTTTCTTCTATTTGTATAATAGTTTCTTGATCTGTTGTAATGCTTTTAACACATTTGCCTAGATATTCTATTCTTATTAAATCTAAGTCATCACCTAGATCTTCATTTATTACTGTAGCTCCTGTCAACAAAGATAAATCATCTAGTAATTGCTTTCTGTTAACCCCGAAAGTTGGAGCGTCAATTACGTTTATTTTAATATTACCTTTTATTTTGTTCATAGCTAGAGCTGATAAAACACCTTTTTCTACGTCGCCTATAATAAGCAAAGGTTTATTGTTTTTTATTACGTACTCTAGCACTGTTTGAACTTGTCTAATAGAATCTATTTTTGATTCTACTAATAACACTAAAGGATTTTCTAACTCTGCTGATTGATTTTCAACATTAGTTATAAAATGTCTATTAGTTATACCTTTGTCATATTGTGCTCCTTCTACTATTTTAATTTCTGTTTTACCTACAGGTGATGGTTCCATCATCACTACACCTGTAAGATCTACTGCTCTAAAAGCATCAGCTATTAATTTACCTAAATAAGGATCATTATTAGTTGATATTGTAGCTATGTTATCAATCATATCTCCTTCGACTGAAACAGATATTGATTCTAAATATTTTACAACTTTTTCAACAGCTGAGTTAATTCCATTTTTTAATTCACGAGAATTATTTTTATCTACCACTTTATAAGCTTCTTCTAGTATTGCATGTGCAATTACAGTTGCTGTTGTAGTTCCGTCTCCTGCTTGTTGAACTGTTTTACGGGCAGCTTCTTTTAAAAGAGTAGCACCCATGTTTTCTACTGGGTCTAACAAAATTACTGAATTAGCTACAGTTACTCCATCTTTTGTTATTAATGGATTACCTTGCGCGTCTTCAAGAAGAACACATTTACCGCTAGCTCCAAGTGTGGAGCTAACAGCCTGTGTAAGTTTTGTTATACCTTCAAATACTTGTTCTCTGGCATCATTGCCAAAGTTTAGGTTTTTTACTATCATTAGATTAAATTAGATTAAATTATTATTCAAATGTTTTAACGACTTTAGGTCCGTTTATAAACTCTAGTTTTTTAGCGTAATGAGCAATTGACGAATCAATAGCTTGTTCTGCTCCTTCTAAAGTTTCACGTCTAGTAATGTCGTTCCAAGTATCGTTTTTTAGATCTTGGTATTCGGTTTGATAAAAACCATTTGGTAATTGCACAATTCGCCAGTTTTTCTTCTGAGCTAAATGCTTCCAAAGGTCTTTGGTTTCTTGTGTTATTTGTGGTTGACTATTCCACGAACTAGTCTGGTAATAAAATGTCATAGGTTTTTGGTTTTAAGTTAGACATTGGTTAATGCTCTTACCGAGCAGGTTTTTATTTTATAAGAATCTGCTAATCTGAGCGCCAGTTATTTTAGCTGCTGAAGCAGGAACTGTTACAGTAGATAAAACTCCACCTGGATTAGCTGTTACTGCATTTTGAATACTTTGAGCCCAAGCGGCTGAAGATCCAGTTACTGTAAAACTGTAAAACATTCCTTGTTCATCAAAAATAGCTACATTATCAGCATCATTATTTCCATCCTGATCTCCTGCAGCTACAGCAGAAACTTTTCCTATTAACAAATCCGTATCGCTACCAGCTATGTTTATATTTTCTTTTTTAATTTTTATATATCTTCCCATTTTTTTTTATTTT
>WLWF01000414.1_pt1 | contig 41556 bp, 54 predicted proteins | sample 6718331 | NCBI WGS metagenome assembly WLWF01 (sample SAMN12718692, study PRJNA515312) | sponge metagenome | isolation source: marine sponge | host: Mycale hentscheli | place: New Zealand: South Island, Marlborough, Capsize Point | collected 2003-05-01 | reverse complement strand
TATGGAGTATGTTTCTCCCTTATTGGTGGTGCTGCCTTTGCTATGATGTGGAGTAATATCAAATTCATCAATGATGATATGAGAAAACCTCCCAAACCAAAACATCCTGAGGCACCACAAGCAGGTGACGAGTTAATGTATGTAGATTTAACCAGAGAAAAACTGGAAGATCTTTACAAGGACTAAACCACTTCCTAAACTGACCACCACCTCATTGACTGAGGTGGTTTTTTATTGTATAATTACCACATGACAAAAAGATCTAGATGAAATTTAAAGCATTAGTATTCATCCGACTACGATCACAGGTTGATGACTCACCAGGCAATGCCGTGAGAGATGCCTGTAAGCGATTGTCTGAGTTGAATATCAAGAAACTTAGATTGGGTAAAGTGGTTGATGTTTGGTTGGAAGCAGAGACCAGAGAGTATGCTGAGAAGGAACTTGAAATGCTATCTGATAGATTCCTTGCTAATACAGTTATGGAGGACTGGGATTATGAATTGATTGAGATTGACACTTTCCCCAAAGGTATTGAATAATGGATGATTTTAACACACCAGGATCTAACAAGAGTTGGATGGACAATGGGTTCAAGAAGTATGCTGCTGAATGGCAACTCAGTAATGTCGAGAAACTATTAGACGCTAAGGTAGAACGCTGTCATGTTTATAACAGCGATAACCGAGATGAAGTATATAATCAAATTACTATTACATATAAATCTGAGGTTAATTAATGGAAATAATTGTGGAAGGCAAGGTCAAAACTGTATATCAAGGTGATGATACTGATCGTGTTATCATTGAGTACCATGATAAAGTAACTGCTGGTAATGGAGAGAAGGAAGATCATCCCTTAGGAAAAGGATCTCTCTGTTGTAGTATCTCATCTATCATCTTTGAGAAACTTTCCAAAGAACTTATCCCAACTCATTATATTAATATGGTTGGTGCTAACAAGATGATCTGTAAGAAGGTAGATATTGTTCCACTAGAAGTTATTTGTCGTAATCGTGCTGCTGGATCTATTGTTCGTGAGACAACTTTGAAAGAAGGTACTCCACTACCACAACCGATTGTGGAGTTCTTCTTGAAGGATGATAATAAGCATGACCCTCTCCTGACACCAGACCGTGTGCGTCTGATGGGATATGATCCTGAACCTTTTGTTGAGATGACACTACGGATTAATGATTATCTCCGACAGATGTTTTATATCATGGGTATTGACCTTGTAGATTTTAAAGTTGAGTATGGTTATGATGCTCATGGGGATTTATATCTTGCCGATGAGATTAGTCCTGACAGTATGAGACTATGGAAGATTGGTAGTGATGAAAGATTTGATAAGGATCTATTCAGGAAGGATGAGGGGGATATTGTTCCTGCCTATCGTGAGATTCTTGACCGACTACAACCACTTGCAATCTAATGAAACTAATTAAGTTCACTCATGATTGTGATTATGGACAGGACTGGTATGTTCAAGTTTTATTCACCAAACGATGGGCACTCTTACAGGTATCAGCACATTGGTATGAGTGTCCTGTTTGGCCTTTTCTTCAAATTCAATCTGGTATGGGTAATTTAATTTCTATTTTACTTAGTGTCTATAAGTTTGGATTGAATATTGGATTACTGGAACACACTTGGAACTTTTAATGATGAATATCAAAGAAAAGAAAGCACTGCTTAAAACACTTGAGAATGCTTACACTACTTGTTTTGATTGTGGACATAAGTATGGAGTTTATTCTGTAGGATGTTCATCTGTTCATAAATCAAAGTGCGATGTATGTGGCGAGACAAAATCCATCACAGAAACCAGAGACTTTGGTTATTTCATTACTGGTATTCGTAAACTTAAAGGAGAAATTTATTAATGGACTATAAAACTTCTGGTGTTGACATTATCAAAGGACGTTCCTTTGTAGAATATCTAAAAGCATTTAATGCAAATATTGGTGGGTTCAATGCAATGATGGAAGTCCCATCAGGATATGAGAAACCTGTGCTGATATCTGGTGCTGATGGTGTCGGAACTAAAATTAACATTTGTAGGATTGCCCGTGATTATACAACTATTGGTCAGGATCTCGTTGCTATGTGCGTCAATGACGTTATATGTTCTGGTGCTAAACCATTATATTTTCTAGATTATATCTCCACCAAATCACTTGATGATAATGTTACTGACATTGTACATGGAGTTGCTACTGGTTGTATGATGGCAGGTATGCAACTGCTAGGTGGAGAGACTGCTGAACACTACAGACAAACTGATTATGACCTTGCTGGTTTCTGCACTGGTATTGTAGAGAAGCATGATATTGTTGACGGTAGTAATATCCAAGCAGGTGATGTAGTCATTGGTATTGAGAGTAGTGGACTTCATAGTAATGGATACACACTCATCAATGATATGTTGTGGAGACATAAAATTTTCTACAAGGATATGCCTGAGTTGCTGAGACCTACCACAATCTATGCTCGTCTCATTCAATACCTGTTGGATGAAGTTCCTATCCTAGGCATGGCACACATCACAGGTGGAGGACTCCCTGAGAACCTTCCTAGATGCCTTCCAGCAGGTCTTAAAGTTGATGTTGACTATGATGCTTGGGAGAGACCAGAACTCTTTAACAAGATCCAGGAGGCAGGAGAGATTGCTGAGGAAGAGATGCGTAATGTATTCAACTGTGGTATTGGATTCTGTTTGGTAGTGCCATGGGAATCTGCAGAACTAACCATAGACCTGATTGGTAATGCATCATATGGTATGAAATCTTGGGTCATTGGTAAAGTGGTGTCAGTATAATAAGTGGCACATAGTTTGACAAGGACATTTAAAATCTGTTATAGTTAGGAGAGCTCAAGACCCTTTTATGATTGGAAACCTAGAACCTGATGAGAGAGATAGTACTCTTGTAGAACAACTTGCAAGGGTCATCAACACTCTTGGTTGGACTACTGATGATGAGATTGATGTGGAGATTGGGGGAACTCAAGTCTCTGGTATTGATGTTGGTGAAGAGTACAACAAGAAGTGGCAGTCACCTATTGGTACCCGTAAGTATAATAAGGATGCTTTCATTGTTATTAAGAACCAATCTCGTAGAGACTTGACTGGATCACAACCTATGGATAGAGAACACAAACCTCAACATCCATATTCTCCTGTCAAACAGAAAGACATTGTTGTCAATATGGATAGTGGTGTTGGTGGATCTTGGGAAGTTAGGGAGGAAGATGAGACATCAGAGTAAGTTTCCATTCAATCATGTTGTACTGGAAGACAGGAAAGAGGTGTGGATCAAGGGGGGATATCCTAGTTGTCTAGGTACATCTCAACTTATGAAAAAGTTTTACCCTGGATACACTCCAAAACTTGCTAAGGAAGCATTCATTGAAGAACTCAAAGTAAATCCAGAGGTACGAAACACACTAGACAATTGATTATGACATACACAATTTATTCTAAGGATGGTTGTCCTTTCTGTACAAAAGTAGAACAAGTACTACAACTTACAGAACAGAAACATGTAGTCCTTAAACTTGGTAGAGACTACACAAGAGAGGAGTTTTATTCTAAGTTTGGGAAGGGTTCAACCTTCCCAAGAGTTGTTCTTGGAAAACAATTATTGGGTGGATGTACAGAAACTGTTAAATACCTGAAGGAAAATAACATTGTTTGATGGACAACCCAGACCTCTATGATATCATTGAGCATACAATCGATTATGCATTTAATGGAAAGTATATGCTCAACATGTATGACTACCTAGTACTTAGTAAGTCATCGAAGAAAGATGTTGAAGAGTTTCTTGAAAGTTCATCAAGAAAAGAAATTGATGAACTGATTAGTGACCTAGATAATTATCTTGAAGGTGGTTCTGATGAGAAGCACAAACAACTGAGAGAGGGTTATGGTTATTTGGGAAAACCAGAAGCCAGAAAAATAAGAAACTATTTGGATGGTATTATTGAGGATGCTGTAAAATATGGAAGAGAAAAAAGACCAGGAAGAAAAAGAAACCCCTCTAAATAAAAGAAATAATGATGAACCTCAAGAAATTAATAGAGGTTTAGAGTTATTATTAAGGAAAAAACAAAGGAGAGAAAGACGACCAAAGACTTTTGAACTAAGATTTGGAAAGTTAGTTTCTCTCTTCAATAGAGAGATTAACTTTTACTTTAATGTTCATCTAGACATAAAGAAAGTAAGTTCTCGGAGAGATTAAATGGAAACAGCAATCATCATATTGTCCATTGCAGTAACAGTACTTTTTCTTTTAGTAGGAACTCTCCTAGGTTGGTTAGTAAAAAATTACTTAGACCAAACAAGAATGCCATTCATTCATCCAGAAATGTTTGACGAGAATGGTAATATTATTCCAGACGAAATTCTATCAGTGAGATTTGAAAATGACTTCATCGGCGAAGACGAAGAAAACGACTAACACAAAGCTACCACCAAATCCATTTATCTTTGAGATTTTGGATCTTGTGAGTGCCCAAAGATCAAAGGCAAAGAAGATTGAAACTCTTCAAGAGTATTCAACAGAAGCTCTCAAGGCAGTTCTGATTTGGAACTATGATGATACTGTGATCTCACTTCTTCCAGATGGTGAAGTTCCCTTTGAGAAGAATGATGTTCCTCTAGGGACTGACCATACCTCTCTGAGGAAGGAATGGAAGAACCTTTATCACTTTGTAAAGGGTGGTAATGATTCCCTCTCCAAGACCCGTAGAGAGACTATGTTCATTCAGATTCTTGAAGGTCTTCATCCTCAAGAGGCAAATATTCTTATTCTTACTAAGGATAAGGCTCTAGAATCTCAATACAAAATTAGTAAAGGTGTTGTTGAAGTAGCATTCCCTGACATTCAATGGGGAGGTCGCTCTTAATGGGAAAGGGTGTTAGAGAAATCGAAAAGGATTGTGATCCCACATTAGCACAAGATAAGTCTCTTCCAACCAGTGCGTTTCTGGTTGAGTATCTTCAAGATGGTATGACTAAATTTGATATTGTGTTAGCACCAAAAGTATCAGAAATATTTGATCAATACTGGGACAACTATCGTAGTGACTTGAAGAACATTACTCAAACTGAAGGTAGAGTAAACCCTAAACTTTGGAACCCCTCTAAAAAATGAAAGACGAAGAACTGAGAGAACAAATTAACTCACTTATCCGAGGTGAGATTCAAGATGTCATCAACGATTATGTTGAGGATAAAGAATCTCAAGTCTTCAGTATGGAACAATCTGGATTGGGATTTGTTGAGAAAGAAGATGAGAATGAACTTACAGTCAACATATCTAATCAAGAAGTTGAGAGACTCATCAAAGAGTATAAGAAAATTAAGAAAGGTCAGAAATCTAACTTCGGTCAAATTAAAAAGTTAGATGACAAAAAAAGTACCTCTTGACTAAATAGAAACACATGGTATATAATATACCTATCGTTCATCCAGGAAACTGGACGCAAGTAAGTCGCGGAACGGAGCCGTTCATCCCATGTTAGAAGTACTATTCTATTCAACACTCACCTGTACACAAGCCGACGCTATTATGCTGAGGATGAGAGCAAATGAAAATCTTTCCAATATTGTTAAGATTGAACTTGTTGAGACCGTAAAGGAATCTGTACCACAGTGTGATTGGTATTGGGACGCAAACGACTAAAGGAACGGATTAAAATCCAACTACTTTAGGAGTCAATCATGAATACACTACTCATGATCAAAAAGCAGATCAACAAAGCATCTGCACTTCACGACGCACAAATCTCTCACACCTCATATCGTGGTGTTGAGTATGATACACGTTGTGTAGAATCAAAAGAGACCCATGGAACATTCTGTTACAGGGGCCGTACTTACACCAAGTGAGTTCAACTTACTACACAGAGAGGGTTAAGAACCCTCTCTTTTTTTGTCTTTAGATTACATTTTTGGAAAAGTTAGGATTTCCTGACTAAATACTGATAGAATTAAGAGGTATGGATGCTCAACCATATTATGATGTAAACTAATGGAGAAACTCATGCATAACATTATATCGTATAATCAACTTGCAGGATGGAAACAAGATGTTAATGGTCTCGTAAATAGTTTAGAAAAATCATCTGAGGAGTCTGATATTCTGAACGATTACTATGACTGTCTAATTGAATGTGATGATTCGCAACAAGTGTGTAAACGAATCTGCAGGAGGATTCTAGCTTAACTTCCAGGACGGGATTGACTCCCGTCCTTTTTTTGTGTATAATTATTATAATTATAATGTATGCTCTAGATTCATATGACTACTGTTACTGATTGGCGATACAGTGATGACCGACTAGAGACTAGACAGAAAGTGTATGAATTCTTACTGACTAGGTTTGGTTCTCAGTTAGATGAGAATGGTGAACCAGTGTATAGTATGAAAAGTATTACTGAATGCTCTCATGACTGGGTGTCTCAAGGTAATACTGGTACATCTGGAATTGTAAAATACTTTGAGGCCTACTATACGAATGGATAAGGAAAGACTGAGGGCAACGATTTGTAAAATGGAATTTCTTTTAGGAACACTAAGAGAAGAATTATTTTCTGATGAACTGGAAAGTGTCGTCACAGAAGAACCTACATATACAAATGTTCCTGTTGATGATTATGATGAAGTGTTCTATGATGCTGACTAATGGTTTACTCTAGTTTATCAGAGTTTGAAAGAGCTCTTGCAAGATTTGGTGATAAGGTTTCTATGGTAGTAGGACTTGAGATTAGTGGTAAGATGTCACCTGAGACAACATACCAAGAAATTAAAGGTATGATGAAAGAGTTAAAAAAACTCAGAAAAATTGAAAAAGATGAATGGGATGAGGAAGAACTAACATGAGTGTAAAAGTTATTAGTGTGACACCTGATGCTGAAAAGCATATGGCATACTGTGCCAGGGTAAGTAATCCAAACAACCAGGAGAATGAAAAAATCTCTGGTCTGCTTGGGTATTGTATCAAACATCAACACTGGAGTATCTTTGAACAAGCATACCTAACTCTGGAGATTGAAACCAATCGTGGTATTGCTGCTCAGATTCTAAGGCATCGTTCTTTCACCTTCCAGGAGTTCTCACAGAGATATGCTGACAGTTCTATGTTGGCAGATGTAATCCCTCCTCCTGACCTTCGTAGGCAGGACACAAAGAACCGTCAGAACTCTATTGATGATATTGATCCTCATATTCGTCAAGAATATGAAATGAAAATTCAGAAACATTTTGAAGAGGGTATGGAACTCTACAAAAGTATGTTAGAATATGGTATCGCAAAAGAGTGTGCTCGCTTTGTATTACCTCTCGCAACTCCCACAAAAATTTATATGACAGGCAGTGTGCGGAGCTGGGTGCATTATATCGATCTTCGTTCTGCCAATGGAACACAGAAAGAACATATGGACATTGCAGTTGCATGTAAGGAGGTATTTAAAGAACAGTTCCCTACCATTTCAGAAGCTCTGGATTGGTAATAAATATTTACTTATTGTTATTGAGGAGAATAAATTGGCCACATATCCGGTAAAACACAACGAGACTGGTGAAACTAAAGATGTGAAGATGAGTGTTCATGATTGGGATCAGTGGAAGATTGACAATCCTGATTGGGAAAGATATTACACTCCAGACAATGCACCCAAACTTGGAATAGAAATGGGTGACCCACTTAGTAAACTTTATACTAAACATCCGGGATGGAAAGATGTTATTTCCAAAGCAAAACAACAACCAGGATCAACCCTAAAACATTACGATTAATCAAGTATGCCTAGAAAGAGTAAGTCAGGTATTGGAAGTACTAATCCAGTTCCATTTGGTATGAGTAACAAACAAATGAAAAGAAAGAAACCAATCAATCTTGATTACATCAAGAAGATTGAACCTCTTACAGATAATCAGGAAGTGTTTTTTGACCTGTATAAAAAGAATCAAAACCTAGTTGCATATGGTTGTGCTGGAACTGGTAAGACCTTTATTAGCCTCTACAATGCTCTTCTAGATGTTTTAGACCCTAGGACTCCCTATGAAAAAATATACATTGTCAGGTCCCTTGTAGCCACCAGAGAGATTGGTTTCCTTCCTGGTGATCATGAGGATAAGTCTTCCTTGTATCAGATTCCATACAAGAACATGGTGAAATACATGTTTGAGATGCCTGATGATAATGCATTTGATATGTTGTATACCAACCTCAAATCACAGGGAACTATTTCATTCTGGTCTACTAGTTTCATTCGTGGAACAACACTGGACAATGCAATCATTATAGTGGATGAGTTTCAGAACCTGAACTTCCATGAACTTGACTCTATGATCACCCGTGTTGGTGAAGATTCTAAGTTGATGTTCTGTGGAGATGCAACTCAGACTGACTTGGTGAAGACTGCTGAGAAGAATGGTATCATTGACTTCATGAGAATCTTGAATAATATGCCATCCTTTGATACAATTGAATTCCAGGCAGAGGACATTTGTAGAAGTGGTCTTGTCAAGGAATATATTGTTGCAAAACTTGAACTAGGTATGTAATGTTTAATCATGTTGAAATAGAAGTCCCTCGGTTGTCACGAAAGACAATCGATGGGGTGAGGTATTATGATACACCCTCTGGTAAGAAGTTAGTTTCTATCACATCGGTCATCAGTCACTATAACCGTGAGATATTTGTTAATTGGAGGAAGAGGGTTGGTAATGAAGAAGCAAACAAAGTAACTAAACAATCCACCAGTCGTGGAACTGATACACATACTTTGATTGAACATTACCTAAAGAATGAGGATCTTCCTACAGTTCAACCTCTTTCTGATATGTTATTCAAGATTGCCAAGGGTGATCTAAAGAACATAGATAACATACACGGACTAGAAACTCCTTTATACAGTGAGTATCTGGGTATTGCAGGAACCGTAGATTGTATAGCCGAGTATAATAACGAACTGGCTATCATCGACTTCAAGACATCTAAGAAACCTAAGAAAAGAGAATGGATTGAAGGATATTTTGTACAGTGTGCAGCCTATGCATGTATGTTGTATGAACTGACTGGTTTGACAGTCAAAAAATTCGTTATTATTATGACCTGTGAAAATGGAGAGTGTGAAGTTTATGAGGAATACAACAAGGCCAAGTATATCAAACTACTCACAAAGTATATTAGAGAGTTTGTTGAATTTCAATTGCATGACACTAATGCCTGAAGAAAATGACATCAATAAACTTCTGGAGAGTAAGTTCTACTGTCCTAGAAAGTTTACAGAAGAGATTGAAAAAATTCATTCTGACAATGCCGGTATGACTTATATTGATTCAATTGTTTATTTTTGTGAAAAAAATGATATTGATGTTGAAGCAGTTCCCAAACTTATCTCCAAACCTTTGAAGGAAAGGATTAAATGTGAGGCTATTGAACTAAACTTCTTGAAGAGAACATCTCATGCCAAACTCCCTATATGATACCCAAAGTGCAACCCTTCGAGAATACAATATAACACTCCAAAGTAGAAAGGTGATACAGATACTCCTGGAATGAGTATAAACTTATCTACAGAGGAGTAGGAGAGGGATAGAGAGAGGTTTGGTATAAGTGTAGGAACTACTCCATAATACTCTCTAAAACTCTCCCTCCACTAACAATAGGTATTTCTACTCTTTACAACTCTTCAAACTATGAGTAGAATAGGTTTGTTGAGGTTGATAAGGAACTTACTTGACAACCTTTAAGTAATACTCTATAATAACTCTATAAGTTTCCTACACTTATAAGAAAACCTATGGAGTTATACTATGAGTAGTATAAAGAACCATATACATTCCAATGAGAATGATATGGAAGAGTATGAAGAATACATTAAAGAAATGAAAGAGAAGTATGGAGAGGAGAATATTAAAGACCTCCTTGACTTCTTCTCTCCTCTTATGGAGGAAGGAGAATGAGAAGTGTAACTATAAAGAACTGGAGTTATTATACACTCTATGAGGATGGAAGAGTGTTCTCTCAACCAAGACAAGGAACCAAAGGAGGTTGGATGAACACTACACTCCATAATGAATATCCTTCTGTCTTACTTAGAGAACCTGATAGAAGTCAAAGATATGGTATTCATAGGTTACTTGGAGAACACTTTATACCAAAAGTTGAAGGAAAGAACCTCATATGTCATAGAGATGACAATAAAGAAAACTACTCTCTAGACAACCTATATTGGGGTGACTACTCTGACAACAATAAAGACCAGTGGGATAATGAGAGAGGTAGAAAAAGGAATGTATTCACCTTTATGACTGACTGGGGTGTCTCTGTAACCACAGACAACCTTACTGAGTGGTGTGAGAGACACCAACAACCAAAGAATAGAGTTCAACAAAGAATATTCTTGGAAAGAGTTGTCTATTTGAAAAAGTATGGTATAGTATTAGAGTAAATATTGAGTGTCTTTATGGGGTTGTGTAAGGTGGATGGTTATGAGGTGTATCAAAAGTATCTTGGTATATCCAGACACTTTACCACCAAAACTTATGACTATCACAAGTATTGTGGAAAGGTAAAGTGTAGTGTCAAGTCCTATTACAGAAATAAGAATAGGTTTTGGTTTGAGAAACTTGGAAGGAAATACTCAGACCAGGAGATAGTTGAGTTGTTTGTCTCAAACTACTCAGGTTGTGAGAATACCTCTAAGTTGTGGATAGGAAACCTTGTCAAGGAAGGAGAGACACTTTACAACCAATGGAAGAAAAAAACACAAAGTCTTACTTATGTCTTTAAGAATGAAGTGAGTGATCTATTTGATATGAAAAAGTTTGATGATGTATTTTTCATTGATGGAACTAGACATCCTCTTATTGTAAAGGAACACCTTGCAAATAACGTGTCACTAGAGACACTGATCATTCTAGATAGGATTCTGGGGTTCAAAAAGAACTTTGATAAGAAACTGAAAGACCCTGTATGGGAGTTCTTATCAATGAGGATTGACAAATACAGTCCTTTCATACATACTGATATATTCTCATACAAACGTATTTTAAAGAAGGTAATAGGAGTCTAATGAGTAGTTTCTTCGATTCGGAATTGGTTCAAAAGGAGATGGAGAATATTACCAAACTCCAAGAAGAAGTTTATAAAAAGGTCTTTGAATTTCCTTCAATGAATAAACAAGATAAACTTGAACATGTTGAAAAACTAAGTAATCTTTTAGAGAAACAACAGATACTTTACACACGCTTGAAATTATCTGATGATCCAGAGGCCAAGAAAATGAGAGAAGAGATCCTCAAGAATGCTAAGGATTTAGGTTTCTCCCAGGATGTAGATATTAGTTACGTCTTCTCAAACATAACTAAGGTTCTTGGTGAAATGAAAAAAGCCATCCTTGACAACCCCTGACTAAAGAGTTATAATTACGGGGTCCCCAGTTACCCCCAACCAAATCTGGGACACAGACCAAATACATACAATACATACAAATATGTCGTTTTCAAATCTCAAAAAGAACTCCTCTCTGGGGAACCTAACTGCAAAACTAATCAGTCAGGTAGAGAAGGAGAATAAAGGATCAGGTGGAGGAGCAGATGAAAGGCTTTGGAAGCCCGTTATGGATAAGTCCGGTAACGGTTATGCAGTCATAAGGTTCCTCCCCGCGCCCAATGGAGAGGATCTCCCTTGGGTCAAACTGTTCTCACACGCCTTCCAAGGACCTGGTGGGTGGTATATTGAGAACTCACTCACAACTATTGGTAAACAGGATCCTATTGGTGAACTTAACCGTGAACTGTGGAACACTGGTAATGAATCAGATAAAGATACTGTCCGCAAACAGAAACGTAAACTGTCCTTCTATGCAAACATCTATGTTGTAAAGGATCCTGCTAACCCTCAGAATGAAGGTCAAGTATTCCTTTACAAGTTTGGTAAGAAGATCTTTGATAAGATCATGGATGCAATGCAACCTGAGTATGAGGATGAGACACCTATCAATCCTTTTGACTTCTGGCAAGGTGCTAACTTCAAACTGAAACTTTCCAAGGTGGCTGGTTATTGGAACTATGATAAGTCTGAGTTCGCTGCACCTAGTGCCCTTCTAGATGATGATGATGCACTAGAAGCAGTTTGGAACAAAGAGTATTCTTTGTCAGAGTTGGTTGGTGCTGACCAATTCAAGTCATATGATGAACTGAAGAAGCGTCTTGACTATGTTCTTGGTAATAAGAAGGCCAAGGCGGTTGAAGCAGAAGAGACTGAGTATGATAGTTACTCCTCTACTGAACAGAGTCGTGTCAGTGAAGAAGATGCCCTGAAGAAACTGGAACAACAAATCATCCAGTCCAACTCTGCACCTCAGACTTCAACAAATGAGGATGAGGATGAAGCTATGTCGTATTTTTCGAAATTGGCTGATATGTAGTACCAAAAACGGCAATTGAATCCAAAAAAGGGCCTTTTATTTTTCCTGGGAAAAATAGGGCCCTTTACTTTTTTTTTATTGGAACAATCTGATGTTTTCGCCTCTTACAAGTTTTTTATCAACATATTGACTACTTCCCTTCTTATAAATCATTGACCCTCTAAGGTTTCTTTCAACAATACTGACATAATCTGTTTTGAGGAGATATATGTTTCTTTTCGCATCATCTAGTTTTACCTCATAATCATAATTAGTGAATTCTTGAGTAATTCCAGTCCTCGTGAGTTCAACACCCAATTTACTATCGTGGTAGGTAATACTGAAATCCTTATCAACTTTTAAACCCTCAGGAACGATCACAAATCCAGATTGATCTTGAACTTCAATAGTTTCATAATGATGAATTGAAAAAAGATTTTGTTGAGTTACATATTTGGTGTCTAAGTAGTTCTCAAATGACTTTTGAGACAAAGGCCACTCATTTTGATAGTTTATTACATTATTGCAAATAAGAACTAACCAGTCATAATACTGTGAACCATAGACATCATATGCAATATTATCTGGTCTATCATCACCAACTATTGTATACTTTGTAAAATATGAAAGGTCCTGAAAAATATCTTCACGAAGAAGACCTCTCCTGAAAAGATTTTTTGTTTGAATATATGCAGAGATATTCTTGTCTTCTCTGAGTCTATTAGCATACTCAAAGTTTGGAACATATCTAAAATAAGGAGTCGCCATTTTAGTAGCCTGTTAGATGATTGTCGTCATAATCAATATCATAAATTGGTTCAAGTTCTGTGAATGTTAATGACAGCATGGTTTGTGTCATAGATCCTCCTCCTTGACCATCTCCCTGATATGTCATGTATGTACCACCAGGAGTGTAATTGACTCCAATAGAAGTAAGGGCACAGGGTTTTATTTTATTCAGATATGGGTGATCTCCACCATCTGCTGATCCATTTCCATTATATATGTACTGTAATTGAAATACGTCTGGTGTTTTTAAGAAAATACTACCATTTTTCTCAATTTTTGGTGCTGAACTTTTTTTAAGTGTTTTGATGATTTTTGCAACTACTTCTGCCTCTGCACCAGATCTAGGTGCAAAGTTAAAATTAAACTGAAAAGATCTTAGTTGTGGACCATTGAACAAAAGTTCTAAATTGGGATTGAGAACTGCACCTGTTGATCTTGTTGCAACAGAACTATTACCCATAACATAACCTGCAAGTAGACCTGCAATAATATCTTTGTCTTTAACTGCGGCATTGGCCAAATTTTGGGCTCTATCCATAGCATTACCGACTTGCTTTTTGATAGTATCAAAATTAAATCCTTCGTCTCCAACAGCTTTCAATGATGAAGCAATAGTTTCTCCAAGTGCCAGTTGAACAGCATTCATAGAATCATTTCCCCAACCAATTCCATTCTGTGAGGACAGACCAGCAACCATAGGTAGTATAATTGTTCCACTTGAGGATTTCGCATATCTATCCACTGCACCAACAGAATTAATACTACCACTACCTAGACTAGGTACATATTCTGTAATTCCAATTTTGATGTAATCATAAGAAACACCAAAGTTTGCAGCCAATGACAAATCTGCAAGAGGGTACCTTAATATTCCAGTACCTGATGACCTAGTGCTGGCTGTTGGTACAGCCCTTGAGAAAGATCTTGAAGTAGAAGTGGTTTGTTCTTCTGGACTTTCAGATACTTCTGTTACATCAGCACCATATACTACAGGTGGAGCATCTGATGATGTTATATTTATGGTGTTACTTGTTTGATTTGGGTCAATTGGTTCTGTGGTTTGATTTCCATCAGAGTTGACTTTTCTACTAGTATTAGGATCCTTTATGAGTGGTGTTCTTTGATTATAAAATCTTTGTATTGAAGTAAGAAACTCATCTTGACTATCATAAGAACTAGCACTGTTTAGAATGAATGCTCTATCATTATCAAATACTTTATATCCCTCTAAAAAGAATGCCCTCTCAACTTCTTTAACAGTACTTTGAGTATTGTTTACATTGTTGAAAATATTTGTTAATGATTGTGGATTGTTTATCTTCCAATCACTTCCTTTACCATTACTTGTTGCAAGTAATACATCTACACCAAAAAATCCACCACCTTTGGAGTATACCTCTATAGTTCCTGTCTCATTATCAATCTCAAGTCTGGTCTGAATACCATTCCAAAGTCTATTTTGTCTAATTATGGCCATTAACTAGGGTCCATCCAGTTTAGTTATTTATCCTGAATTTTTGATAAGGTATAGACCTCATATCCTGTAATTCATTTGGATATACTACAAGTAGGTCATTATTTGCAACTTCTTCCCAAGTATAGTTTCTAAAATCTTCCCAGTGGTAGTTAATACCTTTAAATCCCCACTTATACACACCAACACATGCAATCAAAGGAAACTCATCATATCTAATTCTTGGTGTTTTTGGTTGATATATGAATGTGTAGTATTTACCAACTTCTGGAACCAAATCTTTGGTTGTCAATATTTCCATTATTTCCAGAAACATATCATCTGGGCCACCAGAAGTTCTGATCTTATCTACGAGGTTTTCTACTCTTTGTGTGTCGCTTGCCAGATAATCTTCTTGTTCCATTAGTTTTAATGCCCAACTCTATTTCCGTAATGATCTTAAATTCACAACCATTATCTAACGCAAATTCACGAGCCGCATTCCACTTTGCTTCATTGACAGCATAAGTGATACTCTCCATAATAAAAGATTTTGTCTCCCTTTGAGGTTTTGAAGGAGGCACACATTGTTTTGCAGGTTTCACCTCTACTATGTATTTTTTAGTCTTACCATCTCTGGTCTCTACTTCTACCAAACCATCAGGATAATATCTATGAACCCTATTATCCTTTGGTGAAACATAAGGAATACTAAACTCTTCTGATGCCCACTTTGTAACACTCTCTCTTCTATCACACCATCGGAAAAATTCTAATTCCCAACTACTTCTGTAAATTATATTATTGACATCACCCATATACTTTTTAGGGTTTTGTGGATGAAATCTACCTTGATGAAAATTTCCCAAATCTCTTATACATAGTATATAATAGTCAAGTGTATTTATAGATGGCTGGTGCATTACCTAATGGTATAAGAACGTCAGACCTAAAGAGTAGGATAATGCATCTTGCTCAAACTTCTGTATATCAAATTAAGTTAGTTCCTCCTCCTGGTGTGGTATCATATTTGAATACACTAGGGTTTGATTTTTATTCAAGCGCACCAGATATAGAACTTTTGTGTAAAGACTTGGATCTTCCTCAGTCAAAGTTACAAACTTTTGACATATATGATAATTATGCAGGTGTTTCTGAAAAAATGGTCCAACGCCGTGACCATGGAACAACATTCAGAACAAGTTTCTATGTAGATAGAAACTATAGGGTTATTGATGTATTTGATGGTTGGATAGATTACACCACAAACCAAACAGACGCGACCTCATATAAGTCTGAATTCGCAACTTATAGGATGCAATACCCCTCTCAATATAGGGGACAAATTTATGTTACTAAATTTGAAAAAGATGCCTATGGTACCGCTGAACAATATACATTGATTGGTGCATACCCCCTTTCAATTAATGCGATTCCATTGAGTTACAATCAAAGTCAAATCATGGAACTTCAGGTAACATTCTCATTCATGAGATATGTTAGAGAAAAAATTAGGTGGAGATCAGATTCTACTGATTTCTTTGGTAATGGTGTAGGTGATTTTGCTAGATTTAATAGTAGAGGTTTTGGTATAGATGGAAACACCAGGCCTGGAACAGCCAACTAAATATAGATAACTGATTTCTTCATTAAGTTATTATGCCTTTACCAAAGATTGCAACTCCTTCATATGAGTTGACCTTGCCATCCACAAAAAAGAAGATTAAATATAGACCATTTCTTGTAAAAGAAGAGAAACTTTTGGTTCTTGCTCTTGAGAGTGATGATTCAAAACAAATTACCACTGCTATTAAAGCAGTTCTGAAGAGTTGCATTGAAACCAGAGGTGTCAAGGTAGAAAATCTTCCTACATTTGATATTGAGTATCTTTTCTTGAACATTAGAGGTAAATCTGTTGGAGAAGAAGTACAAGTAAATATTCTTGCTCCTGATGATGGAGTAACTGAAATTCCTCTGACTATTCAGTTAGATGAAATTGAGGTAAAAGAAGGTGAGGGTCATGACAAGAAAATCAAACTTGATGATTCCTTGATGATGGAAATGAAGTATCCTTCTTTGGATGAGTTCATTAAAAATAATTTTGATATTAAAGGTGATGTCAATATTGATCAGTCCTTTGAATTGATTGCAGGTTGTATTGATAAGATCTTTAGTGAAGATGAAGTTTGGTCAACAGCAGATTGTTCAAAGAAAGAAGTTATTGACTTTCTGGAACAAATGAATTCAGTTCAATTTAAACAGATTGAAAAGTTTTTTGAGACAATGCCCAAACTTTCTTATGAGATTGAAGTTACTAATCCTAGTACAGAAGTAAAAAGTACTGTAGTTTTGGAGGGTTTGTCTAGTTTTTTCGCATAGGCATGGTCCATATGGATCTTGAGAACTACTTCAGGTTAAATTTTGCCCTGATGCAGTATCATAAATATTCATTAACGGAGATTGAAAACATGATGCCGTGGGAGAGAGACATTTACGTAGCCCTCTTACAGCAACACTTAGAGGAAGAAGAAGAAAAAGCAAAGGCACAACAAGCAAGTTATGGCTAGAGATCCTCAAAAAATAAAAAAAGCTCTTGTAGTCATACCCAAACCAGACAAGGCGAAAGAACAAGAACTTATAGGAGATGAAAACATTGATCCAGAAATCCTTAAGGCCCTTGGTCTTAATGATGTTACAGACCTGGACTATGGTGAGTATTCATCCTTATTGAAAGAAAAAATGATGGCCAACCAGATGGGGTCTGGTGGTGGTCTTGATCAAGGAAAACTGAAAGATGAGTATAAGAGAGTAAGAGGTAAAACAGGTAAGTTTAAAGTAAAGAACCAAAAGATTACACCATCATCCTTTGTAGCAAAAACAAAACCAAGTACTGCTGTTGCTACTGTAACTCCAAAGTTACCACCTGCTGCACCACAGGAAGAAGTTACACAGGTTGTAGATCCTAAGAGACAAAGTGCAGATAAAACTTTTGCATTGATTGCAAGTAAATTAGAAATTGTAGATAAAAATGTCCAAGAAACTGCAGCATATCTGACTAAAAAAGATAAATCTGAAAAAAAGGAAAAAGATGCTGCTAAAAAAGAAGCTCAAGATGCTGCTACAGCAGAAAGAGAAAATAGAACAGAAAATAGAAATATTTTTGCTGCCATTCCAGGAGTAGTAGGTGCGGCAGTTAAACCAATAAAAGACGCCTTGGGTGGTTTCTTTGATGGATTGAAGAGACTTGGGTTTGCAATCTTTATTATGGAACTGATGAGATTCCTCAAAGATCCTGCAAAATATATTAATGATATAATTGACTGGACAAATAAGCAAATTAAGAAATTAGAAACTAGTGTAGAAAATTTTGTTATTGATAAGATGGTCAAACCTATGAATGGTATGATCAAAGATTTGAATTCAAAAATTACTGATTTTGTAGGTATTATCAATCCACTTCTTGAAAAACTATCATTATTAGGAATCAGCCCAATTGATACTAATAGTTTACAAGTGCCAGAAATTAAGGAAAGTGATATTAGAAATGGTATTGCCATTCCACAAGTTCCTAATGTCAATGATAATTTTCTAGATTCTATTAAGTTAGATGGTAGTGACGAAGGTGATGAACCAGAAGCAACACCGTCTCAATCAACACCAGAAGCAACACCGTCTCAATCAACACCAGAAGCAAGACCTCAAGAGACTTTGATGGGACAACAACCTTCTCAATCAGGAAATGGTTTAACCCCACAACAAAAAGCCTTTGCTGAGACTGTTAGTTATGCAGAAGGAACATCTGGTAGTGCTGGTTATAATACCTGGTTTGGGGGATCTCAGTATGGAGGAGACTTAAGTAAAAAGACTATTAATGAAGTTGTAGCATTACAGAAAAAATTCTTAGCAGAAGGTAGGGGTAAATTTGACGGCGGACGCCAACAATCAGCAGCTGTTGGTAAATATCAGATGACATATCCAGAAACTTATGCCAAAGCCGCAGGTCTTAATCCCGCAGTAGATAAATTTACTCCAGAAAATCAGGATAAACTATTCTTATATGGTTACATAATGGGACAAGCCGGTGTGACAGAGGCAGAAATCAATGCTCCTGAAATGTCAGACCAGACTATTGACAAATTGGCACCAGTGTTTGCATCTTTTCCTAATCTTTTTGGACCGGACAAGTTTGGCAAACATGGCACTAATACTAGTTATTATGGTCAGGGGGGTAAATCAAAAGAACAAATAAAGGAAGTATATAAAAAACAACGAGAAAAAATGCCGGCCCAGGCACCTATACCATCCTCAGTAGAGCCTCTCATACCACCCACTGAAGAACAACAACAACTCAAGTCAGAAGAACAAAGAAAAAGAACTGAAGAATTGATGAAAGGTGATCCAAGATTCACCCCTCAAGCTTCTGTACCAGTTATTACTCCACCAGTTCAAAAAGCTTCTTTGACAACAATTGGTGGTGCAGGTTCTCAAGGTCCACAGTCTCCTACTTCAGCAGCAGCTGGTACTCAAAGTCAAGTAGTTGCATTTTCTGCATCTGACTCTACAAACTTAAGTGTGATGGCAGCAAAGTCAGTCTATGGAGTAGTGGGATAAGTTATGGCTATTTCGGCACAAAAATTACTTGGTGGAAGTACTGAACAAAAATTACTTGGTGGAAGTACTGAGAGTAAGACCAAAAATACTAAGTTTTTGGCTAAAGTATCTAAGTCCAATTTAAGTGTTACAAAAAGGGTCAAACCTACTAAGTTAGTTGAAAAACCAAAGGTGGTTTCTTCATCTAAACAGAAAAATGCTGATCTGGCCAAAGTGAAGGCCCTTCTCAATTCTCTTGTAAAAAGTACCAATTCTTTAAAGAAGGCTGCCAAAAAAGATTCACAGGATCAAACTAAAGCCAATAAAGATAGGAAAAAGAAAAAGGGTGATGTACAAGCAAAAAAGAGAGAAGAAAAGACAGAAACAAAAAAAGTTAAAGCACAAGTAACAAAGAAAATGGAGTTGCCTAAAGCACCTGATTTCTTCAAAGATATTATGGGAATGCTTGGGAGATTTACTCTGTCTGTTGGTATTATGCAACTCTTGAAGTTTATGACAGATACTGAGGCCTCTGATTCTATTTTTGGATTTTTAGAAAAGCATATTGATAAAATTACTATAGGTTTTTTGGGAATTATGGGTGCACTTTTTATTAGTTCATTCGTACCTGTTATTAGTATGGCAATTAGTTTGTTAAGTATATTGGCACCTGTCATTAAAGTTATGACTGCATTTATAATTAAAAGTCTTGCATCAATGTTGTTGAATCCACTTGTATGGAAAGCAGTAATTATTGCAATTCTTGGTAAAGCAATATACGATGATATAATGAATAGAGGTACAGATAAGAATGATGGAATAACTGGAGAAAATGCTGCATGGAGAAAAGAAGAGTTAACTTCTAGAGAACGAGTAATTGTTGTTGCAACAATATATGGAAGGGATAGATCAAATTGGCCAGATGATGTTGTTAAAGATGTTAACGAATTAAATAAGAAATCAGATGCCAGAGATAAAGATAAAAAGAAACCATGGTATCTTGGTGGAGGAAATGTGTATACTGATCCTAGTCAATACCAGGATCCTGATAACCTAACTGATCTTCTTCCAAATGTTCCAGAAATAATAGTACCAAAGAATTTTACTCCTGAAGATGATGCATATTCACTTCCAACTCCTCAACATCAGGGCCCTGTTATGGGCACTCCTCCACCAGAGGTAAAACCACAAACACCTATGGTGGGTGATACCAAATTGGGTGGTATATCTGGTCATAGTGGTTCTGTTGCATATGATGGTCAACAACAAGCTCCTTTGAGCACATCTTATAGTCCATTTGCTCAGAGTGATATTGATGAACAAGGGATGTCAATTATATCTGGTAAAGGATATAGGGCAAGTACTCAGAGTAATCATAAAGGATATGATATTCCTGCCATTAAGGGAACTCCAGTATATGCATATATGCCAGGAAGGATAACAAGAAATGGTCCTATTTCTGGCTATGGGAATGTTGTAGAATGGCAGGATGATGTGTATGGTGAGAAACATATGTTTGCTCATCTAATGGCTCCAGGACCTCTTAAGGTTGGAGAAAAGTTTAGTGCTGGAACTATGTTAGCCAAAACCGGTGATACTGGAACTCCTGGTTCTTATCATCTTCACTGGGAAATTGGTGCTGTAGGTGCTGAAGTAGATCCTGGAGAATGGATCAAGAAACGTCCCATCAAAATGACACCAAAACAAACACCTGACAAGGCACAGAAAGTTAGTTCTACCACATCTTATGAAGAAACAGGAACACAGATTGCACTATTAGAAGTTCCAGTACCAATTCCATCAGGTGGTGGAGGTAGTGGTAGTAGCCGCAGTTCTGGTAGTTCAGGTTCTGGTGGCGATGTAAATACATATACAGGAGATCTTATAGTAGCATCACATTATAGAGAGGCATAATGTCAAAGACACCATATAAAACATCCATTAGACCTGGTGATATAAAGGTATTCAAAATTAGTGGTTCTAATGGTCAATCTGTTGACATTAGTGGTTCTATTGGTGAGTTCTATTATTATGAAAGTATTCTTTCCAATACTGTAACTGCCACTGTTGCATTTATAGATACTGGATTTGAAAGTGAAGGTGGTAGTAATCTAGGAAAAACATCTGGTATTGTTGATCAACTTGAATTAGTTGGTGGTGAAGAAGTTGAATTTGAAGTCACTGACAATAGTGAAAGTGGTGAAGAACTTACTTCTGAAATTTGTGATTCAGATAAGATGTATGTTAAGAGTATTAGAGCAGTTAGTACTCAGGCAACAAAAAAAGTTTTTATTTTAGATTTAGTTTCTAAAGAATACTGGCTCAATGAAGAAACAAGAGTTACAAAGAGATATGATGGTAATCCAAGTAGTCATGTTACTGATATTCTTTCAGATCTATTAGATGTAAGTGCAATTGAGGTTGAACAGAGTAGTAGTGACTATAGTTTTATTGGTAATACAAAGAAACCACTCTATACCTGTACTTGGTTAGCTTCTAAGTCATCTACATCAGAAACTGCGTCAGATGATCCAAAGAAAGGTACTCTTGATAGTGTCTCCGCAGGTTTTTTCTTCTTTCAAACCAGAGACAAATATTATTTTAAATCTATTGATACTTTGTCTGGTCAGCAAGTAAAGAGTGGAAGAGACTTTATCTATAACAATACAGGTAAAGAACCAAAAGGTGGTATTGGTGGTAATAAAGTAAATATTTTGGAATATGCTGCACCTCAACAGGCAGACATTGCAAAAGACTTATCTCTAGGTGTATATAATAATAAGTCAATCTTTTTTGATCCTTATAGTTTGTCTATTAAAAGAGTAAATTTTAATTTTGATAAGGACAAAAAAGGTAAAGTAAAATTGTTGAATGAAAAAACAAACAATCCAGAAAAAGTAATTACAGAAAAACCATCAAGGTTGATGTTTAGTATTCTTGATGTTGGGACACTTCCTCAAGGTCAAAATCTTAAAGATGATGTGGAAGAACCCTCTTACAACACCAGATCTCTTGACTCAATGGTTCAGTCTGTGATGAGATATAATGAATTGTTTAGAACCAAAATAAATATCATTATACCAGCTGATTTTAGTATTAGAGCAGGTGATGTTGTCAATTGTACATTTGTAAATCTCAACACTCAAGTTTCTGGAGGTAGTGAAACACTTTCTGGAAAATTTATTGTTGCAAACATATGTCACAGAGTCAATTCACAACAAGCACTATCAAGTCTTGACATCATCAGAGATAGCTTAGGAGAGGTCGATTAATGTCAGATCAAGTGATGCATAGTAAGGAGTACATAGGAAGAGACGGTTTCTACTGGTGGATGGGTCAGATTCCTGAAGAAGGAGTTTGGAAAGAAAACATCTCTGGTTTTCCTTCAGAAGATAATACAGAGTCAAAAGGATGGGGTGAGAGATATAGAGTCCGTATTATGGGTTCTCATATAGATCAATGGGATGGTGAAAGTGGAGATCCTGATATTCCTGATGAGGAACTTCCATGGGCAACTGTGATGTATCCTGTGACTGCTGGTGGTGGTGGAGGTGGTGCATCTGCAACTTCAAATATAACTCAAGGAACATTTGTTTATGGGTTCTATCTTGATGGTGAAGATGGACAACAACCTATCATCATGGGTTGTCTTGGAATTAATGACTTTGCCCAGGTTGGTGCTGAACAAGCATCAACATTCACATCATTCAGTGGTTTTGCAGAACGCAACATTCCACCATACCTGACCAAAGAAAAATCTGGAGGAGAATATGCAAAAATATTTGACTCTAAGACCACATTTAATGTAGCTACAACTTGGTCAGAGTCTGTAAATGGTTCTAACACCTCATTTGATTATGGTAGTGGTGAAATCTGGAGAGATGCAAAAAAACAAACACAACTTCCCCCATCACCAGATTGTAAGTCACCTTTGACTTCAATGCAGTTGCAGTTGAAGAATACTATTCAAGAAATTGAAAAAGCAAGAAAGAGTGCATATGACTTTAGACAAAATCTGAACAAAGAAGTATCAAAAGTAGAAGATTGGATTGATGCAAAACTTCAAGAAGGTGCAAAGATAGTTGCAGGGTCAATTAAGTGGTTGTTTACTGAAATTGAGAAGTTTGTCATTGCACAGTTTAATAATGCTGCAAAGAAATTTTATAACTTTCTGCTGCCCAATGAACAACCGGTATTGAAAGAGGGTATGGAACAGGGAAGTGACATTATTGCATGTCTGTTCAAAAAACTCATTGCAGCGTTGTTTGATATTGCTCTTAATTTCCTTAAAGGATTGGTGGACAATGCTGTCAATACTGCAGAGTGTGTTGTTAATAATTTCCTGGGTGGACTTCTTGGACAACTTGCAGGTCTAATTAATGGTGCTCTTGACCAGGCATTTGGTATAGTTGGAGGTATTATTGATGGTATTGGAGGTATTGTTGATGGAGCTCTCAGTTTGGCTGGTGGTGCCCTTCAACTGATTATAGATGTTCTTTCTTTCCTTAACTGTGAAGAGAAACCAGAATGTGATAATGTAGAAAACTGGAGTATCTGGGATGGTGCAAATGCTGGAGTTGGATTGGGTGATGACTTCTCCTCTCTGATTGAGAATATTACTAATGTTGCAGGTGGATTTAGTAGTGCAATAGATGTTGACAACTTTGATTTTAATATGGATTTCAATGATCTGTTTGATTCATCTGGTTCTTGTGACACAGGAGCAAGAGAATGTGGTCCACCTACAGCAAGTTTCTTTGGTTCAGGCATAGGTGCTGCTGTCAATCTTGTTGTAAGTCCTTTTGGTGAAATTCTTGGTGGTGATGTTGTAAATCCTGGATATGGATATCTTCCAGGAAGAACTTATTCAAAAGTCAAGGATGACTGTGGTATTGGTCAAGGTGGTATAATTGATGTTGTATTTGGTGACACATTTCCTCCTGGTGGAGGTGGAACACCAATTACAGATCCAAGTGGTAATCCAAGTACTGGTATTGTTGATATTGTAGTTATTCAACCTGGTAAAGATTATCTTCCAGCACCTAATGGATCAACTGGTGGTGATGATAGAGTCTGGTCAGAACCAGAGGATACTACTGTGATTAATGATGATGGAACTATTAGAGTTCCTATTCCTCCAGATAATCCTATCAATATCAATCCTGGTGATGAGGTCACTACACCTCCAGGAACAGAGACTGAAACTGACACTGGTCAAAAGATACCTGGAGGTATTCCAACAATCATTGACAGACCAGGTACTCTTGTTACACCTACTGTGATCTATAAAGCATATGAAAATGAATATCCATCATCTGGTTCAGGAGCATATCCAGTCATTCTGTATCTTTGTGATGTAATTATTGATAATCCAGGTATCAATTATAGTGAAGGTGATGAACTTGTTATTGAACCTAATTTTGGTGCCAAGGCTGTACCCAAACTTGGAGACTTTGGTAAAATTGTATCCATTAAAGTTACTGAAGGTGGTGAAGGATTTACTGAGATGCCAAAAATTAATATGAAATCTCTGACAGGATTCAATGCAGAACTTATTCCAAAATTCTGTATAGATAGAAGTGTAGGAGAAGATGATCTAGAAAGAGATCCTGGATTGCAAGATAAGGTTATTTCTGTTATAGATTGTGTAGGTAAGTTTAATGTCCCAAACTAAAGACTATCATGTCATAAGATATGGTAACAGACATGGTGAAATAAAATTTGGTCATATCTGGCCAGATAATAATCAGTCTGCTGCACTCTTAAGAAGTGGTAAGAATGAAAAACATTACATTTCTTTAGATCAAAGTGGTGAACCACATAGAAAACATGGTACAATCTGTAGATCGCCTGGTGCATTTCAGGTAAAGGCAGGAGATAATTGTAAGAACAAAGGTGAAAAGGGGGTTTTTGTTGATGCAGTAAGTGGAGACATTGTTCTCAATGCTCTCAATGGTAATGTTGTCATCTTGGCCAGAAACATTAGACTTCAAGCCACTGCAGATGGTAATGAGAATGGTAGTATTGAGATGTATGCTAATGAGAAAATCATTGGTAAAGCTCAAACCATTGATATCAACTCAAAAGTTTCTACAAAGATTTTCTCTGAGAAGTCTGTGGAGTGTGTTGGTAAAGCTGTGTTAAATATATACGGCGGAATGATTGACTGTGCTGATGGTGCCACAGAAGTCATTGGATCAAAAACACCATCATCTAATGAACAAAAAAACAAAGCAATACTATAATGAAAGTACCTGATATATTTGTTGGAAAGAGATTTTTCCTTGGTTTGGGAAATCCTGAAATTTTAGGTCGTGGACCTCTTGAGGTTCGTGGTTCTGGATACATGGAAGGTCCGACCATTACTGGTCAACCTAATGGTCAGTTTGACCCTGCTACTGCCATTGCTGACGGTTTACCTGTAGGACCAACTAATGGTCTTGGGAACGTCATGATTGGTCAGAACTCAAACACTGAGATGAAACCCATCCCATTCTATGCATTGTTTGTAAAAACATTTGCAAGGATCAAAAGTTTCTTGAAGGTTGATACGAATATTACTACCAGAACGATCAAAGCAAAGATCATTTATACTGAAGTTCTGATGGCAAGATCGAAGAACTTTGTGATTCCTCACCCAGATGACACTAACAAACAACTTGTTTATGCATGTATGGAAGGACCAGAACATTCTGTATATGTAAGAGGACAATTAAAGAACAAAGATACTATTATTCTTCCTGAGGTTTGGAGAAACCTTGTGGATGAAAGGACTATCACAGTTTCCTTGACTCCAGTTGGAACTCATCAGGAGTTGATTGTGAAAAGAATTCAAGATAATCAAATTGTTGTAGGAACAAAGCCTGGTCTTCCTATTAATTGTTATTATCATGTGTTTGCAGAAAGAAAAGACATTCCTAAATTAGTGACGGAGATTGATTGATGCCAGGACCATTTCAGTTAAGAAATTATGCAACATTTACTGGACCTCTTCAGTTTGATGAAATCGCATATAGTTATGAACTTTCAGAGAAAGAAGGTGTTTGGCCTGTTGACATTCCAGTAAACTCTTCATTTCCTAACTTTGATGTGGGTGTCCTCTTCTACAGAGATCCTACTGATTACACTCATTTTCATTTATATGGTCCAGTACCACAAATTCTTGTTCTGGAGAAACAAGCATATCAACCACTACCAAGTTTATTTTTACAAGTTCTCAATACTATTGTAAATGGAAACATTATTGCTAATGGTAGTATTGTTGCCAATGGTAAAATTATTTGTAATGGATTAACCACTGTTAATGGTATTTTTATTACCAACGGTGCCGTAAAGATGAATGCTACCGCAACTCTGGCAGGTGTTGGTGACATGGCATCTTACATGACCACTACAAGATCTATTGCATCATCTAAGAAGTCATTTGATATTCCACACCCAACTAAAGAAGATCATAGACTGAGATATGTCTGTGTTGAAACTCCAAAGGCAGATGTATATGTTAGAGGTAAGTTGAAGGGTAGTAATGTAATCAATCTTCCTGAATACTGGAAAGGTTTGGTTGATCCTGATAGTATTGATGTTGTTCTTAGTCCTATTGGTTCTTTCCAGGAACTTTATGTGGAAGATATTCAATGGGGAACTAAAGTAATTGTGAAGAATAGTGCAGGTGGTCCTATTAATTGTAGTTATGTTGTCTATGGTGAAAGAAAAGATACTGAATCTAACATTCCTGAGTATAAGGGATTGACAGAAGCAGACTATCCAGGGGATAATAGTCAGTATATTATTAATAGTGATTGATGAACAAAGTACATGAGATATTCCCTCTGGTAATTTATCAAGATAGTATTGAATGTCATGAAGAGTTCAAAAGAGAAAATATAGATTCTTTAAGAGAATACTGGTTCAATGGGTATAAAAATGAAAGTCCAGAATACTCTGGTAAAATCTTTCTACATCTAGATCCACAATACAATCTTTTCTTTGATGATCTAAAGAAGTCTATTGATAATTACTTCTATAATTTGAATGTTGACTACTCAAAACTCAATTACCATGTAATTAAATCCTGGGTTGGATATCATAAAGATGATGACACTCCATCTATTCCACCTCATTTTCACAATGAATCTAATTTGAGTTTTGTTTATTATTTGAAGACTGACTCTACATCTGATAAGTTCTGTCTTCAACAGGATAAGAATAGAAATGAGAGTATTGGTGGATTGTTTGAAGTATCTGATACTAACAATACTCTGATGTCATTTAACAGATATAATTGTAACTTCTATACAATTACTCCACATGAGGGGACAACAGTTATCTTTCCTAGTGATATAACTCACTTTACTCAAAAAAGTGATGTGAGAGATAAGGAAAGAATTGTAATCGCAGGTGATGTAAGAGTTACTCTCAAAGAAGAATATTACAACCATCATCAAGGTTCTACTCACCCAAATCAATGGAAACAGATCTAAATAACAAAATAGTAGTTTTATAATATGTCTACATTATCAACAACAGGACAATTTGTTACTACCGGTCTTTCATCTGAAAAATCAAATAGAGACGAAGAAAATGATGTATTTCAATACCCTGTTGGTATTGCATCAACTGCAGTAAATGAATTTCAATTGGTATCGAAAGAACTTGACCTAGAAGTTCTTGGAAATATTTCTGCACAAATAGATATAATTAATGATAAAAAGAAAGAAGCAATTGGTCTAGGTAATTCTGCATTAGGTTTATTTAAACCAGGAGTATTGCCTCCAATTTGTGGTTTTTATAATACTACAGAAGGTTTGAATAATGATATTAGTTCTGGTAATAATGTAGATGAAGCTGTTACACCAGGTCCTGGTGTAGGTGGTACATCAACTCCTGCGGTTGCATATTCAGTTGTAAGGGCAGATGCTGTTAGGATAAGGAGGTATCCATACCTGGAATCTAGGATTGCTCCTAACGATAATGCATTGGCAGATATGAAATTTCCTATATTGACTAACGCTAATGTAGGTCAAGGAGAAGAAGATATCTGGGTTAAAAATTCAATTTATACTGATCCTGATGTAGGATTAGATTATTACATAAGAGATGATGAGGGTAATTGGTCTCTTGATCCATTTGAAGAAGAAGGTGATATATTAGGTAAGTTCTATCAAATAGACCCATCAGGAGGGATTTCAACTACTACATATAAAATTGATGGATCAGTATCTCTAGGAAATGTTTTTATACCTAGTGAATTATATTCAGGAAGTTTAGGGTCATTTTTTGTAGGAGTTCAGACTGGATGTTCATGGACTGGAGTTAGTACAACATCTAGTACAGCATCAGTAGAATGGAATGCTGACACTGGACAATTAACTCCTGTATTCGGTTTTATCTCACCTGGATCTGGAGGATTAACTGTTCCTGTTGGTGCAATTTGTGGTGATCTTTCATCAAAACAACAAACTTTATTAAATGAAATTGATTCTACTAGAGTTGGAATTACAACTTGGTTTGTTGCATCAAATACTACGAAACAAAGAAAACATGGATCACAACTACAACTCTGGTCTGCAGAAAGAGTAAAAATCAGAAACCAAGAAGAAACTGAGGGTCTTAATAATTCTCCAAGAGATATTAAAACCACAATACCATCTGTTGAGGGAGTAGATCCTCAGATCCCAACAAATCAAAACACATCAGATGCAGATAGAGGTCAGTTAACGGCTGACAGTACTATCTTTACTACAGATAGTAAATAATAAATAACCCTACGGAGATAAAAAATCATGGCAAAACAATTAGTTAATTTGGGTTCTGTTGCTAATGATGGAACAGGTGATCCACTGAGAACATCATTTGATAAGACTAACGATAATTTTAATGAGATCTATACAACTTTTGGTGATGGTTCTACACTGAGTGGTGGAAATATTGCTGCAGGAACTGCAGACTATGCAAACGTTGCTGGTGTTGCACAGGGTATCATTGGAGCACCTAACCTGAACGTTGGTATCGTAACTGCCAGTGGATTTATTAGTGATGCATCAACAACACCCGTCCAGATTACTCACACAGGGACTACACTAACCTTTACAGTGGCTGGTGTTGGATCTGTTGACCTGACACTCTCATAAGTGTCACAGGACCCTTGACATGGGCCCCTGAACCTCCTATACTAAGAGAGTCCCTAACTAATCTCATGCAATACAATAAAGAGGATTTTCTCATTGAGAGTCCAGACGACGAGTACATTACAACTTGTGTTATTGATGTAATGAGACGTGAGTTTGTACTTCACTCTAATGAGGGAAACACCAATTCAGCTAGTTGTGAAACTGTTGAGGAGTTTATGGATGTATTGGAGTCACTTAAGTCAGTGTTGCCAGAGGAAATCATTAAGTACGTTGACCCTACATGATTGAATATCGATCCAACTTATACCAAGAAATTTTGAGGTGTTATGAGTATGAGACCAGAAACAAGACAGTCTATGGAAATGTTATTTGCTGCCAAATGGAATCTTCCAAAGGCAGCAAAAAACGCCAACTTAACAAATAAAGAGTGCAAGATCGTTTTTAACGAATATTGTGTTCTTCATCCTGTAACTTGGACTGGTGAAGATGAACTGAATAAATTGGAATAATATTCGCATGAAGGATTATGTCTGTGTCGCCACATGGGATCCTATTTTTGAGATAATGCGGTATCATTGGGTACACAAATCTGAAAAAAATCCTGTGCAATTCGTAAAAAATCTCAATCCAGAGCAAGAAGTTCTATGAGACAACTTTTCTTAGTTGATGTTGGTGATGACAGATGTGTCACTCATGATGGACACGTTCAGATGGGTAGTTTCAATCATTCTGTAGAGAAGCACCTTGAATTATGTCCTGATCAAGAATGGCAAGTAACCTATTGGATACCTGATCCATTGGGTCTGAGATACAAAAGAATTAACTTTCAACATACTATGAAAGCAAACGAAGGTTCTGCTAGAACTGATAATGCTGGTGATAGTCGTCCTAGAGACTTTCCTGACCAAGCAACAAATAGATTAGAGAGAACATTATAACTACTAATAAATATTTCAAACAGAGGTTTCTTATGAAATATAAAATTGAAACCAAGTTTGTTTGGCTCAATGATACATCTAACTTAGTTCTGATGTATTTTATTCAAGGTATACCATTTACCTTTGATGATGCCGAAGAAGAATATTACTATAACTACGATGTTATTGATGCTGCAAATAATTCACCAACATATACCTTGGATGGATTATATAAGGCATCATCATATTTGATGGCAGAAGAATGTCATCCCATGTTATATGATCTAGAATTAGAAAATCCTGAACTTTTACCTATAGAGTAACATGCAGATACAACTGTGGTATTGTAAAGATTTAAATCAGTGGAGATGGACTCTCTGTGGTAATGATGATGATGAAATACTTTGGCAAGAAGCCGGACAAAGACCAGATTTGAGAGATGCAATGAATGATGTTGCAACAACAGTGGAGTATTTACTTGAAGAGAAAAGTATGGTAAAATAATACGGTGTGAAGGAAGGCGCCACTTCTGTGGTAATATAACCACCCTTTTTGGGTGGTTTTTTTATGGATAAATAACTCATAATGAAGACGGCCTGCAGGTAAAATGCCCTTATCACGTTTAGACAATTTTCTGAAGAACGTTCGTGGAAATATCCTATATGTTGATCCTAACAGTCTAGATGCTACTGATAGTATCACTAATCAGGGTAACTCACTTGCAAGACCCTTTAAAAGTATTCAGAGAGCTTTAGTAGAATCTTCTAGATTTTCTTATCAGAGAGGTCTGGATAATGATAGATTTGAAAAGACAACTATCATGTTGGCTCCTGGTGAGCACTTTGTTGATAATAGACCTGGATGGATTCCAGTCACTGCCAATAGTTACAAACTAAGAAATGGTTTGACTAGTACTGATTTTTCGCAGTTTGATGTATATACTAACTTTGATGTAAAGTCTTCCAATAATCAACTCTACAAACTGAATAGTATTCATGGTGGTGTTATCGTTCCCAGAGGTACTTCTATTGTCGGACAAGATCTTCGTAAATGTAAGATTCGTCCTCTGTATGTTCCAAACCCAGAGAATGGTGATATTGAAAGATCTGCTATTTTTAGAGTGACAGGAGGTTGTTACCTACAAAGTTTCACTGTATTTGACGGTAATCCAAATGGTAATGTTTACAGGGACTATACTGAGAACACGGCTGTTCCTAATTTCTCACACCATAAACTAACCACATTTGAATATGCAGATGGTGCAAATAATGTAAGTATTAATGATCAATTTATTAGTAACTATACCACTAATAGAACTGATCTTGACATGTATTATGAGAAGGTTGGTAAGGCCTATGGACCTTCTTCCGGTCGTGCAATCAGTCCTGACTATCCTTCATCTGGTGTAGACATTGAACCAAAGGTTGATGAATTTCGTATCGTTGGACCAACTGGTGGTACTACAGGTATTAGTAGTATAAGGTCGGGTAATGGTTCAGTTGCATCCACAACAATTACTGTCAATTTAAGTGATGGTATTGCTGGATTAAATGTTGATACATATTTCCAGGTCAATGGTGTAACTGATGATTCATATAATGGCACATTCGTTGCAACCGAAGTTCTCTCTCAAGATAGTGAAGGAAAAACCACGTCCTTTACATACGAATCTTCAACACTTCCATCAACTGCTCTTCCATCAGTAACTGGTGTTTCTATAGAACTTTCGACAGATACAGTTTCTGGTGCTTCACCATATATCTTTAATGTGTCAATGAGATCTGTTTATGGCATGTGCGGTATGCATGCCGATGGTTCTAAGGCAGCTGGCTTTAAGTCAATGGTTGTTGCACAGTTCACAGGTGTCAGTGTTCAGGTTGATGACAATGCATTTGTAAAATATAATTCAGTTACTGGTTCTTACGATGATTCGACAACAGTAACGAATATTCATTCTGATACTGAGGCACAATATAAACCAAGTTATTCTAACTTCCATATCAAGGCATCCAACAACTCTATCATTCAGTTGGTGTCTATCTTTGCAATTGGTTTCTCAAATCATTTTGTAACAGAATCTGGTGGTGACTTCTCTGTCACCAACTCTAACAGTAACTTTGGACAAACTTCTTTAACGTCCAAAGGATATAGGGAAGATGCATTTGATGTGGATGATATTGGTTACATCAGTAATATTGTTCCACCAAGAAAAATTCACATTGCAGATGTTAATCTCGAATATACTTCAATTGATGTTTCTAGAACTGTTGGAGTAGGGTCTACAAGTAGACTTTACTTATATAATCAAAACAATCCAGATATTAGACCCGAATCCAGAATCCAGGGATATAGAGTTGGTGCCAAGAGTGATGATAGACTTTATGTTCTAATTCCTGATGGAGTAACTACTGAGGCATACAATGCAAGAATTGTAATGCCAGAGACTCATATTGGTTCGAGTAATGTAACCAGTGTGAAGGTCTCAAGAGTCGGTAGATCTGTAGGAACGGGTAATAGCATTGCAAGTAATATACTTACATTTACCGAAGATCATAGTTTTCAGAATGGTGAATCTATTAGAGTTGTGAGTGATAATTCAAGACTTCCTGATGGTCTTGAAAATAGTTATGTTTACCATGCGATTACGACTGGTCTGAATGATGATCAAATTAAGATTGCACAAACTACAAAAGATGCTGAGTTTGGAACAGAGTTAGCTCTCAACAATCTTGGTGGTAATTTGAGTGTTCAGAGTAGAGTTAGTGATAAGAATTCTGGCGATATTGGACATCCAATTCAGTTTGACTCTGATGTACACCAATGGTATGTAACTGTTGGAACTGCAACATCTGACAATACACTATATTCTAAACTGGTAAGTCTTGGAACTACCACTCTTGGCGATTCAACTTCCAGAACATATATCACAAGAACACCTGACACCAGATCATCTGATGATAGGATTTATCAGTATAGATATATACTTCCTGCTTCTTCAGGTGTTGCAACTGCTAGAGTTCCTAAAGATAGTTTCATTGTTCAAGAATCCAATCGTGTCAATGGACAAACAGATACTGAGGTAGGACTTCAGTACAATCCAGGATCTGTTACTATGAGTAACAGTGGACAACTCAGAAATCCATCTTACATCACCAATGCAAAGTATAGTGGTGGAATTGCATTCTATGAGACAGAAAGAAATCACCGCCTCTCTATTGGTTCCACTATTGAAGTCAATAATATAACCAGTACAAACTTTACTGTTGGTACCGCACAATCTGGTTACAATGGTAAATTCAGAGTTATTGGTATTCAAAGTGCCAGATCATTCTCCGTAGAAGGTGTTTCTACTGATCCTGGAACTTTCACCAACAATGTTTCTAGTAGAACTACAAGTCTTCCTACTTTCAAACGTAAGAACTATAATAATGATTATTTTGTCTATGATGTTCAACAGGTTAAGGAGTATGTTCCCGGTCAACAGGATGGTGTTTATTATCTGAATATTCTTAATACCTCAAATATACCTCAAGTATCACCATTTGATAACTCACAGGAGTATAGTTTCAAACAACCTATTATCAATCTTTATCCACAAGTTGATAGAGACAATCCAGTATCAGATCCAAGTCCCTCTATAACTTATGCACTCCCTGATAAGATTGGTAAGACCGTTATCAGTGAACCAAAAAATAGTACTACCAAAGAAACACTTGATAAGATTAATAATGAAAACAATTTGGGTGTTGGTATCACTGATATTCAATCTGCGGCTGATGGTTCAAACATTGTTATCTTTACTGACCGTGACCATGGACTACAACAAGTTACTAGAGTAAGTATTAGTGCCGGTGGTTCTGGATATGGTAATGGTAGTGGTGGAGTAGAAAACCTCTACAACGCAGTTCTTTCTGGTTCACTTTCAGGTACTGGTGGTCTAGCAAGAATTACCGTTGATGTATCTGGTAGTATTACTAATGTTCATATTATGAATGGCGGTAGTGGTTATGTCCTGTCAGAAACACTGAAGGTTGTCGGAACTTCTCAAACCACAGGTTATAGTCAAGGTTCGGTTACTGTTGATAAGGTTTATGATAATCTTAACGATACTATTCAAATTTCTGGTGTTGTATCTGATGATTATGTACAATATAATCAACTCTATAGAATTTCTGAAATCATCAGTAATAACTCTATTAGAGCAATACCTGTCGATACTATTACATCTGGTATCAATACCACTGGTATTGGTTCTATTACAACTACAGACGCACTATTCAGTCTTACAGGTCCAACTCTTGGTATCAGTACATTTGTATATGATAATGTTAGTGGTCTGGCAACGGTCACCACAAATCAAGGTCATGGTCTGAGAGTTAATAATACTGTCAGAATTGGTGGAGCTACGGCAGACATCTTTAATAAAAATTTCCTTGTTACTGATAACATAGGTATCACTACATTTGCAATTAATGTTGGTGTCAATACAGTTAATCCAGGCACTGGTGGAAATATTCATGCATACTATCCTGGAAACACGGCTCAAGGTGGAACACTTCTATCAGGTTCTGATGAGAACTTTGGGGCAAGAGATATCACCCCTTATATTGGTATCACTACTGTTATTTCTTCGGTCGTCGCTAATGCAACAACAGATGAAGTAAATATCAGGAATCTTACAGATTTTAACCTTCAGATAGGTGATTATCTAAAAATTGATGATGAAATTGTAAGAATTAAGACAACTGTAACCTCTAATCCTGTTAAGGTGTTCAGAGGTATGATGGGTACAAGACCCACTAGTCATCTAGATGAGAGTGTAATCAAGAAGGTTTCTGTCTCACCTGTTGAATTTAGAAGAAACTCAATTATCCGTGCTTCTGGCCACACATTTGAATATCTTGGTTATGGTCCTGGTAACTACTCTACTTCACTACCTGTCAAACAGAAGAAACAACTTTCTGTTAATGAACAGTTAACTTCACAGGCACAAACTACCTCTGGTGGTGTTGTTGTTTACACTGGTATGAACGATGCTGGTGACTTCTTCATTGGTAACAAGAGAATTTCCTCCAATACTGGTAAAGAAATTATTTACGATACTCCGATTCAAACCTATACTGGTGAAGACTTTGTTAATGGTGAGAATGCATCATTTGGTATTGATGTTCTTGAGACACAAGAGGTCATTGCTTCTAGAGCACTGAGAGTTAATGGTGGCCCTTCAAATAATATTCTTTCAGAATTTGATGGTCCAGTTGTGTTCAATCAAAAACTGACATCTACCTCAGACAAAGGTATTGAGGCAAACTCATTATTCCTTCAAGGTGATACAACTGTTTCTAGAAACTATACTGTTGGTATTGCAACTCCTACAGACTCAGCAAACCCTGGTGATGTAGTTTATAATGCAAACCCAACTAAGGGTGGAACAATTGGTTGGACTTATACTATAGAAAATGGTTGGTATGCCTTCGGTGGTGTTACCTCTGACAATGATCAATTTATTTTTGAAAAAGTTGGTGTTGGAACCACAACTACAGGAGATTGTACTTTTAAGGTTGGTTCTGGTTCTTCAATGTTCTGTGTTGATGAAACTGGAGTTGGTATTGGAACTACTGCTAACGGTGTAAGTCTGAGAGTAGAAGGTACTATCAACGCAAAAGTACTTCAAGGTGATGGTTCAGAAATTACTGGTCTTAATAATGATAGTCAGTGGACTAATGTTGGTTCTATTGGTACATCAATTTATCCTATCGATAACTTGAATGTTGGTATTGGGACTACTGTACCTAATCCCGATTATACACTTCTCCTTGGTACTCCTGGTACAGGAAAGACTGACCTATATGTTAGTAATTATTCTAGATTTATCTCCACTGCCACATTTGAGGGTAATGTTAATTTTGATGGAGAAGTAAACATACAAAATCTGGTGTCCAATGGTGGTAATGTTTTTGCAGGATTCATTACAGCCACAGACGCTTTGAGAGTCGGAACAAGTAATACTGTATTCTCTGCGGTAACTAGTCAGGGTGTTGGTATTGGAACCTCAGTTCCTAGAGAAAATCTGGATATTGAAGGCAGGGCAAGATTTAAGTCATATTATGAGATAACTCAACAACTTACCTCTGTAAGTAACATTGTTACTATTGACTTGTCTCGCGGCAATTCCTTCACGTATACTACTACAGAAAATGTTGGTTCATTCAAAATTATCAATCCTCCAACGGGCGGAACATTTGCATTCACACTGAAAATCTCACAAGGTGCTACACCTAGGTCAGTTGGTATTTCTACATTTACTAATAGTATTGGTAATGCCGTTGCTGTCTATTGGCCTGGTGGATTAATACCTGAAGTTACTGCAGTTGCCACTGCTACAGATGTTTATTCTTACATGAGTTTTGATGGAGGTGCTTCACTGTTTGGTGGAGTTATTGGTCAGAACTTCATTACTGGTGTTGGTGGAACTGCTCCATATAGTGGTTGGACATATGATTCCACCTCTAGGACAGTCACCATCTATGACAATCTCACTACAATTGGTGAAGTTTCTGCAGGTGCCACTATCACCTCCAGTAGTGACATTAAAGCTGATCGTAATATTAATGCTGCTGGTAACATTAACACTGATAGTAATATTAGTGCTGCTGGTAACATTAACGCTGATAGTAATATTAGTGCTGCTAACATTAACACTGATGGTAATATTAGTGCTGCTAGCATTAACACTGATGGTAATATTAATGCTGCTGGTAACATTAACGCTGATGGTAACATTAGCGCTGATGGCAACATTAACTCTGGTACCTAAATATCAATGTAGGGAAGTAGAAACTAATGATACCATTCGGTCTTAGGGCATTTAGAACACCACCTACAGAGTTGTATTTAAATGGTCCTGAGTTAGAAACACTAACTCAACCACAAAGTACAGTATCCGCGGTAGGTGGTACGTCTACTTTCACAGCATCTTTTAGAGCTTTTTTTAAAAGTAGTCATGAAAGTGCGGTACCTGACGGTGCAATTTTGTATCAATGGTTTGATCAAAATGGTCCATTGAGTGATGGAATCAAAATTAGTGGTTCTCAATCAAATACACTTACCATAAGCAATGTACAGTCTCCAAATGATAATAGATCTCTTTACTTAAGAGGAACTTATATCCCTGGTGGATATGATAATAAGAAAGAGGATTACTACTTGGAAATTAAAACTTCAGGTAGTGCACGTAATAGTCCGATACTTACAAATAATGCCTCACTGACTATTATACCTATAATTATAATTACAACTCAACCTAACTCACAAACTGTGGGTTTGGGTGAGGATTTAACTTTTACAGCAGCTGCTTCTACTTCAGACCCATCAATACCTCTTAATTACTATTGGACTATTGATGGAGTAGTTCAACCTAGTTCAAATTCAACTTCTTTCACAGTTACAACAACAACTATTGGAACACAGAAAATTCAGTTTCATACATTTGTAACTATTGATGGTACTCAATATGTTACTTCATCAAATGAAGCAGACATTATTACAGTAACACCCAGAAGTATTGTTAAGTTTGAAGCTTTTGATACCATTAATAATCTGATAGTATCACAAGAAGTAAATCTTGATGATGGTGTTTTCGAATTGACAGATTCTATCTTTTTGAGTAGTTATAGTGTTGTGACTTTCTATGCAAAAGAGAAGAATCTTACTCTAAACTTGAATATTAAGGCACCTAAAGGATCTGATAGTTCAAGTAGTTCTGGTGGTCAAGGAGGAACATCTGTAATTGAAATTGATATATTAAAAGATATAGAACATACACTATTAGGTGTAACCAATAATTCATCAGTATTCCTTTATAAAGGATCTCAATTATATGTGGTTGTTGGCCAAGGTGGTCAAGGTGGATTGACAAATGGTGGTGCTGGTGGTGGAATTGGACTTGCAGGAATAGACGGTATAGGAAGTAATGGTGGAACTGGAGGTCAGGTACCTACTGTCTCATTGAATGGTATATTTGGTTCAGTTCTTTCAAGTACAACACTACAATCTGGTGACAGTTTAGCAACAACACCTGATGGTGGTAGAACTATTTCATGTAGTAAAGGTCAGTATTGGTTAAATCAAGGTGTTTCTCCATGTTCTGATAACTCTACTAATTCTATTAGGTTTAGATCTACTGATGGAACAGAAATTTCTGGTAGTGATGAGATAATTAGAGGATTCAAACCAGGATATACTATAACAACAACTGCTGGTGCAAAAGGTTCATCTAACGGTGGTAATGGTGGTAATGGTGCTGAAGGTGGTCAAGGTGGAACCACTGGAGGTGGTGGAGGAGGAAGTGGATATACTAATGGTTCAGTTACTCTTATTTCTGCAACTTCTGGTGGAAATAATACTAATAAGTCGTCTGTGTTGTTCTCTTTATAAATATAAGAAAATGTGGGGTGGATAGTGAAACCCTAGGAGAACCATGGCTGTAAACAAGAATTTTGTAGTCAAGAATGGTGTAGAGGTTTCAACAGACCTTATCTACGCTGAAAGTATTATTGATAAAGTTGGTATTGGCACTACTACACCTAGTGCTAAACTTGATGTTATAGGAACTATTGTTGGTGTAGGGTTGACTCTATCAGGGTCAACTACTGGAACCAATGCAAATTATTCAGGAATCGTTACTTCTAGTACCGGTCTGGATGTTGGTTCAGGTGGAACTTCTATTACTGTTGATGTAACCAACAATAGTACAGGTTTCAACAATACATCCCCTGACACTAATTATGTCTTAGATATTCAACCAGGTGCTGGTCAATCAGCAGCTAATTTTGGTGGTGGAGTTGATATTGGTGGGCCAACTTATATTGATGGTGACCTTACTGTAAATGGTGTAGTTGATGCCAGTTTCACAGCAAATTTAGACAACCTGATTATTGCTGGTGTTGTTACTTCAAGTAATGCAGAAATTTTCACACAATTTGATATTGTTAATAATAGTAATGTTGCATATCAGTACCAATCAACCGGAATTGGTTTCACACAAAATACAGATAATCCAGTACTTGTTATTAACAGGGGTCAAAAATATCACTTTAATTTGAATGCTATTGGACACCCATTTTTTATTAAAACTGACAATACTACAGGAACAGGAGATCAATACACGCCGGGTGTTACAAATAATGGTGCTCAGGTAGGTGTTGTCACCTTCTATGTTCCATATAACGCACCTACAGAACTTTATTATCAGTGTGGTGCTCACGCTGGTATGGGCAACACCATGTACGTGTTGAAAGAACCACCAGTTGGAGTGACTACTGACTCTTCACTTGCTGTTGCAGATCTATATTCCACAGGTATTTCTACGATTGTCGGTAATGCAGAATTTCAATCAAATGTCATTCTTGGTGATAATGGTGAGATCCAACTTGGTATAGGAACAGATTTACAGATTTATCATAATGGAACTAATTCATTTATAGAAAATAGCACAGGTTCTCTTTACATTAGAGACACGAGCGGCGGCGATATTCGTATTCAAGGAAAATCTGGAGAAGATAGTATCATTGCTAATGATGATGGATCAGTAGATCTTTATTATGACAACTCCAAAAAGTTTGAAACCACTAACACTGGAGTTATCATAACTGGTATTACTACTTCTTCTGGTGGCTTCTCTGGAGATGTCACTGGTAATGTCACTGGTAATGTCACTGGTAATGTCACTGGTAATGCAGATAGTGCAACTACTACAACTAATGTTACAGTTACAGATGAGAGTACAGATACTTCTTGTAATGTTCTCTTTGTTACATCTACGATAGGTGACTTACCACCTAAATCTGGAACGAACTTAACCTTTAACTCTTCTACTGGCCAACTTTCGGCAACAACTTTTAATGGTTCTGGTGCATCACTGACTAGTATTCCTAATGGAGCACTAGATAACTCCACCATCTCTGGTATTTCTCTTGGTTCTAACCTAGCAACACTGACTAGAGGAACTTATCTAACTGGTTCTAACTATAATGGTTCTACTGCTCGAACCTGGGCAGTTGATGCAACATCAGCAAACACCGCATCTAAAGTTGTTGCTCGTAATGGTAGTGGTAACTTCTCTGCAGGAACCATTACAGCAACACTAAGTGGTAATGCCACAAGTGCAACTAACGCGGCTAATGCTGCACTACTTGATGGTATTGACTCTAGTCAGTTTTTAAGGTCTGACGCGGCAGATCAAAAAACCAGTGGATCTTTAAGGTTCAATGATAATGTATTTGCCACTTTTGGTACTGGCAATGATGTTGAGTTCTTTTACAATGGTTCTAATATGTATACCGACCTGGTTGTAGGTGACTGGTTCATCCGTGATGGTTCAACTACACGTTTCACTTTTGATGATGTCGGAAATTTTACAGCAACTGGTAACATCAACTCTAGTTCTGATATTAGACTGAAAGATAATATTCAAACACTAGAAGGTTCATTGGATAAAGTGAACCAACTTCGTGGTGTTGAGTATGATAGAATTGATATGAGAATGAAAGGTGAGGAGAAGTATCATCAACTTGGTGTAATCGCACAAGAGATTGAAAAAGTTTATCCTGATATGGTCAATGAGGATGTAGATGGAATGAATACAGTATCTTATCAACAATTGATCCCTGTCCTCATTGAAGCTGTGAAGGAACTTTCTGCAAGAGTGGAGGAATTAGAAAATAATAAATAGTAACAGTATAAAGCACCGAGTGGAGACACGACGATGGTAGGGGAAGACTTTTCATTGGTATGGGGGGATGAATAATGGCCATTCAGATTTCAGGAACCACTGTTATTGATAATAACAGGGATATCACCAATATTGATACTATTTGTGGAAACTCTGCGGCTGGTAGTTGGGTTGCAACCCAGGCAGAAGCCGAAGCAGGTACAGATAATACTCAAATAATGACCCCATTAAGGGTCACACAAGCAATCGCAACTGCAGGAGGCGGTCTGGTAGACGACGACATTAACTGGTCTACATGTAATGTAGGATGTGCCGTCAGAGGTGGCGGTAACCGTTTCAAGAATCAGGAATTTATTTAAAGAACCTTACATCAGAATTGCGATGCCGCTTCGATTGGGTTGCGATGAGATGGAAAGGTATAAGAGATTTAAAGTTCCCATTGACATGTCCGAGGGAACTATAACCGGAATGGTCAATCTTAGTGTATCGAAATCACAATTCGACTGGAATTTAATTTTA